>Ga0208195_1000153_pt1 | contig 96893 bp, 71 predicted proteins | sample AD_UKC077_MetaG_FD_184441 | JGI IMG/M metagenome (GOLD analysis project Ga0208195, IMG submission 184441) | Active sludge microbial communities of municipal wastewater-treating anaerobic digesters from USA - AD_UKC077_MetaG (SPAdes) (version 2) | ecosystem: Engineered > Bioreactor > Anaerobic >...
CGCAGACGTAAATTCGGCAAGAACTTTGCCTATTTGTTTTTTTAATTCTGTTAGTAAATTCAAACTTGCATTGTAATCTCTGTCTATTTTTAAACCACATTCATTACAAATATACACTCTATAAAATATTTATATTATTTTATATTATTTTATAGATTATTTAAAGCAGTTGGTAACCCTATATATTGATTGGAAAAAGGAGTTGTAGCATGATTGCAGTATGCTATTACGAAAGATATTCGATTTTTCCATTTGCTAAAACTCTGAAAATTTTACTGCATGTGGGACATTTATATTTACCTTCTTTTAAAGTAGTCCCTAAAGAAATTTTCTTTTTACAATATTTACATTGTATGACATATACTTGTTTTTGTGATGGGCGAGGTGGAACACTAGTTTCTTGCATGGGAGCTGTTTTATGCATTACATTACGTACTGCTGTATTTATAGTGGAACTACGTGCACTGCTACTAGGAGGAGGTGCATATATAGATGTAGAAGGTTGCGGTGGTTTTTGAGGTGTTGTAGGAGCAGGAGTTCCACCAGCTTGTTTTGTAAGCTTTGCTTGAAACGATTGTAATGCTTCTTCTTCATTTTTCGATAATTTAATTAAAGCAAGGAGACCTAACATATTAAAAAGGGCTACCATTTTATCAGGCACATCTACTAAGTTGCAATCACCATCTACTTCCTGAAATTTATCTGCAAGTTTGACTAAAACGCCCATTCCTGTACTATTAATATAATTCACTTGTGAGAATACAATAATAAGATGCCGAACTCCTTGATTAAAAAATCCAAGGAGTTTTTCTTCAAATTGAAAGATGGTTGTTCCATCAATGGATCCTTTAATTCTACATACAATTACTGGAGATCCATCTGCTAATTTGACTTGTCGAGTCTGGAATTCTATCATTATACTTAGGCGATTGCCTACTCCGTGCTATTTGTTTTTGTTATTTACCGTTTACTCTTCTTCTTGGAGTGTTTCTTGTTGTCTCAATGCTTCGTCACGTTCTTTGATTTCTTTTTCTATGTTTGCTTGTGCTTCTTTTGATAGTCCACCAAGTTTTTCAATAGCTTGTACGAGTCTATATCGACAAATATTAGGTCCTAAAAGTTCCATGGATTCAAAAAGAGGAGGGGCTACTCTTTTTCCTGTCATGGCAACAAATAATATAGCAGTAATTTCTCTAGCTTTCCATTCCCAAATTGCCATGATTTTTCGAATGATTTTTTCAACAGTTGCTGCGGTCCATTCTACTTCTCGTTCACTTAAGAATGTAGCTGTTTGTAATATTTTAATAGTCTCTTCTAGCGTTTTTTTCTTAGGAATGAGATCGTCAGCGTTATATTCTAAGTCACCTGCCCAGAAAAAACTACATTTTGGCATAAAATCACTCAATGTATCCATGCGTTCCATCATAAGAGGCATAACTTTTGTTAAAAATTGATTGTTGAGTTTCCAATTTCCCATTTTTCGATAGAGCGTTTCTGGAGTGTAATTTTCACGAATATATTTTCCTGATAACCATTTGAGTTTTTTCAAATCAAATACAGATCCACCTAAACTAATACGGGAGATGTCAAAGTCAGAAATCATTTCTTCCACTGTAAATTTTTCTTGACCTTCAGGACGAGAATAGCCCATCATGCCTAAGAAATTGACAAGTGCTTCTGGTAAATATCCAGCGTCTCTATAGTAAAATATGGATGTAGGGTTTTTTCGTTTTGACAATTTACTTCCATCTGGGTTTAATAGTAAAGGCATGTGTATAAATTCTGGTTTAGGAAAATCTAGGAATTCATACAATAATACGTGTTTGGGAGTAGATGGTATCCATTCTTCTCCTCTGATTACATGTGTGATACCCATTAAATAGTCGTCGATAACATTTGCTAAATGGTATGTAGGAAATCCGTCAGATTTTAATAATACTTGGTCGTCAATCTCTTTATAATCGTATGTTACACTGCCTCGTAATCTATCTTCAATAGTACATTTCCCACGTTTAGGAACTTTTAAACGAACAACATAAGGCACGTTTTCTGCCAATTTTTTTGCAATCGCAGATTCAGCCATAGTGCGACATTTCCCATCATATTTAGGAGACTGATTTCGTGCAATTTGTTCTTCACGCATTTTTTGCAATCGTTCTGGTGTACAGAAACAACGATATGCACAATCTTTTTTTAACAATCTTTCTGCATATTTTTGATAATGTTCTGTTCGTTCGCTTTGTCGATAGGGTCCAAATTCGCCTCCGATATCTGGGCCTTCGTCCCAAGTAAGGCCAATCCATTTTAATGCCTCTAATATTGCAGTCTCATACGAAGGGTGTGACCGAGTTTGGTCAGTATCTTCAATACGTAAAATGAATTTTCCTTGGTTTGCTTTTGCAAAAACGTAATTAAAAAGAGCAATATATGCTGTTCCTACATGCGGGCTTCCTGTAGGGGAAGGAGCGATTCGAACTCTTACGGGGCGTTCTGTTGTCATATTTGGAAACCTTGTAAAAAAAATTTATGATGGATTATATGTTGTTACTTTTTTATTGATTGTGGTTTATATATAATAACATAATTTTTTTTTAAAATCAAAAAAAAAATATTATGATAATAGCTTTTTTATTTCCTAATTTTCATTAAAAATATTTTTTTATGTTTTTTGAGTTTATGGATTATGTTATTTTTTTCTTTAGAAGATGAAAAAACTACCGTATATCTAAAAAATATGATAAAATAAAGAAAATCATTAAAAGGAGTAATATATGCCTGCAAATTTAACACCTCAATATTTAGTGGCTGAGGATCAGTTTAGAAAAGCGGTAACGCCTGAAGATAAGCTAAGTGCGTTACAGGATATGTTGCGTGAACTTCCTAAACATAAAGGAACAGAAAAAATATATGCTGAAATTAAACGAAAAATTTCTGAACAAAAAAAGGATATGGAAAAGGGTTCTAAGAAGAAAACTCCGTCCTATGTAGTGGAGAGTCATGGGAATCCTCAAATTATTTTCATTGGACCTACGAATGCTGGTCGTTCTAGTTTGATTTCACAACTTACAGGCACAGAATTAAAAATTGCTGATTATCCTTTTACTACTCGTACGCCACAACCTGCTATGATGAAATTTGAAAATATTCCTATTCAATTGGTGGACACTCCTCCAATTGATCGAGACCATACAGAACCATGGCTTGCAGGAATTATTCGAAGTGCGGATGCTGTTGTGTTAGTATTAGACCTTTGTGGAGATAATGTATTGGAAGATGTAGAGATTGTTCAAAATTATTTAGAAGAACAAAAAATATATTTACAACAACTTTCAGATACTTTGCCAGAATCTCCTTGTCATAAAAATACATTAATGGTAATTAATAAAATAGATTTGCCTGATGCAGATTCTTATTTAGACATGATACATGAAACATATGGTGATAAGTGGCAATATATCACAGTATCTGCTCATTCAAACCAAAACATAGAACTTCTCAAAGAAAAACTTTTTCAAATCCTTCAATTAATTCGTATTTATCCCAAGCCGCCAGGAAAAAAAGCAAATTTAGACGAACCTCCTATTTTATTAAAACAAGGACAAAATGTTATAGATTTTGCAGAAAAAATTCATAATGATTTAGCTAAAACATTACGTGCTGCTAGAATTTGGCGTTCAACTAAATTTCCTGATGCTCAAAAAATACCTGTAGATTCTATTTTGGAAGATGGAAATATTGTGGAGTTGGAAGCCTAATAATTCCATGCACTCTTGATTTTCCTAAAAACAATGTACAAAAAGGAAAACAATATGAAAATATTCATTTTATTTATTTTATTATGTCTTTCTATGTTGCAAGCAGACACAATTTTATTGGAGAATAAAAAACCTATTCAAAATGTTGTGATTACTAGAGAAACGTTTACACAAATACGATATTATTACGAAAAAATAGGACCTAATTCTCCGCAAACCATCGATAGATTAAAAACTGCAGTTATAGGAATAGATCGTTCTGAAATTCCTATGGAATATCAGGTAGCTGAACAATATTATGAAAATGGTTCTTTACAAGAAGCTTTGAAATCCTATCAGAGAGAAGCACAACAAAGAAAATGGACGCACCAGCATTGTTTATATAAAATAGGTTTATGTTATTTAGAAATGGGAAATTATAGAGAAGCAAATAAAGAATTCAATAAGCTTAAAAAAAGTATCCCTGATTCAGTTTATAAAGCAGATATTGAAATGAATTTGGGCATATGTGCGATGAATATGAATAGAAGTGCACAAGCTATAAGATATTTTAATAATGCGATTAAATTATACAATACCATTCATTCGTGGAATCAAGTAGAAGAAGCTTCTTTTCAACTTGCCCAATCCTATGAATTGAGTAAAAATTATAATGAAGCCATAAAAATTTATACAAACATCAGTAAAAATAAAAAATTAGACAAAGATTTTCTTCAAAAGATTGTCTTAAAATTAGGATCTTGTTATATCAAAAATAATAATTTTCAAGATGCGAAAAAAATTTTCATCCAATTATTACAAAATCAAACAGGAGAAGATAAAGAAACTCTTAGCGTAATTTATGTAAATTTAGGAAATTGTTATTTACAAGAAGAAAAGATAGAAGATGCATTGCTTTGTTTTTTAAGAGTGATTACTATTTATACTCCCACACAGATAGACGGCAAAGAAGCATATAATCAAGCAATTAAATGTTTTAATTTATTAAAAAATGAAAATCCTTTATATGGGCGTCGTGCTATAGAATTGCGTTTAGAAATGGAACAAAAATATCCCTAACCTGTGACGTCAGAAAGTATATTGTATTAAAAAAGGACAATGATTTCTAAAAAAATCATTGTCCTTTTTTTTAGAATAAGCTATATAAATTTTGTAGATTTTCTAATGTATTTGGATTAGGCGAATCAGGATCTTGTTCTATTATTTTTTCAGTTTGTTTTTTCGTTTCCTGTGTTTTATTTGTTGATTCTATAGTTTGGAATAAATTTTTCTGATTTTCTAATGTATTAAGATTAAGAGAATCTAGATTTTGTTTTTCTATTTTTTCAGTTTGTTTTTTCGTTTCCTGTGTTTTATTTGTTGATTCTATAGTTTGGAATAAATTTTTCTGATTTTCTAATGTATTAAGATTAGACGAATCAGGATCTTGTTCTATTATTTTTTCAGTTTGTTTTTTCGTTTCCTGTGTTTTATTTGTTGATTCTATATTTTTAAATAGATTTTCAGCTATTTTTGGCATAGAATTTTTTATGTTTTCTGTATCCTCTGTAGAAATTGTATCAAGATTTTGTTTTGTAAGTTCTGATTTTTCTGGGGTAGGAGATGGTATTGGTTTAATATCAATGATTTCTTGTTGTGAAAGTCTATTTCCTTTTGATTTCCATCCTTTGACGTCAATGATAGTGTTAAGTTGAATGTCTTGTTGTATTTGTATGTTAGGTCGTTTTCTTTGAATCGTCATTTGAACCCAAGGATCGCTTTCTGTTGTTGTATAGATATATTTTGTTTTAGGATGATCGTTTAAATAATTTTGTGGTGAATGGAGTGTTTTTGTAGTGATATTGAATCGTTTTACATAATATGTTTGCTTTTCACCATCAAAGTATACACTCGTTATAATAGTAGAAGGAGTCAATTTTTGAATTGTTTTAAGATGTTGGAAATCGTAGTAATGGCTAGTTTCTGGCATGGTGATTTTATAATTTCCTTTATCATCCAAGGCTAAAATAGTATCGTCAGGTGCAAAAAAACCTAGGTCATTACCATGTTTGTTTGTATTGAGTTTCCCAGCAGAGGGATCATACCAATATTGCGTAGTGATATTTTCATCTTTATTTGTTGTTTTTAATGTGACTTTTGTAATGGGATATTTACAAACTAAGTTCCCTTGGGAATTACGCCCTTTGATGTCTAATTCTGCAAAATTATATTCTATGATTTTATTGATTGCTTTTGCTAAAGGATGTATATAGATGGTGACAATGTCAGTTTCAGAACTAGGATTGACTTTAAAAAAATGAATCTTAGGATTTGCACAATTGCCAGTTATATTATATTCTTTATCATAAATAATAGAAGTAATGTTGAATCTTTTAGCACGTGAAATATTGGTTTTTGTGTCTTGGTAAATTATGTTGTAGGTAGTAGTTGTATCATTTTTTTTCCAAACAGCTGCATGGATAATATCTTTGCCTACATATGCTTTTTCAGCAATGCGTGTAACTTTGCAAATTCCATTTTTATGAAATGTAATGATAGAATCTAACTCAGAACATTCTTGTACATATTCGTCTTTTTTCAAGCCATATCCAATAAATCCATCTTTTCGATTGATATATAATTTTTGATTATTTATAGCTACTTCAGCAGATTCAATGGCTTCAAAGCGTGCAAATGTTGTTTTCCTTGGATAGTTTTGTGCGTATTTTTGACGGAGTGTTTGAAAGTATTGAATAGTATAGTCTACAATATGATCTAAATGATATTGAATCTGCTTAAGATCAGCAACAAGTTTTTGAATAGTTTGTTCTGATTGTTCTTTATTATATTTTGTAATTTGTTTAAATTTAATTTCTGTTAAAGCTGTGATATCTTCGACAGTAATTTCTTGTTGCAATGTTTTTTCATACAGTTGTAATTTTTGTTGCAATGTTTCTACTAATTCTTCCCAAGAAGTGCATTGTTCTATGAATTGATATAGCTTGTTTTGTATGAAAATTTTTTCCAATTGCAAGTGGTGCAATTTTTGTCGAACTTGTTTTTGCTGGTGTTGTAATTCTTTTTGCAACAATATTTTTGTTTGATGAGTATTGTGAGCTAAAATTTCTGAAGTTGTTAAGAATTGTGGTTTAGAATCGTGAATGACGCAAGTATTGGGATTGATAGTGACTTCACAATCTGTAAACGCATATAAAGCATCTAATGTAATATGTTGGGATGTTCCAGGATGAAGTTCAATTTGTATTTCCACGTCTTTTGCTGTGCGATCTGTAATTTTTTTAATTTTGATTTTACCTTGGTCGTTTGCTTTGATAATAGATTCAATTAAACTAGTTGTGGTAGTTGTATAGGGAATTTCTGTGATTTTTAAAGTTCTTGCATCTACCATTTTGATTTTAGCTCGAATTTTGAGTTTAGAGCCTCTTTGACCATCGTCATAGTCAGAAATATCCATCATTCCACCTGTAGGAAAATCAGGATATAGTTGATAAGGTTGATTTTTTAATTGTGCAATGGAAGCATCAATAAGTTCTTGAATATTATGAGGCATAATTTTAGTAGCAAGTCCCACTGCAATTCCTTCTACTCCTTGTGCTAAAAGTAAAGGAAATTTTACAGGCAAAGTTACTGGTTCTTTGTTTCTACCATCATAGGAATCTTGCCATTCTGTATTTTCATCATGGTACAATACATCTAAGGCAAAAGGAGTTAATCTTGCCTCAATATAACGAGGTGCAGCTGCAGGATCTCCTGTGTTGACGTCCCCCCAATTCCCTTGTGTATCGATCAATAAATTTTTTTGTCCTAGATTGACAAGAGCATCGCCAATAGATGCATCACCATGAGGATGGTATTGCATAGTTTGCCCGATAATATTTGCCACTTTGTGATATCTTCCATCGTGCATTTTTTTCATAGCATGTAAAATGCGTCTTTGTACTGGTTTTAATCCATCATTTAACTGAGGAATGGCACGTTCTAAAATCACATACGAGGCATATTCTATAAACCAATTTTTATATAATTCATCAATATTTTTTGTTTTTTGTTGCTGTTGTATCATATATTTTCCTACATGAAAAAAAGAACAACAAAATTTTAATAGTTTTGTTGTTCTTTTAAATTTCATTGTAATTTATTTATCAAATTTATTCTAAAAAGAACAACAATTTTAATAGTTTTGTTGTTCTTTTAAATTTCATTGTAATTTATTAAACTTATTTTCTATAAAGAACTACGCTTTGAATTTGACTGGTAGAATAAACTGGATTAGATGATCTGCCAGGATCGTGAGAATAATAGTTGCCAGAGCTTTTGATGCCTGTGAGTAGAACAAAGTGACCGCCTAAGTTAGCAATAACATGAAATTCATTGAATAGGCTATCTCGGATAGAATCAAATCGAACAAAACTAATTCCAGGTACTTTTCCCCAAATAATGAGGTTTCCAGAATATCCACCATTGCTTTTTAGTGTTTGGTTTAAGGCTGATGGTGTCCAGTTGATAATATTGGCTGCACAAGACATAGCACAACCAATTTGTCCAATAGTATAAGGACCTGCACTTAAAATTTCATTTTTCCAACGAGAATCAAATTGTTTGTAATCTGTGTAGCCTCTAGCTTCACATTCACCTTCAGCAGCAATTTCTTGTACAAGTAAGAGTTGTGGTGCAACTGGTAATGGATGATTGCTAGGGAAATCTCCTAAAGCTTCTTCGTGAGAATGACCATGAGGTTTTCCTATAATAGTGAGTCGTGCTGTTGCTGTTGCGAAAATTTTTTGTGTACCTTCTTTGCATAAGCAGAGAAATAATCGTAGATTAGAAGTACCTAGCCAATATTTTGGTTTCAATTCAATGGTTTTTGGTAGCATGCCTAATGGTTTGGCTTCTAAAGAATTATTTCCATCAATAATAATATATCTGGCAATCTTTGTTTGGTCCATAAAGAATAGGTAGGTATCCCAAACTTGATTGACCTCTTCTTCTTCATAAGAAATGTTTAAAACAATAGTTTCATCTGCTTTATAAACAGGTTTTTCAGGTTTTATCATCAGTTTGAAATCTGCACAAGCAAATACGCAACATACTGTTAGAAATACTATAAATATTCTCATAAAATCTCCCTTCCCATAAAATTTTTTTATCTCAAAAAATGTTTATTTTTTATAAAGAACTACTTTTTTAATTTGACTCTTAGAATAAACGGGGTTACGAGATTTCCCAGGGTCATGAGAATAGTATTGGCCAGAGCTTTTAACTCCTGTGAGTAGTACAAAATGACCACCTAAGTTGGCGATAACATGATAATTTTTGAATAATCCGTCTTTAATAGTATCAAATTTTACAAAACTAATTCCAGGTACTTTTCCCCAGATAATGAGGTTACCAGAATATCCACCATTGCTTTTTAGTTTTTTGTTTAATGCAGATGGTGTCCATCGAATAATATTTGCAGCAGAAGACATAGCACAACCTATTTTTCCAATGGTGTGAGGTCCTTTGCTTAAAATTTCATTTTTCCAACGAGAATCAAATTGTTTATAATCTGTGTAGGCTCTTTCTATGCCTTCTGTTGGTTCTGCAAATTCTTGAACAACAAGAAGTTGTGGTGCCATTGGTAAGGGACGTTTTAGACAATGGTCTGCGTCTTCTGAAGGACAAGATTTACCTACAATCGTTACTTTTGTGGATGCAGTTGCAAAAATTTTCTCAGTACCTTCTTTGCATAAACAAAGGAATAGACGGATATCTGCATTGCCTCTCCAAAATTTTGTTTTTAATTCAATTGTTTCTGGCAACATGCCTAATGGTTTTGGGTCTAAAGAATTCATCTCATCAATAATAATATATCTGGCAATTCTTGTATTATCCATAAAGAATAAATAGGTATCCCAAACTTGGTCTTCCATTTCTTCTTCTTGATAAGATATATTTAAAACAATAGTTTCATCTGCAGTATAAATAGGTTTTTCAGGTTTCATCATCAATTTGAAATCTGCACAAGTAAATACACAACATACTGCGAGGAATACTATAAATATTCTCATGTTGTTTCCTTTCTGTCAAAGATTTTTATGAAAGTAAGAAATATGTTTAATAAAACATATCAGACATAAATAAATATTTTTTTAGATTTTACGAAATCACGAAATATGTTTTGTTAAACATTACGAGATATTTTTAAAAGATGCAGTTATTTCTGTATCAAATTATACTATTTATAAATGAACGAATGAAAGAAAATTTATAGATAGTATAATTTGAGTCTATAAATAGTTTGAAATTATATTTTTTCTACTGCAAATACGATGTTTCTATTGCTAATAGTTAATTCTTTCACTAAATCTCCCTTGGGTGTTTCTGAAAGAAGTTCTTTACATAATGTTTCTTGACAGATGTAATCTTTGTGGGTATGGAGTGCTTTTTGTAAGAGAGAGTCCTCTGTTGTATATCGAACTTTGATGTTGTCTGATACTTGAAAATCAGCTTCTTTTCGCATATTTTGGAGTTGTCGAACAATATCTCGCATAGCACCTTCGACTTGCAATTCTTCTGTGATCGTAATGTCCAAAACAACAGCAAGTTCTTTGTCTTGTGCAAGATAGTATGTTTCCGACATTTTTTTCGCACAAAGAACTTCATCATGTTGCAATGTAAGGGTTTCACCTTCTACGTCTATTTGGAAAGATTCTTTATTTTCTACTGCTTTTCCAATGGCTTTTACATTAGCGGTTGATAAGGCAACTTTGAGTGCATTGATCTTAGCACCCATTTTTTTACCTAAAAGTTTTAAATTAGGTTTGATGTCATAAGTATAGAATTCTTCAGAATCTTGGATAAATTCAATGTCTTTGATATTGAGTTCATCTTGGATAATATCTTGGAATCGTAGAACGCCTCGTTTGATTTTTTCATCGTTCGTTTGGATAAGAATTCGTTGTAGAGGTTGGCGAACTTTTATTTTTGCTTCGTCTCGTGTACTATGTCCTAATGTACATATACTCATGGCTGTTGCCATATCTTCAATGAGTTCATTGTCAATGTAACTTGCATCTGCTACAGGATAGTCATTGTGATGAATGCTTTCTGGTGCATCTTCATTGACATTTCTCACTAAATTTTGATATATATATTCTGTACAGAAGGGGATAATAGGTGCAAGTGCATAACAAAGTTGAGTGAGTGTTGTATATAAGGTGTAGTATGCACAATCTTTATCTTGGTCGTTTTCGCTTTTCCAAAATCTACGACGACTGCGTCGTAAATACCAATTGGATAAGTCATTCCAAAAATTTTCCACTTCTTTTGTGACGCTAGCAGAATCGTAATTTTCCATTTTTTCTTGGATGATGGTTAAACAGGAATGCCATCTTGCCAATAACCATTTATCCATGTCAGGAAGTTGTTCACGGTTGATTTTTTTATGTAGATCTGCATTGTCTAAACGTGCATATGTAACAAAAAATTTGTACACATTCCAAAAATTGATCAGTTTTCTACGAACTTCTTCTGCTACTTTATAGCCAAAACGTAGATTTGTTCGAATATTTTGTCCTGCATACATCCAACGCATGACGTCTGCCCCCATCTTTTCCGCTGCTATGTCAAAAGGAATTGCATTTCCTAGTGTTTTAGAAAAATAATTGCCATTTTCGTCTACAACTGCAGAATATGTAAGAACTCGTTTGTAAGGTGCTCGTCCTTCTAATGTAACGCTCATAAAAAGTAGAGAATAGAACCAAAGGCGGACTTGCTCGATCATTTCTGTAATGAATTCGCAAGGATACCAAGATTCCCAATACGATTTATCGTCGTTGAGATAGTCTAAGGTAGAGAAAGGAATAATACCAGCATCAAGCCAACAATCACCGACTTCCACTACTCTTTGCAAATCTTTTTTGCCACAATGTTGGCATCGAACTTTGACATTGTCGATCCAAGGACGATGTAGTTCTTTTAATTGTTCTATTCCAGAAGTAGCAGCTTCCATCAATTCTTTTTTGCTACCAATGATAGTCCATTTGTTACATTTTGAACAAAAATATAAAGGCAAAGGCAAACCCCAAAACCTACGTCGTGAAATACACCAGTCTCCCATATTGTCCAGCCAATTTTGCATATGCATTCCTGCGTACTCTGGTGTCCATTCTACTTCTGCTGCAGCTCGTTTCATAGGTTCCCGTATTTCATCGCAACGAATGAACCATTCGTCTACTAATCGGAAAACAAGTTCTTTTTGACAACGCCAACAAACAGGGTATCTATGTTCATATTCTTCAATATCATAGAGATAATCATTCTCTTTGAGATGTTCAAAAACAAGGTCTGCAACTTTGTCTACATGTTTTTTATAAAGGAAATCAAACTTTTCTGAAGTGTAATAACCAGATTCATCAATAGGAATGATGCATTCTAAATTTTCTATTTTAGACAATTCATAGTCTTCTGCACCACAGCCAGGAGCAATGTGAACAACACCAGTACCTTCTTCTTCACCAACAGCTTCCCAAGGAACCACTTTTAACTCGATATTTTGACGAGCTGGGATATTTACTGGACCTGTATAATGAAGTCCTACAAGTTCTTTTCCTTTGACAGTTCCGAGAACTTTATAGCCTTTTTTCAAGCGTCCTAAAGTGCCTTCTGACAAATAAATAATCTTGCCTTGCCATTCAATTTTTGTATAATTGAGTTCAGGATGAACAGCAACTGCAGTATTAGCAGCAAGAGTCCAAGGTGTTGTGGTCCAAACCATAATGTATTCACCAGGGCGTTCGACAAAAGGTAAATGGAATGTAACAGAACGGTGCGTCATGTCTTTATAAGAATCATGAAGTTCATGTTGTGAAAGGGAAGTGCCACAACGAGTACACCAAGGCATACAACGATGACCTTGATAGAGCCATCCTTTTTCATGGCAAACTTTTAAAAAATGCCAAATTGTTTCAATATTGGTATCACTCATTGTATAATAAGAATTGTCCCAATCCATCCATTGTCCAAGACGTTTTGATTGATCACTTTGAATTTGAGAATATTTTTCCACTCTTTCTCGACATTTTCGAGAAAAATTATCTAAACCATATTCTGTAATTTCTGACTTAGAGTTTAAGTTCAATTCTTTTTCTACTACAACTTCTACCCAAAGACCTTGGCAATCAAATCCATTTTGATATCGTTGGTCAAAACCTTGCATAGCTCTATGTCGAATGAATATATCTTTGTATGTTCTGCCCCAAGCATGGTGGACACCCATGGGATTATTTGCAGTGATTGGACCGTCAAAAAAACTCCACTTTTTATTATTTTTATTTTTTTTGACTAATTTTTGAAAAGCTTGTGTGTTTTCCCAAAATTGCATGATTCCTTTTTCCAATGTTGGAAAATCAGGCATTTGTTCTACGTCTTTTAACACGAATAAATTCTCCTCTGTATCCAATGGTTTTCATTGGACAATAAAATTGTTTTTTCTTTAAATTATAAGCAAATTTTATTCCAAAAAAAAGTTAAATTTTCTATTTTATTTTTTTTATAAGAAAATATAAAGGAATAATGTTTTTTTTATAATTTTTCTATTTTTTTCAAAAAAACTCTGTTTCGAAAAGTAACATTTTGTTATTATAAATTCAATAAAAAAATCATTTTCATTTTTATATTTTCATTCTAAAAGCAAGAAATCATGAATATAAATTTTTATGGTAATCAACTTTCTTTTTTCTATATATACTGAAAGGAAGTTCTTATGATCACTACTACAGGCGATCCTCCTAAATCAGAAAAAGCAGAAATAAAACGTGTGCATTATGGTACACATTACGAACTCGTGCAAGATATATTAGGAGTGGGTGGACAAGCAAAAGTTTTTCGAGCTTTGCATACTGGAAGCAATAAATATGTTGCCATTAAAGTATATACTAGTGAATTGACTTCTGACCCAATTGCTTTACAAACTTTGCAGGATAAATATAACTTAATCGTAGAAAAACTTACTCATAAAAATATTGTTCAATATCGAGATATAGGTATCGATAAACAAACACAAACATATTATATTGTAATGGATTATATTGATGGACATAATTTACGCAAAATCATCCATGACAAACCAGACCATCGTTTTACATTAGAAGAAACATTAGCTATATTAGAACCGATGGCACTGGCATTAGATTATGCTCATGAAAATCATATTGTTCACAGAGACGTTAAACCAGAAAATATCATCATTGCACAAGATAAGCAAGTATATTTAACAGATTTTGACCTTGCTACAGAAATTCGAATGACATTAAGCCGTCTGACAGGAAATGCAGATAATATCCAAGGTACTATTCCATATATGTCGCCAGAACAATGTAAAGGTCATCGTATCAATGGGCAAACAGATATTTGGAGTCTAGGTGTTATTTTCTATGAAATGATAGAAGGCGTTCATCCTTTTCAAGGCAATAATTTAAAACATTATATGGAATTGATTTGTAATTATGAACCAGAAACACCAGAATATTTAAATCCAATACAATGGCAAGTACTACAAACATTACTTGCTAAAGAAAAACAAGAACGACCCGTAAGTGCAGTGCAAGCATTGCAAGCTATTAAAGAATCGTACATAACAGATTATGTTACCAATATATCTACAGATCATTCTATAGATAAACATTCTACCATGAAAGTTATCAACCCAGAAGAACTTTTTCTTTTACAACAAAGAATTGAATATGAATTACAGAAAATACAAGATAGTAAAATAAATAGAGAACAAACTTTTGGGCAACATATTGATGAAATTGAAATTAATTATACTACAGGAAAAGACGCTTTAGAGCGACAATCTTTTTCATATGCTCAAGAACATTTCCAAAAAGCATTGCAAGAAATTCAATGGATAAAAGAAAATAGTCCTCTTCGTAGAAAAATAAAACAAATATACCTCCCTAAATTAGAGCGCCAAAAAAAACAAGCAGATAAAATTCCAGTTGTTCAATATTATCCTCAAGAATATAATCATATTTTAGAAGCTATTGATACTATAAAGAAAAATTATGATCAAGGAAACTTTATAGAAACAAAAAAACAAAGCATTGAAATAAAAAATCAATTTAAACAACTACAAATCAAAGCACTAGTGCAACAATTGCAAGATTGCATTGAACAAAGGAAATGGAAAAAAGTAGATAAACTTATTAAAATTATTTTTAAAATAGATCCTGATAACGAAGAAACAAAAACAATACAAAAAACTATCGCACCTTTACAAGCAGAATTATATCATCTACATGAATTAGCTATAGAACAGAGAGACAATCAAAAATGGGGAAAACTTATACGAACTTTAGAACGAACTTTAAAATATACACCAGAAGATCGAGAAATTCATAAACTATACTATCATGCACAAATGCAACAACAAAAAAATCAAAGAAAATTTATTAAAATATGGATTTTATTTTGTATTCTTGTAGTTATATTTTTTTGTACACGATGGAGCATACATTATCTAAGATATACAAAAAAAGCTATATACCGAGCAAAAAATACTTCAGAACGTTTAGAATATTTAGGGAAGAAAAAATATACTTGCAATAATAAAACATTTACGATTGCAGAATTTTATGACAAGGGAACAGGCGTTGAATTTGCATTAATTCCAGGTGGAACATTTTTTTTAGGAAGCGAACAAAAAGAAAATGAAAAGCCTGTTCATGAAGTGGAGATTCAGCCTTTTGTTATTTCTAAACACGAAATTACACAACAACAATGGGAAGATGTTATGAATTATAATCCATCTTCGTTTATAGGTGCGAATAAACCAGTTCATGATGTTACGTGGGAAGATTGCAAAAAATTTTGCAAACAAGCAGAAAATTATACACTTCCTTCAGAAGCACAATGGGAATATGCTTGTCGAGGCGGCAGTTCTGATGATTTTTGTTTTGGAAACAATCCTAAAGAATTGAATGAATATGCAGTTTTTGCTAAAGAATGGAAAGAAGAAAATTTAGCACCTATTAAAACAAAGAAACCAAATGCATATGGTTTATATGACATGCATGGCAATGTTTGGGAATGGTGTCTCGACGAATACGAAGATAATTATAATGAAAAACGAACAGAACAGCCATACAAAGTACTTTCAAAAAATAAGAAAAACATTTCTACAAACAATAAAGAAAAATATGAAAAACGAGAAGACATTGTCAATCGAGGGGGAAGTTTCAGCTATGATGCTTTTTGGTGTCGTTCTTCCTATCGTATTGGTGATGCACCAGGATATGCAGATCGTTGTTTAGGTTTTCGGGTTATATATGATTGGAAAGAAGATTATTTTCGTCCTTATCTTGATACTGTGGCAAAAACAAAATAAAATTTTTTTGCAAAATAATATTATAATAATACTTTTTGATACAATACTATTTCCACAATAATTTTTGCAAAATAATATTTCAATACTATAAAAATAACATTCCAATAATAATAGGGAAAGATATGAAAATATTTTTAATGATGATTTGGATTTTGTGTATGGTGTCAGTTTTTACACAAAATCCAGTAGGACAAGATAAATCTCCTATTGAAATTTTAAAAGAAGTCAATAAAAAAATGGATGAAATTAGCAAAAGTCTCATAGGAGAAGGTGTAGATAAAACACAATTGCAGAGCGAAAAATTGCAAGATGAATTAGAAATGTTACAAGAAAATGAACAACAGAATAAAGAGAACATTCAAAACATTGCAAAAAATTTAACAAATGATAAAAAACAACAAGAACATATAATTCAAGAAATCGAACGAATTTTACAAAATCCAAATCCACAAACAAGAAGCGAAGAATTGCAACAATTTTTGCAAAATTATTCTAAACAACCAGATGATTTAGACGAACTTCGTCAACAACAACAGCAAATTATTGATCAGATCAACCAATTACAACAACAAGAACAACAAAAACAACAATTGCAAAACAAATTGCAACAAATCCAAAAAATAGATAATTCAAAAGAAACACAACAACAAATTCAAGAATCTATAAAACAAAATACACAACAACAAAAACAAATGCAGCAACAAATAGAAAATTTGCAAAATCAATTGCAAAAAAAACAAGCACAACAAAAACAAACGCAAATACAAATGCAAAAATTGCAAGATCAACTTCAAAACAATGTTCAAGAACAACTCCAAACTATACAACAACAAAAACAACAACAAGAACAACTACAACAACAAATCAAACAACTACAAGAACAATTACAAAACACCTCAAGACAAACACAAGAACAACAAAAAATACAGGAACAACTAGATAATTTACAAAAACAACAAAAATCACAAGACCAAATCGAACAACAATTAAAAACGTTACAGCAAAAAATACAACAACATGACCAAATACAACAGCAATTGCAAACATTGCAACAAAAACAAAAAAAGCAAGAGCAAGTAGAACAACAGATACAAAATAATATCAGCCAATTACAACAAGCCATAAAACAACAAGAACATATACAAAAACTGTTAGATCAACTTCAACAAAATCCAAAAAATCAATCAAGTTTACAACAACTACAACAACTTTTGGAATCAAAACAACAACAAAAACAAATCCAAGAACTTTTAGAGAAACTTCAACAAGCAAAACAAGAACAACAAAAAGCACTTGAATTAATAGAAACATTAGAAAAATCACAACAAAATCAAAAACAAGTCCAACAAATGTTAGAACAACTCAATACACAACAACAACTTTTAGAACAAATTAAACAACAACAAGATGTGCTAGAAAAGTTGAATCTACAACAAGACCCAAAAAAAATGCAACAAGTCCAAAAACAAATCCAAGAACTTTTACAACAACTTGAAAATAAACAAAACAATTTAAATAAACAACAAGAAGCCATTGATCTATTAGAAAAATTACAAACGCAACAGCAAAACCAACAAAAAATTAAAGAAATGTTGGATCAAATGCAACAAAACAAAGACGATCAGAAAAAAGCCATAGAAGAAATTACAAAACTTCTTCAAGGTGCTGGTATGAATCAACAACAAGCACAACAACAAATTCAAAAAATACTAGAAGAACTTCAAAAGCAAGGTGGCAACCAAAAAAGTATGGAAGAAATACTGAGACTCATACAAAAACAAGTAGATGCCATCAAAGATATAGAAAAATTATTTAATCAGCTCAATAACAAACAAAATCAAGCTATCAAAGACATAGAAGAAGTGATTAAGCAAGCAAAAACATGTCCAACACCTACACCTATACCACAAACTCCAGAACAAGGAAAAGAATTAGATAAACAACAACCAGACAATAAAGACCAAGATGATCAAAATAAAGACGATAAAGGCAATAAAGACGATAATGAACAAGATAAAGGGGAGAAAGATCCAAACAATAAAGACGATCAAGGCAAAGAACAAGAAAAAGATAAACCAAAAGGCGATAAAAATCCTCCAGAAGATGACAACGAACGATGGGGCGATTTACCGCCACGACTTCGAGAATATATCAATGCAGTCCAAAAAATGCAGATTCCAGGAAAATATAAAGAAGAAATCATTGAATATTATCGCAAATTGAATCAATAAAACAGGATATAAAAAATATTAATTGTAAGAAAATATAAAGAAGAAATCATTGAATATTATTGCAACTGAATCAATAAAACAGGATATAAAAAAAATGAAAAATATTATGAAAAACTTATCTATCAAATATTTCATAGAAAATTTCAAAAGCAATGGCTTGAATATTTTTCTTGTATCCTGTTTTAAAAATAATATAATATTGTAAATTAAATCATAAAAATTACTACATTAGGAATATGGCATGAAATTACAAATAGTAAGCATTTTCATTATCTTTATTTTCATAGGATGTCAACAAGAACAAGAACATCATCAAGAAAATAAAAAAGAAGTATTATTACAAAATGCATATAATCTTTTTGTTCAAAAAAAGTATGAATCTGCCCTATTGCAATATCAACAACAAATTCTTACTATTCCTAAGGATACAGTATTATATCAAGAATCTAAATTAGCCATTTTACTTTGTCAAATTTTTTTAGATCAATTGCCTCCTCATGCATTACAAGATTGGAAAGTAGATACAAGATTATACTGGCAAGGACAATCTTTTACTCTTTGGGAATCGATTCCTAAATATCATAATTCATTATTCCAAACTTCCATAAAAAACTTTCCCTATAAATCTTTTCTTTTGCTGGAATTTATTATCAACCAGCCAGAATTTCAAGAATCCTTTCCTATTGAAAAATATATTCAACAATATATTACAACAGAGTATCAAAGTTTAGCTTGGAATTTAATTTTAATACATTCTTGGAATCATTTACGAAAAAATGATGTAAAAATTGCTAGAATTTTTTTATCCTCTGTACAAGAATTTGCTATCCAAGAAAAACAAAAAACAGAAACAAAGACTGCTCTTTTTATTGCAGATATTTTACAACATCAAATATCTAACATTTCTCTCACAGATCCCATATATTCTTTTAACTTGACAGAAATTGATTTATATCGATCCAATACAATTTTAGCACCTTTTAAAAATGAAAAAATACATATAGACGAAGAAAAAATATATATCCAAGCTGATGTTATTTATCAATTGGGAGGAATTGCTTGGAATCCTATTCAAGTATGGCAAACAGGAATAGAATGGTTACAAAAACAACATACTGTATCCCAAGAAATGAAAAAACTTTTACTTTCACGTTATACAAGTGCACAAGCTTGGACTTATGCTATGAAAGGGCAGTGGCAAAGAGCCATTGAAATTTTAAATAACATTCAAGGCCAAAAACATTGGAATGATGAAAAACAACTTGCCAATATTATTTACACTTGGATTCAAGAAAATTCTTTAGAACTACTTACAAAAGAGCTTTCAAAAATCGTTTGGGAAGATGAAATTTGGATTGCAGGGAAACGATTTGCATTTCTTCGAACAGAAGAACGAAAAAAATATACAGAACAATTTCAGAAACTTCCATTAGAAAATAAAAAACAATTATTGATTTTTGATGCCCTTTGTATTTTAGGTGATAGTCGATCAGCCTATGGTCTTTTAGGTGATATCATGCCTAAACTTTCAAAAGAAAATCAAGAAATTTTTATTGTAGAAGAAAACAATATCCCCAATGATCCCTATGCAGAAAATCAAATATGGGAAAAATTAGATTAATATAGAATGATTTTCTTTTCACCATAGAAAAGAAAATAAAGTTTGAAAAACAGGATGTTTGACCATACGGGAGATAATCATGCGTTTTTTGATCATATTTATTATTATACTTTTAAGCATGCAAAGCCAAGCCCAAGAAATTATATATGCGGAAATGGAATTTCCTCTTAGCTTTTTAACTCATTTACGGCAATATAAATACAATCCACTTGCTAAATTTCAAACAGAAGTGGAAGGAAGAATTATAGAACTTACGAGTGATCCTTTGATTGATATTTATGAAATTCGTGCTGGGCAATTGGCGTATCGTCCTTGTTTAGCAAATTGGCGTGAAACAACGATTGCTGATAAAGAGATTATCAATTTTAACTTTACATATGCTCAATGGCAAAATGGTAGACAATTAAATTTTGACGATATCCTTTTTTCTTTGAATTATAAAAAATATAACAAAGACGCATGGAGTAGCAATCTAGACATAGTTCTTGTACCTAAAGGCACACAAAGTTTTGATGCGTATATTAAAAATCCGCAAGCACCTCCGCTTACTTTAGGGGAATTTAATTTCCCGATTTTAAATAAAGATACGTTTATAAACTCAGAAAATCCCGAAGTGGCAGCTGTAAATAAGTCGCAACAAAATGATATTGGATATGGTCGATATAAAATTACAGAAGTGCAAGATAACCGCTATATTCAAATGAAGAGAAATCCTCTCCATCCTTACTATAGAAAATTAACGTATCCTGAAAACCAATCACCTGTAGAAGTTTTACGCATGCAAGCATTTCCTAAAGCTAGAATTAATCGAAATGAACAATTTGTGCAAGGAAGAGTCCATCTAATCACAAGCATCACACAAGCAGACAGAGGATATATTTTAAATTCATTTCCAGATGCTAAAATTTCTGCTTATTCTGATGATTCTTTTACTATGGTCACATTCAATTGCTACCATCCTTATTTAAAGCTTACTCCTGTTCGACGTGCCTTAAATTATATTTTTCGAAAAGAATTGGCATTAGAGCGAGCATTGGGAGGCGAAGGCGAATTAATTTCAGGACCTCTTCCACGACGAAATTTTTATTATAATCTTGCGATTCCTCCGTTTGAAGACAGCGTGCCAAAAGCGATTGCCACATTACAACTCTATATAAAGTATGGTTTGGATGTATACGAACACGCTGGTAAACTGTATGTTCATAGCGTGATGAAGCCTAGCCCTTGCCAAGAATTAGAAAAAAGAGACCAAATTACAAGAATTGAACAAGATAGAGTCAATACATTAGAAGAATTACTACAAGTTCTAGATAAACAAACTACAGAAACATATAGAGTATACATTATTCGAGGACAACGCATTTTAGCAAAAAAAATCAATACGAAAACGTTTTCCCAACCTCATACACTTTCTACGCTCCGATTTGTGGATCAGACTATTCAAAATTTCCCTACATTAAATTTAATTGCAAATAATCCAGAAGGGAAAAATCCACTCATTAAAGAAGTATGTGGTGCTCTCAAAGAAGATTTAGAAAAAATTGGCATCCGTCTTAATATTGATTATTTAGATGGAAAAGATTATTATCCCTTGCTTCGTGCTTCTCAATTTGATTTAGCATTTCGAACGATCAAAATCACAGGAACTCCTAGTTTATACAGAATGTTTTATAAAGACACTACAAAAGAACAAACAGACAATACAAATTATGGTTCTTATTACAATGAAGACATTAATGAAATTGCATTGCGAACACAAGATGAAACAGATATTAAAAAAATGAAAAACGATTGGAAAGCAGCTCATGAAATTTTGCACTATGATCCGCCTTACTTATACCTTTGGAGTCGTCGCCATATTATCGTATATAACCCCATGATCCAAGTAACTACACCCAATCCAGAATATCCCATTCCTTATGGTCAAACAAATATCAATGGTCTTATCAATATTTTTAATGAAGTCCATCTTTGGACAATTCAAAAATAAAATACAATCTATCAAAATATAATTTCCCCTAAAAAGGCTCTCTATTATGTAGAGCCTTTTTCCATAAAGAGAATAGAATGAAAAAAATATTTATCTATATTTTTATTGCATGTTACGTATTGTTTGTGCCTCTCCTTTCTTATTATATATATCCTACATTTCATATATATTGTCGATGGCTAGGCTGGTTTTTATTTCTCGTACTTATAAGTTTATATATTTTACGAAAACATTTTGCACCCTTTCTTTATTATCTCTATTCCCTTCAAAATAAGAAAAATCAAATAGAATTCGAACAATTGCAAAAACAATTTCAAGAATTACAATCACAAATCCAAAAAAATCAAATCACTCTCACAGAAGCTATAGATCTAGGCGATCAAATTTTAGATACACATTTACTTTTAGAAACTCATAAAACTGTGGTGCAAAATCATCAAGTTATTTTGAAAAGACGAAATTTTATTCCACCGTTGTCTCTATGTTGCACTTTTTTTCAATATTGCCTCTATGCAGTGTGCTATTGGCTTTGCATTTTTAGTCCTAAAAATACATTGATAGATCAAATGATTTGCATTTCTGTACTAGGTGTTCTCGGTGCATACAGTATATATATATACTATGAAAAAAAATTCAAGAAACAAACAAGAAGTATATATTGGTTTACTATGTTTATATGTCTTTCTATTGTATTTATAGGTATAAATATTGTTCTACATGTGTATTATTAATAGGATTCTATTTTTTAATCATAATGTGTCTGAAAAAAAATTATTGGTTTTTTGAAAAATTATATAATATAATATTAACAGACAACTCTATTATAAATACTATAGTTGTTTCCTTTTTAAACTATACTATACTTCCTTAGAGAGTATGTCTTAACAAAATATTGTTTTTTTGAAAATTATATAATTTTTTAAAAAAATAATATAATATAATATAATATATTAATAAAAGACAACTACATACTTAAGTATATAGTTGTCTTTTTTTAGTATATATATTTTTTATAATGGTATTTTTTATCAAAATTTTTTCAACGAATATTTTTTATATTCTGCGGAAATAGAGAACTACGCTTTTGAAGAGAAAGTAGCCTAAGCGAACTGGTTCTCCTTTTATTTTAGCAATGCCTCGCATCCCATATCGAAGCCCATGAATAATTTCTTCAGGAAGTTGTGCTCGAATTTTATAGCAGTATGTCCTTTGTTCTGTAAGTTCTGGGTATTCTGCAATTTCTATAATTTTAACGGGTATAGGAATTTCAGGGGCAGTGTGTAGAAAGAGAGTGATCTCTATTTTATCACGAATCACTGAAGAATCTTGTTCATTGACTGGTATTTCTGCAATCATGCCTTTCCCACCATAGATTTCATATAGTTTATCACCAGTACGAACTGCTTTCCCAGAAAGTTGTTCTGCACGTCCATCCACAAGAGCTAAAATTCCATCAGCTGGTGCATATAAGTTGGAATGAGTTAAATACCATTGGGCTTCTTCTACGTTGACTTTGGCAGTTTGTAATTTTGCTTCCAGTAATTTTGCTCTTCCTAAACGTGATTGGTCTGTAAATGCATTATGTTCCTCTAGCTCAAGTTCTGTTTTTATTTCTATGTAAGCACTTTGCATAATGGACAGACGATATTCTAATTGACTTGTATTGTATTGAGCAATTAAGTCACCTTTCTTTACGGCTTCTCCGTCTTGTTTTAGGCAAGTGGCAATAGGACCATCAAATAAAGCATAGACACTTGTAATTTCAGGTGCTTTGAGTGTAAATTCAGCACTTGCACCTTCTGGTACATATGCAAACATAATGCTTACGATGGATGCAAGGACTAAGAGCCAAAACAAAAATTTTTTGAATCGTATATGTATGTGGAAGCGAGATTTTTTGCAAAGTTTGTGATAATGTAGTGCTTCCGACATGGATGTAGCAAGCAATCGTAAAATATTGGAAAGATAATTAGGAAATGTTTCTTCATATTCTAAAAGCCATACGAATGTAAAATAAGGTTTTTGTAAGTTTTTTGGGGGAGTAAGTTTTAAAAAGCAATATACGTTATTTTCTTCTGCTAATTCTTTTGGCAATCCACTTTCTTTTGTGACAATCAATGGTTCTGAATCTAATTTTAATGTTTCACAGTATTTTGCTTGTTGTACTGCAAGTCGAGAATATGGATTGACATTGACTTGTCCATATTGAGAAATTACTTTTGCTTTTCCATCAATTATTTCAATTAAACTTGAATTTTTAAAATTCATTAAATTGAATGCATTATTTACTGCAAGTAATGCTGCATCTGAAAATGTTTCTGCATCAAAAAGATCATGTCCATATTTTAAGATGACTAGAAAACTTCGCATTCTTGCAGTAATTTCTGTTTCATTTTTCATGGCGCACTTTCTATGAGTTTATTTTTTCTTTCTTGCCAAGGGAAGGATGGGAACTTCGCCTGTCATTCCTGCTTTATAAATACCTGATGTGTTATCTATTAACACTGTTACACGCACTGTTTCTGTTCTGTGATCTGCTTGTGGATTGATTTCGTAAATTGTGCCAGTGGCTTGTATTTTATAATTAGGTAGATTAATTTTGATAGGAGCACCAATCGTTGTGAGTCCTTTTAAAGTCATAGGAACATTCATAATTCCTAGTAATTTATTATCATTAATGATTTTAAGTAAAGGTTGTCCGACTCGTGCTGTTTCATATTCTCTTGTTAAAATTTCTGTGATTTTTCCTGGGAAAGGGGCTTGGATCGTACAATAAGATAGATTTAATTTTGCATCTGCTAAGTCGTTTTCTAGTAATTTATATTCAAATTCGCTTTTTTTTACTTCAAAATCGCTAGTAATATTTTCTGCTCGTAGCTTTTTTTTATCTTCAAAGTTTGATTTTGCAAATTCATATTGTGCTGTTACTCTTCGCATAATAATATTAAAACGAGTGCTATCTAACGTTGCTATGACAGTATTTTCTGCAAATTTTTCACCAATTTTTAAATTATAAGGTAGAAGAACACTTTCTACTCTACTAGAGATAATGGCTTCTTTAAAAGGGAAAAAAACTATTTTTATTCTTATGATATTTTGACTATATAGGGAAGTAGAAGAAAAAAAGAAAATAAGTATAACGGATAGAAATTGTTTCATACTCAATTCCTCAAAGGAAGTAATAAAAATATATACAATAGATGCTTAGGAAATTTGAATTTCTGTGTGTGCTTTTTTTCCTGTAAGTTTATCAATAGCTTGGATTTGAATGCGTCCGTTTTCGTTGTAGCTAAATGTGACTTGTATGGGAGCATTGGCTTTTCTGTTAGGTAGATTATCGATTTTGCATGTGCCGATAGGAGTGCATTCTTCAGGATTGGGGCTATCTCCTTCTACAATTTCAATATTGACTTCTGTTTGTCCGTCTATTTCTGTTCCAAATAGCTCTGTTTTTTCTATAGGAATAGGACTTTGTGCAGGGATCAAGACGCAGTTTTGTTTTTTCCCATCTTTAGTGGCAATGACCCCAAGACTGTGGGCAGTGACATTAATGATTTGTAAGCCAGTGAGTTTTTCTTGTAGGTCTATAGGAAGAAAATGTGTGTTTTGTGTAGGTGTGGAGCTTTGTAAGTCTAAAATTGTACTATAGAGTGCTGCTCCAATGGCTACGCATTCATCAGGATGGATAGTGTCATTCAGCTCTTTTTGAAAGTATTCTGTGAGCATTTGTTTGACCTGTGGCATGCGTGTACTACCACCAACGAGAAGGATAGTGTCTATGTCTTGTTTTTGTAAGTTAGCTTTTTGTAGGAGTAACTCAATGTAAGTTTGCGTTTGTGTAAGTAAAGATTTTGTTTTTTGTTCAAATTCGAGTCGTGTGATTTGTGTTTTCAGTGTTTGACCTTGGCATTGGCACAGGATGCGTGTTTGTGGCAGTTTAGATAATGTAATTTTTGCGTTTTCAGCTGTTTTTCGTAGTGTCTGGTACGTTTCTAATGTATCTCTGGGATCGATGTTGTATTGTGCGATAAATTGTTCAGCAATGTAGTTAATGATTTCATCGTCCCAATCTTTGCCACCAAGTTGGATTTCGCCATCAGTTGCTATAACTTGTATTTTATTTTCTTGTATATGAAGTATAGTAATGTCAAATGTACCGCCTCCTAGATCATAGACAAGTACTTTGTGGTCTTGGTTATTTTGGTTAAGGCCATAAGCTATAGCTGCTGCAGTGGGTTCATTGATGATGCCTAAAATAGTTAGACCTGCAAGTTCGCCTGCTGTTTGTGTTGCTTTTCGTTCGCGTTCTCCAAAATAGGCAGGGACAGTGAGTACAGCTTTATGTATGTCTTTTTGTAAATATTGTTTTGCATCTTGGACTAGGTGTTGGATGATGCAAGCTGAAATCGTTTCTGGTGTATATTTTTTTTGAAAAATAGTACGTTCCCATTCTGCATTCCCCATATCTCGTTTGATGTACTGAACTACGTTTTCTGGATCAGAACTAGCTTCTTCTTGTGCGATTTTTCCAACAATAGTTTCGTTTTCATGGAATAGAACTACGCTAGGCGTGATGCGTTCGTTGTCTGTGTTTGGAATGATACTTGCTTTTCCATATTCATCTAAATAGGCAATGGCAGAGTAGGTTGTTCCTAAATCAATGCCAACAATAATACTTGTGTCCTCCATGTTAGTTTGTTTTCTCCTGTTGATTGTTTTGTTGTTTATAGTAGTTTTGCCAAGATTTATGTATTTCTTGTTGAATTTTTTTGCCTGTATGGTGACGAATCGTTCCGTAATTTTGTTGCGTGATTTGTTGTAAAAGGTGATTGGAAATAGCTTGTATATACCAATTTTCATCTTGAATTGTGGTAAGTAAGAGAGGAATCATTTGTTTATTAGGTTTGTTTGTGAGTAAGTAATCGATCATGCTACTTACTTGATAGCCTCTTGTTTTGAATGCTTTAAAAATGATTTGATTATATGGAATGTGCTTATTATGTTTCCACCACTGTTTATAACTATTAGAAAGTGATTCTTTTGTTTCTTCGTTTATTTTCTGGAGTGTAAGTTTTTCTAAGACATATTGAATTTCTTTATCTTGTTCTTGATGGGAAAGTGCACGAATAAAAATAGGAATGGTGGGAATATGGTATTGATTGGCAAAAATTTTGGCTACTTGAAGTTGAAGTTTTGTATCTTGATCTTTTAAAAGGGGTTGTAGTTCTTCTAAGGGACAATCATCGAATTGTTCTAAAATGTTTAAGGCTTGTAATCGCACTTGAGTAGTACTTGGTTGCAATGCAAGAGATAGAAGAAGATTTTGGATAGATTGTTCTTGTTGGTTTTCTATTAAACTTTTTTTAGCTGTTTCTCTCACTAATAAGGATGGATCAGATTGCAATATTTGCCACAATGTCCGCAATGAAATTGTATCACCTATCATCACAAGGGCTTTTGCAACCGCAGCACGCATGTGTTCTTCTTGGGAAGTGAGCAATGCAGAACAAATGGGACGACTTTTTTCTGGGTCTATCATAGTAAGTGCCAATAATGCTTTTTCTCGTGTAGTTACTAAATATCGTTCTGTATGTAAAATTTCATAAATATCTTCCCATGTAGCTTTTAATTTCCATTTTCCTAATGTTAGTAATGTTTGTTCTAAGACTTCTGTTTGTGAATCTTGTAGTAATGCCATTACCCAAGGGATGATTATTTCTTCTGGCTCTTTGTCACCTAGCACTTCTACAACAACGCTTCGAATGCGAAAATTAGCATGTCGTATATATTGTAATAAAATGGGAGTTTTTGCATGGATAAGGGTGTCTATGAGTAGTTGTCGTGCTATGGGTGTATAGTTTAAAAGAAGAAATTCAATAATGGAATGGATAGCAAGTTCATTTTTCGCTAAGGCTAAACTTTGTATAAGTTTTTGCGTTCGAAAATTGAGTTCCATTTCTGTTTGAATGTGTGTAAGTCCCCATTGAACCATAGCAGATGTCATTTCTGAATTTTCTTGCATCAATTCTAATAAGTCTTGGACTGCAATGTCACGAACATTAGGTTTTAACCATGCATAAGATTCTAAAATCATTTTTTTAAGACGTTGGTTTCTTTGTTTTTTATTTGTATTTTTCAGAAACCATTCTGATTCTTCTTGAAACCATACATCCCAATCTGGACGTTTATAATTATCCCAATATAATTGCCAAATATTTTCTGTAGTATGTTTCCCTAATACATGCAAAATAGGAGAAAGATTGCCTGGATGTAGTCCATAGACAATGACTGTTTTAACTTTATTTTGTAAAGTAATTTCTAGTTTGTGGTATGTATCTAAACGATTCCCGTATTCTTGTGGCATTTCAAAATATTTTGTTTTTCCTAGGACATTCACAAGTTCTGTTGCTTGTTTGTTATTTAAATAGACAATGCGTTCAAAGTTTTTTTCTTCTTCTTTTTCTTGTTTTGCAGTGTATAGATATGTTAATTCTTTTGTTGCATTTTTTATATAATATATAAGACGCAAAGCATGAATTTCATCTTGTGTGATGCCTTGTAAAAGGCGAATAGAACGAAAATTTTTTCCGTTTCGACTCCACCAATCGCGCCAAAGTGCCATGTTTTTACCAAAGTTTTTACCTGTGAGTTGGATAAGTTTTTGATGAGCAATGTCTTTTACTACAAGATATTCTTTGAAATATACAGTCCCAGACAATATGTCGATGAGAGTGGGTGGAATATATTTATCTAATAGTTCAATGATATGAGGATCTTCTGTGCGAAGTCCAAAATTGACTAGTGCCACAGTAGCACAACATTTCACAAATGGATTTGTATGTCGAATATTTTGCCAGACTAAAGAAAGCCATTCATCATTTAATATTATTTCTTTCGAAGAGTCTTCTTGCAATACTAAAATGAGCAGAGCATAGTTTTGTATAGTTTGATTTTTGTTTTTGATATTGGAAAACGAAAAATATTTTTTTATTTTTTCTAGGGGAATATTCCCTAAAATTTCTAAAGCTTGTGACACTACATAAGGGGAATCGTCTTCTAAGGCTTTTACAAAATACATGAACATGTCTTGTTTTTTTATTGCATTCATAAGTCTAATAGATAATAGCCTTGTTCTATATGATCTACTTTGATAGAGTTCTTTTAATATAGGAATATGTTCTTCTGTTGTAATTTTAAAAAGTGCATTGTAAGCATCTTTATGTCCTAATGAAGGGCTTGTTTTTATAAAGTCAATGATGTCTTGATATGCTTTTGTCTTATGAATCAACACCATGGAACGAAATGTAGTAGTAAGACGCGTTCTCATTTCTCTTTGTTTGACAAAGCTGTGTAAAATAGGATATGCTTTTTTTTCGCGTAATTTCCCTAAGCAAAAGGCTGCTCCTTCTTTAGCAGCTGGTTTCCCTTTTTCTAAAATGTCCAGCAATAGATGAACATGTTCTTTTTTTGTGAGAAGGTTTGCTGCTCTTTTAGCAGATGCAAGGGGCCAACGTTCTAGTTCTTTAGCTTGTCGTAGGACTTCGCTACTTTGAGAGGTAGCAAAAATACAACTCATAAAAAAAAGGAGACAAAATATTTTTGTCATGACAACTCCTCTAACGTAAGATTTTTCGTAAAAATTTGATTTTATTTTTATAGGGTGGATAACGCAAAAAAACGTCAAACCAACTTGATTGCTGTAGGATGGCTTTTTTATGCGAGAATGTATCGAAGCTGAATTTGCCATAACAAGACCCCATGCCACTATTTCCCACACCACCAAAAGGAAGCAATGGATTAGTTACATGAAGTAGCGTATCATTTATGCAACCTCCACCAAAACGAATGTTTTGTATGATTTCTTGTTGATGTACTTTATTTGTTGTAAATAAATATAAGGCAAGTGGTTTTTCTTGTTGTTGCAATTGAGGAATGATTTCATCCCAATTTTTATATGTTAAAATAGGCAAAAGTGGTCCGAAAATCTCTTCTTGCATAATAGGATCATTCCAACAGACTTGATCAAGGAGAGTAGGTGCAATATAAAGGTTGTTTTTATCTTTGTCACCGCCATATAGTATACGACCTTGTTCCATTAATTTTTCTAGGCGTTGAAAATGTTTTATATTGACAATGTGCGAATAATCTGGGCTTTGTTTAGGATTGTCTCCATAAAATTTTTGAATGTAGTGTATCAAGTATTCTATGAATTTGTCTTTTATGGATTCTTGGACAAGAATAAAATCAGGAGCTACGCACGTTTGACCGACATTCATAAACTTACCCCATATAATTCTTTTAGCAGCAACAGATACATGGGCAGTTTCATCTATAATACAAGGACTTTTTCCCCCTAATTCTAAAGTTATGGGAGTTAAATGAATAGCAGCTTGTTGCATGACTTTTTTGCCGATTTCAGGACTGCCTGTAAAAAAAATATAGTCCCATTTATGTTCTAATAATTCTGTAGCTATTTTTGCATCACCTTGGATAACAGCTATGTGTTCTTCTAAAAAAATATGGTTGCAAATTTGTTGAATTACAGAGGAAGTTGCAGGTGCATATTCTGAAGGTTTGAGAACACAACAATTCCCAGCTGCAATAGAACCAATGAGGGGAATCATGGAAAGTAAAAAAGGATAATTCCAAGGTGATACAATGAGACTTAAGCCATAAGGTTCTGCAATGTAATAACTCTTGGCAAGACCAGCCGCAATGGGAGTATGTACTTTTTTAGCTTTACACCATGATTTTAAATGTTTTTGTATATATCGAATTTCTGAGAGAACACAGCTGATTTCAGAAATAAAAGATTCTGCTGATGATTTTCCTAAATCTTTTTGTAAAGCAGATATAATGACTGTTTCTTGATTTCTTATTTCTTTTTCTAGCTTACAGAGTTGTTGCAACCGAAATCTATAATGGTTTGTCCTACCACTGAAGAAAAATTTTTTTTGTAAATTTTGAATTTCTTGTATATTGTTCATAGAAAATAATTTTAAGTTTTTAAAATATGTAAAATTAAACAAATGAATATAATCATGATGATTTCTGCAATCAATATAAAAATATACTTATGCGAAGGACTGATAAATTGTAGATGAAATCTCCATTTTCTTTTTTCTAAAACAATTTTTTTGGGCTGATAGACAGGACGAGGCTGTATATTTTCTGGATTTAATAAAATATATTCAATGTCTAATAAAACTTCTTTAGGAGTCTGGTGTCGTTCATCAGGATTTTTGGCTGTCATTTTTTTTATTAATTTTAAAACAGAATTGGAAATCCCATATTTTGTAGAAGGAACAAAAGCAGGTTTATTAGAAGCATGCAATAAAAGAATGTCTCGAGATTTTTTATTTTCAAAAGGATCTACACCAGTCAACATATGGTATAGAGTTACTCCCAGCGAATAAATATCTGCTCGACCATCTACATTTAATTTACCAGCAATTTGTTCAGGTGCTGCATAACAAGCAGTTCCTAACATAATTCCTTCGCGAGTATTGGTTCCATCCCAAGTCAAGTCTTTTGCTAATCCTAAGTCGCATAATTTGACAGTTCCTTCTTGAGAGATTAAGATATTTTCAGGTTTAATATCACGATGAACAATAGAATAGTACGACGCATGTTCTAATGCACTTGCGACTTTCATTGTGATTACCAACGCCATTCTTTCTGATAATTTACCTTGCTCAAAAATTAATTGAGCTAAACTTTTCCCAGGGACATATTCCATTGCAAAATAATATCTTTTTTGATATTCACCAAAATCATATGCTTCTACGATATTTTCATGATTTTTTAATTTGGCAACATTTCTTGCTTCACGTAGAAAACGATTTACAAATCTAGGATCGTGTGAAAGTTCTTTGTCTAAAACTTTTAATGCTACTTCACGATTTGTTGCAATATTAATAGCAAGGTACACAGTCCCCATTGAACCTTTTCCCAGTGTCCTACACAATTGATAGCCAGCTATCCTATTCTCCTCCATTGATTTTTTCTTTCATGATAAAAATAGAACAATCTTCTTATAAAGAAAATAGTTTTTTTTAAAATATATATATTCTTTGGAATAAAGATTTATTTTTTTCTTGACTTTTTGAATTTGAAATTCAAAATAAAAATAGAAAGATGCTCATATAAATATAAGTTCCTTTCAAAATTATAGTGAAAAACATAAAAAAAGTAAAACAAAATTTTAAAAAAACACAAGGAGGAACATCCTATTGAATTATTAGATCAAATTAAATTATTAGCTCCTGGTACAAAACTTAGAACAGCTATTGATGATATTATAATGGCACAGTTTGGAGCAATTTTAGTTTTTATAGATTCTCAAAACATCAATGATCCAATTTTCCAAGGTGGATTTGACATAAACTGTAATTTCGCACCAGAAAAATTATATGAATTAGCAAAAATGGATGGTGCTATTATTTTAGATCTAGAAGCTCAAAAAATTCTAAAAGCAAACGTTCACTTACTCCCTGACCAAAAATTCAATACACCTGAAACAGGTATGCGTCATCGAGCTGCTGATAGAACATCACAACATTTGCAGTGCATGGTACTTGCCATTTCTAAAAGAAGAAATGCCTTGACTATTTATTATAATAAAAATAAATATTTATTGAAAGACGTCAAACTTTTATTAACTCGAGTTGGTCAAGCACTAGACACATTAGAAAAATATAGAGGCATATTTGATGATAAGTTAAAGCAGTTAAATGATGCAGAAATTCAAAATACAGTCAATCTTTACGATATTATCGAGATTATTATCAAAGGAATTAAAATTTTACGAATTAAAGAGTATATGGATTCTTTTGTAGTAGAATTAGGTATTGAAGGTTATTTAGTTAAGGTACAGCTAGATGAAAATGTTTTGGAAATGGAATCATACCTTGCTTTTATCATAATGGATTATAGAAATCAGGAGGATTGTAAACAAGACAATGTAAAAAAAGATGAACTTAAGCAAGAACGTCCAGAGCAAGATACTGTAGAAGAATTTACAGAAGAAAAAGCTCGAGAAATGGTCAATACGTTAACAAAAATACGCGAACTTAGTCCATTAGTTGTATGCAAAAATTTGGGATATGATTTTTCTAACAATAACCAAATAGATGAATATCCTGTTTCACCTCATGGATATCGCTTTTTAAAGTACGTTGCCCGTTTACCCATGTACATTGCTAAAAATTTAGTTGATGAATTTCAAAGTCTAGCAAAAATTCAGAAAACAGATATAGAAACATTAAAAAAAGTAGAAGGTGTGGGTACAAAACGAGCAACAACTATTTTCAAAACTCTACGTAGAAAATACACAGATGATAGAGTGACAGATTTAACGATAGATTTTTAAGTTTATCGATAGATTTTGAAGTCTGCAGAGCAAGCTTCAAAATCTATCATTTTAATATTTTATTAAATAGAACGCTGGAGTATTGATTTCTTATTCCTATGTTTGTTTTTCATTTTGCTATGGTGAAAGTTCAGCAGACTTTAAAATCTATCGTTTGAATATTTTATTAAATAGAGCCCCCATTGTATTGATTTCTTGTTCCTGTGTTTGTTTTTCTTCTTGTTGTGGTGAAAGTGTGTTTTGAATTTTAGTAAGTTGTTCTATAATTGTTTCTAGTTGTTGGCATTCTTGTTGGCATTCTTGGTGCGTCATATTGTTTGTTTTTTTCTCTTTGATTTCTTGTAATCTTGTTTGCATGAGTTGAAAATATTCGTTCGTAGCTATTTGGATTTGTTCTTGAAATGATATTCTACTAGTATCTAGAATATTTTTTTCAAATTGATCAAGTTCCTCTTGAATTTTAGCTCGAAATTCTGTAAAAATATTTTCCATAGGCTTATAAAAAACTTTACCAAGAAGTTTTTTCCCTTGATCTATCCAAGGAGCTAGTTTTTTTTCTAATGGAAAAGAAAGAGCTACTCCAATGCTACCACCAATTAAAATGGGAAGCAATCCGCCACCAAATAATGCAATTCCACCACCACCAGCCAATGAACCTGCAATATAGCCGAGTCCACCTCGCAATGTCCATCGTATGCCCTTGTCTAATTTATTTGCATTTTCAATTTCTACAATTTCTATATTTGAAAAGTTGCTACTAATTTCTATTTTTCCAAACGATTGTTCCGAATCAATGACTTGTTTAATATTCTCTTGGGCTTGGTTGATTTCATTTTCTATGTCACTGATATACGCTTGTATAGATTGCCCTACTGTGCGATTAAATTGTGAAATTTTTGTTTTGATATTTTTTTGTTCTTGTTTTGTGAGTAAAAAAACATTGTTTTCTAGGTAGCTATTTTGAATATCACTTTCTAAAGCTTGTAATTCAATGTCTAACAATGTTCGTTTCAATGTTTTAAATTTTTCTAAAATTAGTAAGCTTGTTTTTGTTAAAATAATATCAATTTTTGATTCTGCGTCTTCTTGTTTTTTTTCTTGCTGTTGAATTTGTTCTTCTAGTTCATCTACAGATTGGCGGAGCAATGTTTGACGATATTGAATCATGTTGATGAGTTCTTGTAGGACAACTTGAGCTTTTTGTTTATAATTATCAAGGAGTTCTGCACCTTTATATTGTGTAAGGTATGCATATAAATCTCGTTGAAATGATAAAAATCGACTTTTTTCTAAAGCATTGTTATCTTTTGCTAAGTATGCTTCGTATGCTTGTTTTGCATTGATGCTATATAAATGGATATTGTGATCTTGTTTGAATTGTTCCAGTTTAGATTCGTTTTTTGTTTTGGAAATTTTTTGTAAAATGTCACGAACTGGTTCGTTGTTGTATTTTGGGTCTAATGTGTAAAAATCGAGTTTATGTAAATTTTCTAGTGTTTGAACTTCTAATTCAAGCCAATCTTGAAACTTGTCAGGTGGTAAGTTTTGTATTAAAAATATATTTCGAATCGTATTTTTTGTTTTTTCGTAAAATTGCAGTTCACTGGCACCAAACGGAGGATACGTAGAAACAATGATGCCAGCGTGGCATTGTGCAATAAAATCTAGTGTGATTTTTTCATGAACTTCTTGAACAGCATCTAATCCTGGAGTATCTACAAAGATAATTTCTTTTTGTAATTGAAAAGTAGGAGAACCATGGCGTACGCTATGAATACATTTTTCATTGTCAGGATTATGTTGTGCATCAATGTATTGTATTTTATCTTCTGGGGCAATAGAGATAGAAGCACCGCTATCATATACTACCTTGCATTCTTCCTGTTCATTCCAATATGTGAAATTTAGAACACCCGTAGAAATTCGTGTATTCATAGGCGAAATATCTTGACCTGCCAATGCATTTAAAATTGTGCTTTTCCCTGATTTAAATCGTCCCAATACGCCTAATAAAAAACGGCTATGCATTAAATTTTGGGCATAGTAATACATTTGTCGCAAAGAATTTTTTTCTGGTTCTGCCATTTGGTATTGGCGATTGATTTCTGCTAATAAATCGTTTTCTGGACGAATTTGTCCATGAAATACTTTGTTTCCTACTAAGACAATGAGGTAATGAAATTGTAGTGCCAACCATTCTCGCATTTGATTGAATTGTTTAAATGTGTTTTGTTGCATATTTATTCCTTGATAATAAGAACACATCGAAAACCAAGATCATTATGCATTTTTTCTGGAAGTACGCCATAACGATAAGAACAACGAATGGCATGTGCATCACTACCCCAAGAACCGCCTCGACAAACTTTCGCGTCAGAAACTATTGTTGCCTCAGGATTTTCAGTAAGCTTTGTATAGGCGTCTAGTACATAAAAATCTTGACACCATTCCCAAACATTTCCTGCCATATGGACACATCCGTAAGGAGAATCTCCAAGTCCCTCTAATTCTTGCACATATTTTGGAAAAGTACTTTTTGCATTGGCTCGCACAAACATTTGATCAAAGGGTTCATTTCCCCAAGGATACATACGTTGTGGATTTGTATTTTCAACGAGTTGTAAAGGAATTGTATTGTACTTATTTTGTGGAATCATTTTTCCACCACGTGCAGCTTTTTCCCATTGTGATTCTGTAGGTAATGTTTTTCCTGCCCATTCTGCATATTGTTGAGCACCTAGCCAAGAAATTTTGACAACGGGAAGATATAATGCTGGAAGAAGTGGTTTATATTCATTAGATTCTTGTTTAATTTGGCTATATTCACTTTCTATATCTATGTAGTTTGCAATTTTATCTTTTTCTTGGATTGCATTTAAAAAACTAGCATATTGTTCATTGGTGACTTCATATTTATCAATATAGTAGGCAGGTAAATGCACTGTTCGGATAGGCAATTCATCTTCAGCTTCGTTCGTTGTTTCATCTTTTCCTTGTATAAACTCTCCTGCTGGAACATATACCATGATGCTTCCATCTTGTTTCCAAATATATTCTCCAGGAATTGTGGATCGTGTTAAGCCGTTGGGCATTGTTTCGCCAAACCAACCTTGTTGTTCTGATAACTGTTCTTGGGCCAATTCTGCTATATTTTTACTTGCTTCTTCCTCGTGTGCACGGCTTATAAAAAAAGTATTCATACTAGAAGATTGAAATTTTTCAATCCATGATTTTTGTATATTTTCTACTGTGTTTGCTTTGAATATAAAACCTGCACTTGCTTTTTCATCTTGCAGATTTAAAATGCGACCACGACTAGCCATTTTATTTTTATTAGTTTTAAATTCCATGATAATAATAAAATGAACATTGGCTTTTTGTAGTGCTATTTTTACTTTCTCTTTCATTTCTCCTCTATACCAATTTTTCCAAAATCCTTGTTTTTGAAGAATTGGACCAGATTTTTTGGAAGACAACTGTAGTATCTGCTCGCTGGGCAAAAGTGTAAGAATATTTTTTTGTACTGATGCTGCCAATTGTTTTTCTTCTTTTGTTTTTGTTACAGATAAAAAAGACACACCCCATTGTTCTTGAGCAAATAAAGGACTACAAAGGATGAAAAAAAGAATGATTCGTTTCATATTTTTTGCCTTTTAAGAAATATTCATAAAAATAAAATAAAATATGTGTATATTATTACATAAATTTATAATATTGTCAATTTTTCCATAAAAAAGACGATTATAAAAAAAATAAAAGCGTCTTCCTTGGGAGGAGGACGCTTCTGATAAAATACACTACACTAATTGTTATAAAAACATGCTTAGTGTGCGGGTATCTTTCTTAATTCCTTGGTCTTCTGTCACGATTTTTTGGACGATCTTCACGAGGTCTTGCCTCATTGACTGTCATTTTTCGACCCATTACTTCCTTACCATTGAGAGCTTCAATTGCATCATTGGCTTGACTGCTGTTGGGCATTTCAACAAAGCCAAAGCCTTTGGGGCGACCAGATTCTCTATCTGTCATAACACGTACACTGGAAACTTCACCAAATTCTACAAATAAGTCTCTCAATTGTTCTTCAGTTAAACTGTAGGAAAGATTCCCGACATAAATATTCATAAAAAATTCCTTGTATAAAAGCAGTAACACAGCGGATTTTTTTAAGAGATATTCTAGATATCTAGTTAAATAATGTTTAATTAAATAATTTTTTTTAAACTTAAAAAAATCCTATAAATAGGCTCATGGAAAAACAGATCCCCTTTAGCCACTAAACAACATCCGAATGTAAAAAAAACTCCGATTTTATTGCAATCAGAGCAAATGGCTTATCTTTGATGTCATATTTTAATAATTATATTAAAACTTTATAATTTTGTCAAGCATTTTTCTTTAATGAGAAAAAAAACTTTTTTAGAAAATTAAAAAGCATGTTGAATAATACATTTATTTGTTGTTTGTTTGAAAATAAATGAATTTATTTTGAAATAAAACGAGAATATATTTTCATATATTCTTTTCCCATTTGTTCTTTTGTTTGTATGATGCATGGTTTACAACGTTCATATGTTAAAGCTTGTAATAATGTATTTACAGATTCTATAATATTGTCAAAATCAACCAATAAACTATTTTCATATTTTTGTGCCAATTCTGGCAAAGAATCAATGTTTTGAACGACGCAGGGAACGCCTAACGTCATAGCTTCTGCAAATGCAAGTCCATATCCTTCATAATACGATGGCATGATAAAAACATCGAACACTGAAATTAAAGAAGAAGCATTTTCATAAAAACCAGGCATGACAAAGGTAATATTTTTAGGTAAATTTTTTGCCATTTTTTCTAAATTTATTCGATTAGGTCCTTCTCCAATGAGAACAACTCCATATTGTTCATTGCTAGGTATTTGAGAAGATAATTCATGCAAAATAGGAAATAAACGTTCATATCCTTTTTGGTCTGCTAAACGTCCAATGGAACCAAAAATATGAGTACATTCCTCCACACCCCATTGTTTCTTAAAATGAACAATTTCATCCTGAGAAAGACTGGGAACTATATCTACACCATTATATACTACTTCAATGACGTGTTGTTTAAGTCCCAATTTTTTTTCATGGAATTGAGCTGATGCATGAGAAACGCAAGTACATAGCGAACTTATAGGAAATGTACAACGATCTAAGAAAAAAAATAAACCTTGTCCTTTTCTTCTCTCTGAAATATGAATCGTATTGATTAAAGGAATATGCAACCCTAAACAAGCAATGCGTGATAATATATTGGGATGCATCAAATGTGAATGGACAATATCAGGATGAAAATCTTGTATCATGGAGCGTAATGTATGCAATAGAAAAATATTTTTTAAGGAATCCATGCCTAAATATTGAGGGAAAATTTCTAATTTTTTAAAAGCATTTTCTATTGTTTTATTGGTAGGAGCAGATTTTAATGAAATCACACCTACTTTGTATCCTGATTTTAATAATTCCTTACTCAAATCTAAACATACACGTTCGGCTCCACCTACGCCAAGTTCTGTTAGAATTTGCAAAACTTTCATATATCAAATCCTTTCATTTTTATAAGCTCTTTCCATGTCATTTAGACTCTTTCACCACTTTAGACTCTTTCCATTGTCTTTATTTTCCACCATTTTTAATTTTTCCACCGTTTTTATAGTCTTTTTCTCCGACTAAAGGCACTTAATTTTAACCTCATTATAAAAATTATATTCTTTTTGACTATATAGAATTGAGAAATAATATTTATATTTTTAAAAAATGAATGTATAATGTTTTACAATAAAATATCAATATTTCCATGTGAAAGGGAGAAAATTTTGAAACTTACCATACAACAGATTCAAAAACATTTTGAAAATTCTATAGCACTTATATCACAAAATAAAATAGGAGTGGAGTATGAAATATTTTGTTTTCATAAAGACACTCTAGATCGTCTTGCTTATGATAGTGATCCTGGAATACAGACAATATTGCATCATATTCAGCAACAAACCAATTCTCAAATTATCCAAGAAAACAACAATACGATTGCTTTAAAAAACAAAGATTATAGCATTACGTTGGAACCAGGAGGACAACTTGAAGCATCTTTTTTACCTTGCGCCAATTTATTAGAATTTCAAACAAAATTAGACAATTATTTAGCAATTTTACAACAAATACAAATGAAATATCCTATTATATTTATTGCTATGGGTGTTGATCCTTTTCATACACTAGATGAAATTCCATGGATGCCTAAACAACGTTATAAAATTATGAGAAAATATTTTGCCCAATTCAATGATAAAAGCCACTGTATGATGAAACAAACTGCTGCCATTCAAATCAACATTGACTACAATTCAGAACAAGATGCCATTTATAAATACAATACAGCATTACATATTCATCCTACACTCGTACCTTTAACTAGTAACACACCATTGTATGAAAATGCAATTCCTAATCCTCCTTACTATCGAAGCTATATTTGGCAAAATACTTGCACAGAGCGTACAGGGCATCATCCCATTCAATCTTTTCAAGATTATATAGATTATGCCTTAGACATTCCTATGTTTTTTATATGTCGAGAGAATCAATACATTGCTTTTCCTACAAAAACTACATTTCGACAATACTTAGAATATGGTTTCCAAGAATATACAGCCACGTATGAAGATTGGATTTTACATCTCAATACTATCTTTACTGCAGTTCGATTTAATAATAAAACCTTGGAAATTCGAATTTTTGATTCTCATAAACCTAAATTTTTGCTGGCATACACTGCCCTTGTCCAATCACTTTTTTATACATCTCCACAACAAAACTTGCAAGGAAAAACACTTTCAGAACTTTTAGATATAGCACATAATAATTTACCCAAACAAGAACAACATTATTTGCTACCACTGTATGAAGTGGTTGAACAAAAAAAACAACAAAAAACAGAAACTATAAATGCACAAGATATTTTACAACAATATACTGTTTTATAGTTTTATCTTACAACAATATACTGTTTATAAAATCAATCAATAGGGAAACACAAATAGTAGTAAGCTTTATAAAGAGAACTTTATTTTGCTAGAAAAAAAATAACAATATCATATAATACACGAAGTAGAAAAATTATTGAAAACATATTTTCATATTTTTAATATGTTTTCTAACATGAATAACATTTCTTTTAAGTTTTTATAAAATTTATGAATATATTATTAATCATACGCACACTTGCCATTATTATCTTGATTTTAGCTATAGCTCTCATGTTTCCAGCACTGATGACAATATACTACCAAGAACAAAATACAAAAGAAACATTTTTTATTTTAATTGCTGTAATGGTAACAATTTCATTATTAGCTCTTCAATGGACTAAAAAAAGTAAGAATACAAAACTTTCCATGCGAGATAGTTTTTTAGTTGTTACTTTAACTTGGGTAGTAGCCTCATTATTTGGTGCCTGCCCTTATTATTTTTCAAATGCAATTCCTAGTTATACAGATGCTTTTTTTGACACGATGTCGGGCTTTACCACAACAGGTGCTACAATTTTATCAAATATTGAAGCATTGCCTCACTCACTTTTATTTTGGAGAGCTCAAACGCATTGGTTAGGAGGCATGGGAATTGTTGTTTTAGCAGTTGCTGTTCTACCACTTTTAGGAATTGGTGGTTTACAACTCATTGCTGCAGAAGCACCAGGACCGACTGTAGATCGATTGACTCCTAGAATTACCTCTACGGCAAAAATTTTATGGATGATGTATATTGGCTATACATGCATAGAAACCGTTTTATTAGTATGCTGTGGGATGTCTTGGTTTGATGCTGTTACACATTCTTTTGCAACAATAGCCACAGGCGGTTTTTCTCCTAAAAATGCTAGCGTAGGCTTTTATAATTCTGCTACTATTGATATGATCATTACCATATTCATGGTACTGTCTGGAATTAGTTTTGCTCTTCAATATAAAATTTTAACAGGACAATTTCAAGAAGCAAGAAAAAATGATGAATATAAAGTCTATCTAGCTATTTTTTTTACTGCTACTTTGATTATGACATATAACTTACAACCTTATTACAAAACATATGCAGAAGCATTTCGATACGCTTCCTTTCAAGTTGCTTCTATCCTAACAACTACAGGTTTTGCAACTGCAGATTATGAACAATGGCCACATTTATCGCAAGCCATTATCTTGCTACTTATGTTTTTTGGTGGTTGTGCTGGCTCCACTGCAGGCGGTATAAAAATCATTCGAATTATTACTGTAATCAAGCAAGCGTTTAATGAAATGAAATATTTGCTTCATCCTAGAGGTTTATTTTTACTCACAGTTAATAATAAACCTATTAAAAAAGATGTTGTATATGCCATTAGTGGCTTTGTGAGTATGTACATTACTCTTGTATTATTTACAACATTGATTGTTGCAACCCATAATCATGATATTACTACTGCTTTTACCACAGCCTTAACAACTATAGGAAATATAGGACCAGGATTTAATTCAGTAGGCCCCACGAAAAATTTTGCTTTCTATCCAGCATATATAAAATGGTATCTTAGTTTTATTATGATGGTGGGGCGTTTAGAAATATATTCTGTACTAGTGATTTTCATGCCAATTTTTTGGCAACATAAATAATATCGTATTGCAGAATTAACATACTTTTCAATCTATTTTTACATATAAAAGAAAAACAATGAAAAAACAAGAATACTTACGAAAAAGAGACCGTCTTGTCTCTATTCTTACAGATGATGGGAAGTACAGAATCTCCCTTATCAAAAATACAACCACAGCACAAACAGCACAAAAACAACATAATTTAGACTATATGTCTGTTCAATATTGGGCCAAAGCAGCATCCTGTGCTATTTTCTCCTCCTCTTTACTCAAAGGAGAAGAACGAGTCACTGTTTACATTAAACCAGAAACAACATATACGACTATTCTCGCTGAAGCTATGCATACAGGAGAGGTTCGTGGATATGTACAATTAGAAGATAATGTCACGGTAGATCAAATTCCAAAAACATTGAAACCTGGAATTTTTCGAATCGATAAAGTTTTATATGGCAAATATGAACCAATGACTGGCATTATTAAGTTACAAGAAGGCGATATAACTTCAGACTATCAATATTTTCTAACACAATCTGACCAAATAGCTTCCTATGTTTGGTTATATACAGAAACAGATGAACAAGGACAAATCATACTGTCTACAGCACTTTTAATTCAAGCTATGCCAGGAACAACACAAGAAGAAATCAATGAACTAGCCAGTACTATCAACTTTACAACACTTCCCCAATTGATCGATAGTAGCAATCCCCAAAGCATCTTAGAGCAACTTTTCCCACAAAAACATAGTATTACCAACAACACTCTCCTTGATTTTTACTGTCGCTGTTCTCATAAAAATTTTAAATCAAAGCTTCTTACATTTACACAAGAAGAAATCAAAGATATGCAAGAACAAAATCAACGAGAAATGATATGCCATTATTGCAATAAAGAATATGTACTCACAGATGAAGATTTTCAAGATATTCTTCTTCAAATACAAAAACAATAATGTAAAGAGAAACATATAAAAAAATAATAATGTAAAGAGATGCATATAAAAAAAGTAGCTATATTCGAATATAGCTACTTTTTTTAATTTTAAAACTATATTTTTCGTAAAAATCAAAATATAGAGACTATATTATTAACATTACTTTTAAAAATTTCCTTCTACCCAAGCTTCTATTTCTATAGGAACGACATGAGGTGTGATATTGCATTCTAGTTTCCCATCCATAACACCACTATCTATACAGTCTATAGTGCGAGTAATTTTTTTATTGTTTAAGAGTTCGTTCATATTTATGGGATGCGTGCCATAATGTTCATTTCTAAACCAGTCGCTTTCATGGATAGTTAAAAGAAGAATGTTATTGTGGATGAGACTGAAATGGTATAAGTATTCGTGTATAATAGTTTCTTTTTCTTGTGGTGAAACTATATTTTTTGTAGTCAGATTATGAATTTGGACTACTGTTTTATCTGTTTGTTTTTGCATTTGTATATCAAAGTAAAATGTAGGAATATCACCACCATCATCAAAATTAGCTTCTGGTATAATGCTAATTGTTGTTTGGACAGGGTATGTTGTTCTATTTTTAAATATTGTAATGTCACATATATGTTGGTGGTTCGTTGTTGTATTGTATTCTTGTATATGTTGATATGCTTTTAAAATTTCTGCATTTTTAAGTTCTTTTCGTATTGTTTCATAGTCTAGGATATCTTGTTCTCTCATCGTAGTAATTTGCGTATGAAGTGTTTCTAATATTTGAGAATATTTTCTTTGGAATGCAGGATAATTTTGAAGGTTATTTTGTTGTTGTTGAATTTCATAGAGGATATTCGAATAGCTTTTTTGTGCTTGAATTTTTGTGCTTAGATTTTCTAATGTAAAATTGTTGAGTTGTGTTTCTAAAAGTTCTAATTGGGCAATCTTTGTTTTATTTTCTGTGATCCGATCTTGTAATATTTTTTGAAAATCATACTGGGCACTACGGATTTTTTGTTTTGCTTCTTTTGTGAATGTTTCATCTATTTTCCAAGTAGCGATTGTATTTCTTGCAATTTCTAACGTTTGGTTAGCATTTGTTAAATTTTCTGGGCTTTCTTCTACGTTTGTATTTGCCAGTTGTTGTTGCATATATTTTTTTATGTTTTGAATTTGAGTATATAATTGGATTTGTTGTTGTTTTTTTTGGATAGTTTGAAAAATATTTTCTTTTTTTGTTTGAAAATTTTGATAATGTTCTAGAACTATTTCTTCTTCTACTGGAATTTTATTCGTTTCATTCTGTATAGTAAGGAGTGATTCTTGTATAGTCTGTAATGTAGTTAGGGTAGAATCTTCTTGTATATTGATATTAGCTCGTATTTGTAATTCTTGAAGTTTATTTTGTATGCCTTTAATATAATAATTTTGTAAAAGTTGCATTATCTGCTCTTGCCTTGCCTCTAGCATATCTTGTTCTTCTGGTGTAAAGTTTTTAGGCAAAGATATATTTTGCAATTTTTGTGTTATTTGTTGGCTAATAATCTTAATTTTTTCTAAATCTGTTTCTGTTTGTAGTTTATAGTTGGCTTCTTCTTCGATTTGGTTGATTTTTTGTTTTGTTTCACTTACTAGGAATTGTTGAAGTTGGTTTTCGGCAAATAAAAGTTGATTGGCAACAATAGTACGATTTTTTTCTAATTCTTGTTGATTATCTTTGACAATTCGTGTGAAATCATGGGGATATTGTGTTTGAAATTCTTGCCAATCTTCAATTTTTTTCTTTGCCTGTACATCATATGCTTGTAGTTTGTCTACGTTATAGTTGATGCGTTCTTGTGTTTGATTTTCATGGATATAGTATTTTTCCGTTCGCTCTAATGGAGGCTGTGCAATGTTCCAATATTTTTCATAAGCAATGTACTTGTTTTGAATAGATACAATCAGATTTTCTGCTTGTTGTTTCCTTTGTATATCTTGTTTATTTTCAATAGGATATGTGATTTCTAAATTTTGTATTTGTTTTTTCCATTCTTGCAATGTTTTCCCAGTGTTTTCTGTAGGCACTTCGTCATTGATTTGTTGGAGTTGAAATGTCAGTTGTTGCAATGTTTGATCTGCTTGTAAACGAAGTTCTTGAACAAGATATTCTAGTTGTTTTTCTATTCCTATACTATGCAATTCAAGTTGTTCTAAGTTTGTTTGTAACAGTTTGATATGACGTTCAATAGCATTAGATAGCGTGCTATAATTATGCTTTTGTGTTTCTTCTAAGCTTTCTTGTAATTTGTGTTGTTGCGTTTGTATTTCTTGTTGTAATTTTGGAATTTGATTTGATTTTAGCTGTTCATATTGCGGAAGAGAAGTCAGTTGTGTTTGTAAAATCGTTTTCGTATTTTCTAAGACGCGTGTATAAAATGTATAATTATTTTGAACAGAACGAAGTACATCTTCTTGCAAGCTGATTTTTGCTTTATATTTATTGTATTGTTCATTGAGTTTTTCTATGTCTTTTTTATAGGGACATTCATGTTTTTGGTGATTTTGAAAAAATTGAGGCAAATGAGATATAGTTTGTAATTTTGTTTGGTTTTGTTGTATATATTTTTCTAAAGTTTGAATCATTTCTTGACCATCCATAGGATATGTCAAAATAATTTCTTCTTGAAGTTGAGAAATCGTTGCTTGTTCTTTATCCCATTCTGAAAAACAATTTGCCAATGTCTGTAATGTTTGAAGTTGTTGTTGCCATTGACTTTTAAGAGAACGAGTTTGTAATAAAAGTTTTTGACATTCTTCTACATTATTTTCTTCATCATCAAGAATATGATACCATGTATGGTGAAACGTTTTCCACTGTTCGCATTGTTTTTCTCTCTGTACCAAAGACGTGAGCTTGCGTTGGGCATCTTGAATGTCATCATTTAAAAATGCTTCTTCATGTTTTGTATATTTTTTTGTAGTGTCTGGAACTTGGGGCGGATTCGTATTTTTTAAAATTTGCAATTCTCGAGCTAATATAGAATGACACTTTTGCACAATTTGATTTTTAATATTGCATGCAAACCAAAATCTACGAAGTGGATTGTACGTTGCATTGCCTCTATATTCTTGAACATGGTTTAAAATATGTGTGCTTGTAGTGTCAATCGTAATTTCCCCAATTTCTGTTTGCAAACTACGAGACTGCCAATTTTCATACAAAAAATGACTACCAAAAAGTATTACGATACATGCAATGGTTAAATAAATAGTAAGTTGTTTTTTCCCTTGTTGCTGCACTCGCTTGATATTTTTTGTGGCTTGTTCTTTAACTTGTGAGTAAATTCCTCTTGTTTGTAAAAGTTCTTCATATTTATCTATAATAATATCTGGACGAAGTCGATAGACTTTTTCTTCTTCTACAATATATTGTAAATATTCTTGAGATACAGTTTGTATTGTATTTTGTATTTTTTTTCGTATTTCAAGATTTAAAATATTTTCTGCTGTTAAAAGGCGATGAAAATTGTCTAAAACAAGAGAAAAGTTTTCTTTATTTTCTTGGTGGAATGTATTGGCACGTTCCAACAAGCAACTTTCTGCTCTTTCTGCTAACCAAGATAATGGCTTGCACAAATTGAATGTTTGAATGTCTGTTGTTTTAGGATTGTCGCCTAAAAAAGAATAAATAGGAAACACTTCCACATGGTTACAAATTTCAGTGAATCTTTGATAAATTTGTCGCCAATGAGAATTTTGTAAATATTCAATGGCATATTTTCGTTCTTTTTCTGGATCTAATGGAATTTCATTTTGTCGATTTTGTTTAAAAACTTGTCTATCCCATTTGCTGACAACAAGTGCTACTGGTATAGGAAATTTTTGTTGGTTATCTTGTCGAATGCTAATTTGTTCAATGAGATATTTTATTTCATTGGAACAATCTGTGAGTCTCTGTAAATTTTCATCCTCTAAAAATGTTTCTAATAAAATCAGAATTCCTCGTGCATTTTCAAAGAATTCATATATTTCATCCATTTGTTGTTCTGTAAATTCTTTAATCAGAGGATTGAGTTCTTCTTTTTTCCGACGTCCTTTTAAAAGTTCACCACCATAGTCTTTTGTAATCAATGTATGGTTATCAATTTTGAATTCAAGGTGAGAAACAGTTTTTGCTGTGGCTTTAGGCAAGATTCCTTTTTGATAGAGATTGATATACAGCGGTTCTAAAACTTCTTGTGTAGTGCCTGTGGAAAAAGCTTCATTATATAAAGAAACTAAGTAGCAAGTTTTTCCAGAGCTTCTGGAGCCTACAATCCCAATGTAACTAGGTTGTCCAATTCCAATCACTTGTGTTCCAATTGTTTCTATAATTTCATCAAGTTCTGGTCGTTTTTCTGGTGTTTTGTCTAAACAACGCATAATTAATTGTGCAATTTTTGATTGTATATCAATTCTTGTTATAGGCTTTGCTTCTGTATTGCAATGAATTTTTTCCCAAGCCTCTAACGTGTTTGCTTTTTTATCGTATGCAGATGTATAATTCAGAAGTTCGTAGGCCACAAGACCAAAAGAATAAACATCTGACGCTGTTGTCATGGATTCGCCTTTGAATCGTTCTGGAGCCATGTATGCTAAAGTGCCATATAATTTTGTATTTGCATTATTATAAAAAGAGGAGATGCCTATATCTAAGAGTTTTAGACTACGCCCTCGTGAAGAAGACCAACTAACTTGAATGTTCGAAGGTTTAATGTCATTGTGCAGTATTTTATTTTTATGTAAGTATGATAAAACTCTTGCAAGGTCATAGAGCCAACCTAATGCTGTATCTAAATCTGCCTTTTCAATTTTATCTAAAGTGAGACCTTCTATGTATTCCATCACAAGATATGGAGAACCTTCAAATCCATCTTCTGGATTGGATTTTTCTAATTCCATAAATTTAGGAAGTGCTTGATGTCGTAAGGATTGAAGTTTTTGAGCCTCTTTTAAGAACAATGCTTTATCTTCGTTATCTACATAGGGTTTGAGCAACTTAATCGCATATAATTTATCTTTAAATTCTGCCTTATACATGGAGCAGAAAGATCCTTCACTTAGAACTTCAATTAAATTATATTTTCCAATTTTTTTTCGTGGTGTTATTTCTTCTTGCGAATTCTGTTTCATTTCACTCATTTTATTTTGTTTTATAGAATCACCCATGACAATTCCTTTTTATTGTATGTTTTGCCAAAATTTTTTTAATATTTCTTGTTTACCAGTCTGAAGTTGGTATGTAATTTTTTCAATGTAGATATTATTACTAGATCCTATTGTAAGAACATAATAAGGTTCTCTCCATAAAATAGATGTATTTTTATTAATTTGCAAAATTATTTGATTTTCTCTAATGTTAAAATATTGAAAGAATGTGGATAAAGGAATCGTGAATTCCATATTTTGTAATGTAATTTTTTGATTTAAAAATTCAGAAATATTTTCTAATTGTATTTTTTGGCTTGTAGTTAGAAAAATTTGAAATTGCATGTGAATTTGAATATCACAATATTCTTGGTATTCTTGTTCCCAACGCGTCCAAACATCTTGACTGTACTCTGTTTGTGGTTGAAAATCTTGTTCAAGGATTTGTTTTTTTTCGTTATATTGATGAAGTTTTTCTTCGTAGATTTGATAACGTATGATTTCGTTTTCTTGTAGAAATTCTTTATATTGTGTCCATAAAGAAAGCCATTCTTCTAAAAGTTCAGCTTGGCGTTTGACTTGGTCTTCTTTATATTTCCAATTTTGCCAATCTATGTACTCTATTCGTTCTTTAAAAATGGCTTCTACTTTTTCCAATGGCTCTTGCAATACAAGCTCTGGCTCATAGTGCGTGCTAATTTGGTTGTTTTTTTCTATACGCCATTCTTGAAAAGAATATCGAGGATTTATAGGTCTAGCAATGATCTTGGCTTGTCTAGGAAAATATTGTTTCCCACCATCTACGCTTTGCGAGTTGTACACGATTTCGCCTGCATTTTTTAAATTAACTTGGCAATCTGCAGCAAGGAGGAAATCAAAATTCCATGTTTCATTTTCTTGCAAAAAAAATTCTGTATCGAGTTGTCGATTCGAAATTTGCCATTTTGCATTATTGCCTACCATGGAAACAGGAGCCACCCATCTCCATTTTTCATGATCCCAAGTACCTGACATAGTATATGTTTTATCTAGTTTTAAAAGAATAGGTTCATTGATAGGTACGTTTTTTCCATTGATTTGTAGTAATTGAAATACATTTTCTGGTGCTTGGATTTGCAATGATACTTCTTGTTTTTGGAAATAAGCTGTGATGATGCCTTCTCGCCCATAGATTTGTCGTGGATTTTGTTGGCTATAATCTTCCCAACGCATAAATTTCCAATTGTCATTAGGAATGGCACGCACAATCCCTTGCGTATCCCATTGAATTTGACCAGCCTCTGGACTGGGAAAAATTTTATGTTGAAGTCCAATGGTAATTTTTAAAATAGAATCTTTTTGAATTTCTAAATCTTGTTCAAAAATCGTTCGCATATAATTTTCTTGCAAAACTTTTTTATTCCATTCAATTTTTTCAAAATAATAATTTGATTTTTTTAATTCTATGAAAACATTATATCTCCCTGGACGAAAGGCTTTTGTACGTATCATATCAAAAGTAGTCGAACCAATGATAATGTCTATGGGCATGTTTTTAGGAACATCTATTTGAACAAGATATGTATTTCGAACGTTGAATACTTTGTTATCTGTATTTTCAGAAGTTTCACTTTCATCTACACCATTTTTTTGTATGTTGTCGTTCTTGGAAAGTTGATTTTCTATATTTTCCCCTTGTTCTGTGAATTCTTCTTTTATTGGTTGCTGTTTTATTTGTTCATTGAGTTTTTCAATTTTTTCTTCAGAAATTGTTTCTGATATTGGCTTTTCAGAAGTTTGAAAATTTATGAATAGCAGAAAACAAAGAATAAGGAAACTAATTCCGCCAATCAAAGGATAAAGAAAATTACGTTTTTTATGTTCTTGTTGTGTGGAATGCAAGGAAATCGAAGTCTGAGGCATAACCACATTGACTTGTATTTTAGGTTTTTTTTCAACTTGTTTTTCTTCTTCCACTTCTTTTGCTTTGACAGGTAACAGCAAAACAAGATCAGATGGTTTACTTTCTCTTGTTACAGGAAGTTGAAAAAGGAGTATTCGAATTTCTTCCTCAGACAATTCAACATTGTCATCTAAAAGTACAGCACGAATTTCTTGATATGAGCGTCCGAATTCTTCTTTTCCTTCTAATGTCATCCAACCTAACAATCGATATGTATCATCATACGTAAGGCATTGACGATAATATCCTTCTTCAGGAAACGTTATGTTATTCCAAGACATAGTTTTTTCTAATACCCATCGCAACATGGATTTATCTTTCCAATCTCCAATAAGATTTGTTGCACCAATGCCAGGAAACCATTTTTGTATAAAAACAGGATATGCTTCTGTTTTTTTCATATCTTTCTCTTTTAAATAAAAACATTTTGCTAGAAAAGCAAAATGTTGAATTTGAAAAATAATATTTATTAATATAAAATATGTTTTTTATTTACATTGCTATATGTATTTAAGGAGTCCATTATTTTCTAAGTTATATAGATGCCAGATACTTTCATTTCTTTATTGTATTTATAGATTTTTTATTATATAGCTCATGTTCTTCTAGGTATTGAATTCGTTCTTGCATTTGTTTGCCAGAAATTTCAGGAGTGTATTTTGTACGAATAGAGCTATATGCATTTTTTTCAATTTTTTCACGATACTCTTTGTCTTCATAGAGTCTTTTCATATATTGTGCAGCATGTTCTACTTTTGCTTCTGCCCAGATTTGATCTGTATGATCTATTTTATAAGGACCAGCACTGTTTTCAACTGGGATTAGGTCATAATCGACTAAGCAAGAATTATCATGATCCATAAAATCAATATTCCCAGACCAATTTGTTGCAATCACGGGCTTTCCAAAATACATTCCTTCTAGACAAAGATATCCTAATCCTTCACTTCTATGAAGTGATACAATCGCATCAGACATTTGATATAGCTGATCGAGTTTTTGGCGCGGTAAAATTTCTTCAATAAAATAAATATTAGAATTTTCTTTTGTCAACTTTTTTAATGTCATTACTTCTTGTTGTTTTAAATGAGCATTGTTGATTTTCAAAATTAACCCCACACCTTTTTGATTATTAGGAAATGCTTGTTGAAATGCTTTGATGGTTGCCATAGGATTTTTACGAATTTGAACGCTAGAAGTATCATACATAGTTAAAAATAAAAAATCATTTTCTGGTAGATGAAAATGTTCTCTAGCAAGTGGTGGAGGTGTTTCTAAAATCATAGAGGGTGTTATATATATTACGGGACAAGGTGCTTTTTTTTGTAAACATTCTTGGATAAAACGACTAAAAACCCATAATTCATCAACATATTGAAAACGATCTAGCCATTGATCAGGAAATGCAGGTAATTCCCAATACCAAACTCCGATTCGGTAGGCATCCCACGCATCACGTAGTATATATTCATAGGCAAGTGGCATTTGCTCTGCATTGATATGAAAAATACTATACCTATAAGGTGCTGTATTTGTAATTTTATGTTGAAAAGTATTATCATTTTTTCTGGCAGGATTAAGAGTTTCAAAATTATACATAGTCCAAGGAATTGAAGTTGTCTCTAAACTTTTTCCCATTAAACGAAGAGAATATCCTAAACCAGATTCTGCTTTAGCATATCCTATTAAATTAATCCCAACTTTTTTTGTTTCTGGGGAACGTTTGGCTAATTCTTCTGAAGAAACATTGGATTGCATCAAATAATTTCGTAATTTATTTTTTAACAAGATATTTTGTAATTTTTGAATCTTAGACCAAAGAAATTTTGATTTGGAAGCATATTTACGAACAAAAATAGCAATTTTTAATAAAATTTTTTGTAATGACATGTTCTATTCCTATATACACTAAAAAATACAAATCATATAATATATTATATCATAAAAATATTCTGAAGGTAGCTTTTTTGATACTAAAAAAAAATAATTCAAAAAATAAAACAATTTTTACATATAAAATGTTCGATTCATTATTGGATATGATATAATACAAATTTATTCCACTATTTTTGGAGAAATATATTTTGAAATTTATTTTTTTAACATAGAGAGCCGTACACTCTTTAATTGATATAAAAAAATGATATAATACAAATTTATTCCACTATTTTTGGAGAAATATATTTTGAAAAAAAAATTGTTTATCTATTTTTTATATCTTCTTCCTGTACTTCTTTATGGAATTGTGAGTATTTATTTATATCAAAATATGGAAACAAAACGTTCTCAAATTTTTTACTACCGTGCATATGTACAATTTACAATCTATGTAATCTGGGTATCTATTATATGGCATGCATGCAGTAAGATAAAAAAAACAATTTTTTTCGGATTATTTGCTTTGATCGTTCATTTTTGTATTCTTTTCTATATTAGTCAAGATATCGTAGAAAAATTTCGTCCACATTGGCATTGGTATATTTCATTTTCTATCCTTTATTTTTTACATCTAGTTTTCTTAGTAGCAATATTGCAAACATTAAAATGGAATTTCTATATTATTTTGTCTTTATATTTTTTTATTTCTGTAGCACAAGTTTTTATTTTACAATACACAAATACTTTTTTCTGCAATCTTTTTTTATACTTTAATCCTATTACCAATATAACACAAACAATTCCTTACTACGATCACTTGAGAGGTCATTTTTGCTATTCTACTCACTGGCTTACCCCTTTTTTCCCACCTTTTACTTTCCCAAAATCTAGTACTGTAATTATGTTATACCTTATATTGTGCATTTTTTTTCTCCTAATTTTACTTTGCATTAAAAAAATTTTTATGAAAAATATTTTATATACAAAACGATTAAAGATACGTCCAAGAAATAAAAAAGAAATGAAACAATTGATAGAAAAAACAGAAGATGAAGAATTACAAAGTATATACAAAGACATGCTTCAAAACATGTTCCATGGAGCAATTCAATGGAACAGCAATTGGAAAATTTCTTTATTATCTACAGGGCAAGAAATAGGTTGTATTGCCTTTATGGGGCCACCAGATTATAATCAACGAGTAGAAATTGGCTATATTATCGATGAACCATTTCAACATCAAGGATATGCAACAGAAGCAGTACAGGCTTTGGTTTCATGGGCTTTACTACAAAAAAATGTTCAATCCATCATTGCCTATACAAAGGAACAAAATATTTACTCTCAAAAAGTACTCCTAAAAAATAATTTCCAAAAAGAATGTTGTGATGTTATCGGTGTGCGTTTTATATATCAAAAAATATAATTTTTTTAAAATATCCATTGTTTTTAGTAAGTATCCGACATTTTTTATCTTGGAAACAAATATGTTATTCCCATGGGAACAAAGATTAAAACATCTACAAGATCTACAGATTTCTAAAAATATAGCAGAAGATCTACTCTTATACATGAACCAATCTGTTCATAAATATACTTTTCCCCAACAACAAACACCAGAAAAACACGTTCCCTATTGGGAAGAATTTTTAAAAAATAATCCTCCAGAAAAAATTTCTTTTTTTTTAGGAATTAAAGTAAAAGATTTCAACGATATACAAATTCATATACAACAACACCTAGCTGGTTCTTTGCCAGTAATTGCTACAAAAAATAGGACAGATTTTATTCATATTATTTCTCAATGCATTCCTAATATTTCTATTGGAAACAACATAAATGCCTTTATGATTCCAAAATATAAAAATTTATCTCGTGAAAAATATTTCAAAAACAATACTAAAAATCCTTGGAATTTAGAAAAACAAAAAATTTTATATTTAGAACCATGGAAACTCATCGATAGATTTATAGTAATCCACCAAACTTTTTATAGTAATGTATCACTTCCTATTTCTCAATGGTTACAAAAATCCTATAATATCCGCTTAGAACATGAATTCACACATTATTTATTTTATCGACTCTATAAAACATCTATAACGCACCTATACATAGAATTGCTCTGCGACTGGTCTGCTATATTAAAAACATTCGGTTTTTTCTCTGCCCAAATGCAAAAACAATTTTTTTTCACATGTTCATGTTCCCCAGAGCAAGTTTGCCCAGAGCAACATTGGCCCCAGAGTAGTTTTTCCCCAGAGCAAGTTTGCCCAGAGCAACATTTTCCCCAGAGTAGTTTTTCCCCAGAGCAAGTCTGCCCAGAGCAACATTTTCCCCAGAGTAGTTTTTCCCCAGAGCAAGTCTGCCCAGAGCAACATTTTCCCCAGAGTAGTTTTTCCCCAGAGCAAGTCTGCCCAGAGCAAGTCTGCCCAGAGCAAGTTTGCCCAGAGCAATATTTTCCCCAGAGTAGTTTTTCCCCAGAGCAAGTTTGCCCAGAGCAATATTTTCCCCAGAGTAGTTTTTCCCCAGAGCAAGTTTGCCCAGAGCAATATTTTCCCCAGAGTAGTTTTTCCCCAGAGCAATATTTTCCCCAGAGCAATATTAACCCCAAAGCAGTTTCTTCACAGAATAGTTTTTCCCTAGAGCAAATTTGCCTGCACAATGATTCTCGATTTTTTTATTATACAAAGCAATTTTCTCAAGAAGTGCGTTACGCACTCTATAGTCTATTTCAAAAAGCTATAGAGAATCTTGAAATACTTACCAATAAATATTATACTAATGAAAATCATTATATATTTCTTTTGACATTGGCAACAATTCCTTTAGATGTATTGGCCAATGAAAGAATACTTTTGTTTTTTTCAAATGTATTGATGGAAAATGAACGATATGAAATATAAAATTTGTATTATTTCCCTTTTATTAAGCAGTGTTTTTTTTCTTTTTTTGGGTGTAAAAGAAATGTTGGTTCAATGTTATTTGAATCATATTTGTACTGTTCATTTGCGATATTATTATGTAGAATTGCAAATGTTTTTTCCAAAATCATCAGTTAGCCCTTTGAATGAGACGAATTTTCAACTTTTTATGAAAGATTTTATAGATCCAAAATACGCAAGTTGTCCTAGTATTCCTTGGCAGGATCATCAATATTCTTATCAAATACACACACAAACGCCTCAAAGAATGTATCAAAAGATAAAAAAACCAATTGTTTGGGAAAGTCCTTGTGTTAAGATCCCTCTTACAGACATTGATTTTGAATATATTGAAAAACGTCATTTTGGACAGTTTCATGTGCTTTGGAATGATGGAAGTGTAACAGATGAAAAAGAAGTACCTGTATTTGACAATGAAAAAAAATAGTTTAAAAAAATTTAAATTATCTTATATCTTCATAGATAAAATATAAATTATTTGTAAATTATAAAAAATAATGAATTATATATAATATATATTAAAAATAAACTCTTGCATTTTTCTCATACAATAAAAATACAATACAACAACGAAGTATATAAAAAATAATCTATGAATAGGATGTAAGATCTTTCTTTTAATAATTCATGAACAGAATGAAATATTTTGCTAACAAGCAAAATATTCTTTGCAAAATAAAAAATATTTTTTAGAGGAAAGACTTTATACATAAATGAGTTATGTTTAGAGAAAATATTTTTTTTAAAAAAAATAAAAAAATACTCTTGACTTTTTTTTCAAAAAAAGTACAATGCATTTATGCATAAAAGATGCAAAGCCTTCGTAAGTCATGGAAAAAACAATCATTTATATAGTTCCTGCTTGAAGGCAACATAGATAATAATCAAATTTATAAAAAAATACATATAAATTTGAAAATATATAAAATTTTTAAATTTTATTTATGCATAAAAGATTTAAAGCCTTCGTAAGTCACGGAAAAAACAATCATTTATATAGTTCCTGCTTGAAGGCAACATAGATAATAATCAAATTTATAAAAAAATACATATAAATTTGAAAATATAAAATTTTGAAGCGTGGTAACACGTAGATGACCTCCTTTTTAGAAAGTAAAAAGATTACCTAAGTGGTATTAAAATTTGCAAACGAAAATTTTAATATTTACCTTTGTATAAAGGTTATAAAAATCTGCAAAAAGCCAAGAGTTTTTTGTAGATTTTTTTTATGCACATATATTTTTTGGGTGATTGATATTTTAGCAAATATTGCTATGAATTATTTTGTTATATTATGTATAATAAATTATATTGAATGAAAACATTTTTTATTTCTAAAATAAACAAATTAAAAGCAAATCATGGGAAATTTATTTACTTCTTTAAACAAAAATTTTGAACCTTTAGCAGCAAGGTTGCGACCAGAAAGTTTAGATGATTTTTTTGGACAGGAACATATTATCGGGAAAGGGCGTCTTTTGCGTCGTTCCATTGAAGCAGATCAGCTTTCGTCTGTCTTATTTTATGGACCACCAGGAACAGGAAAGACAACATTAGCAAAAATTATTGCAAATACAACAAAAGCAAATTATCAATCTTTAAATGCTGTTTTAGCTGGTGTTGCTGAATTGAGAAAAGCAATTGCCATGGCTAAAGAACAAAAAGAAATATATGATACGCGTACAATCCTTTTTATTGATGAAGTGCATCGTTGGAATAAAGCACAACAAGATGCTCTACTTCCATGGGTGGAAAATGGTACGATTACATTAATAGGAGCTACTACAGAAAATCCGTATTTTGAAGTCATTAAGCCTTTAGTCAGTCGTAGTCGTATTTTTCAATTAAAATCATTAGAAGCAGAAGATTTAGAACAAATTCTTCATCGCGCTTTACAAGACAAAAAAAAAGGTTTAGGAAACTATAATGCAATAGTCACAGAAGAAGCAAAAAATCATTTAATCCAAATGTCTAATGGAGATGCTCGAAGTTTATTAAATGCACTAGAATTAGCAGTGATCACAACTCCACCAGATGAAGACAACAAAATTATTGTGACATTGCAGGTAGCAGAAGAGTCGATACAAAAAAAAGCAGTCTTATATGATAAAGAAGGAGATGTTCACTACGATACTATTAGTGCATTTATTAAAAGCTTGCGAGGGTCAGACCCTGATGCAGCTTTATATTGGTTAGCTAGAATGGTATATGCAGGCGAGTCGCCTCGTTTTTTATTTCGTAGAATGTTAATTTTTGCAGCAGAAGATGTTGGATTAGCAGATCCCAACGCAATGGTTATTACACAAGCATGTGCCAATGCCTTTGAATATGTAGGATTACCAGAAGGAAGGTTTCACTTAGCCGAGGCAGCATTATATTTATCTACAGCACCAAAATCTAATAGTAGTATGGCTTTTTTTGATGCTTTAAAAACAGTAGAACAAGAAATGGAAGCCCAAGTTCCCAATCATTTAAAAGATGCTTCTCGAGATGCAGAATCTTTTGGGCATGGTGAAGGGTATATGTATCCTCATGCGTATAAAGACCATTGGGTAGCACAGCAGTATTTACCAGATTTTTTACAAGGTCGAACGTTTTATTCTCCTACGGAACAAGGTTATGAAAAAAATATAGCCTATGAAGTGGCAAGAAAACGAGAAGAACAACTTACCGCAATGTTAGAATCTATACTTCCAGGACAGCAAGAAATTATGACATATTCTGGGAAACATGTCCAGGCTGAACGAGAAAAATGGTTGAGTCGAACAATGGCACAAACAGGAAAATCCATTGGACAACAAAGAGACAGAGTTCTTCAAAATGCAAAACTTCAAAGAAATTCCTTAGTATTAGATTTGCATGCTGCCACAGGACTTTTAAGTTGGGAAGTTTTACGAATGTCCCCGGAAGGTGGATTAAGTATTTGGGAAGAGAACAAACAACTTGCTCAAGGTTTACAACAACAAATACAACGAATGCCCATCCAAGAACAACCTATTTTATATACAGATAATTGGCAAATAACATTAGCAACTTTGCTACAAAATAATATCAAGTTCGATGCTATTATTGCTAGAAATGCATTTTTATCTTCTTGGAATATGATTCAAGATTTGCCTACTCTTTTATCAGAAAAAGGAGTGATTTCTATCGTAGAAACGATTCCGAATAAAACACAGCGACTTTACAATCTATTTACACCAGAACAGCTTCCTTATTTTCAACAACTACAAGAAGCAGAAGAATCTATATATAAGGATTCTACAAATCCAAGTTTACAAGTCACACCAGAAGATATCCTACAACAATTTCAAAAAACAAATTTGAATCATATTCAACAACAAACAGTTCAACAAACAACTACAGTGTATGTTACACAAACTATTCTTACACAATGGTTTAGTACAAATCAAAATACACATGGTGTACAAAAAACATATTATGATCATATATCGCCATTTTTAACAGAAGATCAAATTCAACATCTATATGATCAATTCAAACTATGCTTTTTACAAAAAAATATTCCTTGGGAATATACAGTGACTTATATTTATAGTGATATAGCTTTAAAAAACAAGAAAAAGAAAAAAGAAAATGAATAAAAAAAAGTAGCTTGATTCAAGCTACTTTTTTTATTTTCATATAAAATTTTCTATTGAAATTATTTCATAAATCAAAAATATAGAATGTTTTGATACATGAAATTATTTCATGGACCAAAGATATACAATATCCCAAACATCACCTGTTTTTAATAAATGACCTTCTGGATAGCTAAATTTATCCCAATATAAAATTCTTTGAAAGTTTCCGCCCCAACCTAAAATATAAGGTATTTGTTCCATAAGAATATAATCAAGTTCTTGCATAGCTTGTTCTCTTTGGTGTTGTAGAAACATTTTATTATATGCATCACAAATTTTATCAATTTTTTCATGTTTTAGGCCAGGAATATTGTTTGAATTTTCTTTATCTGCAAGGTTAGATTTCCAACTACTGGAGGGATCTGGGAAAAAGTCTCCACCCCAACTGATAAAAGCCATTTGAAATTGAAAATTATACAGTTGTTGTTCGTTTTCTGGGATGTGTATAGGTAAATAATCAATGCGGATACCAGCTTTATTTAAATCTTTCTGATAAATCGCTTGTATGAGAGGGATGAGTCCTTCTTCACAAATCAAAGTTACAGAGAGTGGTTTATTATTTTTATATCGTAGTTTCCCTTTTCTATGCCAACCTGCTTCTCGGAGAAGTTTCACTGCTGCTCTGCCATTATATCTATATTTAGGATTATTTTTATTTTCATAAGGACTACCAGGAAAATAAGAATCTAATTGTTGATACTCATTATAAAAATGTTTTTTATTCATTTTTTCCACATTAAATAATAGAGTAAAGGCTTTTCGCACTCGTATATCGTTAAAAGGAGAAGTCCTCATATTTAAAGCAATGCCGCTAAATCCTTGAGGGCGTTGATTATATATTTTTTCTTTTTTTATTTTTCCATTTTTGATTTCTTCAAAATTCATTTCTGTTGCCCATTGTTTTGCTATGAGAACAGAATGCACATCAAAATCTCCTTTTTTGAATCTTTCGAATGTTTTAGAAGAATCATTTTCAATAATAATTTCAATCACATCAAAATTATAGAGACCTTTATTAAATCGTTCATTTCCACCCCAATAATCTAATCTTCGTTCAAAAATAATTTTATCTTGATTGGGGCTGTGACGCATAGTGTAGGGCCCAGAGCTTAAGATTGCTTGATAATTATATTCTGTAATATATTGTTTAGCTGTAATGTTTTTTAATATATGTGCTGGATAAATAGGCGTACTTGTAAAATAGTGAAATAATCGCCAATTCAATTCTTTTGCTGTGATATGAAAGATATACTTACTTTCTGCAATGGGGGGATAAAATTTTTGAAAAATTTCTTGGGTATAGGGGGATTCTAAATCATCTTGCAAGTGAAATTCCCAAGATGCAATCACATCTTTTGTAGTTACTTGCGTTCCATCTGCCCATTTTGCTTTATGGTTCAAGCGAAATCGATATGTTTTATAGTCTTTTAAAATTTGCCAATGGCTAGCCAAAGAAGGAATATGTTCTAATGTATTAGGGTGGAGTTTTAAAAGAGATTCATACACAAGATTTCGAATAACTCCATGGACTTCATAGTCAGCTTCTTTTCCTGATACTCGGAGTGTACTAGGAAAGAAAGGATACGATATTCGGAAGGTTCCGCCTTTGTTTGTATTTCTTTGTGCATAAATAGGCATATCATTATTACTTTCCCATCCTTCACCTGTAAATCCCTTCCCACCTACGTATGCACTATCGTTTATTTCATCAAATTTTGTTTTTGGTTGTATGGGTGTTGGTTTCTCTTGATCGCAACCTAGGAAAAGGAAAAGTAAGATGAAAAAACAAGATAAGTTGTAAACTGTTTTTTTCATGTTGCATACATCCATTATTAAATTTTTGTATAAAATAGATTATGTGATTGAAAAATATGACGGTTCAACCGTCATATTTTTTATTAGGAATCATCTCCAGATTTCAAAACAGCTAGAAAAGCTTCTTGTGGTATTTCAATTTGTCCCACCATTTTCATTCTTTTTTTGCCTTGTTTTTGTTTTTCTAGCAATTTTTTCTTTCGACTAATATCGCCACCGTAACATTTAGCAAGTACGTCTTTTCGATATGCTGAGATAGTTTCTCGAGCAATGATTTTGCCTCCAACTGCAGCTTGGAGTGCCACTGCAAACATTTGTCTTGGGATGCTTTCTTTAAGGCGTTTACAAATTTGTCTTCCTCTATGCTCAGCTTGGCTTTTATGAATGATAATGCCTAAAGCATCTACAGGTTCACCAGCAACAAGAAAATCTACTTTAATTAAATCGCTTTCTTGGTATCCTATGATTTCATAATCAAAGGAAGCGTAACCACGAGATCTTGACTTGAGTTGGTCGTAAAAATCGTACATAATTTCTGCAAGAGGAATTTGGAAGATAAGTTCTACACGATTGGGGGCAAGGTAGTGCATGCTTTGTTGTACGCCTCTTCGTTCCATACATAGTTTAATAATATTACCAATATATTCTGCAGGCAATACAATCGTAGCACGAACAATAAGTTCTTCTGATTTTTCAATCTTTGTGACATCAGGATAAAAAATAGGATTATCCACATAAATTGTTTCACCATTCGTGAGTTCAAATCTATAACGTACTGAGGGTGCAGTGACAACTAAAGATTGATTGAATTCTCGTTCCAATCTTTGTTGGGTAATTTCTAAGTGTAAAAGTCCAAGAAATCCGCACCGAAATCCTGAACCGAGTGCTGTTGATGTATCTTTTTGAAAATGAAAAGACGCATCATTGAGTTGCAATCGATCCATGGCATCAGAAAGGTCAGGATAATCTTCCGAAGCAATGGGATAAAACGAAGAAAATACAACTGGTTTTACTTCTCGAAATCCTGGAAGTCCTTTATCACAAGGCATGTCTACATGCGTAATAGTATCACCGATTTTTGCATGACGAATTTCTTTAATGCCAGCTATGATATAGCCTACTTCCCCAGCAGAGAGTTCATCTCTTTCAACACGTTCAATTCGTAAGTAGCCTACTTCTTCGACTTCATATTCGTGATCATTGGTCATAAATCGAATTTTGTCTCCTGGTTTGACAGTACCTTCAAAAACTCGACAATAAATGATCACACCACGGTAAGCATGGTAGATAGCGTCAAAGATAAGTGCAGAAAGTTTACCATTGGGATCTCCTTTAGGAGCAGGAATCCGTTCTACAATGGCTTCCAATATATCTTCTACTCCTTCACCTGTTTTCCCTGAAGCACAGACTGCGTCTGTAGGTAATAATCCTAGTTCTTTATCGATTTGGTCACGACATCTCTCAATGTCTGCGGAGGGTAAATCAATTTTATTGATAATAGGTATTATTTCTAGATCACAGCTTAAAGCTAGATATAAATTAGCCACTGTTTGTGCTTCTACGCCTTGTGTGGCATCCACTAAAAGTAGAGCACCTTCGCATGCAGCCAATGCTCTAGATACTTCATATGTAAAGTCTACGTGTCCAGGAGTATCTACAAGATTGAGTAAGTATTCTTTGCCATTTTTGGCTGTATAAGGCAAGGCAATCGGTTGACTTTTAATAGTGATGCCTCGCTCTCTCTCTATGTCCATTGTATCGAGCATTTGTGCTCGCATTTGTTGTTTTGTAAAAACTTTTGATATTTCTAAAATTCTATCTGATAATGTTGATTTACCATGATCAATGTGGGCAATAATGCTAAAATTTCTAATATTTTCCATATTTTTTTATCTAAAAAAGTTTATGTTGAAGTTCTTTTGAACAGAACACAATAAAATACTCTATATTCAATAACTCTATATTAATTACCAAAATAAAGACGATCTCCTAGACGATCATCAAGTTCTGGTATATTGTATATTTTTTCCATAGTGGTTTCATAATCATAAGCAACTCGACGGAATATGAAATTATATCGATCTTCTAAATATTCGTATATCATATAAGCAGAGTTATGATTATTATCACGTGGTTGTCCTACTGCTCCAGGATTGATAAAAAGTATACAGTTTTCTAGTTCTTTTTTTGTAAATGTCATGGGAGATTCATAATCTAGATCTAGGACGGAGACACCGTTTTCATCGACTTCCCAAAATCCTTGTTGGTGTGTGTGGGCAAAAAAGGCGATTCGAAGATTTTTTTTCACCATGTATCTTGTAGGTAATAAGAAATCTTCTGGTTCAATGAGATAATCAAATCGTACTTTATTGTTTCCTGGTCGACCATGGGTGAGTATGCTAATGGGATCATCAGGCAATTGTGTGAATGGAGGCGTTCCGAAATAACAACTTGCGATATCTTCAAAACTTGGATCTTTATTAATTTCTAATGAAAGTTGATCCCTTGTCCATTCAATGGCTTTGAGTGCTGGACCATGGGCACCTGAGTCCATAAAAGCTTTTTGGTCAAGTATAGCATTGTCATGATTGCCTTCTATGCTGAAAATCTGTCTTTCATATAGTTTACGTAATACAAGAATTGGATTAGGACCATATCCAATGTTGTCTCCTAAAGAAATAATATCTTCAACATTGTACTGATCTATATCTTTTAAAACTGCTTCTAAAGCTTCATAATTAGAATGAATGTCTCCTATTAATGCTATTTTCCCCATGCTTTTCTCCCAAGATGTGGATTTTTTTTTAACGAGATTTAGTATTGCTGTGATTGTGTACGACTCCATTGTCTCAACACTTCAAATAAAACAACTCCGAGTGAGGTACTTACATTGAGTGTTGTTTTTTTCCCTTGCATCGGTATATATAAGCATTTATCAGAAAGGGAAAGAATTTCATCGGACACACCTGTGACTTCATTTCCAAATACAAGAGCAATTGGTTTTGGAAATGAAAAGTCCCAAAAATTTGTACTTGTGCTTGTAAGTTCTATAGAACAAATGCAAATACCTTGTTGTTTTAAGTATTGTATGGCTTCCACACCGCTAGAATAATATTTCCATGGGACAACTTCTGTGCTGTTGAGTGCTGTTTTTGCGAGTTTAGGATGGGGAGGATATGCTGTGATTCCAATTAAATTAATTTCTTGAACAAGTGCTGCGTCGCCTGTACGAAATGCAGAACCTACATTAAAGGCACTTCGAATATTATCTAATACTAGGTATACAGGATTTCTTTCACCATGTAACAAGGCAGTCGGGTCTAAAGGTAAATCTATTGTATTATACTTAATGACTGTGTTTTCTTGCAATTTTTGCACTTTCTGTATAAAAGAAAAAGCAGCTTTCTACAATTTTGTAGACGCTGCTTTTTCCATACCACTTTGTTTTATAAACCCCAATAGAATCAGCGACAGAATAATTTGTGTGTTGATTCTATGCGAGCAAATTTATTTTGATTCTTCTATAATTGCTTCTGCTGCTTTGGTGGCTACAAGTTGGTTGTAAGCTTTGTAGAGAGCGGATTTTTTTCTTGAAATATTATTTTTGTGGAGAATGCCTTTTTTTCCAACTTTATCTAAAACGCTCACAGTCTTATCTAATGTTTTTTTAACGTCTTCTATGCTATCTTCTTTCATACAGGCTAAAAATTTTTTAACTTGTGTACGCATAGCAGATTTTAAAGTGCGATTATGTAGTCTCTTTTTTTCATTTTGTCTTGTGCGTTTCTTGGCAGATTTCAAATTTGGCATAAACTAAATAACTCCTTGTGATTTTAAATAAATACGTACTCTCAAATGTTAGAGTATTTTGGAATTTTGGCTTTGCAAGATTCCAATAAAGTAAAGTATAATGGTTAATTTCGTAATTTTTTTAATCTGGCCTGAACATCTTTAAAATTAATATCTTCTCTGTAGATAGTAGTATAAGCTTCTAACGCTTCTTCTTGATGTCCTGCAGCTTCATGAGCTTGACCAATCCAATACATAGCTTCTTTATATTCTCTTTCTTTAGGACTTATGCTATCAAGGACAGATTGAAAATGCTCAATGGCTATGTCAAATTCTTGTTTTTTCATAAATGCTTGTCCCATATAGGAATGTGCAATGTTTTTCTTTCTAGGATCTTTCACAGAGAATTGAAATTGAGCAATGGCATCATCAAATTTTGCTGCTTGGAAATAAGCTAAGCCAAGTTTATGGCGTAAGTCCATATTTGTTGGTTGCGATTGAATTTGTTGACTGTATTCTTGGATTTCTACTTCCAATTTTCTTTTCATGGCTCTTTGATATTCTTGTTTGAGTCGTTCGTCATTGGGATTTTTTTGTAATTTTTCTCGAATAGAACGAACTTCAAAATCCATTCGATCTACTTTACATTCTGTGATTCTGTTTTTAATATCAGCATTAGTTGGATCTAGTTGTAAAATTTGATTGTATACTTCTACAGCTTGATCGTATCGTGCAGATTTTTGATACAATTCACCTAATCGACGTAAATCTTTTCTATTTTTAGGGTCACTTGCCAATTTTTTCTTCGTTCTTTCAATAGCACGAAGATAATCTTCATCTGTTCGTAAAATAGCTTGTTCATCTTCCAAATCTTTGGCTTTTTCTTGGTCTCGTAATAATTCATGACTACTTTTTGCTTGACCATATGTATTGGCAGTGATTTGTGCAGAAAGATCTTTGACTAATTTTTCACTTTCGTCATCACTAGGATTAATTTTCAAAGCTCTTTGGTAATAATGTTTTGCTTTTTCTAAATCATTTTCTTTTTCGCAAATTTTGCCCAATGCTTTGAGTGCTTTGACATGATTACCATCAAAAGCTAGAATATTTTCAAATACAGATATGGAAGTATCTAGATAATTGGCATGCATGCATGCTTCACCAAGAGCAAATAAAACAGGAATATTTTTAGGATCGTATTGTAAAAAATTTTCTGCGTGATCAATCACTGTATCCCATTTTTTTATTATCTTGGAAATTTGCATTATGATATATGATCCAATGCCTTTGCGCCATACTTCAGCAGGTTTGAGTTCTCCATAATTTTTGTATTTTTCAATGCAAGTTGCTCTTAGTAATTTGCGAGCTTTTACATCATTGGGATTGCACGTTAAAATCTGATTTTTCAAAATTTTTATAGCATAATCATAATTACGCCGTTTTAGTGCTTCTTCTACTTTAACATAAAATTTTGATACATCCATATTTACCACCTTAATTGCTAATAGCAAATCACTTGCTATTTAATAATTCGTAACTCTATTGCTATATTTACAATGAGAGTGGGCAGTCAAAAAAACTCATTTTGATTATATACTATTTCATAAGAAAGTCAATAGAAAAGAATCTATCTTATGTCTAAATTCTTGTTTTATTCCCACTTTTTTTAAATTTATAAATAAAAAATGTTATTTTTCTTTTTCTATTCTTACTTGTTCCTCTACAATGCGTGCACGTTCTTTTTTAAGTTCAGCAATTTTATCTGAAAGAATATCATAATTTCCTTTCATACTCTCGGCTGCTTTATAAGGATCTTTTACTACTTTTACTGACGGTCCTAGAGGGATATCTTCGTCGTCATTTTGGCTTCGTACATTTTGTAATTTTTCTATTTTTTCATTATAATTTTCAAAAGCTTTTAAATAATCTTCTGCAGCATGTTGTGCATTCACTGTTGCTTTTAATTCATTTTGTACGCCTTCAATTTTTTTGGAAACAAGGTCGTATTCTTTTTGCAATCTTTCACTATAAGAACTACAGCCAAGGAACACGAAATTGATAATTGTGAAGATAAAAATATATTTCATAATGTTTAGCTCCTATTTTATTGTTTTAGAAAACCAACATCTATGTTCTAAATCGCTTTGAAATTCAAATTGTAAAGAATCTATGGTGGAAATATTATTTTTAAAATGTTCACAGAAAAATTCAATGAGATTAGGGAGAGCATTTAAAAAATAATTTTGTGGCATGGAATAGGCTGGGAATTGTATAAGGGGATTTTGTGTATATTGCTGAAATTCGGAGAAAATGTCTTTATAATTCCATAATCTTTTAGGTTGAAAAATAACTTTTTCTCCTAAAAAAATAGGCAATGTATTTTGAATTAATTCTCTATTGTGAAATTGATGTAAAGAAAGTTGAATTTTTGGTAAGAATGTCTTTAATTTTAAAATTTCTATTTTTTCTACATCTTTTAATACTTGAAAATTTTCTAAATTATTTGTTTCATACGTTGCCAAAATATATCTATTTTTCCAACCACTGGGAAGAGAGAGAGATTGTTGGTTCTCTATATATTCTATAGTATTTGTTTTAAGATTTCCATCTTTTTTTTCTACTTTTTTTGTTTTTTCTAAAATATGGAAATATTTTTCTCCTAATGTTGCACCATAAACTCGAAAACAATATCTTCCGAATTTCATATTATGAGGAATCTTAAAATGAATGAGAGAATGTCCCCAAGCATCTAATGTAATCTCTTTTCGATATACATTATGCCATGTTTCATCTTGAATGCTTAGATAAATTTTATTTTGTGGAACAAACAATCCTTTTGTTACAGAATCTATTTGCCATGCTAAAATATGAGCTTGTACAGTTTCATTTGGCAAATACTCTTCTTTGTTCAAATAAATATAGCATCGCTTTTGCAATCCATGATAATAAAAATAATGCATATCTGTGATCGCAATATTTCCATTGGAATGTGCAAGGATAGTAATAGGTGTTTGATCTTTTTGTAATGTAGTTGTAAAAATTCCTTGTTGATTAGTCTGTGCTTTTTGAATTATTTGTTGGTTGTGAAATATATAGATTTCTGTAGGGTTTACATTTTTTTGTCCATTGAGTAGACTAGTCCAAAGTAATAATTTATTTTCTGATTGTTTTGTTACAAGACCTAAATCTGTGACAAAAAAACCAAGGTCACTGATAATATTTTGATAGCGTGCCACTAAAAAATAACAGCCTTGTGGTAAAGGTTTTATTTGGATCACTTTACAAAACATGTGTTCTTTAGCAACATTTTTTTCTATCCATGTCTGAATAGTTTTTGCAGTATGTGGTAAAATATGGAGATTACGTTTTTCTTGCAAAAGTGTTTCTAAAGGGATGTGTTTTATTTCAAAATGAATTTCTGGTACATTCAGTGCCACCATAAAAAAAGAAAGTGGCTTTTGAGGTTCAAAAAAAATCGTATTTACACCATAGATTTGAATATTTTTTTGTTCAATTTTTTTTAACATACTGATAATTTCATATCGATATTCACTATCTGGATATGCTTGTAAAAATTTTTCTCCCAGATGTTTCACTTCTTTAAAATTTTGTTGGGCCCAATAATAATCAATGATTTGATACGATGTTTTTTCATGGGCATAGCATACAGAAATAGTAAATAGCAATAAAAAACATATCCATTTATTCATATATGTTCCATCAATAGAAAAATAGGCATCATTTTCCTGTGTGTTCTGAAATGATGCCTATGGTTTTTATAGATTAATGATTACATTTTTTTTAGAAACGAATCTTATTTGTTTGCCCAAACTGGTTTTACAGAGGGATCACCAAATAGATGATATACTTTCCAATAATATTCTTTTCTGGAAGTATTGGAAGCTTCTACTGCTAAGTTTCCACCAATAATAAGAGCAAAATTGCAATTGTCGTAATCTTTTTGCATTACAGCATCATACGTGCCGTCGCCTGTTTCTTCTTTTGCTGGAGGATTACCTGCATCAACACTAGATGTTATTGTACATGTTCCAATACCAAACCAAAAATCTTCGTTCCAATATGTATAGCTAGAACCGCCGATAAAAGCAATAGCACCTTTATCTTTAGCACGTAGCCATTTTTCACCAAAGCATGTGTCAGCTTGGAAAGATCCTGTTAAGCAACAATTAGCCAATACTACGGTGTACATATTTTTATTTGTTAAGTTGTCAATGTCTGTTGGTCTGAAAGCAGGATCACAAAAATATGTGACGTCGCCATGAGCTGTATAATTGAAAAAACCTACTCCACTATTTACAAGTGCGACGATTTTGTCTTTGTTTTCACCAGATGTGCTTGTTAAGAATACGTTTCCACCCATTTCATTTGCTACATAATGAGGTTCTTTGAAATATTCACGGATAGCATAACGAATTTGTGGATATCCACGTTTAATTGCCCAGTATCTATCATAACCAGCAACGAGTGCATATCGTTTGAGGAAGTCTGCATCTGCAAAAATACCTTTTTCGTATGCGATTGTTTTATCTACTTGTGGAGCAAGTTGTTCTTCATTTCTTGCAGAAAATCTGCCGTACATTACATCAGGTAGATAATCAGAGCCGTCTACTGTAAAATAATATAGATCTGTGTAAAAGGATTTAGACCAGCCAGGAATTTCTTCATGATCGCCTACAAATAGAGCAAAAGTAGGAGGGCAATTGCCTTCATATGTTGCTTTTACATAGTCTCGAATAGATTCATTGGTTGCACCAGTTTCATCTGTGAAAGCACATTTTACTGCAAAGCCAATAGATTCTTTCCAAGCGATGAATTCTTGTAATTTAGCACTGTTTTTAAAAATATCTGCTGCAATGATTAAATAATGAACGTCGCCTCGTGCACTGCATTCTAAAGAAGCTGGAGTCATAACGCTGGTAGATGCATTTCTAAAATAAGACGAAGCATATTTTGTTTTTGCTGCATGAGTAGCTTCCCAATCTGCATTTTCTACTATGAGTTCGAATTGAATGTTCGATTGGATAGCGAGCATATTGTTTTCTGCATCATAACTAATGGGTAAAACTTGTACTAATACTAGTCGACTACCTCTTAAAATACCAACTTCTTCTACTTTGACGACTTCTTTTCTTTCATTTCTAAAATAAGAATCTTTGTCAAAAGAAAAGGGTACTTCTGTTTTGTCTTTACGAAAAGAAGGTTGGGTAGGATACACTAGATTTTTGACTGGTACTGCAGTTGCTTCTACTTCATTGAGTACATGTACAGAAACTTCGCCACCACGTGGGAGTTCTATCAATTTTGTTAATACAGGGATGTCAGGTGCACCTACAGCATTTTCATTGGTCCAACCAGGGACAGATAATCTTGTAAAGGTGCCAACTTCTGTTTCTACTTCATCTGTAAAAATAGAATGAATATTGCATTCTAAAACTAAACTTGCTTTTTCACGTTGTTGTAATTGATCTGCAACAATACTAAGCCCTGTTGTTCCACGAGAAAGCATGATTTCGTCAGCCATAGGTGCAATCATGCATACTAGAGCTATAATGAAAAATAGTTTTTTCATAGGTATTTCCTTGTAAAAGGTCGATTATGAATAAAATATGACAGAACATCTGCCATAAATAAATGACAATATTTTACTTTCTTTGTATAGAAAATGTCAATACTTAATTATGAAAAATTATTTGAAGAAAATATTGCATATGCTGGTATGTCATTAGGTAATAAAATGTCTTGTTGATTGATAGTGTCAACTTGTTTTCCATCTTTTAATGTTAATGGTGTGGGGAATGTGTATTTTGTAAGGACGCCGTTTGGTGTGAGCATTTCTACAGTTTCACCAGATTGGATATTATTTTTTACTTCTACCACTCGTTGATTATCTTTGAGTTCTTCTGTGGATGCTGCAACAAAACGGCTATGGCCTTGTTTGACTGTGGCGTGGTAATTGTAGTCTTCGTGGTTGACTTCGCCTTTTATAAATCCATCACTATAACCTCGATTTGGTACTTTATTAAGCCATTCTAATCCTTTTTCTAAGCTAATATTTTCTCCAGATAAAACTTTTTTATATAAAGAAACTACATATGCAAGATAATGAATGGATTTCATACGTCCTTCTAACTTAAAAGATGTGATGCCAGCTTTTAATAATTCAGGAATATAATGAAATAAAGCCAATTCTTTGGCATGGAAAAAATATGTGCCTCTATCATCCTCAAAAATAGGCATATACTGACCTGGGCGGAGTTCTTCTTCTAAGTAGAGATTATATTTCCATCGACAAGGATATGTACATTCCCCTCGATTGGCTCGTTTTTCTGTTAAATAATCGCTAATGGAACAACGACCAGAATAAGAATAACAAACAGAACCATGAATAAAAACTTCTGTTTCTATACGTCCTTGTAAAAAAATTTGTATATCTTGGATGTTTGTTAGGCTTAATTCACGGGCAAGATTAACTCGCTTAGCACCAAGTTCTTTATATGCTAATGCTGCTTGTGCACTGATTGTATTTGCTTGTGTGCTGATATGTATAGGTATTTTAATATTATTTTGTTTGAGAAGATGAATGACTCCCAAATCAGAAATAATGCAGGCATCCACACCAATTTCTTGTAAAGCCTGCACTGTTTCTAATAAAGAATCATATTCTTCTGTAAAAGGATATATATTTAATGTTACGTATCCTTTTTTATTTTGTTTGTGTAAAAAATCAATTCCTTCTTGGGCTTCGTCCAAGGTAAAGTTTCCTGCAAAGCTTCGTAATGAAAAATCTTTTAGTCCAAAGTATACAGCATCAGCACCATATTGTACTGCCCATTTTAATTTTTCTAATGTTCCTGCAGGAGCTAATAATTCACTCATTTCCTACACCTTGTATTTGATTTTATTGTAATTTTATATGTAAAAAAAATTTTTGTTTTTCTTTTCTTTTTTACTTGCAATTTTCAAAAAATATATTATAATGATATTCAGTTTGAAAAAACATCGGGTTTGTAGCTCAATTGGTTAGAGCACCCGGCTCATAACCGGGCGGTCCTGGGTTCAAATCCCAGCGAACCCACAGGATTTTTTCTTATGTTTTTTTTGTTTGTTTTGTTATTTATCGGGCTTGTAGCTCAATTGGTTAGAGCACCCGGCTCATAACCGGGCGGTCCTGGGTTCAAATCCCAGCGAGCCCATTTTTTTATTTTTATGTGAGTTATTCAACTCATTTTTTTTTGTCTTTACAGAATAATTTTTGATTCAAATCTCAACAAGCTTATCTTTTTATTTTTATGTGAGTTACTCAACTCATTTTTTTTTTGTCTTTATTTTGTTACAGTATGATTCTATAGATATACTTATTGTTTCTGTACAGATTCAGATTCTGCATTTTGCTTTTGTACAGATTCTGTTTGTTTTTGTTTAGGTTCTGTATCTTTTTTTGCTGTTGTTTCTAGATTGTCTTGAATATCATCTGTGACACTATTGAGTCCAATTTTAAATTCATTAATACTTTTCCCCATGGATCGAGCAACTTCTGGTAATCTTTTACCAAAGATTAATAATGCTACAAATAAAATAACAATCCATTCGCCACCACCTGGCATTCCAAATCCAAAGAACAAAAAATTCATACTACCCTCACTCGATAAAGAATAAGCCCATACTTATATAGTATAAAGTATGGGCTTTGCATTTAATTAGAACTTGCCACTTTCTTTGATGATTTCTTCAAGATCTGGTTTTGTTATTTCTTCTAACGAATACTCAACACGGGCGGATGGTTTTGTGAATTTGACGAGTCTGCTTAAATCAATGGGAGTTGCAATGATGAGTGCATCACATTCACAAGCATTGATGGTAGCTTCTAAATCTGCCATTTGTTGTGCACCATATCCCATAGCTGGGAGTAAGGCACCAATGTTAGGATAAGTTTTGAATGTGTCCGCGAGTTTGCCTTTTAAGAAAGGACGTGGATCTACTAGTTCTTTAGCACCTATACGTTGTGCAGCAACAGTACCAGCACCAATCTTCATGTCACCGTGTGTGAGTGTAGGACCATCTTCAATCACTAAAACTTTTTTGTCTTTGATGAGTTCTACATTGGAAATGTCAAGTTTAGAGTTAGCTTTGACAATCTTAGCTTTTGGATTGACTTTTTCAATATTAGCCATAATGATTGCTACTTGGTCTTCTGTGGCAACATCCATTTTATTGAAAACAATCACATCAGCCATTTCCAAGTTGACTTTGCCAGGATAGTAAGCCACTTCATGACCTGCTCTTAAGGGATCTACTACAACGACGTGTAAATCAGGTTTAAAGAATGGAATGTCGTTGTTTCCACCGTCCCATAATATTACATCGGCTTCTTTTTCAGCTTCTTCTAGAATGGCTTGATAATCTACGCCAGCGTATACAATAGTTCCATTGAGGATGTGGTGTTCGTATTCTTCCATTTCTTCAATGGTACATTCATGCTTTGCCATATCTTCTACGCAACCATATCTTTGTACTCTTTGTTTCCAAAGATCACCATAAGGCATGGGATGTCGACATACAACAACTTTTTTTCCCATAGATTTGAGAATGTCAACGATTCTTCTTGTTGTTTGGCTTTTTCCACAGCCTGTACGAACTGCACAAATAGAAATGACGGGTTTTTTAGAAGGCAACATACAGGGAGTTACAGGAGCTAATTGCCAATTGGCACCTGCTTCTCGTACGATTTGTTCTTTTTTGCTAAGTTGTTCATAAGAAACATCACTATATGCAAAAACAACGTCTTGAACTCCATGTTGTTTTATGAGTTCTACCAATTTAGCCTCTGCCTCAATAGGAATACCATCAGGATATAGAGAGCCAGCCAATTGAGCTGGGTATTTTCGATTGTCAATATCGGGAATTTGAGCAGCTGTAAATGCTACAACTTCAAATTCTTCACGATCACGATAGCAAGTATTGAATACGTGGAAATCTTTTCCTGCTGCACCCATAATAATAACTTTTCGTCTCATAAAAACTGCTCCATAATGAATGATACCTAAGTTGTTGAACGCAACTTATAAATAAAGTTAAACACTAATGTGTCCTATATAATAAATTATTGAGTTTTGGATTCACTTTCTGGGAACATTGTATGAAAAGCATCCATGCAACGCTTTAAAGACTCAGCAAACTGAGGAGATTGTGCTTTTAGATATGTTCCTTGTTTAGATAGCATAGTCTTTGTTTTAGAAAGTATTTCCATGGCTAAGCCTAAATTATGTTGATTGTAATAGCGCTGTGCTAATTCTAAATTTTCTTGTAAGGCTTTTGCTATAAAGCCTGTTTTTTCATAAATACTTGATAATTCTTGACGTGCTGCTGTATAATCTGGGAAAATAACAAGAAGCTTTTGCAATTCTTCTATTTTTTCATCCACAGACATTAATTGTTTGGCATCTTTATAGTCTAAAAGATTGCATTGTGTTTTGATGCGAATGTGAAATTCTTGAGGATCTAATGGTAAAAATAGATAGTCATTGACAGGAATATATAATGCCTCTAGCAATATTTCAATATTGGCTTGATTTACAATAAATATTAAAGGAATTCTTTGCGTTCCAGGATATTTTTTTAACATTTGGGTAATTTCCATGCTTTTATCAGGAATAGCTTCATGGTCTACTAAGATCACGTCAGGCGTGTTGTCTTTTAAGTAGCTTAATGTTTCTGGTAATGTACCAACTACATGGAAAGCATATTCGTATTCTGAATCTTCACATGCTCCTTGGTATAAGGGCAATCTATTTTCTAAGCCGATTAATAAAATATCCTTTGTCATGAAATCTCATCCTCAAAATTTAAACTAGCACGAGATAAAGGGGTATAAATTGCCCCTGTAGGGCGAAGTTCACTTTTATACAAAATAAGTTCTTTGCACTCTAATTTGCCAAACGATCTTGTTTTGTTTTTTTCTAAATAATCTATAAAAATTTTTTGTGGAGTGTAGGATTTAGGAAATCGTGTCAATGTGATGTGGGGGGAAAAATTTCTTTTTTCAGGTGGAATCCCATATTCTTCCATAGTAATTTGTAAGTCTTTATAAATGCATTGAAGTGTTTGAAGATTGCCTTGCATCCCAGCCCAGAGTACAGTTGGTGCTTTCATATTGGGGAAAACTCCTAGAGATGCAATTTCTACTTGGCAAGGGCGATATTTATATGCAATTTGTACCATGTCTTTTTCAATATACTCTATGATATCCTCTTCTACGTCACCTAAAAATTTCATGGTAACATGCATAGAATTTGGCGAGACCCAACGAATTTTATTTCCTAAATTTATTTCTTTTGAAATGCAAGATAAATGATCTTTAATTTCTTGTGAGATTGGAAACGCAATGAATGTTCTTATTCCCATTTTTTTTGCCTTGATTATTAGATTAAATCTTCAGATAATTCTGCTACATCGCATTCACCAGAACTATGAAATTCATCATCAATGAAAATATCTTCTTCATCATCTTCATCGTCTTCATGATTAAAGAGTTGCTTTGCTTTTTTTTCTAAATCTTCTGGCGTTAAGTCTTCTTCAAGAAAATCTTTTGTATTTATAGGTGAAATAGCAATATCAACTTCTTCATGTTCAACAGCAAGTTCCATCCAATCTGCATGTTCTTCAATATTTTCATCAGGAATCATAATGCTTTCATTGATGGGTGGTCTTAAAATTTCTTCAATAGTATCTGGATTATATATAAAACTTCCAGTTCGTCCTGCTGTTTCTATAATATTTTCACCAATATCGCGATGCATTAAATCTTGATCGCTTTCGATTTCGTCCATTTCTCCACTTTCAAGATCTTCAATTTCTATATCATCTGCAATGGTATCTATGATCTCTATTTTTTCAGCTTGTTTTTCTTTTTTCGCTATTTCAGAATTATCTTGTTCCATTTCTGAGATAGAATCTGCAAATTGAATAATATCACCATCTTCTTCGTCAATGATTAAATGGATATCTGAAGTTGCCTCTTGGATAGCTTGTTGAATATCTTCTTTGGCCAAAATTCGAATTTCATCTGTAGGCACTAATCCTGCAGGTGTTTCCATTGTCACTAATAGACCATATTGTTGCAGAACTTTGTCAAATTGATAGTCTGTTAAGTATCCTTCTTTGACAAGCATTCTGCGTAATGGGATATACACGCCATCACGAATGTTCGTTAATTGTTCTGCTAAACATTTATTGATACGCCAAGGAGATAAAAAATTTCGTCGTACTAATAATTTTGCTAAATATGTATCGCGAATTTGAGCATCTAAATAGGGATATTGTTGAGGTAGTCTTTCTTTGGCCGCATTTAATAGAGTTTTTAACTTGCGATGGCTTAATAAATTTTTTTCTTGTATGATTTCTGCCAATGATTTTCTAGGCCAATATTGTTTTAAAATATCCCAACACATATTAATGTGAATTTTAGAAATAATATTATTCTTAATAGCAAGTTTAGCTAAAAATCGATCTCGTAAATATTGTGGTAGATCACTGACTAAATCTTCATAATTGCTGATTCCTTCTGGAAGAGGAACTCGTGCATTTCCTTTTCTATAGAATTTTAACACTAGATATGGGGTTAAATATTTATGTTGAACAAAAAGATCAACTAAAAAAACATGTTCTCCTTTTTTTTCTAGTTCACTTTTTTGTTGCATACATTCTATGATTTCTTTTTGTCGCACAATTCCAATTTGTTGGACGACTTCTAAAACTTTTTTATCTTTTCGCTGTTCTTTTAATAGACTTTTATTTTTCTGGGATTCTTGCTCAGCATTCAGCAATTGTTGCAAAATATCAGGTTCTATCAAACCTTTTTGCAAAAGAATTTCACCTAAATGTTTTTCTGGTTGGGAGTTTTGTAAATTTTTATAATATTTTAACTCCTCGTCCGTAATTAAAGAATTGTTTATCAAAAGTTTTTCAAATATTTTACCCATTCCCAGACCCTACTTTCATTGCAATTAGAGCCAGATGTCTATGTTTGACAATTAATTTGCCAATTCTAATATTTTTGCGACTAACGTTTCTATACCTTTGGATACTTGGCTGATACGGTCAGCTAACATATATGCTGGTGTTGTGACCACTTTATTTTTTTTATCAACAACAATGCCATCTGCTGCACAATTAATATGTTTTGCACCTAGAGCTTCAATTTTCCTAGCTGTTTCTTTATCATTGCCAATAGTGACTTCTACACCTGTTTTTCCAAGAACTTTAGCAATCAAGGCTGGTGCAATACAGATCGCACCAATTGGTTTTTTTGCTCTGTGCATGGCTTCTATGAAATTTTTCACATCTTCTCGCACACTACATTTTTCACCTTCAAGACCAAATGTGCAAAGATTTAACGCTGCTCCAAAACCACCTGGGAAAATCAATCCGTCGATATCTTCCACTTTCATATCTGTAATTTTTCGAATATTGCCTCGTGCAATGCGAGCTGATTCCACAAAAATATCGCGTTTCTCAGAAACAGATTTACCTGTTGCATGGTTGATAACACGACCTTGTGTGCCTTCTGGAGCACAACAAATATATTCTGCGTTCATTTTATCAATTGCCAAAAGCAATGTAACAGCTTCGTGAATTTCTGACCCGTCTTGCACACCACAACCTGATAAACAAACTCCTATTTTTTTTGCCATATTATCCTCCTATCTGAAAAAAAATTATTGTAAAATACTAAAATACTTTTGTTATTATATTGTTTCTAATATTTATAGTCAAGTGGAAAATATTCAGATAACCGCTTTATGAATAACAAAAAAATAAGAAGAAATATTCAAATATACGATTTATAAACAATAAAAAATAAGAAGAAATATGTTTTTTTTATACAATGATTTTATGTTATTTTTTGAATAGGAAGTTGTAAAATAAAAGTTGTTCCTTTGTCTACAATGCTTTGAACTTTGATATCACCGCCATGTTCTTTAATAATTTTTTTTGTAATAGAAAGCCCTAGGCCAGTGCCTTTCCCTGCTTTTTTAGTAGTAAAAAATGGTTCAAAAATTTTCTGTAAATGCTCGGGTGCAATGCCAGCTCCTGTGTCTGAAATAGTGATTTCCATTTTATCGTTTTGTTCTAAGGCTTGCAACGTTAATTTTCCACCTTCTAACATTGCATTTTTGGCATTGACAAGCAGATTCATTAAAACTTGCTGTATTTGATTTGCATTTCCAAGAATGGGCGATATAGTTAAAGGAACGTCTACTATATATTCTATATTAGCTTGTTGAAATTGTTGTTCTAAAAGATTATTTATTTTTTGAACTAATTCTATCAAAGAAAACGGTTCATATACATGACTTTCTTTTCTAGAAAATATGAGAAGATCACGAATGATAGTTTGGCAACGCTTTGTTTCTTCTAATGCTTTGACTAAATACGTTTGACTATCTTGCAGTTTATCTAACGTGACATCTTCTTGGCTAAGAAGTTTTAAATACAGTTGTAAAAATCCACCGATACAAGTTAGTGGAGTGTTAATATCGTGAGCTAATGAGGCAGATAGCTCACCAATGCAAGCTAATTTCGTAGATTGTTTAAGTTCTTCGTGCAATCGATCCACTTCCGCGTGCGTTTTTAAAGATTCTTCATGAGTGCGAAGCAATTCATAGATTCGATTTGCCATATTGACTACGCTATATACTTGCGAAGCAAATACTGCTAAAAGCCCTTGTATTTGTGGATCTAACACATTTTTTCCAAAATGAAGTGCTAAAATACTGGTAAGCTTATTGTCATCAAGAAAAGGACAAGCTAAAATTAAAGAATGATCGGGCAATATACTTTGATACAAAATATCTTTTGTAATTTTGTCTTGCTGTAGATTTTCCCATGGTGCACGTAAAATATTTTGAAGAATTATTTTATTTTGTACATCAGAAACATTGATCTTAATGCGTGTTTCCCATGTATCATTGGAAAAGTAATAGAGAATTCCACCTTGTGCTTGGGACATCTTAATAGCATTGTCTACAATGCCTTGCAAAATTTTATCTGAAGTAAGATTTTTGTCCATAAGTTGACTAATATGCCACATTTTCCCAATGTCACTACTAAAATCCTTATTACGTATAGCATAAACTTGTTCAATTGCCTTATCCACAGCTTGTAAATAATCAATAATTTCTATGGGTTTTGTCAAATAATCATAGGCTCCTTCTTTAATGAGATGAACAGCAGTGTCAATAGAAGAATTACCAGTAATAACAATAATCAATGTTTTAGGTGATATTTTATGAATTCGTGCGATTAATTCTTCTCCCCCAATGCCAGGCATATGCAAATCTGTTAATAAAATTTCAATAGGAATGCCTGTGGAAAATAAATCTAAAGCTTCTTCGGCATTGGCAACAACAGTTGTTGTTAATTCAGCATAATCTGATATAGCTTCCTGCAAAAAAGTTGCGATGTATTCATCATCATCTGCGATTAAGCAATGGATCGGCTCTTCATTCATATTTTTCTCTTTTGTTGTATAAAACTTTGATTTTTTTAAAAAGAACTATAATATCAAAGAATTTTTTTCTTTCTTCGCACAGCAATAAGTTAAAAAGAATATTATGAAAATATATATAATATATCTGTGTATAATATATATGTTTTAAAGCAATGAGTCAAAAGAATATTATGAAAATATATATAATATGTGTTTTGTTTTATGAAAATATATATTATATGTTTTTTATAAACATTTTCAATGAAAATATTCAAATAGACATAGAATTGTATTTGGTATACTATACGATAACAAAATTAAAAAAACAATCCTATATTTTATAAAAAAATCATCCTTGAAAAAAAATGAAATTTAAGTAGATAAAAATAAAACATGATTTACAATAATCATAACACAAATTTACTAAAATAAAATATGAATTACAATGATCATAAAATAATTTACTAAAATAAAATATGATTTATAATGATCATAAAATAACTTACTAAAATAAAATATGATTTATAATAAAAATAAAACAACTTACTTTTTTATAAAGCGAGAAAAATATGAAAAAAGCCATGTATTGGGATTTTACAAAAGATAATAAAATTCAATGCCACTTATGTCCCCATCAGTGCGTATTATCAGAAAATCAAAATGGAATTTGTAGAGTTCGTGGCGTACGGAACAATGAACTACAAAGCCTATATTATGGTCAAATTGCCAGTGGTGGTCAAATAGATCCTATGGAAAAAAAACCTCTCTACCATTATTATCCAGGAACTCCGATTTTATCTTTTGGAGGTGCAAGTTGCAATTTACAATGCCAACATTGCCAAAATTATACAATATCACAAACATTTCCCACTAACATATTTACCACATTGTCCGTGGAAAAAATCCACAAACTTTCTCAACAACATAATTGTACATTCATTGCTTGGACATATAATGAACCGTTTATTTCCTATGAAACATATCTTGATTATTCAAAATATTTAAAGGGAAAAGGATACAATCTTGTTTGGGTAACGAATGGATATATCCAACAAGAACCTTTGCAAGAGATGTTGCCCTACATAGATGCTGCTAATATAGATATCAAAGCCTTTACAGAAACATTTTATCAAAAATACACACATTCACGCCTTGCACCTGTCTTAGAAACATGCAAAACTTTAAAAAAACATGGAAAACATATCGAACTTACGTATCTCATCATTCCTACTTTGAACGACAATCCAGAAGAAATCCAAGAATTTTTACAATGGACAAAACAAAATCTAGGAACAGACATTGCTTTACATTTTAGCAGATTTCACCCACAATATAAACTTAGACACCTTCCTTCGACTCCACCTGAAACCATTACAAATACAGTGAAACAAGCAAAACAATTTGGTTTTCCATATGCATATCCTGGTAACTTACCACACACAGAAGATGAGAATACAATATGTCCTAATTGTCAAAACATCATTATCCAACGACAGGGCTATATAATCAAAGCGATTCAACTAACATTAGACAACACATGTCCCAAATGCAACCATCCCATTCCTATTATTACAACACACCCACAAAATAAAAAAAACTATCCAACATACACATTTGTAGGCATATAATCAACATTCAACATTGACAATAAATAAAAAAAAGATATAATACAAAAAAAATTAACAATCAATAAAGGGAATCTAATGCCTATATATGAATATAAAGCCTTAAATAGTCGCGGTAAAATAAAAACAGGCATATTAGATGCTGATACTGCAAAAGATGCACGAAATAAACTGCGTGCCCAAGGTATTCATGTTACAGATCTTGCAGAAATTCAAGGGGATGCAAAAAAGAAAAGTATCCTACCTACATTTCGACGCAGAAATCTTCTAGATTTAGCCATGGTCACACGACAACTTGCAACTTTGATGGAATCTGGTATACCTCTCCGTGAATCTATCAGTGCCTTGATTGACCAACTAGAAGATAAAGGAATGCAAACTACCTTCCGCGACATCCGTGAACAAATTACTTCTGGAAAATCCTTTGCTAAAGCTCTTTCCAGCCATCCATTCTACTTCAACAATTTATATGTAAATATGGTAACGGCAGGCGAGGCAGCTGGAAATTTAGATGTAGTTCTTAAAAAATTGGCAGATTACCTACAAGCTCAAAGCAAAATGCAAGGGAAAATAGGAGCCGCTCTAGCCTATCCTATAGTGATGATTTTCATTGGCACAGGCGTAGTTTTATTTTTAATGACATTTGTAGTGCCAAAAATTCAAGGTGTACTCACACAACAAAAAAAAGAATTGCCCCTTCCTACACAACTCTTGGTTATGGGGTCAAATTTTTGCACTACTTGGTGGTGGGCAATTATTTTAGTCTTTGTGGCTCTTATTATTGCATATAAAGTCATTGTCAAAACACCATGGGGAAGACGAAAATATGATACTATTAAATTTCGATTGCCTGTAGTAGGTATTTTGTTCAAAAAACAAGCAGTTTCACGATTTGCAGTCACATTATCTACACTTTTACAATCTGGTATTCCCGCAATGGAAGCCTTAAAAATTGTGCGAGATGTAGTGGACAATATTCTTATGGCGGAAACCATCGATGAAGTGCAAAGAACGATCATGGAAGGAGGTGAAATTGCAACTCCTTTACGAAAAAGTAAAGTATTTCCCTCTGTAGTTGGTTATATGATGTCGATTGGTGAAAAAACAGGGCAACTTGAAACTATTTTACAAAAAATTGCAGAAACATATGATGATGAAATCGAAATCACCACTCAAAAAGTCACTTCGATTCTAGAACCACTCATGATTGTGGCAATTTCTGCCATCGTTGGTTTTATTGTATTAGCCATTATCATGCCTATTATGGAAATGAGTAATTTATAAAAATCTAACTTCATATGAAAAGACCAAATAAAAATAATAATAGGTCTTTTCATAATGATGTTTTCTAAAAAAATAGGAGACAACCAATGAGAAAAACCAATACTGGATTTTCCTTAATTGAAATCATGGTAGTCATTGTAATCATTGGACTACTTGCTAGCGTATCTACCGTTAGTGTCATTCAATTTTTAGATAAAGGACGAGTCACAACAGCGACAAGTCAAATGACAGAAATTGTAAAAGCTCTTGATTTATACAGAATGCAATCTGGAAGCTACCCTTCTACCTCAAAAGGTTTAAAAGTACTGACAGAATCAAAGAGTGGTCAACCACTGATGAAAGAAATTCCCAAAGATCCTTGGGGAAATGAATATAAATATCGTTCCACTGGTGGTAGCAAATATACACTCACATGCTATGGTAGCGATGGTCGTGAAGGCGGAACTGGGATTGAAGAAGACATTGTAATGAAGTCAGATGCGAAATCTGAATAATATATTGTACCATAGCTTTTGAATATAATTGAAATGAAAAAAAATAATTGATGAATTTAAAATTCATCAATTATTTTTTTCTATATATGCATAATTTTATTAGCTTAAAACTTAACATTTTCTGATATTAAGTTTCAAAAAAATTATCAGCAGATAACGTTTTTTTGCGTTCGTCTATTGAATTTTGGACTTCTTGAAAATATTGGTATTTTGATTGCAATTGTTCTTGACGTTGGCGAATCATATTTTTTAAAGGTTCAATGAGTTGACAATATTGTTTTTCATACAATGCATGCGCACCTTCCACAACATCTTGGATTTGCTTTTTGATCTTATGAGTAAAGAAAAAAATCGCTTGCTTCTTTTGCAATGGTTGGTATTTTATAAAAGCAAACACTGTTCCAACAGCCACTAATAAAGAAATAGCATTTGCAGCAAAACTATGGCTAAGAGTGTTCACTAATAAACAAATAAGAAGAATAAAACCTACAGTCCCTGAAATTACAATTAAAATAGTATATGTGCGATTTAATATTTTTGTAGCACTTTCCAAAAGCTTTTCTGGATTAATATTTTCATCAAACATATTTTGTGTTGTTGAAATTAAATCATCATATTCCCCATCATCAATTTTTTCAGTAAATGTTTTGTCACAATGATTACTTTTCAACATAGATTGCATATTTCCTTCTACTTGTTTCCACAATTTTTGTGCAGTAGTATAAAATTGTTGTTGCGTATTTCTCATAGCAGTGGCTGCTTTTTTTTGAATCGGTTGCAATTCATGTTCTAATGTTTTGATTTGTTTTTTACGAGTTCTTAACATATGAAACAAATGTTTCAGCGTTAAATTCTGTTCAAAGAATTTTTCTGCCCAACGCTGGATTTCTTGTTGTAAATTTTTTAATTTTTCTGTTTCATGAGAATATGTTTTTTGGATCAGTCTCTGTTCATACTCCATAGTTTTTTGAATTTCTTTAAAAACCTCTTGGTCATACTGAATCATTTCTTTTTCTTTGTCTTGTTCTGTATGCAACTTATCCATCATCTTATTGGCAGTAAAAAGAGGACCAGATACCTTTAACTTAAACCGTTCTTTTGCAGACAATGTTTCATAAATATATTTTTCTAATTCACCAAAATTGCTTTTTTGCCACATTTCTGAAGTTTTATCTTGACGTGATTGAAACGCCAACTTACTAGCAACAGGAATAATCAATGGTTGAAATTGCATCAATTCTTTACAATTAAATCGAATAAATTCAGTGACTTCTTCAATCTCTTCTTTTTCTTTGATATCAATTTTGCTCAAAATGAAAACAATCTTTTTCCCCCAGAGGTCTTTAATATATGTTAAAAATTGTCGTTCACTTTCTGTGAAGGGACGATCAATCGAAGTAATAAAAAAAACAAGGTCTGCCTTTGGAATAAAACGTTCTGTAATCTTTTGATGTTCCAAAACAAGAGAATTCGTTCCAGGAGTATCCACAATTTGAATATTCTTCAATGGTTCAAAGGGATACAAATGTTCTACAATAAATGGTTCCAATTCACGAGTAGAATTCGTTTCACCATATCGAAGAATATGAATTTTATCTGTAATCGGTGTCACACCTTCCTTACAGAGTTTTTCACCAAACAAAGCATTGATAAACGAAGATTTCCCAGATTTTACTTCACCAACTACAACTAAAAGAAAAAGTTCATCTAAATGATTGGATAAACTTTCCACTTGTTGTACTAAATCTGGTTTATCTAAAGAAAGAAAAAAATCTTGCAATTCTTGTAAAATTTTCTTTACACGTTCTAACAACGCTCTATCTTCATCATTTAAAATTTCTTGCATGTGATTCATACATCTTCCTTTTTAGTATATTGAGAATGCAACCTATGCATGGCATTATAACAAAAAAAAACTCAAAGAATATTAAAAAACAAATTTCTTCTTTTGTTTTGCAAAAAAATAAAAAAATACTTGACAAAAACAAAAAAAAATATATAATATTACTAACATTTAAGAAAGCCAGAATGGCGGAACAGGCAGACGCGACAGACTCAAAATCTGTTGCCCTCACGGGTGTAAGGGTTCAAGTCCCTTTTCTGGCATAAAAAAAAAAGATTCAGTGATCACTGAATCTTTTTTTTTTATTCATAGTAAAACGCATAATTACGAATGAGATGAAAATATTTATAAAAATAAAATAAAAATGTTTGCTATATAACAAGATAAAAACGATAGTAAGATTTCTGTACTCTATATAATAGATATAAAAAACATAGATGAAAAATCATCCTAGCTTTTTTTATTTCAATGAATTCATAAGATTATAAAAATCTCTTTTGTTTTCTTTGATTTTTGGTAAACTATATGTAAATTTTGGTAAGGCGAATACATAATATAGATAAAAATACAGGAGAGAAATCATTGTGGAATTGATTATTCAAAAAATGATACATGCAATTTTAGGAAAGAGTAAACTGACCTTTCTAGATTTCTTAATCATCGGTCTTGGTATTGCACTTTTATTTTACCAAATTTTAAAACGTCTTTCTACGTTCAGTACTCGTAGATTTCTAAAAAAAGCAAGGGAAAACCATCATTTGATTGTGCGAACAGAAGTTAGTTTGAATTATTTATCTACTTTGATTGAAGTTTTGCCTATGTTGGGCTTGTTAGGCACAGTTTGGGGGTTGCGCAATGCATTGGTTGTCATTGCAGAATATCCCAATCCTACGATTGGACAAATTGCAGTGGAGTTGGCACCTGCTTTATCCACAACATATTTTGGGCTTTTATTTGCAGTTTCGAATTTGATTTTGTATAATTATTTAGACGCATTTTACAGTGAACTATGCAATACTTTTCGTATGGAGTTAGAAGCACAATCATCTGTTGCACCTGTAGATGAAATGTATGTGGAAAAGAATTCCATGCAACAATACATGTTTTTCCAACAAAGCATTGATGCTAGTCAATATAGCGTTCGAAAAATCAATATGGATAGCACATTTAGTATTTCTGATAATTCCTTGCACACGGAAGGCAAAGAGGAATGAGAAAGCCAGAAATTACAAAACGAATGTTGCCCTTGTTAGATATTATATTTTTATTGCTTGCATTTTTTATCATTTTACCTCATGGAATCACAAGCGGTGACAAAGTACAAATTTCATCTTTAAAAAGTGAAAATGCAGAACGAGCTCGCAAAATTGAGTATTATGAATGGCAATACAGCGATCGAAAAGCTGGCAAAGGAAATATTTATAAGACTATTACGCTTCAATTTCGAAGTGATGAATTGTATCATGAATCTACAAAACTTTTACCAGACAAATGGCGTGAATATTTAAACAAACAATTTAATGAACTTCATATTAATTTTGTGTTTTTGCAAATTATAGATACTCCTGGAATTCCTACTTTAACTGGTAGTGTAGATCAATTAGAACAATTATTAAATGAGTTTAATGTAATTCATATCATACAAATTTAAAAAGAGGTAATTATGAAAGAAAAAAAAGTAGAAATCACAGAAAAAGAATATAAAAAAATGAAAAAAGCCAGCAAAAAAAGACGAAAACCTGTCAAATCAATTTTGGCTTTAGGAGTGATTGGTGCCATTATGTATTTTTCACCTTGGAATTTAGGCGGTTCTTTATTAGGTTTTTTTGGTACAGGCTTTGGTACAGGTGATGGTACAGACTACAATACAGTAGAAATCAAACGAGAAGCAGAGAAAATCCATCTTATCCATATGCAGTTCAAAGAAAATCAATTGGAACTTCATGGCGTTTTATATTCTACCATTGAAGCTTTGCAAGATGCATTGCCAGAACTACAAAGAGATTTTAATAGACAAAAAATTCATGTTGAATATTTGAAACATAAAAATGATCCTTATATTTTAGCAAAACACGCTGAAGACCTTTTAAAAAACAACAATTTCAGTTTTAGCACCATCATGAGGGAAGAATGAAAAAAAAGAAACAGCCCCTTTTCACTGCTTCTTGTGGTTTAATGTTCTTCACATTTCTTGTGTTAATCGGTGTTTGTTTTGTATATTTTTTTTGGTATGAAAAAAGTGCCATGAAGTTTTTTTATACCAAACCCAAGCCACATACCATTGTAGTGGAACCAAAAGATAATTTACGAGTTATTTTGGAAAATGTGAAAAATTCAACAGTAATTCAATTAAAACAAGGCAAATATGTTGGTAATTTTCAATTAAAGAATCGTGAAAATATTGAAATTGTAGGAGTAGAAGGTGCATTTTTAACAGCTGTACGAGGTTCTACTTTACTGTTACAAGATTGTACAAAATGCAAAATACGCAATTTAGTTTTACACACAGAAGATAAACAACAACCAGCATTTTCTATCATTAAATCAACAGATTTACAAGTACAGAAATTGAGGATTCAAGGTTCTACAGTTATCCAAGCAGGAAGTGACCGTTTGAATTTTAGTGAAATTGGGACAACAGAACAAATTAAAATCGTTCAGACGAATGTTGCTTTAATTACAAAATGCAATTTCCAAACTCAAAAAAACATTGCTTTACTTGTGGAACAATCTACGGAAATTTCCATTGCTAATAATATTATTCAAGGAGTGCAATTTTCAAAAGTTACTGGTGAAAAAAATAATATGATTGTAAATAATCATATTTCTGGTACAACAAAAGGAATTTTTGGAAAAGAAAGCCAAAATATATATTGTTTGAATAATAACATTACTACAGACAATGGAGATGCTATTTTCTTGTTAAATTGTCGCAATTGTACGATTGGAGAAAAACAAGACGAAAATAGAGAAAATAATAAAATCAAAGCTAAAAATGGATATGCTTGTGCTATTTCTGGTTGCAATACCATTACAATACAACAAAACGCCTTATTGAACCAAGATCCAGAAAAAAAATGTCTCTATATTTTAGCATCTCGCAATATTCAAATAGATAATAATTCCATCATTGGAACACCTTTGTATGATGAACAAGGGGAAATGAAAGAATTGTCAGGTGGTGGAGTTCAAATTGCAAGTTCGAGAGACATTACATTTTCAGAAAATGATATTGCCAACTCTATGCTGGGAGTGCGCATTGAAAAAGAAACAAAAGGAATGTTCAAAAACAATAAAGTGTACCAAAACATAGGAAATGGTTTTGAAATTGAAAATTCTGAAATCACATTGCAAGAAAATGTTATTCGTCAAAATATTAATGGCGTTCAATGGAAAAATAGCCAAGGTTCTATGACTCAAAACATTATTCAAGAAAATAAAAATGATGGTGTTATTTTTGAAAAATCAACAGCAGAAATTCGAGAAAACAACATTAACCATAATATGAATAATGGAATCTCATTAAATAAAAATAGTCTCCCTATTATTGAAAATAATAAAATTCATAAAAATCAAGGCTTTGGAATTGCATTTTTTCAACCAAATAAAATGGAATACAAAAAAAATGATTTTCTAGAAAATGTGAAAGGGGCAATTTCTAATTAATCAAGGAGACATTATGAAATCACTAAATTCACAAGAACCAAAATTGAATACTGAAAATGAATTGTCTCAATCTTTCCAAAATACATTATCTAATGAAATGCAAGAAACACAACCGTTAAAATTTCAGAATGAAGTGAAACAGGAACAATCTACACAATTAATTCAACCTCTATACAATCAGCAACAACCAAAGCAACATCAAAAAATAACGCAACAGCGTTTCCAACAACAAAATAAAAATTCAACAAAAAACAAACCAAAAAAAACTACATGGGGAAAATTTATTCTTTCTGCCCTACTATTAACGCCGCGTTCTATAGAATGTTTTTTCTTGTCTTTTGTTATACATACTATTGTCATTACACTACTCTGTGTGCTGATTTTGCCAGCTCGTGGCTTTTTCGATGAAAATTTAATTGATGTAGGCTTCATCAGTGAAGAAAGCTATGGTGAAGAAGTAGATGAAGCAGAATCAGGCGAAGAATACTATCAAAATTTACCAGACATGCCCCAAGATTTTGAAGAAGATTTAGAAGGTGAAGTGTATGATAGCTTAGAAACTATGCAAGAAAATATTGCAGAGCATGGTGATGAAATTATTAAAGTACATCAAAAAAGACAAGAAATAAAAATACAACAACATAAAGCATATCGTAAACAATTAAAAGAAAAAGCTGGTGATGTTGCAAGAGCACTTCGAGGACGACAAAAACTTGGACTTATCAAACCAAGAACGTTTTATGGCGTGAAAATTTTAGCAAAACGAATGATATTTGTCTTAGATATATCTGGTAGTATGAATATCCACGAAGCACGCATCCAATTAAAAAATTCCTATAATGACTTGCAAGAATCTGAATTTTTTAACATCATTGTTTTTGATAGTAACATTACTTTTTGGAAAGAACGACTTGTACCAGCGACTTCTGAAAATAAAGACTCGGCTGATGAATGGATTATGCAAATCAACAGTGGAGGTAGCACAAATATTCATGATGCTCTGCAAACTTCTATTTCCATTGGAAAACAACCCCCTACAGCAGAATGTATTTATTTTTTAACAGATGGTCAACCAACTGCAGGGCCTATTGTGAATCAAAAAATGCTTTTGGAAGCTGTCCAACAATGGAATCAAAAGAAAATCATTATCAACACAATTGGCATTGGTCCGCACCAAGATAAAAACTTTTTAGCACAATTAGCAGAAGAAAATCGTGGGATGTATAGCATTCGTTAATTTTAATTCTTAAAAAAAGGAAAAAACATGTTAGAAATGATACACGCCGGTGGCTTTATCATGTACATAATCATCTTTTGTTCTATTATTGCCTTAGGCTTCATCATTGAAAGATTTATAGTATATGCTGGTTGCCGCACAAATATGGAAACCTTTTATCCTCAATTTGAAAATTTACTCAAACAAGGCAAAATCAAAGAAGCAGGGGCTTTATGTGAACAAAAGCCAAAATTATTGCCACGCCTTTTTTTATTAGGACTGCTTCATGCCAATGAAACAATCGATGATATTCGTAAAATTTTGATTGATGAAATTCAAATTCATGTATTGCCATCACTGCAACGAAATCTAAGTGTTCTTGCCATTATTGCTAAAGGTGCTCCTATGCTTGGTCTACTTGGAACTGTTCTTGGTATGATCGAAACATTTGAAGTAGTTGCTATCTATGGATTGGGCGATCCCCAAAAAATGGCAGATGGTATTCGCTATGCATTAGTTACGACTGCAGGTGGATTGATTGTTGCGATTCCTATTCTTTTTGTCCACGCATATTTTAAAGCTAGAATTCGCAGAACTGAATTAGAAATCCACCATTACCTGACTCGTTTCTTACGAGTTATGCAGGCTACGAGGAAATAGTTATGGATGCAACAAATTGGATCATGCGCAAAGCCGACAGTGGAAAAGAATATGGCAATTTAACACTAGATACACTTAAAATTTATGTTATTGAAGGTCGAATTGAACCTAACGATTTAGTAAAAAATGACCGCATGGCAAATTGGGTTCCTGCTACAGACATTGAAGATTTAAAAATAATGCTAGGTTCCATTGTACCGCGCTCTTCATCTAGTGCTACTACTATTTCAAGTGCTGATTTTCAATTTTTTTGGAACACGCAAGAAGATGATGAAATTGAACTTGATATGACACCTATGATTGACTGTATATTCTTGCTTTTGATTTTTTTTCTTGTCACAGCAAACTTTGCTGTCCATGAAATTAAAAATATTCAAGTTCCTAAAGCTGGCTATACTGCTTTGTTCAAACAAGAAAGACTTACAGTTTCCATTGATAAGGATAGAAAAATTTATTTAGGAAAAACTCAAATTGAATTATCATCATTACGAGAACAATTGAAACACAAAGTAGCAGAAGTCCGTGAACAAGATTTAGTCTTAGTAGCAGATAAATCTATAGATTATGGTTTTATCATCGCAGTATTAGATCAAATCAATGGTGCTGGTTTGAATAATGTAAAATTAAAATTAGAGAAAAAGAAATAATACATATTATAAAAATAAAAATAGACACATATTAATAATATAGACACATTATGCAAAAAAAATAAACTTAGAATATATAAAAACAGTATATATAAAAAATAGATACAGGTTAGAAAACACAGAATATAAAAATAGACACAGTATATACAAAAAATAAACACAGAATAAAAAAATAAACACATTATGCATACAAAAGTCACCAAAATCGTCTTATACATCGTTTTATTATATGATAGTTGTTATATAATAATATCATCTTATATAGTAATTGTTATATAATAATTTATATGGTAGTTGTTATACAATAATTTTTGAGCATTTGCTCTAAACCTGACAAATAATGAAATATTCCTTCCATTGTTTGCCATAAAAAAATCCCTATGGAGGAATTTTTATGAAAAAGATCATTATTGCATGTCTTTTTATTTTTACATGCAGCATTTTTGCCCAATCTTTTGATGAACTGAATTATGCAAAAGAACGCATAGCTATTCCCATTCAAAGCCGATCAGATTTTGAAAATCTTGTACGCATTGATGTAGACGTTGACTATTGTACACGAGAATTAGATACAGTCTATGTATATGCTACACAAGAAGAACAAAATATGTTACGAGAACTTGGCTATGAATTCACACTCGCTCCTACAGAAATTGGAGAAGATACAGAAAGAGCAATGTTCCATACTCATGAAACATTGACTACAGAACTTCAAGAATTAGAAGCACAATATCCTCATATTGCCAAATTGTATACCATAGGAAAAAGTGTGAATGGACTTGATCTTTGGGTTATGAAAATATCTGATAATGTAGAACAAGACGAACCAGAACCTGAAGTGAAATATGTTTCTACCATGCATGGTGACGAAGTCGTAGGACAGGAACTCGGCATCTATTTTATTCGTCAACTTTTGGAAAATTATGGCAAAGACGCCGAACTTACAGCCATGGTCAATGACCTAGAACTTTGGATTATGCCCAACATGAACCCAGATGGCACAGCTGCGAAACGTCGCTACAATGCAGAATGGAAAGACCTTAATAGAAAATTTCCTGATCCTGTCAATGATGCTACTAACGATCCTACAGGACGTCCCCATGAAGTGCAACTTATGATGAAATTTCAAAACGAACGCAATTTCCGCATTTCCCTCAATTATCATGGTGGTGCAGTTGTTGTTAATTATCCTTGGGATACTCAAAAAGGAGATATCCCTGATTTAGCATTGACAAAATTCTTAGCCCTTGGATATTCTAAACGAAATCTTCCTATGTACAATTCCACTTCCTTTACCAATGGAATCACCAATGGTGCAGCTTGGTATGAAATCGATGGTAGCATGCAAGATTGGAACTACAATTGGTATAGTTGCATTGACTTAACTATTGAAGTCTCTCAACGAAAATGGCCTTCAGCAGATACACTCGAACAATACTGGACAGACAACAAAGATTCCATGCGTTGGTTCTTTCAACAAGCTAATCGAGGAATTCATGGCATAGTCACAGACAAAGCCACAAAAAAACCTATAGCAGCCAATGTTGACATTGTTGGTATCAATAAACCCATTGTAGCATCTAAACTCCATGGCGACTATCAAAAAATTCTCCTTGCAGGTACATACACAGTGAAATTCACAGCAGATGGATACAAAGATCTCATCGTTTCGAATGTCCAAGTCAAAGACGCTACTGAACCCACTATTTTAAATGTACAGATGGTTGCCGAATAATAGAGCCTATATGTATTCATTGACGCTATATTGAAACGTACGTTGTATTTATTTTATGTACAACGTACGTTTTTCAAAAAGACATAACCATAGAAAATATAAAAATATAAAACAAATGAATCACAAATTTTAATGTACAATCAATAATTTATTTACAAAGTCGTTTTTCAAAAAGACATAACCATAGACAATTTAATCAAATTCAATCACACAATTAAATTACACAATTACAATTCATTTAATCAAATCACACAATTTTACAATCAATACAAACAAATTCTCTTCATAGAGAATAGAAAGAAAAACAATGAATTACAAACTACAGCCCCATCCTAATTTTTCAGGTCGAAAGGGACCTCTTGTACTAATTATTCTAGACGGTGTTGGAATTGGTAAAGATTATGAAGGAAATGCATTTACAAGAGCCAAAACAACAAATTTAAACAATTGGATTCAACAAACAAAAGAAAAAAACTTATACACACAACTCCAAGCTCATGGAACTGCAGTTGGACTTCCTACAGATGATGACATGGGAAATAGCGAAGTAGGACACAATGCAATTGGTTCTGGTCAAATTTACCACCAAGGTGCTATGCTTGTCAACGAATCCATTGCATCAGGACGTATCAAAGAATCAGATACTTGGAAAAAACTCATCGTAGAACCAGCAAAACAAAATCATACCATTCACTTTCTCGGCTTACTTTCCGATGGAAACGTTCATTCCCACATCCAACAACTTTTTTCTTTACTAGACTACACAGTCCAAGCAGGGGCAAAAAAAATTCGCGTGCATACTCTATTAGATGGTCGAGATGTTGCACCAGATTCTGGATTAATCTACATACAACAACTAGAAGAAAAATTTGATCAAATACGTGAACAAAATAGTGACGTAGACATAGCCATTGCTTCTGGTGGTGGAAGAATGCACGTTACTATGGATCGATACAATTCTGATTGGAACATAGTCCAACGTGGTTGGAATGCCCATGTTCGAGGAATTGTTGCTCCTGAAGACATCCATCCAGATTACACAGGATACTATACAACAGCTACAGAAGCCATTCAAACAGCTCGTAAAGTATATCCAGAAAAGCAAGATCAATTCAATCCAACATTTGTCATTGTTGATGAAAATAAAAAGCCCATAGGAAAAATGCAAGATGGTGATACAGTCATCAACTTTAACTTTCGAGGTGACCGAGCCATTGAAATTTCCGAAGCTTTTGTAAAAAAAGACTTTACAGGCTTTGATAGAGTAGACTTTCCTAATGTACAATATGCTGGCATGTTAGAATACGATACAGAAGTTCATATGCCACCCATGACACTCGTTCGACCTCCAGAAATTCATCACGTAACAGCTCAATACTTAACTGCTACAGAAATACCATCTTACGCTATTGCAGAAACTCATAAATATGGACATGTCACATATTTTTGGAATGGAAATAAATCAGGCTACATTGATGAAAAATTTGAAAAATATGAAGAAGTTGCATCAGAACCAAATGAAATGATTGAATCTCATCCAGAAATGCGTGCACAAGAAGTCACAGATAAACTTTTACAAGCAATACAAAGCAAAAAATATAAATTCCTACGCGTCAACTACGCCAATGGAGATATGGTAGGACATACAGGCAACATCCAAGCATGCATCAAAGCCATGGAAACCATTGATAATCTACTTCCAACAATCGTAGAAGAAGTGAAAAAACAAGAAGGCATTGTAATCATCACTGCAGATCATGGTAATGTAGAAGAAAAAATCGATAAAAAAGGAAAACCAAAAACAAGCCACACACTCAACCCAGTTCCCTTTTTTATCCTTGATTTTCAATACAACAACGAATACAAAATAAATTCTGACATCCAAAATCCAGGAATTGCCAACATTGCATCTACATTCATTAACCTTCTAGGTTATCAAGCCCCAGAAATTTACCAACCATCTTTAATTCTCATTCAATAATATAATATAAAATGTATTCATATTATAAATAGAAAAAAGCCTAGCATCAATCATTGCTAGGCTTTTTTCCTTTTTAATGAATTAAACTTGCTCTGGGGAGTTGCCAGAGGAGGCAAATGTTGCTCAGGGGATTTGCTTTGGGGACTTGCTCTGGGGACTTGCTCTGGGGAGGCAAATGTTGCTCTGGGGAGGCAAATGTTGCTCTGGGGAGGCAAATGTTGCTCTGGGGAGGAAAGTTGCTCTGGGGAGGCAAATGTTGCTCTGGGGAGGAAAGTTGCTCTGGGGAGTTAATTTGCTCTGGGGACTTGCTCTGGGGAGGCAAATGTTGCTCTGGGGAGGCAATTTTGCTCTGGGGAGTTAGTCAGTTAGTCTGCTCTGGGGAGGTGTCAGTTGCTCTGGGGAGGCAAATGTTGCTCTGGAGAGGCAAATGTTGCTCTGGGGAGGAAAGTTGCTCTGGGGAGGTGTCAGTTGCTCTGGGGAGGCAAATGTTGCTCTGGGGAAGCAAATGTTGCTCTGGGGAGGAAAGTTGCTCTGGGGAGGAAAAGTTGCTCTGGGGAGGAAAGTTGCTCTGGGGAGGAAAAGTTGCTCTGGGGAGGAAAGTTGCTCTGGGGAGTTAATTTGCTCTGGGGAGGAAAGTTGCTCTGGGGAGTTAGTCAGTTAGTCTGCTCTGGGGAGTTAGTCAGTTAGTCTGCTCTGGGGAGGAAAAGTTGCTCTGTGAATTTGCTCTGGGGAGGAAAGTTGCTCTGGGGAGTTAGTCAGTTAGTCTGCTCTGGGGAGTTAATCTGCTCTAATCTGCTCCGAGGAAAAACGCGTTACTGAAGAAAAACGCGTTAGAAAGAAACGTTAGATTATGATAAAATGCGTAAAAATGCGTTAGATTATGATAAAATGCATAAACGAGTGGAAATAATTCTCATTCAATAATATAATATAAAATGTATTCATATTATAAATAGAAAAAAGCCTAGCATCAATCATTGCTAGGCTTTTTTTCTCTTTCTTTTCTTACTTTCTACAATGTGTGTATTCATAAATAATATCTTGCGGGAGATATTCGCTTCCATCTTTTGAGCCACCCCATATATATATTTTCATATCTTCACCCTCTTGCAATACACTTCCAGTAGCACAAAAAGATATGGGTGCTTCCCCTTTTTTTGTCCATTTATTTTCTACAGTATCAAATTTCCATATATCATTAAAAGTTTTACCACAAACACCTCGAGTAGCACCACCACTCGAACCACCTAGAATCCAAAATTCTTTATTTAAATGTGGAAGCATAGTGTGGAGATATCGTCCTTCAGGAATTTCAGATTGTTCTGTATCTATTTCTTGCCAATTATTTTTGTTCACATCATATTTCCAAATCGTATTGAACATAATTTCGTCATCAGTTCCGCCAAATAGATATAATGTATTGTCCATAGCAATCATAGAATGACCATAACGTGCTGAAGGACCATTTTCACCTAGTGGTATTGTTTGAAAATTCCAAGTTTCATTTTCAGAAGAATAGGAAAAATAGCCAAATATTTGGTCACCTTCAATTAAATTAGATCTTTCCTTATCAATGCTATCAATATCTGGTTTTACACCACCAAATACATAAATACGATTTAGATTTGAAATAGTAGCAACAGCAAAATAGATTCGTGATTGAAAATTCTCGTTCGCATCATATTCTTTGATCCATGTTTTCTCGTTTGCTGTAAAATCATAGCTATATAGACATCCTTCAGAAACATTGTTGTCAGGTGTAGCCCCCATAATTACATATAATTTATTATTCAATATAAGAGTAGTACTACCATAGGAACCTTGAAATGCATCATTGGAATTAGGAGCATGTATTTGTGTGAATATTTGACTAGAATTTGTAATATCCATACGCCAAATGTCAGATAAACATTCATTATTATCTGAATAGCCACATGCAATATAATGTTCACCATTATATGTAAACATTGAGTGCAAACATCGTGTTGCAGGTTTTTTTACATCTGCACCTTGTACATAGATTCCAGTCCATTTATTAGCTAAACAAGAAATAAAAGTATTTTTTTTCATAAATTTCCCTTTATAAGAATAAAAATTTTAAAAATTAAAGATACAATTGCTTGATTGTATCTTTTGAATCATCACTGTTTTTTGTTTTAGTAGCTTTCAATATTCTTTTGTTGTAGTAGCTTTTGTAGCTTTCGATGTTGTAGCTTTTCTTACTTTTAATGTTGTTTCTTTTTTAGTTGCTGTTGCTTTAGGTTTTCCTACTTTTTTCTCTCTTTTTTTAGTTGTTGTTGATTTGATAGTTGCTTTAGTAGCTTTTGTTGCTACTTTTTTTATACTTCGTTTTGATGTAATGGGAATGGATGCGTAGATTTCTGTTTCTGTTTCGTTATTGTCTGTTTTCTTTGTTTGCCTTTTAGTTTTTGCTTTTGTTTTTCTACTTTCTTTCTTGTCCGTAATTTCCACATTGTCCGTATCTTCTGTTTCTGTGTGTTCTGTGGTTTCTATATTCTTATTGTCCGTGGTCTCATCATCTTCTGTTTCCGTGGTTTGTTTATCCTTATTATCCGTGGTTAGGAGTTGTTGGTACATTTGCATAAGGTCTGAAACAATTTCTGCTTCGTTGTTGAGATCCCAGTTTTTGTTGTAGATTTTTGCAACTTCTTTGTCTAATTTTTGATGGGCTTTTCGTAGAGCAGGCGGCATAGTATTGGGATCATAGAGTGCGGCTAAGTTAGAATCAGGATACTTTGCCCGTGTATCTAAAATATTTTGTCCAAGTTCGTTAAGTTTTTGTTTTTGTGTTTCTGTAAGTTCAGGAAATGGAAAATTATTATAAACAACAAAAACAGAATATATGTATCTCATTCCAAAACGTCCTGCAACGACTCGCATCCAGGCATTGTGAATTTGGGAATTTAAGATAGCAAATATATATAAAGGACAATTTGGAATACACTGAAGTAAGTTTGTTGCAATGGTTGTATGTGGTAAAAAACCAATAGGAATATAGGCTCGTCTTTCTGATGTCACTATTGGAACAGCTAGATAATTTGTTTTTAGTTGACGAATTTCAGTAAATAAGTAAGGTGTCAATGC
>Ga0208195_1000162_pt1 | contig 94484 bp, 83 predicted proteins | sample AD_UKC077_MetaG_FD_184441 | JGI IMG/M metagenome (GOLD analysis project Ga0208195, IMG submission 184441) | Active sludge microbial communities of municipal wastewater-treating anaerobic digesters from USA - AD_UKC077_MetaG (SPAdes) (version 2) | ecosystem: Engineered > Bioreactor > Anaerobic >...
CGAGGAGATCTTCGGCTGGATCAAGACCATCGCCCTGTTCCGGAAGCTCCGTTACATCGGAGAGGAAAAGATCGCATGGTACTTCACCCTGGGGCTGAGCGTCTTCAACCTGGTTCGGATGCGCTCCTTGGGCATTGCTGCCTCCTGAGCCGCCGCGAGCGGCTCGGTGCTGCCCGAAAGGGCAGCTGAGGCCCTATGAATCAGCCATGTGAAAGAGCAAAAAACACAGTTTAAGCCATCCGCACACTCGTTTGACCCGATAATAAAGGACAAACGAGAAAAAGAAGTCAGATTTTCAACACCCTGCTAGAGGCCGTCCATGATCACGCTGAAAGTCAACGGCATCGAAGTCAGCGTTCCCCGGGGAAGCACCATCCTGCAGGCCGCCGAGAAGGCCGGTGTCTTCGTCCCGACGCTCTGTCACGACAGGCGAATCACTCCCTACGGGGCATGCCGGCTCTGCGTCGTCGAGGAACGAAGGAAGCCCGGAAGTCTCATCCCGTCGTGCTTTACCCCCGCCCGGGACAGGATGGAGATCCTCACGGAGACCCCCGCCGTGCTCGAGGCCGTGCGGACCCAGCTCCAGCTCATCCTCGTGAACCACCCGCTGGAATGCCCCATCTGCGACAAGGCTGGCGAGTGCACCCTCCAGGACCTGGTCATCCGCTACAACGTCACCGAGGCTCCCTTCGGCACGGAGGCCTTCGCGCGCTACCTGGACCGCCGCTCGCCGCTCATCGAACGGGACATGACCCGCTGCGTCCTGTGCGGCCGCTGTGTCCGGATCTGCGGCGAGCTGCAGGGCCGCGAGGAGCTGGAGTTTCAGCACCGGGGCCACAAGATGGTCGTGGGGACCGACGGGGGGCGGGCCCTCGATTGCGACTTCTGCGGTCTCTGCGTCTCCACGTGCCCCGTGGGCGCGCTCAACGACAAGCTCTTCAAGGACGGGACCCGCGTCTGGAAGCTGCGCAGGGAGCCTTCCGTCTGCACCCACTGCGGGCTGGCCTGCGAGGCGGACTTCCACCTCGAGGAGGGGCAGCTGCGGCGAGTGACGCCGGCCGCCCCGACGGGCAACGGGAAGGGGCTCCTCTGCGCGAGGGGGCAGTTCGGCTGGCGGGCCTTCCGGAGTCCCTCCCGCATCGGGGCGCCCCGGATCCGGCGGGACGGGGTCCTGCACGAGGCCGGCTGGAACGAGGCCATCGCTCATGCCGCGAAGGCGCTCGATGCCGTCCGGCGCTCGCACGGCGCGGCGTCGGTCGCCCTGCTCACGGCGGACCACCTCACCACGGAGGAGGCCGCGGCCTGGGGCGCCTTCTGGCGCGACACCTTCGGCGGCGGCCCGGTCGGCTCCATCCAGGCGGACGGGTACCGCCAAATCCTCGAAACCCTGGCCGGCGTCCGGGGCGCGCGGGTTGCGGGGGGGACGCCCCGGGATCTGGACGAGGCGGACGCACTTGTCGTGCTGGGCGGCGGCTCCGCCGAACTGCACCCCGTGCTCAAACCCCTCGTCAACGGCTGGTTGAGAAGAGGGGGACGGGAACTCGCCGTTGTCTCGTCCTGGCCTGACGCCCTGACGCGGCGGGCAACACTGCCCCTGACCGTCACCCCCGGCCTGGTGGAGGATTTCTGCGGCGAGCTCCTGGCCGCGCTCGGGTCGGAGAGGGCCGGTGCTCCGGCCGACCTGGCGAGGTACGGCATCGACTCCTGTGCCCTGGCCCGCCTCGTCGGTCTTCTCGTGGAAAGCCGCGGGGTCGTGGTGCTCGTCGCGCCCGAGCCCTGGGGGGACAACCGGCAGAAGGCCCGCCTGGCGGCGTATCTGCAGGATCGGGTCAGGGCCGTCGTGCCCCTGGGCGGGCAGGTCAACAGCGCCGGCGCCGTTCTCGGTTCCGGCCTCGTCTCCGACGGCGGGGCCGGAAACGGGATTGCGCTCACCGAGGCGATCGAGGCCGGCCGGATCCGGGCCCTGTACCTCCTGGGCGAGGACCCCCTCGAGGGCCTGCCCGATCCGCAGCGCGTGCGTCGGGCCCTGGAGCGGCTCGACTGCATCGTCTGCCAGAGCCCCTTCTGGACGGCGGTCACGGACCTCGCGCACGCGGTCCTTCCCTCCGCCCTCCTCCATGAAAAGCGGGGCTCGATCCTGTCGCTCCTGGGGGAGAGCCGAAGCCTGCGCCCCGTGCTGCCGCCCTTCGGGCAGTCCCGGTCGGACGGGGAGATCCTCCCGGGCCTGGCCGCGGCCCTGGCTACCGGGCCGCGCGTGCCCTCGGCCCCTTCGATGCCGGAGCCGGCGGCTCCCCGGCCTGCCGCCACGCCGGCGGCCGACGAGGCGGCGATGCCCTTCCGACTCGAAGCGGTGCCGTCGCTGTTCGGTGACGGGATCCTGTCGAGGCAGAGCCCCGACCTGGAGGAACTGCGCCGCGGGCTCCGGGTCGTGATGAGCGGCGAGGACTTCGAGCGCCTGGGGCTTGCGGAGCGCGAAACCGTGGAGGTCCGGACCCCGGCCGGCTCCGCCCGCGCCGAGGCGGAGCGGGACGCGGGGATGCTGAAGGGCCTGCTCCTTCTGCGCCACGCGGCGGGAAGACCTGCCGGGCTTTCTCTCATCCGGCAGGGGGCCGGCTGCATCCCGGCGGACATTGTGAGGATCGGGACATGACGACAACGGATATTCTGTGGGGCGTGCTGCGGATCGTCCTCATCTTTTCGGCCGTCATGGGTCTCGTGGCCTACATGACCCTCATGGAGAGGCGTTTCCTGGGCTTTTTCCAGCTCCGGCTGGGCCCCAACCGCGTGGGACCCGGGGGGCTGCTGCAGCCGATCGCCGACGGCATCAAGCTCCTCTTCAAGGAGGACATGACCGTTTCCCACGCGAACCGTTTCTGGTTCCGGCTGGCTCCGGCCATTGCGCTCGTCTCGGTGCTTGCCTGTTTTGCCGTCGTGCCCGCCTCGCCGTCGATCGTCGTGGCGGACATCCCCGTGGCCGTCCTGTACCTCCTGGCCCTGTCCTCCCTGGGCGTCTACGGCATTCTGCTGGCGGGCTGGTCGTCGAACAACAAGTACTCGCTGCTGGGCGGTCTGCGGGCCGCCGCCCAGCTGATCAGCTACGAGATCCCGCTGGCCCTGTCCATCGTGGGCGTGCTGATCCTCGCCGGCTCCATGAGCCTCGTCGGGATCGTGAAGGCCCAGGAGGGGCTCTGGTTCGTGGTCAAGCAGCCCCTGGGGTTTCTCCTGTTCCTCGTCTGTGTCTCGGCGGAGACCAACCGCACGCCCTTCGACCTGCTGGAGTGCGAAAACGAACTGGTCGCCGGCTACCAGACCGAGTACTCCTCCATGAAGTTCGGTCTGTTCTACATGGCCGAGTACGCTCACATCCTGCTCGCCTCGTGTCTCGTGAGCCTCTTTTTCCTGGGCGGGTGGAACGGGCCGCTGCTGCCGGCGCCCCTGTGGCTGCTCGGCAAGGTGTTCTTCGTCTTTGCGCTGTTCATCTGGGTGCGGGCCACCTTCCCCCGCGTCCGCTACGATCAGCTGATGGGCTTTTCCTGGAAGGTGCTGCTGCCGCTTGCCTTCGTGAACCTGATGGTGACGGCGGCGCTGACCGTAGCCCTCTCGTAAGGAGCGGACATGAGCAAGGCCCTGCTGAAGGGATTGGCGCTGACCCTCAAAACGTTTTTCCGCCCGCCCGTCACGCTGGAATACCCCGACGAGAAGCGGCCCGTGCCGGATCGCTTCCGGGGGCGGCCCGCGCTCGTCGCCCGCGCGGACGGGGCGCCCCGCTGCGTGGCCTGCGGGCTCTGCGAAAAGATCTGCCCGAGCCTCTGCATCACCGTCGTCGCCGAAACGGGGCCCGAGGGCACCCGATCCCTGGCCCGCTACCGGCTCGACCTCAACCGCTGCTCCTTCTGCGGGCTCTGCGTCGAGGCCTGTCCCGTGGAGGCCATCGTGATGAGCGGCGAATATGAACTGGCCTCCGGAAGCCGCGAGCCTCTCGTCCTCGATGAGGGGCGTCTGCTGGCCGCGCCGGATCGGCCGGGGGAGGAAAGACCATGATCGAAGCGGTTCTCTTCTGGGGGCTCGCCGCGGCCGCCGTCGCCTCCGCCCTGGGCGTCGTCGCCCTGCAAAACCCCGTGGGCAGCGTCATGGCGCTGCTTGCGGCCATGCTCGCCACGGCCGGCCTCTACGCCCTCATGGGAGCGGTCGTGGTGGCCCTCTTTCAGCTCATCGTCTATATCGGGGCCGTTCTCGTGCTCTTCCTGTTCGTCGTGATGCTCCTCGACCTCAAGGCGTCCGCCGCCCCGGCGCGTGCCGCGGCGTCCGGCGCGGCCGGGGTCGGGATCACGGCGGCTGCGGGCTGGGCCGCCTGGGTGGCGGCGTCGCACGCGCCCCCGGCCGGGAGCCCGCGGCCGGCGCCCGGCGTTTTCGAGCTTGCCTTCGATCTCTTCGGACGACACCTGCTCGTCTTCGAGCTGACCTCGGTGCTGCTCCTGGCGGCCGCTGTCGGCGCCATCTTCATCAGCCGGACGGGAAAAAGGAGATCCTCATGAGCCTGGAACACGTCGTCGGACTGGGAATCGTCCTCTTCGCCGTCGGGGCGGCGGGATTTTTCATCCGTTCCAACGCTCTCGTGCTTCTGCTGTGCGTCGAGCTAATGCTCAACGCCGTGAACCTGATTCTCGTCGGGTTTTCGCGCTACCTCCACGGAACGGAGGGCCAGGTCTTCGTCTTCATGATCATGACGGTGGCCGCCGCGGAGGCCGCCGTGGGGCTTGCCATCCTCGTGGCCCTCTACCGGCTTCTGAGAACCCTGGACATGAGCCGGATCAACCTCCTGAAAGGATGACGCCATGCCGCCCGAATCCATCTGGATCCTTCCCGCCCTTCCCGCTCTGGGGGCTCTTGCCAACGGGCTGCTGGGAGCGGCCTGGCGCGATCGGACCGTTGCCGCCGTTGCCGTCGGCGCGGTGGGACTCGCGCTGGCGGCGGCCCTCGCCCTGATGGCGGAGATGCTGACCGGGGCCGACGACCGGATCTTCTCCGTTACGCTCTGGCGATGGCTCACCGACGGAACGCTCCGCATCGAGGCGGGCCTCGTGCTGGACCGTCTCGCCATGGTCATGGTGATGGTCGTTCTCTTCGTGGGGTTCCTCATCCATCTCTACTCGGTCGACTACATGAGGGGCGATGCCGGGTACCGCCGTTTCTTCGTCTGCCTGAACCTCTTCGTCTTCTTCATGCTCGTCCTCGTGCTGGGCGACAACCTGGTCGTCACCTTCGTCGGCTGGGAGGGGGTGGGCCTGTGCTCGTACCTGCTCATCGGCTTCTGGTACGAAAAAACCCCGGCCAGCGATGCGGGCCGGAAGGCCTTCATCGTCAACCGCATCGGCGACTTCGGGTTTCTTCTGGGGATCCTGCTGGCCGCCGTCACCTTCGGGACGGTTCATTACGGGGAGCTCGCCCGCCTTCTGGCGGCGGGCCCGACCGTCCCCGGGGACGTCGTGGCGGCCGTCGCCCTGCTGCTCTTCATGGGAGCCATGGGCAAGTCGGCCCAGTTTCCGCTGCACGTCTGGCTGCCCGACGCCATGGAAGGCCCCATGCCTGTTTCGGCCCTGATCCACGCGGCCACCATGGTCAACGCCGGCGTCTACCTCATGTGCCGCATGGCGCCCCTCCTCGAACGGGCCCCCGCAGTGCTGCCCGTCATTGCCGCCGTGGGGCTCCTTACGGCCCTCTATGCGGCGCTTTCCGCCCTGGGCCAGCGCGACATCAAGCGGGTGCTCGCCTACTCGACGGTGAGCCAGATCGGCTACATGTTCGTGGCCCTGGGCTGCGGCCTCTGGGCCGCCGGCATGTTCCACCTCCTGACCCACGGCATCTTCAAGGGGCTGCTCTTTCTGGCGGCCGGGGCCGTGATCCACGCCCTCGACGGCGAGCAGGACCTGTCGCGGATGGGCGGTCTCGTGAAGGATCTGCCGGCCGTCTCCGTCACCTTCATCGCGGGTCTTCTGGCGCTGGCGGGGATCTTTCCCCTGTCCGGGTTCGTGAGCAAGGACGCCATCCTCTGGGGGGGCTTCGAGCACTACGGGGTCTTCTTCTGGCTCGCCGCCTTCGGCGGCGCCCTCGCGACGGCGCTTTACTCGGCAAAACTCCTCTCCGCCTTCCTCGGCCCGCGACGAGCCGACGGGCGCCCCCACCGCCCGGGGCCCGTCATCGTCGCTCCCCTGACCGTCCTGGCCGTCTTCGCCCTGCTCGCGGGGATCCCGGGCCTGCCGCTCTTCACGCGGGACACCTTCTTCGCGCGGTTCCTGGGCATGCCCGCTGCGGCGCCCGCAACGGCTGCATCGCACAGCCTCGAGGTGGCCCTCACGGTCCTGCAGTCCATGGCCGTCCTGGCCGTCCTGGCCGGGGCGATCCGGATCTTCGCGAGGGCGCGGCGCCCCGCCGACCCGGCCGTCCTGGCGAGCGGTTTCGGCATCGACCGTCTCAACGATTGGCTGTTCGTCCGGCCCCTGAAGGCCGTCGCCCGGTTTTTCGCGGCCGTCGTGGACGCGCGCGTCATCGACGGCGCCGTCAACGGCCTGGGAGGCCTCTCCATGGCCCTTGGCCGGCTTACGGCGGGGCTGCAGACCGGCCAGCTTCGCCACTACGCGGTCTCTCTCATCGCCGGGGCCTTCGCCCTGATCGCCCTCACCGTCTTTTTCGCCGGAGGTCTCTGAGATGACGACAAACGACGTCCCCCTGCTGTCCGTCCTGATCGCCCTGCCCCTGGCGGGAAGCGTCCTGGTGCTCGCGATGGACGAGCGGCGGGCCCGTGCCGTCGCACTGGCCACGGCGCTTGCGACGTTTCTGGCGACGCTGGCGCCCCTGTTCCTCTTCCGGGAGGGGGAGCCGGGGTTCCAGTTCGTCGAATACCGACCCTGGGTCGGCTCGCTGGGGATCGCCTGGCACCTCGGGATCGACGGGCTTTCGCTCTTCCTGCTGCCGCTGACGGGATTCCTGTCGCTGGCGGCGGTGCTCGTGTCGTGGGAGAGCGTCGGGCGGAAGGTGAAGGCCTACTTCGTCTCCTTCCTCGTCCTGGAGGCGGGCATGCTGGGGGTCTTTCTCGCCCTCGACGCCATTCTTTTCTACGTCTTCTGGGAGGCCATGCTCATCCCCATGTTCCTCATCATCGGCATCTGGGGGAGTGACAACCGGCGCTATGCGGCCGTCAAGTTCATCCTCTACACCGTGGCGGGGAGCCTCTTCCTGCTGGTCGGGTTCATCGTCATGGCCTTCCTCGCCCAGGCGCAGGGGGGCGCCCCGAGCTTCGACCTCACCCGCTGGACGGCCCTGCGAGTGCCCGCGTCACACCAGCGCTGGCTCTTTGCCTGCTTCTTCGTCGCCTTCGCCGTCAAGGTGCCCCTCTTTCCCCTGCACACGTGGCTGCCCGACGCCCACGTGGAGGCCCCCACGGCGGGGAGCGTGCTGCTCGCGGGGGTGCTTCTCAAGATGGGCGTCTACGGCATCCTGCGCTTCTGCTTCCCCCTCTTTCCCGAGGCGACAGCATTCTTCACGCCCGCCGTCATGGCCCTGGGGATCGTGGGGGTCGTCTACGGGGCGCTCGTCGCCTTCGCCCAGAAGGATCTGAAGAGGCTGGTGGCCTACTCCAGCGTGAGCCACATGGGGCTTATCGTCGTGGGCGTCTTCTGCATGAACCTGGCGGGGCTGAAGGGAGGCATCGTCCAGATGCTCAACCACGGACTCAGCACGGGGGCGCTCTTCATCCTGGTGGGGGCCCTCTACGAGCGCAAGAAGACGCGGGACCTCGACCGCCTCGGCGGGCTGGCGGGACGAACGCCCGTGCTGGCGACCTTCTTCGTCATCACCATGCTGTCCTCCGTGGGCCTGCCGGGGCTCAACGGCTTCGTGGGCGAGTTCCTGCTGCTGCTGGGAAGCTTTCGGTACGCCTGGTGGCTCGGGGCCCTGGCGGCCACCTCGGTCGTCCTCGGTGCCCTGTACCTGCTCTGGATGACCCAGCGCGTGCTCTTCGAGACGGACCGCTCGCCGGAGAGATCCGGTTTCGGGGATTTCTCGCTGAGGGAAAAAATCGTCATGACGCCCATCGTGCTGGCCATGTTCTTCATCGGCCTCTTCCCGGCGGGCCTGACGGACCGGCTCGAGCCCGCGGCGCGGCAGATCATCGCCGTCTCGGCGCCGGGTCCCGCCCGGGAGGGCCCGCCGGCGGCGGACGTCCACATCCTTGCGGAGGGAGAGCCCCATGGCCTTCAGCATCCCCGACGTTAACCTCGCGAGCCTGCTGCCGGAAATCGTCCTCCTCGCGGCGGCGGCGGGAGTTCTCCTGTTTGACGGCCGGGCCGGACGCCGAAGGGCCGCCGCCGTCGCAGCCGCCGCCGTGGCCTCGTCGCTCGCGACGATTCCGTTTCTCTTCCGGGGCGCCGGCATGACCGGCTTCAGCGGCCTCATCGTGAAGGACGACGTGACCCTGGTCTTTCTCGCCCTGATGGACCTGGCGGCGCTCGGCGCCATCGTGCTTGCCAGCGGCGGAGCGGCGGATGCGGAGGAGGGCGGGGAGCTCTACGGGCTCACCCTCTTTGCCCTGATCGGCATGCACCTGATGGCCGCCAGCCGGGACCTCCTCGTTCTCTTCCTGGGGATGGAGACGCTGGCGCTGCCCCTCTACATCTTGGTGGGCTCCCGCCGGGCCTCAAGGGACGGGATGGAGGCGGCGGTGAAGTATTTCCTTCTCGGCAGCTTCGCCTCCGCCCTCTTCCTGCTCGGACTGGCCCTCTATTACGGTGCAACGGGAACGGCGGGCCTTGGGGCGCTCTCGCAGACCCCCGCCCGTCCGTCGCTGGCCTTTGCGGGCCTGGCCCTCGTGACCGCCGGGGTCGGGTTCAAGATCGCCGCCGTGCCCTTCCACATGTGGGCCCCCGACGCCTACGAGGGGGCCCCGGTGCCGGTGGCCGCCTACATCTCCGTGGCGCCCAAGGTGGCCGCCTTCGCCGTACTGCTGCGCCTGGGGCTGTCCCTGCCGGGACCCGACCCGGGATTCTGGACACAGGCCGTCCTTGCGATGTCCGCGGCGAGCATGATCGTGGGCAACCTCGCCGCCCTGAGGCAAAGCGGGTTCGTGCGCATGCTCGCCTACTCCGGCGTCGCCCAGGCGGGCTATATGCTCATCGGCCTGGCGGCCCTGCCGGCCCGGGGAGGGGAGGCCCTGGTCTTCTACCTTCTCGTCTACCTCTTCATGAACCTGGGGGCTTTTGCCGCGGCCGCCGCCCTCGAGCGCCGCGAAGGGGGGCGGCTGCAGATCGAGGACCTCTCCGGCCTTGCCTCGCGCCGGCCTCTCTTCGCCTTCGCCCTGGCGGTCTTCATGGTCTCGCTGGCCGGGCTGCCGCCCACGGGCGGCTTCTTCGCCAAGTTCACGCTCTTCAAGGCCGGCATCGATGCGGGGCAGCTCCCCGTGGTCCTCGTCGCCGTCGTGATGACCGTCGTCTCCCTCTTCTATTACCTGAGGGTCGTGGCGGTTCTGTACATGCGCGACGGCGCCGAGCGCCCGGAGATCCGCCCCGCAGCCCCGCTGCTGGCCTGCTTCATCGGCGCGGCGGCCGTCCTGACGCTCCTGGCGGGGGTTCTCCCGGGTGAGTTTATCCGGGAGATCCTCGCGGCCTTCGCGCCTGCCGCCCTGTGACCGGGGGCGTCGATGCCCGCGCCCGGCCGGCCGGGTCCCGAAAGTTTCTGTTGACGGCGGATCGGGGCGGGCGTATAAACAGCCGAAACCGCAAGGAAAGGGAGTGAAGGAAAAAAGGCGGACGGCGCCGGGACAGCGAACCGGGGCATCGGCCGCGGGGACCAGGAGCGCCTTGCGCCGCGATTCACGCCGCAGGCGCGTTTTTTATACTCCCTTATGCAGAACAAGCATCGCCTGAAACTGAATGCTCTCCTGGCAAGGGCCCTCTCCCCGGAGAGGATCTTCATCCTCAGCTTTGCCGGCGTCATCCTTGCCGGCACGTTTCTGCTCTCTCTGCCGTTTTCCTCCGCGAAAGGGATCTCCCTTGTCGATGCCCTCTTCACGGCCACGTCCGCCGTGTGCGTGACAGGGCTTGCCTCGATTGACATCGGCAAGGACCTGTCCTTCGCCGGACAGGTGATCACGATCGTTCTGTTCCAGGTCGGCGGACTCGGGATCATCACCTTCTCCGCCTTTCTCTTCGGCATTATGGGGAAGGGGATCTCGTTCAAGGGACGCGACATCGTCCAGAGCACGTTCCTGCACACGCCCCGGCGCGATTTCCTGGTCATTCTCAAATCGGTGATCCTCTCGACCTTCATCATCGAGTCCGTCGGGATCGTGCTGTTGTTCTCCCGCTTTGTCCAGGATTTCCCGGCGGGCACCGCCCTCTTTCACGCCGTCTACAACGCCATCTCGGCCTTCAACAACTGCGGCTACTCCACGTTTTCCGACAACCTCGTCCGCTATCAGAGCGACATCGTCGTCAACCTCACCGTCATGGGGCTCATCGTCACGGGAGGGATCGGCTTTGTCGTCATCCACGAGGTCTTCCACCGCTTCCGGGGCAGCGGGAACCGCCTCTCGCTCCACACGAAGATCGTGCTCATTGCGACGGCCATCCTCATCTTCGGTGGGGCCACGCTGTTCTTTTTCTTCGAGCGCAACCACGCGATCAGGGACATGCCGCCGCTGACCCAGGCGCTGGTGTCCTTCTTCCAGTCCGTTTCGCCGCGCACCGCGGGATTCAACACCGTAGACATCGGGCAGCTCACCAACGCCACGATCCTCCTGATGATCGTCCTCATGTTCATCGGCGCATCGCCGGGCTCCACGGGCGGCGGGATCAAGACGACAAGCGCCACGCTGCTGACGCTCCTGATCTGGAGCCGGTGGAAGGGCAGTGAGGAGACCACCATCTGGAACCGGACGATCCCGAAAGACCTGATCACCCGCACCATCGCGATCATCTTCGCGTCGGCCTTTTCCATCTTTCTCGTCACGTCGGTTCTTCTCCTGGCGGAAGCGCAGAACCTGCACCCGCTGCAGAGCCGGCACTTCTTCGTGGAGTACCTGTTCGAGACCACCTCGGCCTTCGGCACGGTGGGCCTGTCGATGGGCGTGACGCCGAGGCTCAACGACCTGCAGAAACTGGCGATCACGCTCATCATGTTCGCGGGCAGGGTGGGACCCCTGACGCTCGCCTTCTCGCTTGCCCTGCGCAGCACGAAAAAAGGGATCATCTATGCAGAAGAATCCGTCATGGTCGGGTAAGGAGGAAAACCCATGAAGCAGCGAGTCGTCGTCATCGGGCTCGGCATCTTCGGCATGAACCTCGTCAAGGAGCTCTGCAAGAGCGGTGTCGAGGTCGTGGCCATCGACAAGTCGAAGGAGACCGTACAGAAGGCGAGGGACTGCGCCACCAAGGCCATCGTCGCCGACGGCACCGACCAGGACGTGATGAACGCCATCGGCGTCCGGGAGGACGACATCGTCATCGTCTCCTTCGGGGAGGACCTGGCCGCGAGCACCCTGATCACCCTGCACCTCAAGCAGATGAAGGTGAAGACCATCATCGTCAAGGCGCCCAACGAGGAGCACAAGCTGATCCTGGAAAAAGTCGGCGCCACGGAGGTCATCATCCCCGAAAAGGAGATGGCCGACAAGATCGCCAAGAGCCTCGTGTCGCCCAACGTGATCGACTACATCCCGCTTGCCGACGACTATATGATCGGCGAAATCGCGCCTCCCGCGGGCTTCATCGGCAAGACCATCGGGGAGCTCCAGCTCCGCGGGAAGTATCACATCGACGTCATTGCCGTGAGGGACATGCTGACGGAAAAGATCACCATGGTCCCCGCGGCCAACTTCGTCGTCAAGGACAGCGAGGTCCTCATCGTCGTCGGTCGGGAAGAGGATGTCGATAAAATCAAGTGACGGCTCAAGGCAATAGCGCAGGGTAAAGGAAAATATTTTTCCGGGAAGGGCTGCACGGTGGCACGATCTTCGCTCTTGTTTTTTCAGCCCTGAGTCATTAGCCTTATGCCCTGCGCCATGGACTTTTTACTGAACTACATCGACTTCGTCCTGCACATCGACCGGCACCTCGACGGCCTGATCCAGACCTACGGGACCTGGGTCTATCTCATCCTGTTCGCGATCATCTTCTGCGAGACGGGCCTCGTGGTGACCCCCTTTCTGCCCGGCGACTCGCTGCTCTTCGTGACGGGCACCATCGCCGCCCGGGGCTCCCTGGACCTGCAGACGACCCTGCTTCTGCTCACCGCCGCCGCGATTGTCGGGGACAACGTCAACTACTGGATCGGCCGGTTCGTGGGGGCGAAGATCGTCGAGCGCGGGTGGGTGCGGCGGGAGTACCTGGACCGGACGCACCACTTCTACGAGAAATACGGCGGCAAGACGGTCTTCCTGGGCAAGTTCCTGCCCATCATCCGGACCTTTGCGCCCTTCGTGGCGGGAATCGCGAGGATGACCTATCCGAAGTTTCTCGCTTTCAACATTTCGGGGGCCATCACCTGGATGTGCGTCTTCATCCTCGGCGGCTACTATTTCGGCAACCTCCCCTTCGTGAAGAACAACTTCACCCTCGTGATCCTCGCCATCATCGTGCTCTCCGTCCTGCCCAGCGTGATCGAGTTCCTGCGCGCCCGGAGGCATATCCGGCAGGCCGGGCAGGCAGCCGATTAAAAGAAGGATCATTTTGCCTTCGCCACGACACGAAAGCCGCAGCGCGGGGCTCCGAAGCCCATCCGGGCGATCGTCTCCTGGCGGACCTCGTGGCCGGGCAGCAGCGACGAGAACCAGATCTGCCAGAGCTGTTCGCAGGTGAGGCAGGCCTGAACGTTCTTTTCCAGCCGGGCCCGCTTCGCCCCCTCCCAGGCCGCGCACTTGTGCACTGTGACGGTGAGGGTGTCGCCCTCGATGGCGTAGTCCCCGGCGAAGACGCCCCGGTCGGCCCCGAACATCCGGAAGTAGGCCTGCCAGACATCGAGGGCGTCCTGGAGATCGTCCGCTTTTGTCTTGCCCAGGGCCTGCAGGGTGCTCCGCATCTCGAGCCGCCCGAAGGCATGGCGTGTCCGGACGTTGACCTCGGCGGCCGTGTCCCACCCGAACCTGTCGTTGACCTTCAGAAACCACTGGCCGTCCCAGGCCAGCGCCAGCCCCGCCATGACCTGCGCCCGCACCTCGTGCGGGATCTCGTAAGCCTTCTTTGCGGACATCTCGCCTCTCCCCTGTTGTAATTTTCGACCATCCAGGCAGAAGGTAAGAGGGTAAGAAGGTGAGAAGGTTGGAGAAGCCATGAGCGGGAATGCGGCTGACGACTCATCCAACGTTCTTGCCCTCTCCCCTTCTTACCTTCTCTGTCCGGAACGATATTCCCCCGGTCGCCGGTCTAAATCCCTTTCCGGTAGGCGAGCTTCTGCTCCAGGTGCCGCGAGTAGCTCGTGAGCATGAAGCAGAGGATGAAGTAGATGATGGCGATGAAGAGGAAGATCTGGGCCGGGTAAACCATCGTGCGGTTGTTGATCTGCGTGGCCACGTGGGTGAGCTCCGCCACGCCGACGATGAAGGCAAGCGACGTGTCCTTGATGAGGGAGACGAGCTGGTTCACGAAGGAGGGGATCATGTTCCGCACGGCCTGGGGAAGGACGATGAAGACCATCACCCTGCCGCGGGTCAGTCCCGTCGAGAGTCCCGCCTCGGTCTGCCCTCGGGGGATGGCCTCGATGCCGGCCTGGACGATCTGGGACATGTAGGCGGAGGTGAAGATCGTCAGCGCCGTGATCACGGTCCAGCTTTCGGGGACAACCGCTCCCATGAAGGCCGGCAGCAGGAAGTACATCCAGAAGATCACCATCAGAAGGGGGATACCCCGGATGGCGTTCACGACGACCAGTACGGGGTACTTGACGAAGCGGTTCTGCGAGACGCACAGCAGCCCCGCGAAGATTCCGATGACGATCGAAAGGGTGCAGGACACGACCGCAAGCCAGATCGTGAGCGCAAGCCCGCCGATGGGGCCGCTCGGGTAGCGTCCCATCAGGAAGTGCTCGATGTTGTCCCAGATGACCTGGAATCCGGCCCAGCCGTCCATGGATTATTTCATCCCCGTCGGAGACAGAACTTTTTTGTCGTACAGCGTCACGAGGGCCGTGATGATCACCGACAGCGCCAGGTACACGAGGGTCGCCGCCGTGAAGGCCTCGAAGCCCTTGAAGGTATAGCTCTCCACCTGCCTGGCCTGGTACGTCAGCTCGGCCACGCCGATCGTCATGGCCAGCGACGAGTTCTTCGTGAGGTTGAGGAACTGGCTGATGAGCGGCGGGATGGTGAGCCGCACGGCCTGGGGCAGGATGATGTACTGCATGGAGCGCACGTAGGAGAAGCCGGAGCTGCGGGCCGCCTCCATCTGCTCCTTCGGGATCGAGCGGATCCCCGAGCGGATGTCCTCGGCGATGAAGGCCGAGGTGTAGATCGTCAGCGCGATGACCGCCGCGGAGAACTCGAAGTCGCGGGCGTTGAGCCAGTCGTTCACCGACTGCGGCAGGATCTGGTAGGAGCCGAAGTACCAGAAGAAGAACTGCACCAGCAAGGGCGTGTTGCGAATGAACTCGAGGTAGCCCTGCGCAAACCAGCGGATGGGGCCGACCTGGCTCAGGCGCATGACGGCGATGAGCAGCCCCATCAGAAAGGACAGGACGATCGACACCGCCGAGAGCTGGATGGTGACCCTGATGCCGTCGACGATCCACTGGGAGTACTGCCCCGTGAGGACGACGGACCAGTCGAACTGGTACTGGAACATCCCGTTGCCGCCGCTGCTTTCTTCCCTGCTTCCCGCCTTGAAGGCGGCAGGGTCGCGAAAAACGAGCCGTCCGCACCCTCCCGCCGGGCGGGTGCGGACGGCTGCCTACGTGTCGACTGAGAATGCCGGAGTGCAATCCGACCGGGTGCCGGTCCCGCAAGGTCGGGAGTTCCTGTCGGACGGCTGCCGGCTCCGGTCCGGCATGACACGCCCGGCGAGGTGCCTGCCTCGAACGCGGGCGCCCGCGACGCGGTTACTTCCGGTCCGCCGTGATCTTGAACTTGCCGCGCTCCATGGGCTGGTCGCTCTTGGGGTTGAACCACTTGTCCCAGATCTTCTTCGCCTCACCGTTCTTCTCCATCTCGAGGAGCGTGTCGTTGACGAACTTCAGCATCTTGGGGCTGTCCTTGCGCAGCCCGATACCGTAAGGCTCGTCGGAGATCCGCAGGTCGGCGATCTCGAACTGGTCCTTGTTGGGGGCCTTGCCGAGGATGCCGGCGAGGATGGTCTCGTCCGTCGTCACGGCCACGACCTTGCCCTGCTGCAGGGCCAGGAAGGCCTGGGGGTAGTCGTCGAAGGAAAGGATCGTCGCCCTGGGCAGGGCCTTCGCGGCGTTCTGCTCCGAGGTGGAGCCCTTGGCCGTGCCGATCTTCTTGCCGTCGAGGTCGGCGAGGCTCTTCACGGTTCCCTTCTTCACCAGGAACTTCTGTCCCGTCAGAAGATAGGTGTAGCTGAAATCGACCTGCTTGGCCCGCTCGGCCGTCCAGGTCAGCGTCGCGATGACCAGGTCGACATTGCCCGCCTGGAGCTGCGGGATGCGCGCCGCCGAGGTGACGCCCTTGAGCTCGAGCTTCACGCCCATCTTCTTGGCGATGTAGGCCCCGAAGTCGCAGTCGTATCCGACGATCTCGCGCGTCTTGGGGTCAATGTAGCCGAACCCCGGGGTCGCGTCCTTCACGCCAACCACGAGGACGCCCTTTTTCTTGACGATGTCGTAGGTGTCTTCGGCCAGCGCGATTCCCGCCAGGCCGGCCACGAAGGCAACGGTCAATGCAAGCGCCAGAATCTTTTTCATGTCCTTCCTCCTTTTTTATGGTTTTCTTCCGGAACCGGATCGTTCGCCTAGTGCATGGGTGAAAGAATCTCTTTCAGGAACTGCTGCGCCCGTTCGTGTCTCGGGTTCTTGAAGAACTCCTCGGGGTGGGCCTCTTCGAGGATCTGTCCGTAATCCATGAAGACCACCCGGTTGGAGACCTCCCGGGCAAACCCCATCTCGTGGGTCACGACGACGAGCGTCATCCCCGTGTTGGCCAGGCCCAGCATGACCTGCAGCACCTCGCCGATCATTTCGGGGTCGAGGGCCGACGTGGGCTCGTCGAAGAGCATGATCTTGGGCTTCATCGCGAGCGCCCGGGCGATGGCCACGCGCTGCTGCTGGCCGCCGGAGAGCTGCGCGGGGAAGGCATCGCGCTTTTCCGTCAGCCCCACCCGCTCGAGGAGCGACATGGCCAGCTCTTCGGCCTCCTCCCGCTTCATCCCCCGGACCTTGATGGGGGCGAGCGTGATGTTCTTGAGGGTCGTCAGATGGGGGTAGAGGTTGAACTGCTGGAACACGAAGCCGATCTCGGCGCGCAGCTTCGTGATATCGGTTGTCCTGTTGCTCAGGTCCATCCCGTCGACGATGAGTTGCCCCTTCTGGATGGGCTCGAGGCTGTTGATGCAGCGGATGAGCGTCGACTTCCCCGAGCCGGAGGGCCCGCAGACGACGACCACCTCTCCCTGCTTGACGTGGAAGTTGATGCCGTTGAGCACGTGGAGGTCCTTGAACCACTTGTGGACCTCGATGAATCGGATCATCCTGAAAGCTCCCGGTACGGGAGGGTCCGGGGCAGGCCCGCACCCTGCGTTGAAACGAACGGTCTCTTTTATTATCTTGAATCTGAAAAATCAAGGACAATTTGGGGTCGCGCGGCCTCAAAAGAGACAAAAGTGTCCGTATTGTAACGAATTTTACAGATGGGCCCCTGTGGATATCCGAGGGAAATGCTTGACAAGGGAGGGGAATTTATTCTAAGCATTTTCATCGGTCCGGGGCGGCCCTTTTCTTCGTGGGCGGATCCCCGGGTGCGGCCGCCCGAAGAGGATGCGGCCGGCATCCTTTCGACTATTCCAGCCACTATTATGAATAAGGAGGGTTTTTGGATGAAGAAAAGAGCGTTTCTCGTCGTATCCGTCGTGCTGGCGCTGAGCCTCGTCCTCGCGGGGGCGTCGATCGCCCAGCAGAAGAAGTTCTTCGTCATCTCAACCGGCGGCACGGGCGGCACCTACTATCCCCTGGGCGGCATCCTGGCCCAGGCGCTGACGGAGAAGGTGCCCGAGGTCGTCACGACGGCCCAGGCAGGCCAGGCCTCGGTGGCCAACTGCAACCTGATCCGCGACAAGCAGATCGAGTCGGCCTTTGTCCAGAGCAACGTGGCCTTCAATGCCTACAAGGGCCTCGAACAGTTCAAGGACAAGCCGGCCACGAACCTCCGCTTCATCGCATCCCTCTATCCCGAGACGATCCAGATCGTGGCCCGTGCCGATTCGGGCATCAAGACCGTGAAGGACATCAAGGGCAAGCGGCTGGTCCCCGGTGACCGCGGCAGCGGAACCGAGGTCGATGCGCTGAACGTGCTCGGCGCATACGGCTATACCTACAAGGATTTTGCAGGGGTCGACTGGCTCTCCTTCTCCGGCGCCGCCCAGCGGCTCCAGGACAAGCAGGCCGATGTGACCTTCACGACGGCAGGCTGGCCCACGGCGGCCATTCAGGAACTGGCGATCGCCACCAAGATCACCGTCGTTCCCATCGAAGAGGCCAAGATCAAGGACCTCACCAAGAAGTATCCCTTCTACAGCAAAATCATCATCCCCAAGGGGACCTACAAGGACCAGGAGAAAGACGTGGCGACGATCACCACGATGGCCCAGTGGGTCGTGGGAGCCGAGGTTTCCGAGGACGTGGTCTACAAGCTGACCAAGGCCCTCTGGGAGACCGGCGCGGCGAAGATGGCCAACGCCCACGCGCAGGGCAAGAACGTGCAGATCAAGACGGCCCTGGCCGGCATGGCCATTCCGCTCCACCCGGGCGCGGAGAAGTACTATAAGGAAGCGGGCCTGATCAAGGCGGAGCCCGCCAAGAAGGCGGCGCCCAAGAAGAAGTAGCATCGCCCTGTTTCCTCCAAGGAGGCAAACCGGGCACTCCCTCGGGGGTGCCCGGTTTTTATATGAAAAGACCGAAATGGATTCCGGTGATCTTGGCCCTGGCCCTCGCGGCTGCCGGGTGGATCCCCTTTCACGCCCTGGAGGTGACGAGGGCAGGCGGGGCGGGTCCGGCCGTGTTCCTGAAGAGGGTGGCCCCCGGCGACACCTTTTCCCTTTCCTTCGTCCACTCCGTGGAGAAATCGCCCGTCACCGACTATTTCCGCATTGACGGCGACTGCCGGATTATTCTATATCAAACGGAATTTAGCTCGCTAAACACGGGGCTCCCTGCCGTTGTCTCGGAAGGGGAGATCTTCGAGCGGACCGACAGGGGGTTCCGGCTTTCCGGATTAAGTCGGGTTCTTCCTGAGATCCAACTCCAGGTGAGCAAGGCATACGGCGGCACCCTCGCGATGGCGGGCGAGGAGGTGTTTCTCCCGGCGCTGGCGGGAGACGGGCCCCTGCTCATCTCGGTCCGACGGGTGTTCGCCTGGGAACTGCTTTCCCGGGTCCTGCGGGCGTAGAACGGAACCAGACCAGGAAGGACAACGTGGAAGACGAGAAAAAAGAAATCATCTCCTCTCCCGAGCTCAGGGATGACGCGGAAAAGATCGCCAAGTACGACCCGGAGATGCGGTTCCGCAGACTCGTCGGGATCACGGCGAAGCTGATCTTCGCCATGACGATCATCCTGTCGATCTTCCACATCTACACGGCAGGGTTCGGCGTGCTCCAGGAATGGCGCCATCGGTCCTTCCACCTGGCCTTCGTGCTGCCCCTGGTCTACTTCGTCTACGCCATGAAGAAGGAGGTCCACCTCAAGGGGACCAAGCACCTCGTCTACGACGTTCTCTATGCCGCCGTGGCGGCCATGCTCAACACGGCCGTATTCCGGGAGATCCTGGCGCTGTCCTTCGGCGCCTCGGCTTCCCTTGCCGTCGTCACCTTCGCCCTCGTCCTGTACTTCAAGCAGCGGGACAACCTTCCTCAGCGGCTGGCCGTCTTCGTGGACTTCCCCATTTACACCGCCATGATCGGGTTCGTCGCCTGGGGGATGTGGCTCGGGACCACCCACCTCAACATGCGCTCCTGGTTCGAGGACCTGAACCCCTCCCTCATTTTCTGGGGGATCTTCCTGCTCGGGATCTTCGCGTCCATCCTGGCCCTCTTCGTCTTCAACTGGATCCGGACCCTGCTGGTCATTGTGAAGGACCGGGGCGCCGCCGATTACCGGCAGGACAACGTGCCCTACTTCGATGTCTTCTTCGCGCTCATGTCCTGCATGATCTCCGTCTTTGTCTTTCTCGAGTTCAACAACATCGGCATCCGGGCCGGCAGCCCCGACTTCGCCGAGTTGCTCGTCGGGAGCTTCTCGTTCCTGCTGATCCTGGAAGGGGCGCGGCGCAGCATCGGCGCGCCGCTTCCGATCATCGCCATGCTGATCCTGGTCAACTGCTACATGGGGCCCTACTTCCTCGACATCCCGGGTCTGGAGATCTTCGCGCACCGGGGCTACCCGATCTCGCGGATCGTCGACTACATGTTCCTCGGCACCGAGGGCATCTACGGCATCCCGCTGGGCGTCGTGGCCACCTTCGTCTTCCACTTCGTGCTCTTCGGTCTCTTCATCGCCCGGACGGGTCTCGCGCAGCTCTTCATGGACATCGCCATGGCCCTGGCCGGCTGGTCATCGGGCGGTCCCGCCAAGGTGGCCGTCATCGCCAGCGGCTTCATGGGCTCCATCAGCGGCTCCTCCGTGGCCAACGCCGTCACCGTCGGCTCCTTCACGATCCCCCTCATGAAGAGGGTGGGATACAGGCCGGTCTTCGCCGCGGGCGTCGAGGCGGCGGCCGGGACGGGCGGACAGATCATGCCCCCCGTCATGGGGGCGGCGGCCTTCATCATGGCCGAGTTCCTGGGGATCGCCTACGTGAAGATCGCCCTGTGCGCCGTCCTGCCGGCGCTGGTCCACTTCTACGCGGTCGGCTGGATGGTCCACCTGGAGGCCAAGAAAACGGGCCTTCACGGACTGCCCAAGGAGATGCTGCCGAACCTGTGGCTCGTGCTCAAGGAGCGCTGGCTCCTGGTGGGCCCCCTGGTCATCATCGTCTACCTGCTCATCTCCGGCTCAAGCCCCTTCCTGGCCGCCTTCTGGGGGATTACGTACGCCACGGCCACGGGGCAGGTCCACGACCGGACCCGGCCGTTCCTGTTGCCTCTCTTCCTCAGCGTGCCGCCGGTGCTCGGGGGAATGAATCCTTTTCTGTCCGGGATGGAAACCACGATCGGCTGGTTCGGCGCAGCCGCCATCGGGCTCTACTACTTCTGGCGCACCTCGGAGCTGCTCTCGACGGGCATCGCCGCCGGCGTCTGCGCGGTCCTCACGGCCCTGCTCTACATCGGGGTCGAGCCGTCGCTTTGCTCCTTCTGGGCGAACATGATCATTGTCGCCGTCGGCGTCTTCTACAAGGAGAGCAAGATGCGCGTCCCGCAGATTCTCTCGAGCCTCGAGGAAGGGACGAAGAACGCCATCGCCATCGGCGCGGCCTGCGCCTGCGTGGGCTTCATCGTCGGGGCGACGACGCTGACCGGCATCGGCCTCAAGTTCGCCACGGCCGTCATATCCGTCGCCAAGGGGATCGCCACGGTCATCACCCCGGCTTTCTTCGGGCTGGCGACGGTGGGCGACTTGACCCTCTTCTTCACCCTCGTGAACACGGCCATCGCCTGCTTTATCCTCGGCATGGGCATCCCCACGACGGCCCAGTACATCGTGGCGGCCATGATCGCGGCGCCGGCCCTGCTGCAGTGGGGCGTCCATCCCCTGCTCTCCCACATGTTCGTCTTCTTCTACGCGATCCTCGCCGACGTGACGCCGCCCGTGGCCCTTGCGGCCTACGCGGCAGCCGGGATCGCCGGGAGCGATCCCTTCAAGACGGGCTTCCGGGCCTTCAGTCTCGCCCTGGCGGAGGTCTGCGTGCCCTTCGCCTTCATCTTCGCGCCGGCGGTGCTGCTCATGCCATGGCTTGTCGACCCGTCGGCTCCCTTCGACTGGTTCTGGTTTGCCCAGTGCGCCGCGACCCTGTTTATGGGTGTCACCGCCCTGGGCGCCACCGTGGTCGGCTTCATCGGAGGCGGGCGGCTGAACTACTTCGAGAGGTTCCTCATGGGGCTTTCGGCGCTCTTTCTCATCATCCCGGGAACGACGACGGACATCACGGGAATGGTGATCCTGGCGGCCCTCATTGTGAAACAGACCCTGAAATACAGGAAGATCAAGAAAAGAAACGCCGGACAGGCCGCGTCGTGAGAGGGGTATCGGGCCTCGGGTATCGGGGACGAAGACATGGTGGGTGAAAAGAAAAAGGCTCGGGGATGCCATCCTCCCGAGCCTTAGTTTTCTTTCTGTACCCTGAACCCTCATTTAAAGATTTTATCGAAGAACTCCTTCTTTTCCTTCGGGAAGGAGATGGTGCCCTCGTGGTCGACGACGAGGCGCCCCTCGAGGTGGTCGATCTCGTGCTGGACGATGCGGGCGAGAAAGCCCGTGTAGCGCCTGTTGACCTTGTTGCCGTTCCGGTCGAGGGCCTTCACCTTGATCTCTGTCGCGCGGGTTACCTCCACGCTGATGTCGGGGCACGAGAGGCAGCCCTCGTTCATCACTTCCGGCTCGCCGCGCATCTGGGTGATGCGGGCATTGACGAGGACCTCCCAGCTGTCCTTGCCGCTGACGCCCTTCTTGTCGAAGTCCTTCACCTTGAAGGCGATGATGCGTTTGCTCAGCCCGATCTGCGGGGCCGCGAGTCCCAGGGCGTCATCGCGCTTCAGGAAGGCCTCGACGAGGGTCTGGATGTCCTTTTTCGCCGCGGCATCGAAGGGGACGGGCAGGTCGGCCGCCTTCATCCGCAGAAGTTTCGCCTCCTCGTCGGTCAACTTTTCGTCGCGCCAGAGCTGCCAGGTCTTGTGCTTGGTCATATGAGGCCTCTTTCCTCGAAAACGGGCGTGCTGTGTCTTGTCCTTGCCGTCCCGACGCTCCCGGCCTCCGCGGGGCCGCGGACGCAGGGCATGGGGCTCAAGGCAAACGGCTGACGCGGGGAAATGAATTTGTCGATGCTATAACACCCCGGGGCATGAAATTCAACTGTTGCGGCCCCTGCCTTTTCCTCCTTCAGACCTCGGCCCCGCCTTTCCGGTTGATAAAACCGAGGATGTCTGCTAACGTCGCCTGACCGCAAGGACAAGGCCTGTCAGGCACACCCGGAGAGAACCCCGTGATCGACACCATCATCGGGCGCGTGGCGCGAAAGCAGTTCGCCCGGGCCGTGAATTTCCGGGGGGGAGGCTCCCCCGCGCTTCCGCCGGCCCGTGCGGGAACCCCCTGCCTCCTCTATATCCATGTCCCGTTCTGCGAGAAGCTCTGCCCGTACTGCTCCTTCAACCGCGTCATCTTCGACAGGGACCTGTGCCGGGAGTACTTCGGGGCCCTCCGGAAGGAACTTTCCCTTTACAGGGAGCGCGGGTTTTCCTTCGAGGGGCTCTACGCGGGCGGCGGCACGCCGACGGTCATGATCGACGAGCTGTCGGCGACGCTCGGACACGCGAAGAGCCTCTATCCCATCCGGGAGATCTCCGTCGAGACGAATCCCAACCACCTGACGGACGGGCATCTCGAGGTCCTGAAGAAGGCCGGGGTGAACCGTCTCTCCGTGGGCATCCAGAGCTTTGACGACACGCTGCTCAAGGCCATGGACCGCTACGAGAAGTACGGCTGCGGCGCCTCCATCGCCGCACGGCTCAAGGAGATCGGGGGCATGTTCGACACGCTCAATGCCGACATGATTTTCAACTTCGCGGGGCAGAGCGCGGAGAGCCTGAAGGCCGACATCGACCGGCTCCTGGAAACCGGGGTCGACCAGGTGACCTATTATCCCCTGATGGTCTCGTCGAAGACGCGGGAGCGGGTGCAGCGGGCCCTGGGGCCCGTCCCGGAAGATCGCGAGAGGGATTTCTACCGGGTCATCACCGAGAGGCTCGTGCCGCCCTACCGCTTTTCCTCGGCGTGGTGCTTCTCCCGCAAGGAGGCGATGATCGACGAGTACGTCGTCGACTACGACGACTACGCCGGCCTCGGGAGCGGTTCCATCGGCTACCTCCACGGGACCTGTTACGCCAACACCTTCGACATCCGGGGCTACATCGACAGGGTCAACCGCGGGGAGATCCCGCTGGCGGCCTCAAAGGTGTTCAGCCCGGGCGACCAGGTTCGATACGACTTCCTCATGAAGCTCTTCGGGCTCTTCCTCGACATCCCCTCGATGCGGAGGAAGCACGGCCGGCCATTCGACTGGCACTTCAGCCGGCTCCTGATCCCGTTCCGCATCGTGGACGCTGTCCGGTACGATTACCGCAAGGACTGGCTCTACCTGACCCCCCGGGGGCGGTACTACTGGGTCGTGATGATGAGGGAATTCTTCACCGCCGTGAACAACTTCCGCGACTACTGCCAGCAGTGAGGCGGTTTGCCTTCATACTCCCTTACCCTCTGTCTGAAGGGTGCCTTACATCTGAGCATGTTTGAACAGCCCGTAGAAAAAGACTTTCCTGCGCGGGGCGAAGAGCTATAATGGATTCGTCATTCCTCAACCAAACATGGACGCTGGAGTGAGGCCGCCCATGGACGATAAGCAGAAAGCCCGGTTGAAGAGCCTCCCGAAGGTCGACGAGGTTCTTGCCGTTCTCGAGAAGCGCGGGGCCCTTGCAAGAGCGCCCCGTGGGAAGGTCCTCGAGGCGATCCGGCAGGTCGTCGACGAAATCCGCTCCGCCGTCCTCTCCGGCGCCTGGGCCGAGGACCGGACCCTCACAAGCGAATCCGCCGCAGAAGCCGTCACGGCCCGGATCGAGCGGCTCCGCGCGTACAGCCTGCGGCGCGTGATCAACGCGACGGGGATCATCCTCCACACGAATCTCGGCCGGGCGCCCCTGTGCAGGGAGGCCCTGGAGCGCATCGTCGAGGTGAGCCGGGGCTACTCCAACCTGGAGTTCGACCTGGCCGCAGGCAGGCGCGGGCTCCGCTATGACCACGTTCGGGAGATCCTCTGCGAGCTGACGGGGGCCGAGGACGCCCTGGTCGTAAACAACAACGCCGCCGCAGTCCTGCTCGTCCTGAGCAGCCTTGCCCGGGGCAGGGAGGCCGTCGTCTCGCGGGGCGAGCTGATCGAGATCGGCGGCGAGTTCCGCATCCCCGAGGTGATGGAGCGAAGCGGCGCCATCCTGCGCGAAGTGGGGGCCACCAACCGCACCCACCTGTCCGACTACGAGAGGGCCATCGGCGAGAACACGGCCCTCATCATGAAGGTCCACACGAGCAACTTCCGGATCGTGGGGTTCACCGAGGAGGTGCCCGTTCCCGATCTCGTGGCGCTTGGAAGCCGCCGCGGGATTCCCGTGATGAACGACCTGGGGAGCGGCTGCTTTCTGCGGCTCGAGAGATACGGCCTGCAGCGCGAGCCCACCGTGGCGGAGGCGGTGAAGGAGGGTGCCGACGTGATTACCTTCAGCGGCGACAAGCTGCTCGGCGGCCCCCAGGCGGGTGTCATCGTCGGCAGGAAAGACCTGCTGGAGGCGATCAAACGCAACCCCCTGAACCGCGCGCTGCGGATCGACAAGCTGACCCTTGCGGCACTCGAGGCCACGGCGCGGCTCTACCTCAACGAGCAGGACGCCGTCGCCGGCCTTCGCTCGCTCACGGCACTCACGGAGCCCGTCGAGGCCGCCGCACGGCGCGCGGGGCGGCTGATGCGGATGCTCAAACGGGAGGCTCTCCCCGGCGTGACCCTCGCCCTGAGGAAGGGTTCCTCCCTGTCGGGCGGAGGGTCTCTGCCGACGCAGCAGATCCCCACGGTCCTCGTGGCACTGCGCTCGGAGGGGTTATCGGCCGCCCGCATCGACGAGAAGCTCAGGGCCCTTCCGGTGCCCGTCGTGGCGCGGATCTCCGGGGACGAGGTTCTCTTCGACCCCCGGACGCTGTCGGCGGAGGAGCTCTCCGAGCTCCGCGGCGCCCTGAGGGCGGTCCTGGCTCCGGGCGGGGGCGGATGACGACACGGGAGGGGACGAAGGCGGTGTTCACCGTGGCCCCCGGGGAGCAGGGCCTCCGGCTGGATATCTTCCTTTCGCAGAAGGATGCGGGACTCTCGCGGTCTCAGGCGCGGCGCCTCATCGACGGCGGGGAAGCGCTCGTCGACGGCAGGCCGGCGAGGGCGTCCTACCGTCTCAGGCCAGGCGAGCGGGTTTCCCTGCACCGGCCTCCGCCAGCGCCCGCCGGGATCGTCGCCGAGGACATCCCCCTCGACATCCGCTACGAGGACGATGCGGTGCTGGTCGTCGACAAGCCCGCCGGCATGGTTGTCCACCCCGCGGCGGGGAATTCCCGCGGCACACTGGTCAATGCGCTTCAATTCCACTGCGGCCGCCTCTCGTCCGTCGGCGGGCTGATGCGCCCGGGGATCGTCCACCGTCTCGACAAGGGGACCTCGGGCCTCATGGTCATCGCCAAGACCGACGAGGCGCACAGGCACCTCTCGGAGCAGTTCAAGAAACGCCGGGTCTCCAAGCACTACACCGTCCTGGTGCACGGGGATCTCCGGGAGGACGAAGGCGTCATCGACGCCCCCGTGGGGCGCCATCCCGTGGAGCGCAAAAAGATGTCCACGGCGAGCCGCCGGGGCAAGGCGGCGCTCACGCGCTGGAGGGTCCTGGAGCGCTATGGCGACTGCACGCTGCTGGAGGCGCAGATCGAGACGGGGCGGACACACCAGATCCGCGTCCACCTCGGCGCCATGGGACACCCCGTTGTGGGGGATGCCGTCTACGGGGGATCGAAACGCGCCGCGGACAGGCCCGCGCTGCCGGCGGCCCTCAAGAGGCTCGCCCGCCAGGCCCTGCACGCCGGCCGGCTGTCATTCCTGCACCCCCTGACGGGGAGGGTGATGAGCTTCGAATCGCCCCTGCCCGCGGACATGGCGGAGGTCATTGATTTTTTGAAGGGCTGGCAAAAGGCGTAAGGCGAAGGGCTAAAGGCGGGAGAGAAAAAGATGGAAGATGTCCTCTCGCAATAAGCCTTGTGCCACCAGCCTTGCGCCCTGAAGGATGATGCTGAAGCTGATCCGAAAAGACCCGATCACGGTCCTGCAAAGCGAAGAACTTTTGCAGATTCCCGGCATTTTGCACGGGTTTTGCACACGTGTCGGGGGTGTGAGCGGCGGCCCCTATGCCTCCCTCAACGTCAGCCCCCGGGAAGGGGACCCGCCGGATCGAGTCCGCGAGAACTGGCAGCGGATTGCCGCTGCCTTCGGAATTCCCAGCGAGCAGTTCTTTGTCGTCAACCAGGTTCACGGCGAACGGTTTCTGGTCATCGAGGACGCGGTCTCCTGCCACGGCCTGGAAGACAGGCGGTACGACGCGATCGTGACGGACCGGCCGGGTGTGGCCATCGGCATCAAGACGGCCGACTGCGCCCCGGTGCTCCTGTCGGACAGGCGGAACAAGGCCATCGCCGCCGTCCATGCCGGGTGGCGGGGGACGGCCCTGGGGATCGCCGGAAAGGCCGTCCGTGTGATGGCGGAGAAATTCGGCACCCGACCGGAGGATCTCTCGGCCGCCGTCGGCCCCTCCGTCGGCCCCTGCTGCTACGAGGTAGACGGACCTGTCTTCCAGGCCATGTCGGAGCGGGGAGACACGGACAGGGTGCTGCGGCCGGGCTTAAGGGAAGGGCGCTGGATGTTCGACCTGCCCCTGGCCAACCGGATTCAGCTCGAGCAAGAGGGGGTTGACCCGGAGCGGATTTCCGCCTCCGGGTTCTGCACCCGCTGCAGGCCGGAACTATTCTTTTCGCACCGCCGCGACGGGGCGAAAACGGGACGGCACCTGAATTTCATCCTGCTTTCGCGGGGGAAATAGCTCTTGACAAGGGGGAAAGGCTTGATGTACATAGCGGCCATCTCAAAGAGGCTTTTGCGAGCCCTTGCCTTGAGTAACCCGACTGTTCGATGCACTACCCGTTGAATTAATCCCGATACACGAAGAGTAGCTTACCCACATTCATGCGAGCCGATACACGAGGAAGGGTCATCCCTGCTCCTGCCGCCCTGCGGCGGCCGGGGAGTGATCCCGGCGCGCGACAACACCGAGGAAGACCATCATGAATATCGTCGAGATCAAGAGGAAGCCCATCAATGAACTGACCGTGCTGGCCAAGGAACTCAACGTGCCCGGCGCAAGCGGCATGCGCCGCCAGGACCTCATCTTCGCTATCTTGCAGACCCAGGCCGAGAAAAACGGGGCCATCCACGGAGAAGGTGTCCTGGAGACCCTGCCCGACGGGTTCGGCTTCCTGCGCGCCGTGGATTACAACTACCTGCCGGGGCCCGACGACATCTATGTCTCCCCCTCGCAGATCCGCCGCTTCAACCTGCGTACGGGCGACACCGTGTCCGGCGAGATCCGGCCGCCCAAGGAAGGGGAGAAGTACTTCGCCCTCCTGAAGGTCGACTCGGTCAACTTCGAGGGGACCGAGCAGGCCCGGGACAAGATCCTCTTTGACAACCTCACCCCGCTGTACCCCGACCAGAAGCTCAAGCTCGAAAGCGACCCGGAAAACTTTTCCACGCGGGTCATGGACATCTTCGTCCCCATCGGCAAGGGGCAGCGCGCCCTGGTCGTCTCCCCGCCGCGGGCCGGCAAGACCGTCCTTCTTAAAGATATCGCCCACAGCATCGTCGCCAACCATCCCGAGGTCACCCTCATGGTGCTGCTCATCGACGAGCGCCCCGAGGAAGTGACGGACATGGAACGAAGCGTCAAGGGCGAGGTCATCTCCTCGACCTTCGACGAGCCGGCGACACGCCACGTGCAGGTGGCCGAGATGGTCATCGAGAAGGCCAAGCGCCTCGTGGAGCACCGCAGGGACGTGGTCATCCTGCTGGACAGCATCACGCGGCTTGCGCGGGCCTACAACACCGTCGTCCCGCCGAGCGGCAAGGTCCTCTCGGGCGGCGTCGACTCCAACGCCCTGCACAAGCCGAAGCGCTTCTTCGGTGCGGCGCGCAACATCGAGCACGGCGGCAGCCTCACCATCATCGCCACGGCCCTCATCGACACGGGCAGCCGCATGGACGAGGTCATCTTCGAGGAGTTCAAGGGCACGGGCAACATGGAGATCATCCTGGACCGCCGGATCGCCGACCGGAGAGTCTTCCCGGCCTTCGACCTGATCCGGTCGGGTACGCGCAAGGAAGAGCTCCTCACCCCGAAGGAAATTCTCAACCGTGTCTGGATCCTGCGCCGCCTGCTGCAGGAGATGAACCCCGTGGACGCCATCGAGTTCATCATCGACAAGATGCGCAAGACGCAGACCAACGAGGAATTCTTCGCGTCGATGAATCAGTAGGGCGGGCATCGGGTATCTGGCACCGAAATTTTTGCTTGAAATTCTTCGAATTTTGACTATACTCTCCACCTTCACACGCCGGTCCGGTCGGAAATCGGGCCACGGCAAGGAGGATAGGAAGGCATTATGAAGGAAGGCATCCACCCCGACTACAAAGAGACGACCATTGCCTGTGTCTGCGGCAATGTCATCAAGACCCGCTCGACCCGGAAGGACATCAAGGTCGAAATCTGCTCCAAGTGCCATCCCTTCATGACGGGCAAGCAGAAGATCATCGACACGGCCGGCCGCGTCGACCGGTTCAAGAAAAAGTACGCCGCCCAGGAGGCCGCGAAAGACGCGGCTAAAGAAGCCGCCAGGGGCGGGAAGGCGGAGTAGGAACCCTTGCGCCGCCCCGCTGCCGATGTGCAGCGGGGCGGCCCTGTCTTCCGGGCCCGTATCGAAGCGTCATGACCGCAACGCCCCATCCGCTGGTTCCCCCTCTCCCGAGGCGCCGCTTCCTTTAGGTGCTCACAGCGCGCTTGTCCGCGTCATGGCCGCCTGCGGGGCCGCGCACCCTTCCTCCTCCACTATCACGGAAGGTCACGAAACGGCATGTTTCAGCGTATCAAGGATATCGAAAACCGTTATGGGGAACTGGAGCGGCTCCTCAGCGATCCCGCCGTGATCGCCAACCGCGCCGAGTACCAGAAGCTCTCCAAGGAGCACGCGGACCTGACGCCGCTCATCGAGACCTTCCGCGATTACGAGAAGACGGGCCGGCAACTTGACGAGGCCCAGCAGATGCTGCGGGAAGGCGACGAGGAACTCCGGGAACTGGCCAAGGAAGAAATCCCCACGCTCAAGGCTCGGGTGGAGGAGCTCGAGAAGCGCCTCACGATCCTGCTGCTTCCCAAGGATCCGAATGACGAGAAGAACGTCATCCTGGAGATACGGGCCGGCACGGGCGGAGACGAGGCGGGGCTCTTTGCCGCCGACCTCTTCCGCATGTACGCCCGCTTTGCGGAGATGTCGGGCTGGCGCGTGGAGGCGCTCAGCTCGAGCGCGGCCTCCGGCATGGGGGGCTTCAAGGAGGTCATCGCCCTGGTCGAGGGCCGCGGCGCCTACAGCCGTCTCAAGTACGAGAGCGGCGTCCACCGCGTGCAGCGGATCCCCGTCACCGAGGCCCAGGGCCGGATCCATACCTCGGCCGTCACGGTGGCCGTTCTGCCCGAGGCCGAGGAGGTGGAGGTGCAGATCGACCCCAACGACATCCGCGTGGACGTGTTCCGATCGGGCGGCCACGGGGGCCAGAGCGTCAACACGACGGACTCGGCCGTGCGGGTGACCCACCTCCCCACGGGCCTCGTCGTGAGCTGCCAGGACGAAAAGTCCCAGATCAAGAACAAGGCCAAGGCCCTGAAGGTCCTGCGGGCGAGGCTGCTGGACAAGATGCAGGCCGAAAGCGACGCGCAGATGTCCGAGGCGCGGCGCAAGCAGGTGGGCTCGGGCGACCGCAGCGAGCGGATCCGCACCTACAATTTTCCCCAGGGACGCGTGACGGACCATCGCATCGGGCTCACGCTCTACAATCTTCAGGCGATCCTCGACGGGGACCTCCAGCCGGTGATCGACGCCCTCGCGACCCACTACCAGACGGAAGAACTGAAGAAAACGGCAGCTTGAAAATCCCCCTCCATCCCCCTTTACGAAAGGGGGAGACTTACTCCCTCCTTTGCAAAAGGAGGGTTGGGGAGGATTTTACAACGGTCTCATCCATCGATAATCCATCCTGCAGCCTGGACGGAGCGAAAGGATCAGGGATGTCAGGGGAAGGCAAGCGCTCCATCTCCCGGATTCTCTCCCGTCTGACCGAAGTCTTCGAGAGGGCGGGCATCGAGACCCCGCGCCTCGACGCCGAGGTCCTGCTCGGCTTCTGCCTGGGCAAGGACCGGGCCGAGCTGTACCGGGACCTCGACCTCGAACTCGAAAACGACCGGATCCTCCGGATCCTCGAACTGGCCGGCCGGCGCAAGCGGCGCGAGCCCATGGCCTACATCCGGGGCTTTCGCGAGTTCTGGTCCCTCGAGTTCACGGTGAGCCCCGCCGTCCTCGTCCCCCGGCCCGAAACGGAGTGCCTTGTCGAGGAAGTCCTCTCGCTCCGGGATGCATACCGGGAAGAAAAGGCGCGAATCCTGGACATCGGCGCCGGCTCGGGGGCCGTCGGCATCGCCGTGGCCTCGGAGTGGCCCGGTTGCGAGATGACGGCGACGGAATTCTCGGCGGCGGCCCTCGAGGCGGCCCGCGGAAACGCAATGAGGCTTCTAGGGCCTGAGCGTCCGATCACGTTCGTTCAGGGAGATCTCTACGAAGGCACTGAAGGCGTCTTCGACATCGTCTGCTCGAACCCACCCTACATCAGCGAGGCCGAGTACGCGACGCTCGCCGGCGAGGTGACGCTCTACGAACCGCGGGAAGCCCTCGTGGCGGGGCCCCTGGGCACCGAGGTCCACCGGCGCATTGCCGAGGGGGTGCGGGAGAAGCTCAAGCCCGGAGGCTGGCTTCTCATGGAGATGGGAGCCGGGCAACGGGCGGCCCTCACGGAGATCCTGGGGCAGACGGGCCTGTTCGGGGAGATCCGTTTCCGGGCCGATCTGGCCGGCCTCGACCGGGTCGTGATTGCGAGACGGATAGATTCGTTATAACAATATAAAAAATGTGTCATCGCGAGCCGAGCCTTGCGAGGCATGGCGATCCACGTTTCAGATCCGGAACGAATTGTCATGCCGGATACCTGACAGGATCGAGTACAGACTTGATCCGGCATTCACTCCGGACTTTCAGGAGATCATCCTTTGGACAAGTTCATCATCGAAGGCGGCAAGAGACTCGAAGGGCGAGTGAGGATCAGCGGCTCGAAGAACGCCGCGCTGCCCGTGCTCGTCTCCTCTCTGCTTGCCGACGGCTGGAGCACCTATCGCAACATCCCCGACCTGGCCGACATCCGCACGATCAAGAGACTCCTGGCCAACCACGGGGCGCAGATGGAAGGGCAGGGGGAGACCCTTCGCATCAACGGCGGCAACATCTCCAACTGCGAGGCGCCCTACGACCTCGTGAGGACCATGCGGGCATCCGTCCTCGTGCTGGGGCCGCTCGTGGCCCGGACGGGGAAGGCCAGGGTGTCCCTTCCCGGCGGCTGCGCGATCGGGGCGCGGCCCATCAACCTCCACCTCAAGGCCCTCGAGGCCATGGGAGCCGAAATCGACCTGAGGGAAGGCTACGTGGAGGCGAAGGCCAAGCGACTGAAGGGAGCCCGGATCTATTTCGACATCTCCACCGTCGGGGGGACCGAGAACATCCTGATGGCGGCGGCCCTGGCGAAGGGGACCACGCGCCTGGAGAACGCCGCCAAGGAGCCCGAGGTGGTGAACCTGGCCGACACGCTCGAGGCGATGGGGGCGAAAATAAAAGGCGCCGGCACCGACGTCATCACCATCGAGGGCGTCGAGGGTCTCAGGCCCTGCGAGGTCAGCGTCATCCCCGACCGGATCGAGGCGGGGACCTTCCTGATTGCCGCGGCCGTCACGGGCGGCGACGTTGTTCTGGAGGGCTGCGACACGAACCACCTGGATGCGCTCATCCTGAAGCTGAGGGAAACGGGGATCACCGTCGAGCCGGTCGACGGCGGACTCCGGGTCCGGGGTGCTCCGGAAATCCGCAGCGCCGACGTGAAGACCCTTCCCTATCCGGGCTTCCCGACGGATCTGCAGGCCCAGATCATGGCTCTCCTGGCCGTTGCGCGGGGTTCGAGCGTCGTCACCGAGACGATCTTCGAGAATCGCTTCATGCACGTGGCGGAGCTTCGGCGCCTGGGGGCCGACATCGTCGTCGACGGCCACAACGCCGTCGTTAAGGGCGTAAAGAGACTCAAGGGGGCCCCCGTCATGGCGACGGATCTCAGGGCATCGGCATCGCTCGTTGTGGCGGGCCTCGTGGCGGAAGGAAAGACGACCCTCTCCCGCGTCTACCACATCGACCGGGGCTACCAGACCATCGAGAAGAAGCTCACCGCGCTCGGCGCGAGCATAAAACGGGTGAGGGCATAGGGCGCAGGGCAAGAGGCAAAGGGCTGGACGATGAAAATCATACGAACATCGGACAAGGGGTTTGAAAAGGAATTCAAGCGGATCGTCAACCGGGGGAAGTCCTTCGACCCGGCCTTCGAAAAGAAGGTCTCCGCCATCCTGCAGGACGTGGAAAAGCGGGGCGACAGGGCCCTTTTCGAGTACACGAAACGCTTCGACGGCGCGGCGCTCACGGCGAAGACCGTCGAGGTCTCTCCCCTCGAGATCCGGGAGACCCTCTGTAATGTCATGAATCGGGAATCGGCCGTTCTGAAGCTCGCGGCCAGGCGTATTGAACAATATCACAAGCGACAGCGCATCGCCTCCTGGTCCTACCGGGAAGGCGGCGCAGAACTGGGCCAGAAGATCGTTCCCCTCTCTCGCGTGGGAATCTACGCGCCCGGCGGGCTCGCATCCTATCCCTCGACGGTGCTCATGGCGGCCATCCCGGCCCGGATCGCCGGGGTGAAGGAGATCATCATGACCACCCCCGTCGGCAGGGGGGGCCTCAACCCCGTCATCGTTGCGGCGGCGCAGATTGCCGGCGTTGACCGTATCTTTAAGGTGGGCGGCGCTCAGGCCGTGGCGGCCATGGCCTACGGAACGCAGTCCATTCCTGCCGTCGACAAGATCGTGGGTCCGGGTAACGCCTGGGTGGCCACGGCCAAGAAGCTCGTCTTCGGGCGCACGGGGATCGACATGATCGCCGGGCCGAGCGAGATCCTCGTCATCGCCGACGGATCGGCCGACCCCGTCGTCGCGGCGGCGGATCTGCTATCCCAGGCCGAGCATGACGAGCTGGCGAGCTCCATCCTGCTGACTCCCGACGAGGAATTGGCCGGGCGGGTATCGGACGAGGTCAGGGCACAGCTCAAGCGGCTCTCGCGAGGCGCCATCGCCGCGAAAGCGATCCGCGACTACGGGCTCATCGTCATCACGCAGGACCTGGTGGAGGCGGTTGAGGTGGCCAACCGCTTTGCCCCGGAGCACCTGGAGCTTCTCGTGAAGAATCCCAGGGGGCTGCTCCCGGGCATCCGGAACGCCGGTGCCGTCTTCCTCGGCCACTGCACGCCAGAGGCCCTGGGGGATTACCTCGCGGGCCCCAACCACATCCTCCCCACGGGGGGCACGGCGCGGTTCTCCTCGCCGCTCGGGGTCTACGATTTCGTCAAGCGGATCAGTGTGCTGAACTTCGACGGGAGGGCGCTCGCAACGTACGGCAAACCCGCCGCCGAATTTGCCGCGATGGAGGGGCTGGATGCCCACGGAAAGTCCATCCTCGCGCGGCTAAGGCCAAAAAAATCTTGACAATTTTTAGCCAAGGTTATTAAACTCTCCCCTCTTGAAGTTCTTTGAAGTCGTCTTTCCCGTCACGGCGGCAGACGGGGAGGCGACACAGGCCAGACCGAACGAGCGGGCGTAATTCAGAGGCAGAATGTCAGCTTCCCAAGCTGAACGTCGTGGGTTCGATTCCCATCGCCCGCTCCATTTTTTCTTGATTTTATGATGATTTTGCCGTTCGGGCCCCATGTGGTGTCAAGAACCCCTCCTCGACCCCTATCTATATGGAATTACGGCACTATATTTTTGCAACTGTTAAAGATCAGTATAAATGTTTCGCTTTGAGTAGTTATCCTTCATAAACGAACACTTTTTCAAACCGGCAGCACGCTTTTTGGCAAGTCCCCGAACATGGGCCCGTTCGGCATCGCCCCGGCGTCATTGCCTGAACCTGCACGAGATCGTACCGCTCCCGCCCTTCTAACCCGTCAGTTCGCTTACTGCCGTTAACAGCTCTTGCATGTCCAGCGGCTTTCGGAACGCTCGGTCGGCCTTGAGCATCCTGGCCATTTTCAGGTAGGAATAGGACAAAGATCGCCGCCTCCCGATATGGCGATGATCGGCAGGGGGCGGACTTTCCTCTTGAGCTCCATGATGAGCTCGAGCCCCTCCTTTCTCCGCGTTGGACCGGCCGGTGGGCTTCTACCGCAATGCGCGGCTGTTTTTCCGGGGCACATCGGATGCGATGCAGGATCACGGCGGGGACTCAGTCGCCGGTTCCAGATAAATGACTCTGCTCTTGTCGTCGTAACTCAGCAGCTCCGCATAGCGGCCCCATTCCACGATCCGTTCGAGTTGCTGCCGGGCCTCGGCCGGGTGGAATTCAAGCCCGAGGGCGGCCTCAATGACATCCCAACGCTGCCGGCTTTTCTCGGAGGCGCGCAGGATGGAGGCCAGCCATTTGAAGAACGAGAGTCGCTTCAGACGGACCGCGAAGATCTCTTTGCGGCCGATAATGCCGGTTGCCGCAAAGGTTTCTCCCAGCGGCGTCAGCCGGATGTCTCCTTTCCAAACGGTCGCAAAGCCGAGCAGTTCCGCCGCCTGAATCAGGTTCAACAGGTGGTCGGAATTCATCTTGAGGTCCTCGGCGAGGGCATAAATGTCGTCTTGATGGTCACGAGCGGATTCCAGATGCTCCAACAGGCCCGAAAGATCGCTGATGTGAACATTCGGCAACCTTCGGGTCGGCCCCGGCGCCGCCGGCTCGGCTCCCAGCTCGACGTGATCCGGTTCCGTCTGGCCGGCCAGGAGCGAATAGACATTGTCCACCACGGCCTCGAATCCGCGGTCCTTGCGGTCGCGGGGATGCGCAAGCCCCACCTTGAAATCGGTCATCAGGCGGCCGGGGTCCTTGTCCATCACGACAATCCGGTCGGCCATGAAGACGGCTTCCTCGATGCTGTGGGTCACCATCAGGATGGCCCGGGTCGGCAGTCTGCCGCCCGTCCAGAGTTCGAGCAATTCCCTTCTCAGGGTTTCGGCGCTAAGAATATCCAGGGACGAAAATGGCTCGTCGAGGCACAGCAGTTCCGGCTCGACCGCAATCGCGCGCGCAAAGCCGACCTTTTGCCGCATCCCGCCCGAAAGCTCCCGGGGATAGGCGGTCTCGAATCCGTCCAGGCCGACGCGATCCAGAATTTCCAGTGCCCGATCGTTCCGTACGCGGGCAGGCAGGCCCCTTGCCTCCAGCGCGAGCTCGACGTTTTCCTGCACCGTCAGCCACGGGAACAGGGCAAAGGTCTGAAAAACCATCGCGGCGTGAGGGTTGACGCCGGTCAGGGGCCGGGAGCGATACAACACCTTGCCGCCCGTAGGCGCCTGCAGACCGGTGATGATCCGCAGCAGCGTGCTTTTCCCGCAGCCCGAGGGGCCGAGCAAGGCGCAAAACTCGCCCTCTTTCAGTGTGAGGCTGAAATCCTCGATGGCGGTGAACTGCCGCTCCCCGACCGTATAAACCTGGCTGACGTTTTTCAATTCCAGAAAAGAATCCGGCTTACCCATGATGACTCAATCCATTCGATATTTCTCTTCTGCAGTTCGGTAAAACCGTCTCCAGACCAGCCGGTTGGCGACGGTCACGGCCAGGATCATCGCCAGGGTGGAGGCCAGGAGAAGGGGGTAATCCCCGGCGGCTGTGGCCTGCGCGATCAGCGAGCCGACGCCGACCGTGAAGAAGGTTTCCCCTCCGAACCGGACATATTCGGCGACGATGCTGGCATTCCACGCCCCCCCGCCCGCCGTGATCGCTCCCGTGATGATATACGGAAACAAGGAAGGGAGGATCAGGGTGCGCCAGCGGAGGCGGCGGCTCAACTGCAGAAGGGTGGCGGTATGCTTCAGATCCTGGGGGATCGCAGAGGCCCCGGCGATGACGTTGAAAAGCAAATACCACTGGGACCCCAGGAGCATGAGCAGCACGGCGGCCATCTCCAGTCCGCCCGGAAGCTTCAGGACAAAAAGCAAAATGATCGGGAACAGGGCCGTGGCGGGAATGGATGCCGTGATCTGGATGACCGGCTGCAGCCAGGCGGCGAGGCGCCGGTTGGTGCCGATAGCGACTCCGAGAGGGACGGTCCAGGCCAGGGCGATGATCAGGGAGACAAGGACCCGCAACGACGTGGCCAGAACGCCGAAGCCGATCCGACCCCAATCGGACCAGGGCACCCCGGACAGCAGCTGCGCCGCCTGATACGTCTCATACAGAATCGCCGAAAGACCCGCCAGGCCGATCCCGTAAAAGATGAACCGGCCCCCTCGTTCGAAGAACCGCCGAAACGTCATGATCCGGCCGGCTTTCCGTCTCGGCTTTCGCAAGTCCGAGAATCGGGTGAAAGGACCGGAAAGCCGGCCGCGCAGGTCGGTGAGAAGGTACGAGCTTCGCAGGGCCTTATAAAACCACGACGCGGGAGGGATATCCTCCTCCGCAGTCCCCAGCTTGAATCGACGGCTCCAGACCAGAAGAGGGCACCACACGATCTGATCCAGCAGCACGATTGTTCCCACCAGCGCTGCAAGCCCCCAGGCCAGGGCTTGAAGATCGCCTGCATTCGCGGCGGCTTGCAGGTACGACCCCAGTCCCGGAAGACGGAAATCCTGATTGCCGGTCATGAAGATTTCCGACGCCATCAGGAAAAACCAACCCCCGGCCCAGCTCATCATGCTGTTCCAGATCAGGGAAATCGCCGCAAAGGGCAACTCCAGCTTTCTGAATCGCATCCGGGGACTGAATCGGAAAATGGAAGAGGCTTCCTTCAGGTCCGCGGGAATGGTGGTCAGGGACTGATACCAGGCAAAGGTCAGGTTCCATGCCTGGCTCGTGAAAATCAGCACAATGGCCGACAGTTCGAGGGCCAATCCCCGGGGAAGCACGGCGCTGAGACCCAGCAGGACGACGGGTAAAAAAGAGAGGATGGGCACGCTCTGCATGACGTCGAGAAGAGGCAGCAGAATCTTTTCCGCCGTCCGGTGCCGGGCCGCGAGAGAGCCGTAGATCAACGAAAAGAGAATGGACAGTGCATAAGCGGCAAGCATGCGGCCCAGCGACCGGGCCAGGTAATACGGCAACACCTCCGGGGTGAGATGGATCTCCGGCCCTTTGATCCACTCGGGGGCGCCCATGGCCAGGCGCACCCCCGCGTACAGCAGAACCCCGATGCCGAGCAAGACCACTCCATCCCCCCAGCTGACGGGGCGAAGCATCGCAAGAGGCCCGAACTCCCGGTTGGTTTGCTGCATTGCCGGTTCCTGCAAAATCCGGAAGGACCGTCGAGGTCAGTCCGCCGTTCCGGAGAATACTGAATACATTCTGATGGGGAGGGGAAGGTTACACTCCTTGAGCAGGGTTCGGTTCGGGACCGCAGGTCTGGCAGAATCCCGGCCGCTTCCCCTGCTCGGGTCGTACAATGCGGTGATGCCTGTAGATGAGGCCGCAGCCTCCATCAGGGAGATGGCGCTTCCGAGTGAACCGGATCCATCTTCATGCGTTCCCCCTTCCCCGGTTCGAGGCGTTTCAGGAATCTGCGCCGTCCGCCGGGTCGGGCGTCGGCACCGGCCGTGACGACTTCCGTCCCGGCGATTCCTTCATGGAACAGGGTATAGAAGGCAGACACGGAGATCAACGGCAAAAAGCGGAAGGCGCGAAGTTTTTTATAGGAAAGACAGGCGGCCCGGTCCATCCAGGGGTCATGCATTGCGGCTTGACCATTTTCTTTGCGGAGTGATATGGTTCGGTCCCGAAGCGGCCGCCCGGCTGCCGGGAGCATCGTCATGCTGAATTTTCTTCCATCCGTTCTCGTGGGAACCATCGCGGCCTTGCTCCTGGCGCTCAATGTGGTCCTGTGGGTCTCCACCCTGTTCGTGTTCGCCATCCCGAAATTCCTTCTGCCCATCCCGCCCCTGACCCGTGCGCTGAACCGGATCCTTCACTGGATCGGGGAGAACTGGATCGCCTGCAACAGCGGATGGATGCGCCTTACGCAAAGGACGCAGTGGGACGTGCAGGGGCTGGAGGGCTTGAATTACCACGGGTGGTATCTGGTCGTCAGCAACCACCAGACCTGGGTCGACATCTTCGTTCTTCAGCACCTGCTGAACCGCCGCATCCCCCTGCTGAAATTCTTCATCAAGCGCGAATTGATCAGGGTGCCCTTCATGGGGTTTGCCTGGTGGGCGCTGGATTACCCGTTCCTGTACCGCCACAGTTCCGAGTACCTGGCAAAGCACCCGGAGCAGCGGGGCAAGGATTACGAGGCCACGCGCCGGGCCTGCGCGAAATTCGCCACCCTTTCCACCAGTGTCATGAATTTTCTCGAAGGGACGCGCTTCACGAAAGCCAAGCACGACCGGCAGAAGAGCGAGTACACCCATCTCCTGCGCCCCAAGGCCGGGGGACTCGCACTGGCCTTGAACGTGCTGGGCGACAGGTTTCACTCGCTGCTGGATATCACCATCGTGTACCCCGACGGGATCCCGACCTTCTGGGAGTTCATGTGCGGCAAGGTCAGACGGATCGTCGTGCGAATGAGGACGATCGAAGTCCCGCAGGAACTGATGCGCGGCGATTACGAGGGCGATCCGGCCTTCCGTGAGGCCATGCACAAATGGGTGCAGCGGCTGTGGCGTGAAAAAGACGCCCAGATCCAGGCGCTCCGGGAAGAGGCCTGATCGGCAGGGCGACAAGACAGGAGCGCTGAGGTGACAAAGACCGGACTGGAAGGGCTTGACTGGGGCAGGGGCCGGTGGGTCAGCGGGCTGGCCCCGCAGGCCCGGGCCGAGATCGTCATCGCCGCCGACTGGGCCCCCATCCGGGCCTTTGACGACATTGTCGCGCGGACGCCGGAAGCCGTCTACGGGGATACGCTGCCGGTTCTGCGCGCAGCCGACCTGCGCATCGTCAACCTGGAGTGCGCGCTCGCGGGGGATGCCGAAGCCGTCTGGAAAAGCGGCTCCGTCTTCAAGGGCCGTCCCGAGCATATCCGCGGGCTGACGGCGGTCCCCTTCGAGGTTGCCACGCTGGCAAACAACCACGTCTTCGATTACGGGACAGAGGCCTTCCGCGAGACCCTGAAGCTCCTGGGGGAACACTCGATCCGCTTTGTCGGGGCGGGCATGAACCCCGAAGAGGCCCGCAGACCCCTCGTCCTGGAGGTCCAGGGGGTCCGCATCGGCATCGTCAATTTCAGCGAGGGCGAGGACCTGACGGCCGCCGAAGACGGGCCCGGCGTCTTCGGGTGGGACGTGGGCGCCGTCGCGGAGAGTATCCGCGCGATCCGGTCCGATGCGGACATCGTCCTTGTCGTCTGTCACGGCGGGGTTGAGTACATCCCTTTTCCTCCGCCCTACCTGGCCGAGGCCTTCCGACGCGTCTCCGAAGCCGGGGCCGATCTCGTCATCGGCCATCATGCCCACGTCCCGCAGGGCATCCAGTTCGTCAACGGCGTGCCCATCTGCTACAGCCTGGGGAACTTCGTCTTCTGGCAGGAGACGGACCTTCTCTACCGCAAGCTGGGCTACCTGGTGAAGGCCGGCGTCTGCCGGGAGGGTCTGTCTCACCTCGACATCATCCCCTACGGGATCGGCCCCGGATCCCTGGGGCTGCTCCACGGCGATGAGCGGGCGCAGTTTTTCGAGGCTCTCGAGAGGGTCACCCTGCCGCTTGCGGAACCGACCGGCATCGCGGAGGCCTGGCAGGGGTTCCTGCGCTACTACGGCATCAGGGGATTCCGCGACGAAATGGCGACGATCCTGGCGAAGATGGATGAGGAGCCGGCCAAGGGCGCCGCCATGCTGCGCAACCGTGTCGCCACTATGCAGCACCGGGAGCACTGGGTCGATGCGATGACGCGGATCATGGATGGCACCATCGACGACTCCCCTCAGTGGGCCTACGACCTGGCCGTCGAGTGGCTCACGCGAAAGCGGCCCGCACCGGGAGAGCCTAGATGAACGCGGCGGATCCGAAGGGCTCCCTCTCGCTGGTCATCACCGACTCGGGGCTGGGCGGCCTCTCCATCTGCGCCGACATCGTCAGCGGCCTGCAGGAGCGGCGGGCATACCGGTCCGTGTCGGTGACCTATTTCAACGCCTGGCCCGAGCAGGGCCGCGGGTACAACCTGCTGCCCGGAATGGCCGAGCGCATCCGCGTCTTCGACCGGGCGCTCGACGCCATGCTCCGCTTCCGGCCAGACCGGATCCTGATTGCCTGCAACACCCTGTCGGCCCTCTACCCCGAAACAGCCTTCGGCCGGAAGGCCCCCGTGCCGGTCACGGACATCATCGGGTACGGCGTCGAGCAGATACACGCTTACCTGACGAAACGGGCGGATGGCCGGGTCATCCTCCTCGGGACGCCCACCACGATCGAGGCCGGCACTCACCGGAGCCGGCTCATCGAAAAAGGCATTGACGCGGGCCGCATCGTCTGCCAGCCCTGCGACCGGCTGGCCGGCGAGATCGAGAAGGCGCCGGAGGGGGCAACCGTCCGGGCGATGATCGAGGACTGCGTCGGGCGGGCCGCCGGGCGTCTTCCCGACAGGCGCCTGCCCGTTGCGGCGGCCCTGTGCTGCACGCACTACGGCTACAGCCGGCGCCTCTTCGAGGCGGCCCTGAGGGCCCGCTTCGGGGGACCCGTCGCGATTCTCGACCCCAACCGGGCGATGAGCGAGGCGCTGCTCGCGGGCCTCCCGCGGCGGAGCGGGGGGGATGTCCGGGTCGACCTGGAGGTCGTCTCGCGTATCGTCTGGAGCGAGGAAAAGATTGGGGCGATCGCGCGCCTGCTGGAGGCGGCATCGCCGCTGACGGCCAGCGCATTGAGACAATACCGGCACGACCCGGAGCTGTTCACATTCTGACGCAAGGAGAGACCGGATGAGGAAGGTGCTGATTGTGACAGGCCCCGGCGGGGATGCCCAGGGCTGGGGCGACATGAAGGTGACCGAGACCCTTTGCGAGACGCTCAACTCGGACGACCTGGCCGCCGAGATCGCCTACGTGACGACGACGAAAGAGTTCCTGCAGGCTCTCTCGGGCCGCCGCTACGACATCGTCTGGAGCGCCCTGTACTGCGTCTCGCAGCGTGAGGATATCATCGGGCTGGGCGAAGACGACGAGTGGGTCGCCGACATGCTCGACGAAAGGGGCATCCCCTACATCGGCCCCAGCGCCCGGACCATGAAGGAACTGATCCAGAAATACGAGACGCACCGGATCATGCGCGAAAACGGGGTGCTCGTCCCCGACTTCAACCTGGTGGCCGCGGGCGATGCGCTGCCCGAGGTGGCCTACCCGGCCTTCGTCAAGCCCAACTGCGAATCCCGCTCCATCGGCATCAGCGACGACAGTGTCGTCCGCAACCGCGAGGAGCTGGCGCGCCGCGTCCGCTACGTGCACGAGACGCTCGGGCAGGCCGCGCTCATCGAGGAGTTTCTGCCCGGCGACGAGTACACGGTCCTCATGCTGGGAAACGGCAGGCTTCAGGAGATCCTGCCCGGCCTCGTCACGGTTGACGAGTCCCATTTCGGCAGGCACCGGATCCTGCGAAGCGACCTCCGGGGGGTGGGGCTGACGAAGATCAGCATCCCCGCGCAGAAAGAGAGGGCGGAAGAGGCCAGAGAGATCACCCGGAAGGCCACCGACGCCCTGGAGTGCCGGGACCACGTCCGCGTCGACCTGCGCGTCGATGCGCAGGGGCGCCTGCGGGTCATGGAGGTCAACGGCATCCCGGGGCTCAAGCCCGTGAAGAGCTGGAGCCCGCAGATCTACTCGCTCTACCACCCCTCCCCGGGCGGCCCCATGGAGGAATACCGCAACATGATCCGCCTGATCGTGCGCTCCGCCCTCGAGCGGCACGGGCTCGGGTAAGAGGAAGATCGGAAAGACCATGAGCGTCCCCTTTGACCCCGAGGTCGTCGAAGGGCTCCGCAGCGCGAAGCGGCTCCGGGGGGAGGGCGCGGGCGGCGGGTTTGCCTTCGACCTGGACCTGTCGACGCCTGCGCTGGCCGTGGCCATCCATGCCGGGCACCATGTCCGCGACGAACTTCTCTGCCTGATGCAGATTTCCGAGAAGGACCGCCTCTTCGAGGAGGACCCGGCCACGGACCGGATGATCCGGGGGGCTGCCAACGCGGTCTGGGGCCGGGACTCGCGGGCCGAGTACGATCTGAACCGCTCTCCGGAGCAGGCCGTGCCGCTCGCGGCGGAGCAGTTCTGGGGCGTGCAGGTCTACCGCAAGGCCCCGACCCGGGACATGGTGCGTCGCTCCCTGGAAAAGCACGAGGCGTTCTACCGGTTCCTCGGCAGCTGCATCCGCGTCCTGCTGGAGCGCTTCGGCGTCTGCACCGTCTACGACATCCACTCCTACAATCTCTCCCGCCAGATCGAAAAGGGGATCGCGGACCCGCCGCTGTTCAATCTCGGGACGTCCCTGCTCGACCGATCCCGCTGGGGCGAGCGGATCGACGCGTGGCTTCGCGAGCTTGGCCGGATATCGATTCCGGGGCTGGCCACGACCGTGGAGGAAAACCGGGTCTTCACCGGCGCGGGCGAGCTGTGCCGCCGCCTGACGGGCTGGGACCGCGACATCCTGGTCCTCCCCACGGAGATCGCCAAGGTTTACATGGACGAGCGCACGGGAGTCCTGCACGAGGAGCGGGTCGAGGCCGTCGGGCTCGGGCTCCGCCGGGCCATCGCCGCACACACCCCGCCCCCGAATCGATAACGGCTCGTTTTCTCGCCTTGTCCGCCGTATCCGGGCCCCGGGCGGCCCTCCCCCGTCACGCCGGTTGACAAGGGGGACACAATTCTCTACTCTTCGAAAAGGATAGCGGTTTTCCATCCGGCGCTCTGCACCTCGGGCCGCCGGACGGGTCGGTTCACGGGGGCCGCGGAACCGGGCGGGTTCGTCGAAGGGGGCGGGATGTCCGAGCAGGAGCAAATCCACAGGGTGTTCGACAAGGTGCAGGCCCATCGGCGCATCGCGGAGCTGATCCGGCGATTTTCGACGAACCGGCGCAGTGTCCACGAGACGGCCCTGGAGGGGCTGGACCTGAGGGAGTGCCGGCAGATCCTGGATCTCGGATGCGCCTTCGGGCTCTTCACGGAGAAACTCGGGGGCCGGGTCTCCCCCGAGGCTGTTGTCACGGGGGTGGATGTCATCGAGACGTACGGGCCGCTGTATCTCGAGGCCTGCCGGCGGGCGGGGATTCGCGGGCGCTTCTTTTCGGAGGGGGCGTCCGTTCTCGGCACCTTCGAGGACGGCTCCTTCGACCTGATCCTGTGCTCCTACGCCCTGTACTTCTTTCCCGGGGCGATTCCGGACATTGCCCGCCTGTTGAGAGGCGAAGGCGTCTTCGTCGCGATCACCCATCACCGTCAGAATGCGGGCGAGATGATCTCGCTGATCAAGGGAATCCTCGATGCGAGGGGACAATACCATGAAAGGGACCTTCCGGTGGAGGTCATCACCGGCCGGTTCTCGGCGGAGAACGGTGAAGCCTTGCTGAAGCCCTGGTTCGCAAGAATCGACACGATCGATTTTCCCAACCGGCTGGTGTTCCCGAGCCGGGATGTCGAGCGCGTCCTGGAGTATTTCCGCTTCAAGAGCCCCCTCTACTTCGCGGACACGGGACTCGACCCGGGGGCCGTCATCCCTGCGGTCTCGGAACGGATCAGGCAGGTGGCCTCCGGGCAAAGGGGCATCACGATAACCAAGGACGACCGGATATTCATCTGTACACGGCCCTCCGGCAGGCAGGGGAGGAGCAGGCGGGAAAGACCATGAAGAAAGGGAAGCGGCGGTTTTGTCACTATTGCGGCGGGCCCGTCTCCGTGAAGGAGGAGGACGGCATCAATCGGGATTTCTGCCCCGCGTGCAGCCTGGTCTTCTACGAAAATCCCCTGCCGGTCGTCTCGGCGATCGTCGCCGAGGATCGCCGGGTCCTGCTCGTGAAACGGGGGAAGTCCCCCTACAAGGGATCCTGGTGCCTGCCCACGGGGTTTGCCGAGATCGGGGAAAGCATCGAGGAGGCCGCCTTGCGCGAATTGGAGGAGGAAACGGGCATCAAGGGCCGGATCCTCGCCCTCACGGACGTGCAATCCTACAAGAGCCGCTTTTACGGGGACCTGCTGTTCGTCTCCTACGAAGCGGAGCAGACCGGCGGCGCCCTGAAGCCCGGCAGCGACACGGTCGAGGCCCGGTATTTCCCCGTCGACAGGCTTCCCAGGCTCGCCTTTCCGTCGAACCGCGACGCCATGCGGTCCTACATCAGGAGCAAGTCCGAGTACTGGTCCATCGTCGACTCCTTCCGCATCGCCCTCGGCAAGGAATCGCCGAAGAATGTCCGGAAGAATCTCCTGTCGGACAAGCTCGTGGAGGTCATTGAAAAAAATGCCGGGTCGATCGCCCGACGCTGGTTGAAGGATGTGCGGGACAACCCGTCCACGGCAGGCTACCGGCAGCTCAATCCGTCGCGCCTGCTCGAGGAGATCCTCGGCATCCTCTCCCAGTTCGGGAAATGGATGGGCGGGTACTACAAGGACTCCGACATCCGCGACTATTACACGGCCTTCGGTCGCGAAAGCCGCCGCAACGGGGTGCCCCTGAGTCACGTGCTCAGCGCCTTGAGCCTGATCAAGAAGCATCTCTGGGAATTCGCCCTCTCCCGGGGCATGTGGAAACGGACTCTCGACATCTACATGGCCCTCGAACTGGACCGGCGGATCGTGATGTTCTTCGACAAGGCCGTGTTCTACACGTCGCAGGGCCACGAGGCGACGGGAGACCCCGCCCCGTGAGGCGACCCGGGCGGCGTACCCTGCGCCGGCGGGCGCGATCCAGTACCCTCCAGCCCGCATCTAGACACGTTTTTTTGCTTGCAAGGGCTCTTTTTCTGTGCTAGAAAGCTCCTGAAATTCGAATGGTTCCTATTCGAGTGGGCCCTTTTGCCCACTTTTTTATTTTAAGGGCAGGCTCAGGGCGCAAGGCAAAGGGCGAAAGGCCCGGAGGAATTATTTATTTTAAGGGCAGGCAAAGGGCGCAAGGCAAAGGGCGAAAGGCCCGGAGGAATTATTTATTTTAAGGGCAGGCAAAGGGCGAAAGGCAAAGGGCGAAAGGCCCGGAGGAATTATTTATTTTAAGGGCAGGCTCAGGGCGCAAGGCAAAGGGCGAAAGGCCCGGAGGAATTATTTATTTTAAGGACAGGCCAAGGGCGCAAGGCAAAGAGCGTAAGGCAAGAGGACTCTTCCCCAAACCCTTTGCCCTTTGCCATTAGCCCTTTGCCATCAACCATATGCCTGAAAATTCATACCGGGATAGGATCATCGCGTTGGTCGAGCCCGCCGTCGAGGCCGAGGGCCTGGAGCTCGTGGAGCTCGAGTGCCTGAGGATGAAGACGCGCTGGCTCGTGCGGATCTTCATCGACCGGGAGGGCGGGGCGACCCTGGACGACTGCACGGCGGTGAGCCACCAGGTCGGCGATCTGCTCAACGTCCACGATCTGCCGCCGGGGCCCTACACGTTGGAGGTGTCGACGCCGGGACTCGACCGGCCGCTGACGCGCGACAAGGATTTCGAGAAATACCGCGGCTCGAGAGTCCGCATCCGGACCCGGGAGCCCGTCGAGGGCTCGAGAAATTTCCTGGGCACCTACGTCGATTATTCGACGGAGGGTGGCCGCAGGATCGTTACCGTCGACGTGGACGGACGCGGCGTCCGCATCGACCGGGACAATATTCAGAAAGCGAATCTGGAGTATGAACTGTCTGGCAAAGGGCAAAAGGCAAAGGGCAAAAGGTGATATGGGCAGAACGATTCACTCCTTTAGCCGTTAGCCTTTAGCCCTTAGCCCTGTGCCGCTTTACAAGCAGGAGGTTGTCCATGTTTCCGGAGTTGAAACGCCTCATCGAACAGATGGGCAAGGACAAGGGAATCGAGAAGGAAGTCATCATCGAAGCCCTTGAGTCGGCCATCCTCACCGCGGCGAGAAAGAAGCTGGGGCCGAAGGTGGAACTCGAGTCCAGGTACAACGAAGAGGCGGGCGAACTGGAGGTCTTCCAGTTCAAGACCGTCGTGGAAAAGGTGCTTGACCCCGAGACGCAGATCGCCCTCGACGAGGCGAAGCAGACCCTCGACGAGGAGGCCGAGCCGGGCGACAGTCTGGGCATGAAGATCGACGCGGCCAGCTTCGGCCGGATCGCCGTCCAGACGGCCAAGCAGATCATCATCCAGAAGGTCAAGGACGCCGAGCGCGACAAGATCTACGACGAATACAAGGACAGGAAGAGCCAGATCGTCAGCGGCTTCGTTCAGCGCTTCGAGGGGGGAAGCATCATCGTGAACCTCGGCCGCGCCGAGGCCGTCATTCCCCCCTCCGAGCAGATCCACCGCGAGACCTACAAGCGCGGCGACCGGATCCGGGCCTTCATCGTGGACGTCAAGAAGATCTCCAAGGGGCCCCAGATCGTGCTGTCCCGCACCCACCCCGGGTTCCTGCGGGCCCTCTTCGAGCTCGAGGTGCCGGAGATCTCCGAGGGCTTCATCGAGATCGTCAACGTGGCCCGGGAACCGGGAAACCGCTCCAAGATTTCCGTCCGAACCCTCGACAAGGACATCGATCCCGTGGGGGCCTGCGTCGGGATGAGGGGCTCCCGGGTGCAGAGCGTCGTCCAGGAGCTCAAGGGCGAGAAGATCGACATCGTTCCCTTCTCGGAGGACTCCGTGAAGTACATCTGCTCGGCCCTGTCGCCGGCCAAGGTCAGCAAGGTGTTCATGTACGAGGACGAGCGGTCCATGGAGGTCATCGTGCCCGACGACCAGCTCTCCCTGGCCATCGGCAAGAGCGGTCAGAACGTGCGGCTCGCCGTGCGGCTCACGGGCTGGAAGATCGACGTGAAGAACGAGTCCATGCTGCAGAAGCAGGCCGAGGAAGGGCCGAAGATCCTCATGAAGATCCCCGACCTCGACGAGGAGACGGCGGAGATGCTCTTCAAGGAGGGCTACAAGAATGTAGCGGCCCTGTCGTCGGCCGATCCCGAGGCCCTGAAGGCCCTTCCGGGCATGGATGCCGAGAAGGCGCAGGGGATCGTCGAGAGGGCCGCGCAGGTGTCGGAAACGGAAACGGAAACGGTCGGCAACGCCTGATCGGCGGAGAGAGGCTTGCGCCAGGGCTGAACCATACATTTCGGGGGTTTCGAGAATGTCCAAAGTGAGAGTGTACGAGCTGGCCAAGGAGTTCGGGATCGAGAACAAGGAGTTCATCGCCAGGTTGAAGACCCTTGGGATCGCCGTCAAGTCCCACTCCAGCACGCTCGAGGACAGCGAGGTCGAGCGGGTCCGCCGCGAGTTTGCGGCCAAGGGCGAGATGGAGGTCGTCGAGAAACGCGTCAAATCGACCGTCATCCGCCGCCGGGCCGTCCGCCTGCCCGTCGGGGAGGCCCCCGAGGCCGAAGAAGCCGCCGCCCCCGCCCCCGAGGCGCCGGTCGAACCGGCCGAGCCGGCCGGGAAGGAAGAAGGGGCCGCCAAGCCGGAGAAGGAAGAGAAGGACGGGATCCCCGAGATGCCCGGGAAGGCTTCCCTCCCGGAAAAGACGGCCGAGACCGGGATCGAGGAGCCGCAGAGCGCCGCGGCACCCCTCGTGAGCGAAAAGGCGCCCGCGAAGCCGGAGCTGCCGCCGAGGAAGGAGCCCGACCTCTCCCGGCAGGCGCAGATCATCCGCAGACCCGAGCCTGCCGGGGCGAAGCCTGCCTCCAGGCCCCCGGCCGCGATCACCCCGCAGACGCAGATTCGCAAGCCCGCCGGGCCCGCCCGGTCGGCGGGCGCGGAGGCTCGCGGAGCCGCAGCGGAGGCCGACAAGAAGGGCAAGAAGGCCGTCGAAGTGGTCATGGATTCCGTGGCCGCCAAGAAGAAATCCATGATCAAGCAGGGCATCGACAAGAAGGACAAGAGGGTCCGTCTTCGCGAGATCGAAGAGGAGGAATCGCCCCGCTGGAAAGGCGAACGCAAGGCGGCCGTCAAGATGAGGAAAACGGAGATCACGACGCCCAAGGCGATCAAGCGGCGGATCCGCATCTCCGAAGCCATCCGCGTGGGCGAACTCGCCAAGCAGATGAGCGTGCGTGCCAGCGACGTCATCAACAAACTGCTCGGCCTGGGCATGATGGTCACCATCAACCAGTCCATCGACGTCGACGCGGCGACCCTCATTGCCGCCGAGTTCGGCTACCAGGTCGAGGCCGTGACCGCCGAGTACGACGAGCTGCTGCAGCGCGTCGAGACGGAGCCTCGGAACCTCAGACCCAGGGCGCCCGTCGTCACCGTCATGGGCCACGTCGACCACGGCAAGACGTCGCTGCTTGACGCCATCCGGCAGACCAACGTCATCGAGGGCGAGGCGGGCGGCATCACGCAGGCCATCGGCGCCTACCACGTCCACGTCAAGGACCGCGACATCGTTTTTCTCGACACGCCGGGGCACGAGGCCTTTACGGCCATGCGCGCGCGCGGCGCCAAGGTGACGGACATCGTCGTCCTCGTCGTGGCGGCCGACGACGGCGTCATGGAGCAGACCGTGGAGGCCATCAACCACTCCCGATCGGCCGGCGTGCCCATCATCGTGGCCGTGAACAAGATCGACAGGCCCAACGCCACTCCCGACCGGATCAAGCAGGAACTGGCCCAGCACAACCTCATGTCCGAGGAGTGGGGGGGCGACGCGCTCTTTGCCCACATCTCGGCGAAGAAGAAGATCGGCATCGAAAACCTGCTGGAGCTCATTCTCCTGCAGGCCGACGTTCTCGAGCTGAAGGCCGACCCGGACCGCCCGGCCCGCGGCATCGTCATCGAGGCCAAGCTCGACAAGGGCCGCGGCCCCGTGGCGACGGTGCTCATCCAGGAAGGGACGCTGCGCGAGGGCGACGCCTTCTCCGCCAGGACCGAATACGGGCGCGTGCGCGCCATGATCGACGACCAGGGCCGGCGCGTCAAGGCGGCGGGGCCCTCCATGCCCGTGGAGGTCATCGGCTTCTCCAGCGTGCCGCAGGCGGGCTCCGAGTTCATCGGCGTCGAAGACGAGAAGAAGGCCAGGAACATCAGCGAGTACTGGATCCGCAAGGAGCGCGAGAAGGAGCTGGCGGCATCCTCCAAGATCACCCTGGAGCAGCTCTACCAGCGGATCAAGGAAGGCGCCAAGGAGCTCAACGTCATCCTCAAGGCCGACGTGCAGGGCTCTCTCGAGGCCCTGACGGAGGCGCTCCACAAGCTCTCCACCGACGAGATCAAGCTGAAGCTCATCCACAGCTCCACGGGCGCCATCACCGAGACGGACGTCATGCTGGCCTCGGCCTCCGACGCCATCATCCTGGGCTTCCGGGTGAGGCCCGATGCGCGCGTCGTCGAGATCGCCGGCAAGGAGGGTGTCGAGATCAAGCTCTACGACATCATCTACAACGCCATCAACGACGTGCGGGCCGCCATGGAGGGCCTGCTCGAGCCGGAGTTCAGGGAGGTTGTCCAGGGGCGCGCCGAGGTGCGCGAGACCTTCCGCATCGTCAAGGTCGGCACGGTGGCCGGATGCTACGTGACGGACGGCAAGATCCCGCGGAGCGCCGGCGTCAGGCTTGTGCGCGACGGGGTCGTCGTCTACGACGGCAAGATCGCCTCGCTCAAGCGCTTCAAGGACGACGCGAAGGAGGTTACCGCCGGGATGGAGTGCGGCCTCGGCATCGAGGGGTACAACGACATCCGCACGGGGGACGTGATCGAGGCGTACATCACGGAGCAGATCGAGAGAAGACTCTAATTGGTCCGTTCCGTCTGTTCAGCCTGTTCCGTCGAGAAACGGAAGATCGGAATGGCTGATTCGGACCGAATAGACCGAATAGACCGAATAGACCAATATGGTAGTCGGTGTCGGGATCATCCAACTGCGCATCCACGAGAGCCGCTCCCTGAAGGGGAAGCGGGGGGTCGTGAAGAGCCTGATCCGGCGCACGCAGAACGAGTTCAACATCTCGATCGCCGAGGTCGACGGGCACGACAACTGGAAGCAGGGGGTCGTCGGCTTTGCCGTGGTGGGCAACGACCGGGGCTTCGTGGACTCGAAGATGGAGAGGATCCTGAATTTCGTCGAAAACCTCCACCTGGCCGAAGTCGTGAACGTCCGGAGGGAGATCACGAACTACTCCGACATGGCGGGCCGGTACGACGGGGGGGCGCTGTCCGATGGATTTCAAGAGAGCTGACCGGGTCGCGGATCTCATCAGGCAGGAGCTATCCGGCATCCTGCGGCGCGAGGCCCACGACCCGAGGATCGCCAACATCACCGTGACGGACGTGAAGCTCACCGACGATCTGCGCTCCGCCCGGATTTACTTCGTCGAGCTCGGCCGGGACCGCCAGAGCGAAGGGGTCGAGAGGGGGCTTGCGAGGGCCAAGGGGTTTCTCCGACGGGAGCTGGGTCGACGCCTCCAGCTGCGGTACGTGCCGGAACTGAGCTTCTTCTACGATCCGTCCTTCGAGTACGGGGCCAGGATCGAGAGGCTGCTCAGGGAGATCGGGAAAGACGAAACGGATGATCAACCGGATCGCTGAGATCATACGGAAAGGCCGCCGCTTTCTCGTCACCTCCCACGTGAGGCTCGACGGGGATGCCGTGGGCTCCGAGCTGGCCCTCTACGAGGCGCTCAGGGGCCTTGGCAAGGAGGCGGTCGTCTACAACCAGGACCGCACGCCGCAGGTCTACGCGTTCCTTCCCGACGCGGGGGTGATCGTGAACCGGCTGGGCTCCCTGGACGGCTTCGACGCCGTCTTCGTCCTGGACTGCAGCGAGATCGAGCGCGTGGGAGACGAGGCGCCGCGTATCGCAGAAGTCCGGCGGATCGTCAACATCGACCACCACATTTCGAATGACCGCTACGGCCACTTGACGCTCACGGACCCGGAGGCAAGCTCCACGGGCGAGATGGTGTTCCGGCTGCTCGACGGGATGGGGGTCGAAATCACGAAGGACATGGCCGTCAACCTCTACACCGCGATCCTGACCGACACCGGGGCCTTCCGGTACTCGAACACGGGGCCGGGAACTTTCGCCGTCGCCGGCCGGCTCCTGGAGAAAGGGGCCGATCCCGCCGGGATCGCCCAGCAGGTCTACGAGACGCACCCGGCCGTGAAGTTCCGGCTGCTGGCCCTTGCGCTCTCCACGCTGGAGTTCGACTGGCAGGGAAAGATCGCGGCCCTTACCGTGTCGAAGAGGATGCTCGACGAGGCGGGAGCCCAGTGGGAGCACACGGAAGGGTTCGTGGAGTACCCCCGCTCCATCGAGGGCGTTCAGGTGGCCGTCTTCCTGAGCGAGATCGGCGAGGGGTTCTTCAAGGCAAGCCTGCGCTCCAAGGGGCGCTTCAACGTGGAGGCGGTGGCGCGGAGGTTCGGGGGGGGCGGACACATCAATGCCTCGGCCTGCCGGGTCCCCGGTGACGCGGAGACGGTCAAGAAACGGCTCTTCGAAGCGATCAAGAACGGGGGCCGATGAACGGCGTCGTCATCGTCGACAAACCCGCGGGGATCACGTCCCACGACGCCGTGGCCCGGGTGAGGAGACTCCTCGGCCGGAGGAGGGCGGGCCATACCGGCACGCTCGATCCCATGGCGACCGGGGTGCTTCCCGTTTGTGTCGGCGAGGCGACGAAGCTCGCCTCCTTCCTTGCGGGGGACGACAAGGTCTACGAGGTCACGATGCGCCTGGGCGTCCGGACGGACACCCAGGACATGACCGGCCGGGTGCTGGCCGAGCAGGAACCGCGGGTGAGCGGGGAGGAGATCCGGGCCGCCCTTGCATCCTTTGTCGGAACGATTGCCCAGGTGCCGCCGCAATACTCGGCCGTCAAGGTCCGGGGCCGGGCTCTTTACCAGTGGGCCCGCAGGGGGGTCCGCATGGAGGCCCCCGAGCGGCTGGTCGAGATCCGCGACATCCGCCTCCGGTCGATCGAGATGCCCCGGGTGCGGTTCGACGTGACCTGCTCCAAGGGCACCTACGTCCGCACGCTTTGCGCCGATATGGGCGAGCGTCTCGGCTGCGGGGCCGCCCTGGAGCGCCTGCGCAGGACCGCAAGCGGCATCTTCCGGCAGGAAGACGCCGTCGCCATCGAGGGGGACAGCGACGCCGCGATCCGCCAGAGGCTCGAGCAGGGGCTCATCCCGCCGGTGCGGGCGCTTGCGGGCATTCGGGACATTGCGGTGCCCCCCCGGTTCGAGGAGCGGCTCATGAAGGGCCGTCAGCCCGGCGCCGAGGACCTGGCGGGCCTGCAAATCCCTTCTCTTGCCGCGGGAGATGTGGTAATGTTCACGAGCGGGTCCGGGCGCCTCGTGGCGCTGGCCCGGATGACCGTTTCGACGGCGGAGATCCCGATGCTCGGGGCCCGGGACCGGGTCGCCCGCATCCTGAGGGTCTTCATCGACCCATGAAACGAAACAGACAGGGACACTATGTGAGTAAAGGGAGGATTTACGGACGTGCTTGACGCAGAGAAGAGGAAAGAGATCATTGCCGGCTATCAAACCCACGAGGGCGACACGGGCTCTCCCGAAGTGCAGATTGCCCTGCTGAGCGCCAGGATCCAGTACCTGACGGAGCATTTCAAGACGCACAAGAAGGATCACCACTCGCGCCGGGGTCTCCTGAAGCTCGTCGGCCAGCGCCGGCGGCTGCTGGAGTATCTCAGGAACAAGGACGTGAACCGCTACCGCAAGATCATCGAGCGGCTCGGTCTGCGTAAGTAGCGTCGAGGGCAACGGTCGCATCGTTCGACCCGGCTCAGCCCCGGGTCCAGGCTTCTGGAATGGTCAATCCATCCGCAACATTGAAACCGGTTCGCTCAGGACAGGGGAGCCGTCTGTCTGCCGGCATGCGCCGGGGGCACGTCCAGAACCCCATTGTCATCAGCAAGGAGAAAGAAGAAGCATGAGTCAGGTATTCAAGACACAATTCGCGGGCAGCGAGATCAGCGTCAAGGCGCACTACATCGCCGGCCAGGCTGACGGCGCCGTCCTCGTGACCTACGGGGAGACGGTCGTGCTCGTCACCATCGTTTCGTCCCGGGCGCAGAGGGAGGGGCTCGACTTCCTTCCCCTCACCGTGGATTACCAGGAAATGACCTTCGCCGCGGGCAAGATCCCCGGCGGGTTCTTCAAGCGCGAGGGGCGCCCCAACGAGCGCGAGATCCTGATCTGCCGGATCATCGATCGCTCCATCCGCCCCCTGTTCCCCAAGGGCTACAACTTCGAGACGCAGCTCATCGCCACGGTGCTCTCCGTGGACGGCGAGCACGACTCGGACGTGGCCGCCCTGCTGGGCGCCTCGGCGGCGCTGCAGATCTCCAACGTCCCCTTCAATGGACCCATCGCCGGCGTCCGGATCGGCCGGCTCGACGGCAAACTCGTTGCCAACCCCACCTCGATGGAGGGAAGCGACCTCGACATGTTCATCGTGGGACGCAAGGTGACCCCCGGCACGGGGGGCCGGCCCTACGACGTCAACCTCGTCATGCTCGAGGGGGGCGCCTGGGAACTGGGCGAGGAGGACATCGTCCAGGGGATCAACCTGGCGCTGGAGAGCATGCGGCCCGTCATCGAGCTGCAGGACGAGATGCAGAAGGCCATCGGGAGGGCCAAGCGGGACTTCGCGCCCCCCGCCGTCGACGAGACCCTCTACCGGAAGATCTCCGACCTGGTGAAGGGCGGTTTCCAGGAGGCCTACCGGATCCCGGAGAAGCTCGACCGCTACGGCAAGCTGCGGGAGGTCCGCGAGAAGGCCACCGAGGCCCTCTGCAAGGACGACCCGTCGCTCAAGCCCCTCGTGGAGCACGTCATCGAGAAGATCGAACGCAGCGTGCTGAGGAACATGATTCTGGCCGAGAAGCGCCGCGTCGGCGGACGCGCCTACGACGAGATCAGGCAGATCCACAGCGAGGTGGGGCTCCTGCCCCGCACGCACGGCTCGGCCCTCTTCACGCGGGGCGAGACGCAGGCCCTCGTCACGATCACCCTGGGGACCTCCTCGGACGAGCAGCGGATGGACTACATCACGGGCGAGGAGCGCCGTTCCTTCATGCTTCACTACAACTTCCCGCCCTACTGCGTGGGCGAGGTGAAGCGCCTGGGCAGCCCCGGCCGCCGCGAGGTCGGGCACGGTGCCCTGGCCCGCCGGGCGCTGCTTCCCGTCCTGCCCACCCAGGAGGAGTTCCCCTACACGATCCGCACCGTGTCGGAGATCGTCTCCTCCAACGGCTCGTCCTCCATGGCCAGCGTCTGCGGCGGGGCCCTCTCGCTGATGGACGCGGGCGTTCCCGTGAAGGACGTCGTGGCGGGAATCGCCATGGGCCTGCTGAAGGAAGGCGACAACGTGGCGGTTCTTTCCGACATCCTCGGCGACGAGGACCACGCGGGCGACATGGACTTCAAGGTCTGCGGAACCCGGAAGGGCATCACGGCCCTGCAGATGGACATCAAGATCGACGGGATCGACGAGCCCATCCTGCGCAAGGCGCTCCAGCAGGCGAAGGAAGGCCGGTACTTCATCATCGACAGGATGAAGGAAACGCTTCCCGAACCCCGCAAGGAGCTGTCCCAGTACGCCCCGCGGATCATCACCCTGAAGATCCGGCCCGACCGGATCCGTGACCTCATCGGAACGGGCGGCAAGAACATCCGCCAGATCGTTGCCGAAACGGGCGTCTCCATCGACGTGGAAGACGACGGCACAGTACTCATCGCCTCGGCCGACCTCGAGGCCGCAGACCGGGCGATTGCCATGGTGAAGTGGCTCACCGAAGAGGCCGAGATCGGCAAGATCTACATGGGCACGGTGAAGAAGGTCGTCGATTTCGGGTGCTTCGTGGAGATCCTGCCCGGCACCGAGGGGCTCGTCCACATCTCCCAGCTTGACACGAAGCGGGTCGCCAAGGTGACCGACGTGGTCAAGGAAGGCGACAAGATCCCCGTGAAGGTCCTCGAGATCGACTCGAACGGGAAGATCCGCCTGAGCAGGAAGGATGCCCTGGGTGCAGACGTATCGAAAAACAGTCCTTTCTAACGGGATCAGGGTCATCACGGAGGAGATCCGCCACGTCCGCTCCGCCTCGATCGGCGCATGGGTCCGCTGCGGCTCGCGCCACGAGGACGAGCGGATCAACGGGACGGCCCACTTCATCGAGCACATGCTCTTCAAGGGGACGGCCCGGCGCTCGGCCTTCGACATCGCCTCCGACATCGACTCCGTCGGGGGCGTGATGAACGCCTTCACGGGCAAGGAGCTGACGGCATTCTACGTCAAGGTGCCCGACTACCACCTCCCGCTCGCCATGGATCTGCTCGCGGACATCTTCAACCACTCCCTGTTCAACCGCGACGAGATTGACAAGGAAAAGTCCGTCATCCTCCAGGAGATCCGCATGGTGGAGGACACGCCGGACGAGTACATCCACGACATCTTCGAGAAGCACTTCTGGGAAGGGCATCCCCTGGGCATGCCCGTTCTCGGGACGAGGGACTCCGTCGACGGCTTCGACCGCGGGGAAGTCCTGAAATTCTTCGAGGGGCGTTACCGGGGGGACAACCTGGTCATCGCCGCCGTGGGCAACCTGGAACACGAGAAGCTGGTGGATCTCGTGGCGGAGCTCTTCGGCGGACTGCCGGCTCTCCGGACCGGAACGGAGGAGACGAGGCCGCGCACCGCGGCCCGCCTGTCCTGCATCGAGAAGGATCTGGAGCAGCTCCACCTCGTCATCGGCACGCCGGCGCCGGCCACGCTGGACGACACGCGCTTTGCCGGCATCCTGATGAACTCCGTCTTCGGGGGCTCCATGAGCTCGCGGCTCTTCCAGGAAATCCGCGAGAAGCGGGGCCTTGCCTACGCCGTGCGCTCCTACATCGTCTCGTACCGCGACACGGGGATGCTCAACATCTATGTCGGGACCTCGAAGGACAAGACGCAGGAGGTCATCGACATCGTCCTGGCCGAGATGAAGCGCATGAAGACCGAACGGTTCACGGACAGGGAACTGCAGTCGGCCAGGGAACTGATCAAGGGCAACCTGCTCCTGAGCATGGAGAGCACCGACAACCGCATGCAGAAGCTCGCGACCAACGAGATCTACTTCGGCCGCCACGTGCCGCCGGAGGAGATCGTCGGCCGGATCGAAGGCGTGACCGCCGAGGATATCCTGTCCCTATCCGCGCAGATGTTCACGCGCCCCCAGCTGTCCATGGTCTTCCTGGGCGACATGACGGACGCCGAAATGCCCTCGGGAACGATCGACCTCTAAGATCAGCAAGCGACAGGCCGCAGGGCACGGAACCCCTCTCGTCCCCCCTTTTTCAAGAGACGGTGCGGAAAGGGGCCCCTTTCCGTAAAGGGGGCGGGGGATTCGGCCGGACAGGCGGGGCGGACCGACAGGCGAAACCCATGGAACAGATCAGCGTCGCCATCACGCGACTGGGGGGATCGGAGGACCTTCCTCTTCCTCGCTACATGACGGACCGCGCGGCGGGCATGGACCTCCTTGCCGCCGTCGAGGACGATCTGGTCCTCGCCCCGGGGTGCCGCGCCCTTGTCCCGACGGGCATCGCCATCGCGCTGCCGGAGGGCTTCGAGGCGCAGGTGCGCCCGCGCAGCGGCCTCGCGCTGAAGAACGGGGTCAGTCTCGTGAACACGCCGGGGACGATCGACGCCGACTACCGGGGCGAGATCCGCGTCATCCTGATCAATCACGGCAGCGAACCCTTCGTTGTCCGGAGGGGCGACCGGATCGCCCAGATGATCGTGGCCCCGGTCTGCAGGGTCCGGTGGGACGTGCGGGTGACCCTTCCCTCGACGCGCCGGGGCGGCGGCGGCTTCGGGCACACCGGATGAGGTCTGACGGCCTCGTATTTCCCTCATTTCTGTTGGACATCGAATTGAAAATAGTCTAAGAAACGGGAAATACGAGAAGTTAAGAAGTTGAGAAGGTAAGAAGGTTGGAGAGGCTGTGATGATTTGTGAGTTGCGGCCGGGATGGCCGGCGGAACAGACTGGACAAGACGGAACAGACGCTTGAAGACGTCCAAGGTCAGGAAAACGATCGCGGAGATCAACGAGAGGATCCGGCAGGGCAGGGCCGTCGTCGTGACGGCCGAGGAGATGATCGACGTCGTCGAGCGCCACGGGAACGCGGAGGCGGCCCGGAAGGTCGACGTGGTGACGACGGGAACCTTCGGGCCCATGTGTTCCTCGGGGGCCTTCCTGAATTTCGGCCACACCTCCCCGCGCATCAAGGCCCACAAGGTCTGGCTCAATGACGTCGCCGCCTACGGCGGTGTGGCGGCGGTCGACTGCTACCTCGGCGCCGCCGAGGTGGCCGAGGGCGATCCCCTCAACAGCGTCTTTCCCGGCGAGTTCAATTACGGGGGCGGCCATGTCATCGAGGATCTCGCGGCCGGGAACGTGATCCGCCTCCGGCTGGAAGGCTACGGTACGGACTGCTACCCCTCGCGCAAGCAGGAGAAGAACATCCTGCTGCACGATCTGCGCGATGCGCTCCTGTTCAACCCGCGCAACTGCTATCAGAACTACAACTGCGCGGTGAACATGTCCGACAAGACGATCTACACCTACATGGGGGTGCTGCGACCGCGCATGGGCAATGCGAATTACTCCACCTCCGGTCAGCTCAGCCCCCTGTTCAACGACCCCTACTACCGGACGATCGGCATCGGGACCCGCATCTTTCTCGGGGGCGGCCGGGGCTACGTGGCCTGGCACGGCACCCAGCACGCCCCGGAGACGCCCCGCAGCCCCAACGGCGTGCCCACGGGCGGGGCGGGGACGCTTGCCGTCATCGGAGACCTGAAGCAGATGTCCCCGGAATGGCTCAAGGGCGCCAGCTTCCTGGGCTACGGCGTCTCGCTGTACGTGGGCATCGGGATCCCGATCCCGGTGCTCGACGAGGAGATGGCCCGCTACACGGCCGTGAGGGACGAAGACATCGTGACCCAGATCTACGACTACAGCATGGATTACCCCGGCGGCGGTGCGATGAAGAGCCTCGGGGAAGCCACGTACAGGGAACTGCGCAGCGGCCGGATCCTCCTCAACGGCAGGGAAGTGGCCACGGCCTCCATGTCCAGCTATTATCGCGCCCGGCAGATTGCCGAGACGCTCAAGACCTGGATCGAAAAAGGGGAGTTCCTGCTTGGCGAGCCGCAGGCGCTCCTTCCCTCGGTGAGCCCTTCGCCGCCTGAGGGCCGCCGAAAGCGTTAGCGCCGCGTTGCCAGCGCCGGATCCGGGGGGTGGCGGATGAAGGTGGGGAGAGTGCTTCTGCTGTTCCTGGTCCTCATGGGCCCGGTCATCCTCTTCGGAAGCCGGGGGGTCCTGGACAATCACCGTCTCGACCGGAAGCTTCTCGACCTGAGGAAGAGCAACGAGGAGCTCGCCGTGAAAAACGACGCCCTCAAGAAGGAGATCCTTCTGCTCCGCAACGACATGCGCTACATCGAAAAGGTCGCCCGCGACGAGCTGGGCATGGTCCGGCAAAACGACAAGGTCTACCGCCGCGTGGACTGAACATGCAGAGGGTGAGAGGGTAAGAGGGTAAGAAGGTTGGAAGAGCCGGAGGCCGGTCCGAAGCTTCCGCTGCTCCAACCTTCTCACCTTCTTACGTTCTTGCCCTCTTCTTTTGCCCCATCCGGGGGGCGTCAAAAAGCTTTACATGTCTTGGGAAACGCAGTCCCCGGGCCTTTTTCGCGGTATCCTCCCTTTTCCCGGCAGCACCCCTCCGCATTTTTTATTTAACCCCGACTCCTTCCCTGCCGATTAGTAAGGTTGGGAATTCGCCCGGCCGCAACGCATGACGGCGGGGCATCCCGAGGGATGTCCTGCCGAAAAGCCCTCTGAATCAAGGTCTTTCGGGGTTGCAGGCGGGTGATTCGCTCCCCGGCCCGTTTCCCGGCCCGCCCGTGGCACAGTGCTTGCTTGATCTGTTTGCCGTAGTGGTGCGAAAGGAATCGGCCTTAACCCATTCAGCCTGTCCCGGCCTCCCGGCCGGGCGAGACCGCAAAAGACAGAGGACCCCATGCTCAAACTCAACGGCCTGTTCGCAAGCAAGAAGCAGATTGCGGGACTCGACATCGGTGCCAGTTCCATCAAGATTGCCGAGATCGCAGAGGGAGCCGACGGCTACGTGCTGCAGAATTTTGCAAGCCTCCCTCTCGCGAAGGGCATCATCGCCGACGGTCTCATCGCCAATCCCAATGCCCTTGCCGAGCGGATCAAGGAACTCCTCAAGATCTCCCGCTGCAAGGCCCGCACCGTCGTCACGTCCCTGTCCGGATACTCCGTCATCGCCAAGAAGATCGGCTTTCCCTCCATGGACGAGGAATCGCTCCGCGAACTGATCAGCGACGAGATCGAGAAGTACCTGCCCTTCGGAGACATGAAGGACGTCAATTTCGACTTCCAGATCCTGGGCTCCAGCGAGATGAGCCCCGGCCAGATGGAGGTCTTCCTCGTGGCCGCCAAGAAGGACGTCGTCCAGAGCTACGTCGAAACCATCAAGAAGGCCGGGCTGGACGTGCTCATCATGGACGTGGACTCCTTCGCCCTGGAGACGATGTACGAGGAAAACTACGACTACGGTCACGAGGACGTCTGCATCCTCGTGAATATCGGGGCCAGCATGACCAACATCAACGTCGTCAAGGGGGGCGCCTCCATCTTCATCCGCGACTTCCCCCTGGGAGGGTATTCGATCACGGAGAACCTCCAGGACAAGACGGGAGTCTCCTTCGAGGAGGCCGAGCGAATGAAGCTGGAGAAATCCGCCTCGGGAGACGAGCACAGCCGGGATGAGCTGCTCACGTACGCCGATCCCCTGCTGCTGGAGATCGAGCGATCCGTCGACTACTTCCGCTCGACCTACCCGGGCAAGTTCATCAAGCAGATCCTGCTCTGCGGCGGGACGGCCCGGATGCCCGGGATCGCGGAAGCCCTTCTCCAGAGACTCAACGTGGAGGTCGAGATCGCCGATCCCTTCCGCAAGGTTTCGGCCGACAAGAAGGCGTTTTCAGCCGAGGACCTGAAAGAAATCGGGCCGCAGGCCTCGGTCGGAGTCGGGCTCGCCATGAGGAGGATCGGGGACAAATGATCAAGGTCAACCTGCTTCCCTACCGGGAAAAGAAAAAGGAAGTCCAGTCGAAGAACCAGGCCGTCATCCTCGGCGCCCTCGGGGGCGTGTTCGCGATCCTGTTCGTCGGGTTCCACGTCTTCACCGTGATGAAGCTCAACGATCTCGAGGGCGAGGTCCAGGGGACACAGCAGAGGCTTCAGCAGCTCAGGACGAGCATCGGCGACATCAACCAGTACAAGAAGGCGAAGGAGATCCTGGAGAAGCGGCTCCACATCATCAGCTACCTCGAGAAGAACCGCTTTGCCAAGGTCTACTTCCTCGATGAGCTGACCGCCATGGTCCCGGCCAACCAGGTCTGGGTCAAATCGATGAAGGAATCGGAAGCGGACGTGAAGATCGACGGGTTCGCGCGGGACAACATCGCCATCGCGAAGTTCATGAGGAACCTGGAGCGCTCCAAGCACCTCACCTCCGTGGATCTCGTCTCGTCCAAACAAACGGAAATCGCGGGCAACCGGCTGAAGCAGTTCACCCTGTCCTGCGGTCTCAAGAAGGGGTTCTGAGCATGGCACTGAGCGTTGACGATCTCAAGAGAATGCCCCTGCGGCAGAAGGTCCTGGCGATGTTCGTGTTCGTCATCCTGCTGGGATTCGCCTACTACTCGCTCTACTACCAGGCCGCCATGCAGGAGGAGGAGCAGCTCCAGCAGAAGCTCACGGCCCTCCAGACGGAGCTCTCCCAGAAGCAGAAGCTCATGGAGGAGAAGGTCAAGTTCGAGCGGGAGATCGCCCAGCTGCAGGAACAGCTGAAAGTGGCCATGGCGAAGCTGCCCGAACAGAAGGAAATCCCGGGGCTGCTCATCTCCATGTCCGAGGCCGAGAATATCGGCGGGGTCGAGTTCCAGCTCTTCGAGCCCTTGGCCCCCGTCGAGAAGGAGTTCTATGCCGAGCTGCCCGTGAAGATCTCCCTCACCGGGGTATATCACGACACGGCCACATTCTTCGAAAAGGTGGCGAAACTGCCCCGCATCGTCAATGTGTCGGATGTCTCCATGGAACGGCGCGAAAACGCCAAGGACACCAACGGCCCCAAGGGCCCGGTCCTGGCCACGAGTTTCCTGATCAAGACCTACATGTTTGTCGAAAAGCCCGTTGAAGGGAGCAAGAAGGCGGATGGAACGGACAAGAAAGCAGCTGAGAAAAAGTAAGCCCCTCGCGGGGAGCCTGGTGCTCATCTTCCTGCTTGCGGCCTCCGCGGCGGCAGCCCCGCCGGAGAGCGCTCCGGCGGCCCGGCCCGCGGAAGTGGCCACGGCCATTCCCGCGTCGGCGCCGCCAACGGTGAAGCCCGAGGCGGCCGCCCTCGAGACCCCGGACTACCGGTACGACCCCAGGGGCAAGACCGACCCCTTCAAGGCCTTCGTGCGGCTCGAACTGCCCACCCCCGCGAAGAAGGGGCCGGAGAAGAAGAGGTACACCGGAAAGCTGACCCCCCTGCAGCGGGTTCCCCTGGACAAGGTCCGCGTGACGGGGATTGCGGGCTCCCCGGAGAAGCGTGTGGCCATGGTCGAGGACGGGGCCGGAAAGGGATACATCGTGTACTCGGGGACCCTCATCGGGGAAAACGGCGGCCGGGTGATCCAGATCCTTCCCGACCGGCTCATCGTCGAGGAGAAAACCGGGGAGGGCGGCAAGGGCAGGGAAAAATCGCACCGCGTGGCGCTGAAGCTCCATAAAGAAGAAGGCGAGGGAAGACCATGAAGAAGCTGAGCATTTGGGCACTGACGATTGCACTCTCCGTGACGCTGGTCGCCGGCTGCGCAACGATGAACGCCGGGTCCGATCCGGCAGCGGAGGACGCCGCCAGGCCGGGAGGCCCGGCGCCGGACGAGACGCCATCCGCCGTCGGCTACATCGAAAAAATCACCTTCGACAGGACGGCGGACAAGGAGAAGATCCTCGTCGCCACCTCGAAGCTCACGGGATACACGGCATCCCGGGAATCGGCCCGGACACTCGTGATCACCTTCGACCGGATGATGATGCCCGAGGAGCTGAAGAAAAAGACCGCCGACAGCGGCCTCAAGGTCATCGAGGGCGTCACCGGCGAGCAGGCGAAGTCGGGCGATCGGCCCGTGGCCACGCTGAAGGTCACGCTGAGAGACGCCGTGCCCCACCTCGTCCGCGAAGAGGGAAATCTGCTCATCGTCGACGTGGACGCGGCCGCCCTGCCCCGGAGCGAGGCCATGAAGAACGAGGTGGCCAAGATCGAGGCGACCCGGCCCGCGCCGAAGGCCCGCGAGGCCACGGTCGAGAAGAAGGAAGCCAAGGTCTACACGGGCCAGAAGATCACGGCCGACTTCCAGGATGCCAATGTCCGCAGCGTCTTCCGCCTCATCGCCGAGGTGAGCGGCCTCAACATCGTGGCCGGCGAAGAAGTCAAGGGCAGTGTCACGATGAAACTCAACGAGGTCCCCTGGGACCAGGCCCTGGAGACGATCCTCGACATCCAGCAGCTGGGCACCAAGACGCAGGGCAACGTGATCGTCGTCATGCCCGCGGACAAGATCAAGAAGGCCGAGGAGCAGCGCCTCAAGGAGGACGTCTCCCGCGGCAAGCTGAAGCAGATCTCCATCGAGGCCCAGATCGTCGAGGCCAACGAGACCTTCACGAGCCGTCTCGGCATCCAGTGGGGCGCGGGCGGTGCGACCAACATCAACTCCACGAACCTCGGCATCCTGGGCGGCTCGGCCGGATACGCCACGCAGACGACGTCGACGGGCACGACGGGCGCCACGACGATCGCGCAGACCCTCCCGGGAGGCATCGGGTTCACGGGCAGCAACCTTGCCGTGAACTTCCCCTACACCTACTCGGCCACGCCGCTTCTGGGCGTCGTCGCCGGCGGCAGCAATTTCGTCATCAGCGCCCAGATCCACGCCCTGGAGAGCACGAGCGAGGGCAAGATCATCTCCTCGCCGAAGGTCACGACACTCGACAACGTCAAGGCGACGATCAAGCAGGGCGAGGAAATCCCCTACGTCACCGAATCCACCTCGGGCGGCGTCGTGACGAGAACCGTCCAGTTCAAGGAGGCGGTGCTCAAGCTCGACGTGAAGCCGACGATCACCCCCGAGGGCAAGATCTCCATGGAGATCAAGGCCACCAACGACTATGCGGACTACTCCCGGTCCATCTCGGGCAACCCCCCCATCAACAAGAACGAGGTCGATTCCACCGTCGTCGTCTACGACGGGGACACGATCGTCATCGGCGGCATCTACAAGTCGGCCGACAACAAGACCGTCGCCGGCGTTCCCGGCCTCTACAAGGTCCCGCTGTTCGGCTGGCTCTTCAAGGCGGAGGACGAGCAGAAGATCAAGCGCGAGATCCTGATCTTCATCACGCCGAGGGTCGTTCCGGAAACCCAGGTCGCAAGGGGCGACATCTAAAGGCGGGGAAGGCGCCCCGGGCGGGGCCGAAGACCTCGGAAAACAGGAACCCCGCGGCTCCCAGGGCCGCGGGGTTCTTCCGTTTTGAACCTTGACACACCCGGGGCGCTGTGTTAGTCCCCCGACTGAACGCGAAGGACGGGACGGCGGAAGCGGGGAAAAGCGGGCAGGAAAACGACGAAAAGAGAACGGGGAGCAGGCGGATGGAAAGAAACGGCGCCGACGGCCACGGGACGGTTCGGCCCAGCGATGTGGCGGACCGCAGGGAATTCATCGCCCGGGCCGAGGCCTGCCTGGAACAGGACCCCTCCCGCGCCGTCGAACTCGCCCTGGCACGGCTTCGGGCCTACCCGGACGACGTCGAGGCCCGGGTCGTGCTCGGCGCCGGGCGGTTCCGGAAGGGGGAACGGGGCCCGGCCCTCGACGTGCTGCGGGAGTTCGCCCGCGACGTGACCCGGTGGTCGCCCGCCTTCCGAATCCTCTCCGAGCTGTGCCGTGAACAGGGTCTGGCCGACGAGGCCGACCGGGCAGCCCGCATCTACATGTCGCTGAACCCCGAATCCGAGGAGGCCATCCAGGATCTCGAGGACCGCCTGCGCAGGGAGAGCCGCGCGTACCCGGAGGCGGCCGAGAAGCCCGATGAGGATGCCGGCCTGCCCCGGGCGGCCGATTTCAGGACCCTCACCCTGGCCGATCTCTACGCCCGCCAGGGCTACCGGGAACTGGCCGAGGCGCTCCTGAAGGAAATCCTCGCCTCGGACCCCCGGAACCGCGATGCCCAGGACAGACTTTCCAGACTGCGGCCGCGGGAGCGCGAGGGCGCGAATCTTCCCCTTGCCGCCGGGGCCGTCCCGGCCGCGGGAGACAAGGACCTCTTTTTCGGGGACCCCGCGGCGCCCCCGTTCCAGGGTCTCTTCAGTCACACGGCACGCGCGGAGAAGCCCGGGGACGAGGATCCGAAAGCGGGAGAGCCCGCAGGCCCCGTGCCGGGATCCGCCGTCTCGGACCGCCGTTCGGCCGTCGCCGGAACCCTGAACCGCTGGCTTACCTCCCTGGACAGGATGAAACGGCATGCCTGACAGAGCGCCCGCCGCCACGAGGAGATCCCGCTTGCGGGCCCTGCTGCGCCGCTCGGGCGTGGATGTGCTCCTGATCCTCGACCTCAAGAACATCCGCTACCTCACGGGCTTTTCCGGCAGCGACGGGGCCCTGCTGGTGGGCGCCGGGAAACCGACCCTCCTCGTGGACGGACGGTACACGACCCAGGCCGCCGGGGAGGCCCCGGGAACCCGCGTGGTCCTTTACCGGGAAAAGGCCGCCGGAATCGCCGACGCCCTGTCCGCGGGCGGGTACGGGCACGTGGGTTTCGAGCCCTCCGTCATGACCGTGGACGTTTTCGGCGCGCTGCGGCGCAAGGCGAGGAAGGTGCGTTGGAAGCCCCTCCCGTCGGAGCTGGGATCCATCCGCGCCGTCAAGGATTCCGTCGAAATCGGACATATCCGCAGGGCGATCCGCATCGCCGCCGGGGCGCTCCGGTCGGCCCTGGCCGGGTTCCGTCCCGGCGTGTGCGAGCGCGACATCGCCCTCGAACTCGACTACGAGATGCGGAAAAGGGGCGCGGAAGCCCCTTCCTTTGACACGATCGTTGCATCGGGTCCCAACAGCGCCCTTCCCCACGCTCGGCCGGGAAGGCGGAAGATCCGGCCGGGGGATTTCGTGGTCGTCGATTACGGGGCCGTCAGCGGCGGGTACCATTCGGACGAAACGTGCACCTTTGCCGTCGGGCGTGCGGGGAGGCGGCACAGGGCGCTGTACACCGTCGTCAAGGAGGCCCACGACAGGGCCCTGGAGACGGTGAGGCCGGGGGTTGCCTGCCGAGACGTCGACGCCGCCGCGAGGGCCGTTATCGAAAAGGCGGGGTACGGCCCCCGGTTCACGCACGGCACGGGGCACGGGCTCGGGCTCGACGTTCACGAGGCCCCGCGGCTCTCGGCCCTGTCGGAGGCCGTCCTCGAAGAGGGAATGGTCATCACCATCGAGCCGGGCATCTATCTTCCCGGTTCCTGCGGCATCCGCATCGAGGACACGGTCCTGGTGACCCGGGACGGGTTCCGGGTGCTCACGGAATTTTCGAAAGAGTTGCAGGTGATCGGTTGAAAGACGAGAAGGCAGGAGGTTGAGAGGGCAAGAAGGTAAGAAGCCTGGAGAATCGTTCAGCGTGCTCTGGCTGGGATCCTGATCCGGATTTCTTACCTTCTCGACTTCTTCTTTTGTTTTGGGGGGAGCATGTCCGTTTTTCAGGAAGATCTTTTTTACAGCCGTGAACACACCTGGGTGAGGGTGGACGGCAACATCGCCACGATCGGCATTTCCGACTACGCCCAGGAGCAGCTCGGGGACATCTACTCCGTGGAGCTGCCCGAGCCGGACCGCGAGGTCGAGCAGGACGAGGCCTTCGGCTCCATCGAATCCTCCAAGTCTGTGGCGGAGCTCGTCTCGCCGGTCAGCGGCGAGGTCATCAGCGTCAACGAGGACATCGAGGACGACACCGGCGTGATCAACAGCGACCCCTATGGGTCCGGCTGGCTCATCATGGTCGAGCTGCGCGATCTCGACGAGCTCAACAATCTCCTCGATGCGGAGGAATACAGGGATTATGTCGGCGAGGAAGCCGTGGAAGAGGAATGAGTGAGGCCCTGTGGCGCTTTCTGCCCTTCCGTGCGCTCAACGCCGCCGAAAACATGGCCGTCGACGAGGCCGTTTTCCGTCTGAACCGCCGGGAGGGCCTTCCCCCGACTCTTCGGTTCTACGGATGGCGACCCCCGGCCGTGTCCCTCGGTTACTTCCAGAAGACATCCCGGGGAATTGACGTCGGCGCCTGCCGGCAGGCGGGAATCGACATCGTGCGCCGTCCCACCGGGGGAAAGGCCGTTCTGCACGAGCACGAGCTGACCTACTCGGTGGTTGCGGCCGCGGACCACCCCCTCTTCACGGGCGACATCACAGGGACCTACCGGGTCGTGAGCGCCTGCATCGTGGAGGCTCTGCGCCGGCTCGGCCTGGCGCCCGAGGTTGCCTGCGAGGGCCGGTCGGCGGCGGGGATGCCCCTGGAGGGATACTGTTTTGCCGCGCCGTCCCGGTACGAGCTCCTCGTGGGGGGGCGCAAGATCTGCGGGAGCGCCCAGGTCCGGTCGGGAGGCGTCTTCCTCCAGCATGGCTCCCTGCTGGCCGACATGGACCCGGCGCGGACCGCGTCGGTCATGGGGGTTCCCGCCGGGGCCGTCTCGGCGACGACGACCACCCTCCGGGAGCAGCTCGGCAGGGCCGTCGGGTGCGGAGAACTGGCCCGTCTCCTCCGGGAGGCCTTCGAGGACACGCTGGGCATCCGTTTGGCCGAGGGCTGCCTGAGCCCGGCCGAGAAGTCGCTGAAGGAGCGCCTGGTCGCGGAAAAATATGGCCGGGACCGCTGGAACCTCGAGGGAAAAGCCGACCCGGGAGAGGATGCGGCCCCGGCCGCTGACTGAAGGGGCCCGATTCCCAAAGTTTTCATTGACAAAAGAGTTGTTATCTAATAATGTTCAGTGGTTTCGCGGGGGAAAATCGTGTTCATCGGCCGGTCCGCGCATTCTCCCGGCCCGTGCAATCACCTATGATTCCGTTGCGCTGAAGGCGTTTTGTCCCGCCGGAACGCTCGAATTCATACCGAATCTACAAGGAAGGGAGCGATCATTTTTGGAAGTCAAGGTTTTCGACAATGACGTCGACAAGGCATTGAAGGTCCTGAAGAACAAGCTGTCGAAGAACGGCCTGTTCAAGGAGCTGAAGCTGCGCCGCGCCTACGAAAAGCCTTCCGTCAAGCGCAAGAGAAAAGCGCTCGAGGCCAGACGGCGGCTTGCCAAGCTTCAGAGACGGCGCCACTCGTAACCGGCTGCATGGACAGACGTCCCGAGACAACCCTTACCGGGGACGGGGGCGGAGGCCTCAAGGCCGGGTTTCCGCCTCGGTCCCCGGATTGCGCCTGATGGAAGAAAAACAATATCTCGTCGATGCCCTTTCCGTTAACGAATCGTGGCGGATGTTCCGCATCATGGCGGAGTTCGTCGAGGCCATAGAAGAACTCTCCGATATCGGGCGGGCCGTGACCATCTTCGGATCCGCCCGGACCAACCCGGCCAACCCGTACTACCGGAAGACGGAACACCTGGCGCGACTGCTTGCCCAGCAGGGCTTCAGCGTCATCACGGGCGGCGGGCCCGGCATCATGGAGGCGGCCAACAAGGGGGCTGCCGAGGCCGGCGGCACGTCGGTGGGGATGAACATCCGCCTGCCCTTCGAGCAAACGCCCAACGAATTCGCCAATGTGAAGCTCTACCACAAGTATTTCTTCATCCGGAAGGTCATGTTCGTCAAGTTCGCCGTGGCCTACGTCATTGTGCCCGGCGGCTTCGGCACCATGGACGAGCTCTTCGAGGCCCTCACCCTGATCCAAACGAAGCGCATCAAGAGCTTCCCCGTCATCCTGATGGGCAGCGATTACTGGAAGGGCCTTCTCGACTGGATCAGGAGCGTCATGCTCGGCGAGGGCATGATCTCCCGCGAGGACATGGAGCTGTTCCGTGTCCTGGACGAACCGGAGGAGATCGTGCAGTACATCCGCAAGTTTGTCATCGTCTGATCGGCCGGCCGCCGCCTTTCCGCAATATCTCCTCTCCCGTTTTCGCCGGAATTGAGGTATACCGTATACGGTCCGCGGGCGATTGCGGCCCGCGGGGGATATCTCGACGACCCGATCGTGAAATGAGCCGCAGAGAGCAGAGCTCCGAAAAGAGCATCGAGGGTGTCCTGGAGGACATCGCGAAAGGGAAGGGCGCGTCCTGCTACCTTCTTTACGGGGACGAGGAGTTTCTCGTGGAGGAGGCTTTGGGAAAGATCGTCGACGCCCTGGTCCCCGGGCCGGACCGGGACCTGAGCCTCTTCGTGATGGATGACGAGTCGGGCGGGGTGAATGCCGTCTGCGAGACCCTTCTGACGCCTTCCCTCATCCCGGGGCCGAAGGCCGTCGTCCTGCGGAAAACCCGACTCTTCTATTCGAAGTCTTCGCTGTCCGAGCTCGCGAAAAAAGTCGCCGACAGCGCGGAAACGGATCTCCCCTCGGCAGCCCGGACCTTCATGGCCCTGCTCGACGTGGCGGGCTGGGACCTCGAGCAGCTCCGCGACGAAGGCTGGCGGAGGATCCCCGATGCGCAGTGGCGGGAAGCGCTGGGAGAGGAGGGAGCCGCGGAGCGGGACAAATGGCTCCCCCGGGTGCTGGAGCACTGCCTCTCGCACAACCTGGCCGGGGGCGCGGCGCCGGGGAGCACGGAGGCCCTCGAGGATCTCCTGTCAGCCGGCCTGCCCGAGGGGCACGTCCTGGTCGTATCGGCCGACTCCGTGGACCGCCGCAAGAGGCTCTTCAAGGTGATGGCCGACAGGGGGGTCGTGCTGGCGTTCGTGAGGGCGCGCAACGAGGCGAGGCAGCGCAGCGTCATGATGGAGACCCTGCGGGAAAAGCTCGCGCGGAAGGGGAAGACGCTCAGCCCCGAGGCATGGGCCGTCCTGGGGAGGAAAACGGGATTCCGGCTGCGGGATTCGGCCGAGGCGCTCGATCAGCTGATCACGTACACAGGGGACCGGACGCGGATCGAGACCGCCGATGTGGAGGCGGTGATCGGCCGCACGCGCGACGACACGGTGTTCGACCTGACGGAGGCCCTTGCGGGACAGGACGCGCGCCGAGCCCTGGCGAGTCTCGGCGATCTGCTCTACCAGGGGGTCCACCCCCTCGTCATCCTGGCCATGATCGCCAGGGAGATCCGTTTTCTCGTCCACGGCAAGGCGTTTCTCGGCACGGGCAGGCTGGGCGACTTTCGCGCCGACATGGACTTCGGCCGGTTCCAGAAGACCGTCTACCCGGCCGTGAAGGCGTTCCAGGATGGACCGGGCAAGGGAGCCGCCCTCGCGAACCAGCACCCCTACGTGATCTACAACGCGCTTCGCAACTCGGCCCGATATCCCTTCGGGGAGCTGCTGTCCCGCATGAGACGGGTGCTTGCCGCAGACGTGGCGATGAAATCGGCAGGGCAGGAGCCCAGGCTTCTGCTCGAGCGGCTGTTGATAGACCTGTGCGGACAGGCCGGGGCGCGGCGGCAGATGCCGGGTTGATAGCGCCTTCCTTGTCTCACCGTTCCGCCTTCCTGCCCTCTAGACTTCCGTATCGGTTACAGCTTCTCCAACCCCCGCTGCCTGAGCCTCTCGCGCCTGGACGTGCGGTGGGAGGGGCCTTTCTTCTTCGTCCCCCTCGGGGAGGGATCGCCTTCGTCATCGTCTTTCCCGCTCGGGGCCTCTGCGCCTGCCGGGGCGCCGCGGGCGCGGCGAACCTTCTCCTCGAACTCCCGGGAGGCAACGGCCGTGACGCCCGCTCGCGCGACGGCATCCATGACGGGGCGGTCCGAGGTGACGACGACCGTCTCGTCGGCGTGCAGGCGGGCGAGTCTCTTGATGACCTCGTCCGCCTTTTCCCCCCGCCGGGAGTAGATGATATCGATGCCCGCTTCCCGGTCGCGCTCCTCCCGGGCCGGGCCCCCGAGCCAGCCGTCGAAAACGACGGTGATCCGGTGGCCCATGACCCGCCTGTAGCCTGCCAGCATGTGGACGAGGGCCTTGCGGCCCGCCTCCAGGCCCCGGCGTTCGTGGGCCCTCAGGACGTCCGACTGACGGATCAGGTTGTAGCCGTCGATGATGAGATGCATATAACAACAGGCTAAAGGCTAAGGGCAAAGGGCTAAGGGTAAAGAAAAATACACATGCAACAGGCTCAGGGCTAAAGGCTTAGGGCTAAGGGCAAAACAAAAACACGAACGACAGGCTAAAGGCCAAGGGCATGAATGTTTCTTTTTTACCCTTCACCTCATGCCCTTCGCCCTTAGCCTTTTGCCTGCATTGATACTACCCCACTTGACCGGCGCCTTCAAGGGCGGCGGACATCCCCCGTTTTTGCGGCGCGAAATAGTTGTGGACATTCGCCCCCAAAGTCCTATAATCGCCCCTACGCCCCGGCGGCCGGGGGGCAGGACCCGGGTCCGGGCTGTTCGGCGGGTTCGGAGCGGCGGAATGCACGGCCGGGGCGGGATCGCGCCCCGAACCGTCCGCCTCCGGGGGAGGAACCCGCAATCGGCCGACCGGCGTGACGGCGTTTCGGCAGCGCCTCGACAACATGGCTCAGAACGGCACGAACAACCAGGCCCGCCTGGAAAAGCTCTACGAGATCATCCGGGGCAAGCGGAAAATCCTGATTGTGACCCACAATCACCCCGACCCCGATGCGCTGGCCGCCGCGTTCGCCCTGAAGTATCTCCTGCAGACGAAATGGAAGGTCGCCTCGATCATCGCGGCCAGCGGGGTCGTGGGCCGCGCCGAGAACCGGGCCATGATCCGTCACCTGAAGATCGACCTGCGCGCTCTCTCCGAGATCAACCTAAACAACTTCAGCGTCATTGCCCTCGTGGACACGCAGCCCGGGGCCGGCAACAACTCCCTGCCCCGATCCGTCATCCCCGACATCGTCATCGACCACCACGTCCCCATCCGGGCCAGGACCCGCCTGGCGCAGTATTACGACATCCGGACCGATTACGGGAGCACGTCGACCATCCTGGCCGAGTACCTGAGGGATGCGGGCATCACGGAAGTGGACCGCAGGGTGGCCACGGCGCTTCTCTACGGCGTCCGGTCCGACACGCGCGACCTGGGCCGCGGGGTCAGCGAGAAGGACATCAACGCCTGCATGTACTTCTACGACCGGGTCCTCTTCCGCCTGCTGTCGCAGATCGAGCACCCGGAGGTCCCGCGCGACTACCTGAGCATGCTCGAGAGGGCCATCAGCAGCGCGCGGCTGTACAAGGATGTCGTCATCCTGGATCTGGGCCGCGTCGAGCACCTGGAGATCATTGCCGAGATGGCCGACCTCATCGTCCGGACGGAAGGGGTCAAGTGGGTCCTGTCGGCGGGGGAGTTCGTCGGCGACGTGTACTTCTCGCTGCGGACCAAGAAGAGGCGCGGGTCGGCCGACCGGATCGCCCAGCAGATGGTGGCGGGCCTCGGGACGGGGGGCGGCCACGAGATGCTGGCCGGAGGCAAGGTGTCCGCCGGCGGGATGCCCCACCACTCCCCCGAGGAGCTGACGGAAATCCTGGCGGCGAGATTCCTGAAGGCCGTCAAGCGCAGGGATTCCAGGGCCGAGAATCTCCTGGCCTACAGCCGGGGGGCCGCCGCGCCCGGGAAGCCGGAAGCGGGCGAGACACCCGTGGAAGAAAAGAAGCAAGGAAGTTAAGAAGAGCGGAAGAGCGGGAAAACCAATGCTCCCTGTCTGCGCTTCCTGGCTTCGTGCATGCCTGTCTGCGACTATCGTATCCCGCCGAGTATCGCTTTCATCCGGGCAATCGTGTCGGCGTACGGAGGGCTGCCGAAAATGGCGGCGCCGGCCACGAAGACATCCGCGCCCGCCTCGGCCAGGACCCCGATGTTGTCCGGCGTGACGCCCCCGTCGACCTCGATGACCAGCCCCAGGCCGCGCGATCGCGCCAGCTCCCTTGCCTTCCGGATCTTGGGCAGCGTGCCCGGGATGAACTTCTGCCCGCCGAACCCGGGGTTCACCGTCATGATCAGCAGCTGGTCGATGTCGGGCAGGATCTCCTCGATGCAGGACAGGGGCGTCGACGGGTTCAGGGAGACCCCCGCCCTGGCCCCTTTCCCCTTGATGTAGTTCACCGTCCGGTTCAGGTGGATCACCGCTTCGGCGTGAACCGTGACGATGTCGCTGCCCGCATCGATGAAGGCGTCGATGTAGCGGTCCGGGTCCTCGATCATGAGATGCACGTCGAAGGGCAGGCGCGTCGTTTTCCTGAGGGAGGCGACGACGCCGGGGCCGATGGTGATGTTCGGGACGTAATGGCCGTCCATGACGTCCACGTGGATCAGGTCGGCGCCGGCCTTCTCCACGGCCCTGATCTCCTCTCCCAGCCGGCTGAAATCGGCGGAAAGAATGGACGGGGCGATCCGATACTTCATCATGGCATCCTCAGGACGGGCAAAAGACATAAGGCAAAAGGCATAAGGCAAAAGAGAGACTGGATTCAACGAACCCTTTCTTTTTTGCCATTAGCCTTAAGCCCTTAGCCCCGTGCCTGTATTTTAATAGCGCAGCACCACGGGCGGATAGACCCTTCCCGTGTCCGCCTCCCTCAGCCGCAGCCGCAGTTCCTGGGCCTTTTTGGCCTCGCCCGGGAAAAAGACGAACCCGTGGGCCAGCTCCTGCGGCGCCACGGCCCTGCGCTCGAGGGAGCGAGTCCGGAGGTCTTCCCGGATCTGGCGCTGCACGTCGGTGTCCGACATGCCCTGGGCGCCCCCGAGGACGGCCCCTGTCGCCGCGCCGGCAGCCGCGCCCTTCATGGCGGCGTCGCCGACCCCCTGGCCGCTCACGATCCCGATCGCCGCGCCGATGATCCCGCCCGCTACGGCGCCGAGGGCGCCGTACTTGGCGGCGCCGGGGGCGACTTCACCGAATTCCGTTTTCTTCGCGATGCGGTCGTAGGCAAGCTTGGCGTCGAGGACCTGCCAGGCGTTGTTCTCCGCGTCGACGAGGATCGTCTGCTCGGCGACGATCTCGAGGGGGTGGCTTCCCTTGTTGTCGAAGACGACCTGGACGGGGAGGATGTCGGGCCGGATGTCGAAGCCGAAGGCGTTCCGCGCCTCTTCCGGGTTGTCCCATGCCCTGGAGGCCACGATGGCTCCACCGACGGCCGTGGCATTGGGATAGGCCTGCGGCATCTTGAAGGGCACGACCTGCCGCTGGTACCGGGCGCAGGACGCAAGCGCCAGGACGACGCTCAATGCGATCAGGCTCACGAGGAATGCTTTTCTGGGCGTCATGAAAGGAGTCCTCCGTTTGTTGCGTTGACTATTCCACCGTAAATTCGGGCTCTTTGGCGAGCCCAGCCCACCCTACAACAGAACCCCTCCGATGTCAACGAATGATGGCGAAAGGCACAAGGCTCAAGTCTCGGAGCATGAAACAACAGCGTGGTTCTTCGCTTTTGCCCTTCGCCATGAGCCACATGCCCTGTGCCATAAACGCATGAGCCTTTCCCGCGTTTACAGGGACAGAGCTTGACAGCCTGCCGAAACCGCATTATCGTCGGGCGGTGCTGAGCGTGCTCTACAACCTCGCGCTGCTTGCGGGCCTCGTGCTCCTCGCGCCCTACTATGCCATCAGGATCCTCGTGACGGGAAAGTATCGCGCCAGCATCGGGCAGAAGCTGGGCAGGATCCCCCGGGGATTGATCTCCTCCCTCGAGGGCCGCCCCCGGATCTGGGTCCACGCCGTGTCGGTGGGGGAGGTGACGGCGGCGGCGCCCATTGTTGCCGCCCTGCGGGGAAGGCTCCCCGGCGCCTGCATCTTCCTGACGACAGGAACGGAGACGGGCCAGGCCATGGCAAAGAGGCTCGTTCCCCAGGCGACGGCCTGCGCCTATTTCCCGCTCGACCTCCCCTGGGTCGTGGGGCCGGTCATTGAAAAAATCGCCCCTGACATCGTCGTCCTGACGGAAACGGAACTGTGGCCCAACTTCCTGGGGCATTGCTCGAGGCGCGCGATTCCGGTTGTCATGGTCAACGGGCGCGTCTCTCCCCGGTCCTTCAGGCGGTATTCGCGGACCTCCTTTTTCTGGAAGAAAGTTCTCGGGACGGTCCGCGAGATCGGCGTCATCTCCGGCGTGGACGCCGATCGTATCCGGGCGCTCGGGGCGGCGCCGGGAAACGTCCGTGTCATGGGGAATGCCAAGTACGACAGCCTCGCCTCGCGGGTGAGCGGCGAGGACTGGTCCCGCAAGGCCGCCCAGCTGAAGATGACGGCGGATTCCCGCGTCCTCGTGGCGGGCAGCACGCATGAAGGGGAAGAGGCCGTCGTCCTCGACGTGTACCGCGGGCTGCTGCGGGAGTTCCCGGACCTGCGGCTCGTCCTCGTGCCCCGCCACCCCGAGCGGGGGGCGGCGGTCCGCGACCTCGCCGCGCAGAAGGGGCATGCCTGCATCCTGATGAGCGAGATCCGCGCCGGGCGGGAGCCGCAGGGCGAGCTCGTCGTCGTCGACGTGATCGGCGAGCTCTTTGCCCTCTACAGCCTCGCCACCGTGGTCTTCTGCGGGGGAAGCCTCGTGCCGAAGGGAGGCCAGAACATCCTCGAGCCGGCCGCCTGGGGGAAGGTGGTCTTCTACGGGCCTTCCATGGAGGACTTCGCCGACGAGAAGGCCCTGTTGGAAGAAGCGGGGGCCGGTATCTGCGTGAGGGACGGCAGGGAGCTTCTCGACAGGATGAGGGAAATCCTGTCGGATCCCGCCGAGCGGCAGCGCCGCGGGGCCGAGGGCCGGAAGCGGGTCCTGTCGAGCCGCGGCGCCGCCGAGCGATATGCGGAGATGGTCGTCAAGGCGTTAGGGCTAAAGGCTAAAGGCTAAAGGCAAGACGGGATATTGCCTGATCGTCTTTTCTTTCACCCGTCGCCCTTTGCCGTAAGCCTTTAGCCCGTTTTTCTTGTTGACAACCCGCACCCTTTCCGATATCAAGGGTGTACTTTGTGAGGGAATGACCGGAAAATGACGTCGATCGGCGCAAGAAGAGAACTGCTGAGCCTCAAGGGTCTATTGTGCCTCGCTCTGCTCCTGCTTCTGCGGACATACCGATCGCCCGTCGTTTTTAGAATTTAGGGAATCGAAGACGGAATTCTAAAGGCCATGGGCAGAAAGCTCATGGCCTTTTTCATTTCCCGGCAGCGCAAGGAGCGGACGGACAACATGAAAGAGATCATCTGGTTCGGTCGGGGAGGCCAGGGCGCCGTTGTTGCCGCGCAGATCCTGGCGGAGTCTGCATACCTGGAAGGCTTCAGGGGCGTCACGTCGGCGCCGACCTTCGGCCCCGAGCGCCGCGGCGCGCCGGTGACGGCCTCGACGCGGATCTCGGAGGAGCCCATCCGGATGTTCTCCCAGGTGGAGATGGCCGACATCGCCGTCGTGCTGGACGAAACGCTGCTCGGCGTCGTCGACGTCAAGGGACGGATCCGGAAGGGCGGGACGGTGATCGTCAACACCTGCGCAAAACCGGAGAGCCTGGGGTTTGCGGCCGATGTCGACGTGGCCGCCGTCGATGCCACGGGGATCGCCCTGAAGCTTCGCCTCATGAAAGAGGGGGCCCCGGTGATCAACACGCCGATGCTGGGCGCCTTCGCGAAGGCCACGGGGATCGTCTCCCTGGGCAATGTCGAAAAGGCCCTCCGCAGCAAGCTCTCCGCGGCCGTGGCCTCGCAGAACTTCGAGACGGTGAGAGCGGCCTACGAGGGAACAACGCTCAGCAAGGTAAAAGGCTGAGGGCGAAAGACGAAGGGCAAAGGGCGAAAGGCGAAAGGCAAGAGCGAGGGCAGGATTTTCCCTGTTTTCCAACCCTTTGCCTTTAGCCCTTCGCCTTATGCCGTGAAGTCGGAATCGACCACGAAGAGGTAGAGGCAAACGACATGAAAAAGAAAGACGAAAACATATCCGCCATGTGCAGGCCCACCGTCGGCGAGGCCGGCAGGACCGGCGACTGGCGCGACCTGCGGCCCGTCATCGACCACAGCAAGTGCACGCCCTTCGTCAAGAAGAAGGCGGCCTGCTACCTGTGCTGGCTCTACTGCCCCGAGGCGGTGGTCAAGGCGGGGATCCCCGTCGAGATCGATCTCGAGTACTGCAAGGGCTGCGGGATCTGCGCCGAGGAGTGCCCGTCGAGGGCCATCAGCATGGTGAGGGAGGACCAGTGCAATGACTGACGCGCGCATCATCACCGGAAACCAGGCGGCGGCCGTGGCGGCCAGGCTCTGCGACGTCCAGGTCATTGCCGCCTACCCGATCACCCCCCAGTCGCAGCTTGCCGAGATCCTGTCCCAGTTCGTGGAAAGCGGCCAGCTGCGGGCCGAATACGTCCGGGTGGAGGGCGAGCACTCGGCCATGACGGTCTGCATCGGGGCCTCCACCGTGGGGGCCCGGGTCTTCACGGCCACGAGCGCCAACGGCCTTTTGTACATGCACGAGCAGCTGCACTGGGCCGCCGGGTCGAGGCTGCCCATCGTCATGTGCTGCGTCAACCGCGGCGTGGGCGCCCCCTGGTCCATCTTCAACGACCAGCAGGACTCGCTCGCCCAGCGCGACACGGGCTGGATCCAGATCTACTGCCGCGACAACCAGGAGATCCTCGACACGGTCATCCAGGCCTACCGGATCGCCGAAACGGTCTACGCCCCCGTCATGGTCTGCTACGACGGCTTCGTGCTCTCCCACACGATGATGCCCGTCGTCAGCCCGGCCCCGGCGGCCGTCCGGAAGTTTCTGCCGCCCTACAGGCCCCATACCATCCTCGACGCCGCAAACCCGCTGACCCTCAACTCGGTGCTGCTGCCCAACCGGCGGCCCGACGCCGAGGGGACCCTCTGCGACGGCTACATGGAGATGCGCTGGAAGCTGCAGAACGCCCTCGACCGGGCCCCGGAGGTTATCCGCGAGGTCAACCGGAGTTTCGCGGAGGCCTTCGGGCGCGACCACGGCGGGATGCTCTGGACGCACCGGACGGAGGACGCCGAGGTGATCCTCTCGGGCATGGGCTCGCTTGCCGCCGAAGCCACGGTGGCCGCCGATGCCCTGCGCGAGGAGGGGATCCGGGCCGGCGTCGTGGGGATCCGCGTCTACCGCCCCTTCCCGGCAAAGGAGGCCGTCGAGGCCTTCCGGGGCGCGAAGGCCATCGTCCTCTTCGAGAAGAGCATCAGTTACGGCTACGAGGGGGGGCTGTGCTCGGACCTCAAGGCCGCCTTCTACGGCAGCGGGATCCTGGCGCCCATCCACGACCACGTGGCGGGCCTCGGGGGCCGCGACGTGAAGGCGAGGGAGCTGGTCGAGGCCGTCAAGTCGTCCCTGGCCCGGATCCAGGCGGGCGAGCGGGATCTGAAAACCACCTGGCTGAACTGCGCCACGGAGTAGAGCCATGCCGCACAATCTCTTCAAGATCCACGAGAAGGAATACGTCCTGCCCGGCACGAGGGCCTGCCAGGGCTGCGGGCTCTCCATCGCCTACCGGTTCGCCCTGAAGGCTCTCCGGGAGGACACGATCGTGACCTTCCCCGCTTGCTGCCTGTGCGTCCTTCACGGCCTGTACCCGCTCACGCCGGTCCTCGTCCCCAGCGTGAATTCCACCTTCGCTGCCACGGCCGCCTCGGCCTCGGGCATCGCGGCGGGGCTTGCCGCCCTGAACCGGACGGAGACGACCGTCGTGGCCTTCGCCGGCGACGGCGGCACCTTCGACATGGGCATCCAGGCCCTCTCGGGGGCCGCCGAGCGCGGGACGGACTTCATCTACGTCACCTACGACAACGAGGGCTACATGAACACGGGCACCCAGCGCTCGAGCGCGACCCCCATGGGGGCCCTCACGACGACGACCCCCGTGCTGACGAAGCAGCAGCACAAGAAGGACTTCCTCAAGATCATGGAGGCCCACCAGATCCCCTACATCGCCACGGCGACGCCGGCCTACCCCATCGATCTCTACGACAAGTTCGTCCGGGCCAAGCGCATCAAGGGGTCGCGGTTCATCCACATCCACACGCCCTGCCCCCCGGGTTGGCAGTACCCCACGAAGGACACGATCCGCATCGGGCGTCTCGCCGTCGACACCGGGCTGTGCGTGCTCTTCGAGGTGGAGAACGGAAAGTTCCGCTTCACCGGGCGCAGCCGCACGCTCGCCGAGAAGGGCAACAAGCTTCCCGTCGTGCACTACGTGGAGAAGCAGGGGCGCTTCAAGAAGATGAGCATCGAGCAGCTCAACCAGCTCCAGGCCTGGGTGGACGACCGCTGGGAGGAGTACAGGAGGAAGGCGGCGGAATCGAAATGACCGGAAAGCAGGAAGGTAAGAAGGTGTGAAGGTTGGAGGATCTGCCGGCAAGCGGCATGCCCTTTCTCACCTTCTCACCTTCATAACTTCTTCTTAAAAAGGAGGGGAATATATGGATCTCGGACTGAAAGGGAAGGTGGCGCTGGTGGCCGGGGGCAGCCAGGGGCTCGGGCTCGCCGTGGCGCTGGATTTTGCCCGCGAGGGGGCGAAGGTCGCCATCTGCGCGCTCGACGACCCGCACCTGCAGGCGGCGGCCGAGGCGATCGGGAAGGCGGGCGGCGGCGAGGTCTTCGCCATCCCGGCCGACGTGTCGGACCTGGAGCAGGCGAAGAATTTCGTCCGGAAGTCGGCAGCCCGTTTCGGGACGGTGGACATCCTGGTCAACAACGCCGGGGGCCCGCCCTCGATGAGCTTTCTCGAGATCGACGACGAGCTGTGGCTGCGGGGCTGCCGCCTCAACCTGCTCTCCACGATCGTGATGACGCGCGAGGCCGTGCCCGTCATGAAGGAGAAGCGATGGGGGCGGATCATCAACATGACCTCGATTGCCGTCAAGCAGCCCATCGACGGCCTGATCCTGTCCAACACGGTGCGCTCGGGCGTCATCGGCTTTGCCAAGTCGCTGTCGAACGAGCTGGCGTCCTTCAACATCACCGTCAACAGCGTCTGCCCGGGCTACACGATGACGGACCGCGTCCGCAATCTCTCGAAGGTCCTCGCCGAGAAGCAGGGGACGACCCCCGAGGCCATCGTCGGGAAATGGGAGGCCGAGATCCCCATGCGGCGGATCGGCACGCCCGAGGAGTTCGCTAGCCTCGTCGTCTACCTCGCCTCGCGGCAGGCGGGCTACATCACCGGCGCGGCCATCCAGATCGACGGGGGATGGTACAAGGGAATCATGTGATAAAGGCAGACATCAGGCATAAGGCAAAAACAAGAAAAGACGGGCCAAGGGCATAAGGCAAAACGAAGAGGGCATCGGGAACAGGCAATCCCGATGCCCCCTTTCGCTTTTACTGCGCCTCGGCGAGGGGTTCCGGCCCCGGGGATGGCGTCTCCGCGTGCGCCTCCGGGCTTGGCGTTCCGCGGTGCCGAATGAGCCATTCCAGCTTGTCCAGCAGGATCCCGAACGTCGACGGGTTCCTGGCGGAGATGGCGACGGCGTCGAAGCGCCTGCACAGGGCGGCAAGCAGCTCCTTGTCGGCCACCCGGTCCTCCTTGTTGAAGACCCGGATCGTCGTCTTGGCCGCGATGCCCAGCTCCGCAAGAATCGTTTCCACCGCTGCGATGTGCTCCTCGAAATCGGGGCTGCTCACGTCGATGAGATGCAGGAGCACGTCGGCCTCGTGGAGCTCCTCGAGGGTCGCCCGGAACGCGGCGAAGAGCTCCTTCGGCAGGTTGCGGATGAAGCCCACCGTGTCGGTGATGACGGCCTCGGTGTCGCGGGGGAACCGCAGCCGCGAGCTTTTCGGGTCGAGGGTGGCGAAGAGCCGGTCCTCGGCCAGGACGTTGCTCTGCGTGAGCGCGTTGAGCAGCGTCGATTTCCCCGCGTTGGTGTACCCGACGATGGAGATGACCGGAAGCCCCGCCTTCTCCCGGCCCGCCCGGCGCGTGTTTCGGCCCTTCTGGATGTTTTTCAGCGCCCCCTCGAGCCGGTGAATCCTGTCCCTCACCCGCCTGCGATTGATCTCCAGCTTCGTTTCCCCGGGCCCGGTGCCGCCGATCCCTCCCGTGAGGCGCGACATGGCCGTGTTCTTCTCGATGAGGCGCGGCAGCAGGTACTTGAGCTGGGCGAGCTCCACCTGGATCTTCCCGTCGCGGCTGTGGGCCCGCTGGGCGAAGATGTCGAGGATCACCTGGGTGCGGTCGATGACCTTGAGCTCCGTGAAGTCCGTGATGGAGCGCACCTGGGCGGGCGTGAGCTCGTGATCGAAGACGAGCAGGTTCGCCCCGATCTGCAGGGCGCGGATGACCACGTCCGAGAGCTTGCCCTTTCCCATGAGGAACTTCGGGTCGATCTCCGGCCGGTGCTGGGTGATCGCGTCGAAGACCTCCACGCCGCAGGACTCGGCAAGCTCCTTCAGCTCCGCAAGCGTGTTCGCCCGGCTGCGCGGGTCCGTCTCGACGCGGATGAGGATGGCCCGCTCCCGCGAATCGACCCGGCGGGTGCGCTGCCGGCGGGCGATCTGGTCCTCCAGGTCCCGGATGAACCCCGCGAAGTCGAGATCCATCCGGGCGGGGTGGATGGGGTCCGTCTGGAGCCAGTACCGGCCGTCGGGGTTTTCGGGGATGAGGTGCGCCGAGTGGGTCCTGCCGGGCCGGCCGTCTTCCTCCACCGTCACGGCGGTGATGTAATCGAGCCGCAGCAGGGCGAGGTCGGTGAGGTCGTCGCGGGTGAGCGCCTCCCCGTTGAGGTGGGTGTGGACGAGCCGGAGCCCCTTGAGGCGGCTCTCGCCGGAGCGGAACGCGTCGAGGCTGGGGATCAGGAGCTGGCGGTGATCCCCCACGACGACGAAATGGATGTCGCCCCTGCGGCTGATCAGGACGCCGATCTGTCGGTTGGTCTCGCGGGAGATCTCGCAGAGTTGCCGGGCAAGCTCGAGGGTGAGCACCCGGTCGATCGGGATTTTACGGCGGTAGAGCTGCTGGATGCGCCGGATCTGGTTCGACTTGAGTCCGGCCGTGTTGCCATGTACCTTGTTTATGTCAGCAACCCCCCTTGGGGAATGGCATATGGCGAAGGGCTAAAGGCGAAGGGCGAAGAAAGAGACGATGTCCTTCCTGACCTTTCGCCTTACGCCTGCCTTTTATTTAAACTTGTGCGGATTGACCTTGCGCTCCATCGTGTCGAGGAACTTGGACCACGCGTCGGTCTTGAACGGGGAGACGAGCTTGCGGGCCTTTCCGGCGCCGCACTTCGGGCATGGGTAGTCCGTTCCCTCTTCGCTCAACTTGTGGAATACCTCGAAGACATGGGCGCACTGGACGCATTCATAGTCGTACAGGGGCATGGGAAACGCTCCGCGTTTTGGCTTAAGGCGAAAGGCAAATGGCAAAGGGCAAAGGAGAAAATGACATTCTTGCCATAAGCCATTTTACGCATTCGGCTTAAAATATGTATCAGTCACGGGGTCTTGTCAAGACGATTTGCCGTCGGAAAATCCTCCTCGATCCCCCTTTTCCAAGAAACGGTGTCACAAGGTCATTGCGAAGAAGCGAAGCGACTGAAGCAATCCCGGATGTCTTCGAAAGAATTGAGATTGCCGCGTCGGGCTCACGCCCTCCTCGCAATGATGGATCGGCTGTTTCTTCCATCGATAACCCCGGGCCTTTTCGGGGTCGGTTGCTCGCAATGCACCCTGCTGAGAGCAAAAAAAAAAAAGACCCCCGGGGGCGAACCCCCGGGGGCTTTTTGCTGCCGACAGCTTCCGATCGAGATTGCCTAGAACACGAAGTTCAGGGCGTTCATGACCAGGTAGTTGTCGTCGACCTGGATGGCTGCATTGGTGCCCTTGAAGTAATCGCCGGTCCAGAAGTAGCCGAAGCCCACCGTATAGGTCAGGTTGTTGTAGATCTTGTAGTTGGCGTAGAGGTCGAATTCCTTGCCGTAGTCGTCGCTCACATAGTCGAGCGGCTTCTCGTCGGCCTTCAGCCAGCCGAACTGGGCCACGACCTCGAGCTGGGGATTGACCTTCCAGCCGACGAAAGGCTTGAAGAACTTCACGTTGGTCTCGCTTCCGCCGCCGGCTGAAATCGCGCCGCCGGGGGAGCCCGTTCCGAACACGCCCTGGTGCTTGGAGTTCCAGAAGTTTCCGTAGATCAGCATCGGATCCCAGGCCTGGCCGCCGGGGACACCGGCTTCGTTCTTGTCGGTCGTGCCGGGATCGTCACCGGTGATCCAGGCAAACTCGAGGCCGCCGTAGAAGGCGCCCATCGTGTACTTGCCCATCGCGTAGAAGCTCCAGCCTTTGCGGTCGATATCCTGCTGCGCTCCATTGTAGTCCGTCTCGCCCCAGATGTACCGGAGTTCGCTCTCAAGCGCGAAGGGACCGATATTCCACTGAACGTAGGGGGAGAGTTCGTAGAACGTGGAGACCCACTCAACGGTGTCAAGCAGCGGCGTCCCATAGGGGGCCACGCGGGTCAGGCCCGCGCCGCCGGCGCCAAACTTGCCGCTGTTGGCGTCACGATCCATCTCCCAGCGCAGGCCCGCCTGGCCCGTGGTCCAGCGGTAGATGCCGAAGATGTGATAGATGTCATGATCGTTGTCGGTGCCGCCGAGCTGCGCGCCGCCCTGGCCGCTGCCCTCGCCGGACCGGTTCGTGTCGGCGCGTTTCTCGTACTCCAGGCCGAAGGTCCAGGGGCCCATCATGTACCGGTAATGGATTCCGGCGTCGGAGTCGAAGTCGTCACAGAATGCGCAGGTTCCCCAGTTTTTGGAGGCCTGGTAGCCGACGTCAAAGACGCCGTAGAGTGCGTTAAAGGTCACGTAGGCGCGCTCCCAGGAGATGTTGCGCTCGGGCGTCACCGCGTTGGCTCCGGTCCAGGCTGTGGCGCCGGGGGAGGGGGTATTGGCCACGTGATTCTCGCCCCACACCCTCTCGAGGGCGTCGAAGCGGGTCGTCAGCTTGAGGCCTTCCTGCACCTGGATCTCGAACTGCATCCTGAGGCGGTTCGCGATATTCGCGCGGGACTGACCGGCCAGAGAGGACGCAGCCTTCGCGCTTTCGTCCAAGCCGGTCTGGTTGTCGGCATAGGTGCCGTACATGTAGAGTTGGCCGCTCGCCTTGATGTTGGGCTGAGCGGAGGCCGTCAGGGCGAAGCCCATGACCAGGCCGACAGCGAGGAAACCGATTAAAAGCTTCTTCATTTTCTCCTCCTCATTGAGTTTGGGGATTGGGGAACGCCCCCGGGCACGCCCGGAAGACGCCCTGCTCGTCTTGCGGTCTTGCAACCGCGGGAATCGGGACGGATTCTCTTGCCCCCCCGAGACCTCGACAGCCTCTGTTCACCACCTCCTTCGCGGGGCACAGTGCCCCCCCTGTTTTATTTAAGGTCAAGGACTAGCATCGGTGGGGAGCCCTGTCAAGCATTTTTTGGCCGCCGGGCCCCCATGCTGCAGCCGTCCCAGGGAACGGTCTGGCACAAAAGCCTCCGTCCCTTCCAAAACGGCTGCCCGGATCATTCAGCGATGAGCAATTCCCATACCACCCGGGCCCGCCGCAGGTTTTCGCGTATAACAGCATGATCTCATTGGCGATATTCAACGTCTGACGCCTTTTCTCCCGGCTCATCCCCTCCCGGGAGGCCTTTCATGGTGTGGTTAAAAATGCACATGCGCCCGGGGCCGATGCTTTTTTGCAACGGTTTTGGCTGTGAATTCCGGTGAAATGACCCACTTTTTTCTTGACAAAAAGGGACCTTCAACTTATAGTGCGTCGGCTTTTCAGAGAGGGGTACGAGGGAGTAACTTCATGCGCCTTTTCCATTCGGGAGGGCGCACTCGCCAACCCGGTGGCGCTTCTGCCGGATCTCCATCCCGCCTCGCGCGGGCGCGGGGCTTCAGCCGGGCGCTCACCCGGCCAGAGGACCCGGCCTGCGGGCAGGGTGTTTCGATACCGGGAAGGTTCTCCCTGGAATATCACCGAAAACAAAGTTCATATGGAGGTGGAGTGGAGATGGCAGATGTACAGCTCAAAGATGTATACCCGATTCCGGAGAAGCTGAAGAAGTCGGCCTGGGTCGCCGGCAGGGCGGCCTACGACAAGCTTTGGAAGCGCTCCATTGAAGACCCCAACGGGTTCTGGGCGGAGATCGCGGGCGAGTATGTCGAGTGGTTCAAGAAGTGGGACAAGGTCATGGACTACAACTTCGACATCAGGAAGGGCCCCATCTACGTCAAGTTCTTCGAGGGCGGCAAGCTCAACGTATCCTACAACTGCCTCGACAGGCACCTGAAGACCCGTGGCAACAAGGTCGCCCTGCAGTGGGAAGGCAACGAGCCCGGGGAGGACAGGGCCTTCACCTACAAGCAGCTCCACGGGGAGGTGTGCAAGTTCGCCAACGTCCTGAAGGGGCTCGGCGTGAAGAAGGGCGACCGGGTCTGCTTCTACCTGCCCATGATCCCCGAGCTCGCCATCGGCATCCTCGCCTGCACGCGAATCGGTGCGATCCACAGCGTCGTCTTCGGCGGGTTCAGCTCCGACGCCCTCCGTGACCGCCTCCAGGACAGCACCTCGAAGGTCCTCGTGACCTGCGACGGCACCTTCCGCGGCGCCAAGGCCGTCCCCCAGAAGACCAACGCCGACGAGGCCGTCAAGGAAAGCCCCTCGGTCGAGAAGGTCATCATCGTCAAGCGCGTGGGCGACAAGATCAAGACCTCCATGGGCCCCAAGGACATCTGGTACGAGGAGGCCATGGCAAAGGCCTCGGCCGACTGCGCCCCCGAGTGGATGGACGCCGAGGATCCCCTCTTCATCCTCTACACCTCCGGCTCCACCGGCAAGCCCAAGGGTGTCATGCACACCACCGGCGGCTACCTCGTCTTCGTCGCCTATTCCCACAAGATCATCTTCGACTACCACGAAGAGGACATCTACTGGTGCACCGCCGACATCGGCTGGGTCACGGGCCACAGCTACATCGTCTACGGGCCGCTGTGCAACGGCGCCACGTCGATCATGTTCGAGGGCGTGCCCAACTACCCCGACATGAGCCGCTTCTGGAAGGTCGTCGAGAAGTACAAGGTCAACATCTTCTACACGGCCCCCACGGCCATCCGCGCCATCGCGAAGGAAGGCAACGAGTGGGTGAAGAAGGCCGACATCTCGACGCTGCGCATCCTCGGCACCGTCGGCGAGCCCATCAACCCCGAGGCCTGGAACTGGTACTACAATCTCATCGGCCGCGGCGAGTGCCCCATCGTGGACACGTGGTGGCAGACCGAGACGGGCGGCATCCTGATCACCCCGCTGCCCGGCGCCGTCGACATCAAGCCCGGCATGGCGACGCTGCCCTTCATGGGCGTGTGGCCCGTGCTGCTCAACGACGAGGGCAAGGAGATCCCCGAGACGGAAGCCAGCGGCGCGCTGTGCATCAAGATGCCCTGGCCCGGCATCATGCGCGGCGTCTACGGTGATCCCAAGCGCTTCCAGGAGACCTACTTCGAGCAGTTCCCCGGCTACTACGTGACCGGCGACGGCGCGCGCAGGGACAAGGACGGCTACTACCAGATCACGGGCCGCATCGACGACGTCATTAACGTCTCCGGTCACCGCATGGGAACGGCCGAGGTCGAGAGTGCCCTCGTCGCGCACCCGAAGGTGGCCGAGGCCGCCGTCGTGGGATACCCCCACGACATCAAGGGGCAGTCGATCTACGCCTACGTCACCGTGAAGACGGGCGTGCAGAAGTCCGACGATCTCAAGAAGGAGCTCACCGCCCACGTGCGCGCGCTCATCGGTCCCATCGCGACGCCCGAGAAGATCCAGTTCGCCGACGGTCTCCCCAAGACCCGCAGCGGAAAGATCATGCGGCGCATCCTCAAGAAGGTGGCCGCCAACGACATCGGCGATATCGGTGACACGACGACGCTCGCCGACCCCTCGGTCGTCGACGATATCGTCAAAAACAGGCTGTAGAAAGAGGGCTAAGGGCGAAAGGCAAAAGGCCGGAAAGCGGGAGAGGCAGAGTCGATTGACGGCCTGGTCTTGAACCGTGGCGCCTGATGCCGAGAGAATACAACATTTGTGGAATTGCCGATCGTCGGGCTGCCGGAGGGCGGCCCGGCGCTCCGCGTCCGAAGAAAGGAGGCAGCTGTGAACATCATTGCATGCGTGAAGCAGGTCCCCGACACGGAGACCCTGATCAAGGTAAAGCCCGACGGATCAGGCATCGTAGAAGACGGGATCAAGTGGGTCATGAACCCCTACGACGAGTTCGGCGTCGAAGAGGCGCTGAAGCTCAAGGAGAAACTCGGCGGCGACGTGACCATCGTGTCCGTGGGCCCCGCCCGCGCGATGGAGACGATCCGCACGGCGCTCGCGATGGGGGCCGAAAAGGGCATCCACATCGACGACCCGTCCCTCAACGGCGCAGACGCCTACACGACGGCCTCGGCACTGGCCGCCGCCATCAAGGGGCTTCCCTGCGACATCATCTTCTGCGGCCAGCGGGCCATCGACGGCGACGCGGGCCAGGTCGGCTCGGTGCTGGCCGACATGCTGGGGCTTCCCTCGGTCACTCTCGTGACGAAGCTCGAGATCGCCGGCACCGCCGTGAAGGCCCAGAAGGCCATCGAGGGCGCAACCGTGACGATCGAGACGAGCCTTCCCTGCGTCATCACGGCGCAGAAGGGGCTCAACGAGCCGCGTTACGCGTCCCTGCCCGGCATCATGAAGGCCAAGAAGAAACCCGTCGACGTGAAAAACGCGGCGGCCATCGGCGTGACCGCCACCGTCAAGGCGAAGGTAGCCAAGACCGTACCGCCTCCGGCAAGACCTCCCGGAAAGATCCTCCAGGGCGATGATCCGGCACTGAAGGCTCAGGAGCTCATGAAGCTGCTGCGGGAAGAGGCGAAAGTGATTTAAGGAAAGGAGGAGGTACCGAACCATGGCAAAAGGTGTATGGATCGTTGCGGAAGTCAGAGACGGGGCGTACCGGAAGGTAAGCTTCGAGATCGCCAGCGCGGCCCGCAAACTGGCCGACGAGCTGGGTGAAGAGGTCTGCGCCGTGCTGTGCGGCTCCGGCGTCGAAGCCAAGGCCGCCGAGCTCGGCAAGTACGGGGTGGACAAGGTGTACGTGGCCGACAACGCGGCCCTGGAACCCTACACGACGGACGCCCACGCGGCGGCGGTCGCGAAGATCGTGAAGGAGAAGCAGCCCGCCATCCTGCTGATGGGCGCCTCGGTGCAGGGCAAGGACCTCTCGGCGAGGCTCGTGGGCAAGCTGGCCACGGGGCTGGCCACGGACTGCACCGCCCTGAAGATCGAGGGCGGCAAGCTCGTCGCCGTGCGGCCCCTGTACGCCGGCAAGTGCTTCGGCGAGGTGGCCTTCGAGACGTCCCCCGCGATGGCCACGCTGCGGCCCAACGTGTTCCCCATCGTGGAGAACGCGAAGGCCGGCGCCGCCGAGAAGTTCGACCCGGCGCTCGACGCGGCCCAGCTGAAGACCAAGGTGGCCGAGATCGCCAAGGACACGAGCGGCAAGATCGAGCTCACCGAGGCCAACGTCATCGTGTCCGGCGGCCGCGGCATGAAGGGCCCCGAGAACTTCCCCCTGCTCGAGGAGCTGGCGAAGGTGCTTGGCGCCGCCGTCGGCGCATCGCGCGCAGCCGTGGACGCGGGCTGGCGCCCCTCCACGGACCAGGTCGGGCAGACGGGCAAGACCGTGTCGCCGAACCTCTACATCGCCTGCGGCATCTCCGGCGCCATTCAGCACCTGGCGGGCATGAGCTCCTCGAAGTTCATCGTCGCCGTCAACAAGGACCCCGAAGCCCCCATCTTCCAGAGGGCGGACTACGGGATCATCGACGACCTCTTCAAGGTCGTCCCCGAGATGACGGCAGCGGCGAAGAAGCTCATGGCGTAGTGACACAGACCGGGGCCGGACCCGCACCGGGGACGGCCCCGGATTCTTCTTTGAACAGGACATCGGCCCTGCCCGGCCCCTGCCGGGCGCCTCCGTTTGCGCCGAATCTCATCTGAACGCCATCTCCACCGGATGCCCGTCGACGGAAGCGCCCCTTGAGAGCCCGTCCTGCAGCGCACGCAGGGGGCGGGCGCGACCGGGCGGCGGGGGAGCCGCAGGTCGCAGCTCAACCGGGCGGACGGTCGGTGCGGGGGAGGGTTCCCCCGTCGGGACAGTCCGCACAGCATGAAGGGAGAGACAGGGAGAGGGAGAGACTCCTTCCTGACCGGAAAGCCCGCATCACGGGGGGGCTTTTCAACCAGAACTGTGGAATGGAGGACGTGACGTATGCAGAACATGGTATTTGGACCCGGCAACGAAGGAAGGGAGGTATTCTGGAATACCACGAATTACCAGATCCCCCTCGACATCTTCGCGCTCATCGCCCTGGCCATCATGGGCTACGGGCTCTACACGCGTCTGAATTTCTGGAAGGCCATGGGGAAGGCGGAGGTCCGGGATGACAACCGGGGCGAGCGCATCAAGAACCTTTTCAGAAACGGCATCCTGCAGCTCTCCGTGTGGCGGGACTTCTACCCAGGACTGATCCACGGACTCATCTTCTTCGCCTTCTTCGTCCTGATCTGGGGAGCCGCCATCGACGCCACCTCGTTCTACACGGGGATCCACCTGCCCGGCAAAGGGTACCTGGCCTTTTCCTTCATCATGGATCTTTTCGGCCTCTTTGCCATCGTGGGCGTCATCCTGGCGATCGACCGGCGCTACATCAAGAAACCCGACCGTCTCGGCTACAAGGGAACGCCCGATAACCGGCCCGAAGACGCCATCGTCCTGCTCCTCATCCTGGCCATCATGGTGACGGGCTACATCGTCGAGGGCATCCGCATCGTCGCCACGGGCAACCCCGACTTCGAGAAATGGTCCTTCCTGGGCTACCTGGTGGGGCAGTTCTTCGTCGGGATCAACCTGGAGACCCTCAAGACCTCCCACAAGGTCCTGTGGTGGACGCACGCCTTCCTGGCCTTCGGCTTCATCGCCTACATTCCCTTCTCGAGGATGCTGCACATGGTGGCCTCGCCCGCCAACCAGTTCATGGCCACCCTGAAGCCCGTGGGGCAGCTCGAGCCCATCCGCGACTTCGAGAACGCCGAGAGCTTCGGCGTGGGCAAGCTCGAGGAATTCACCTGGAAGCAGATCTTCGACAGCGACGCCTGCACGCGATGCGGCCGTTGCCAGGACGGCTGCCCGGCCTACCTGACGGGCAAGGAGCTCTCGCCCAAGAAACTTATCCAGGACATCAAGGACCACTGGCTCACGCGCGCGCCGCTCTACGCGGCGGCCGCCAAGGCCGCCAAGGCGGCCGGCCCCGACGCCGCGGCCCCCGAGATTCCCGAGAGCGAGAAGAACCTCATCAACGACGCCGTGGGCGTCAACCCCGTGTGGGACTGCACCAACTGCATGCACTGCATGGAGCACTGCCCCGTCATGATCGAGCACGTGCCGAAGATCGTCGACATGCGGCGCTACAAGGTTCTCATGGAGGCCGACTTCGCCCCCGAGCTGCAGCTGACCTACCGCAACATGGAGAACAACTCCAACCCCTGGGGCATCGGCGCCCACATGCGCGGCGACTGGGCCAAGGAGCTGGGCGTGAAGACCATGGCCGAGAACCCCGAGGCCGAGTACTGCTGGTACGTGGGATGTGCGGGCGCCCTGGAGGACCGGGGCAAGAAGGTCTCGGCGGCCTTCGCGAAGATCCTGCAGGCCGCCGGCGTCAACTTTGCCATCCTCGGCGTCGAGGAGAGCTGCTGCGGTGACTCGGCCATGCGCGGCGGCAACGAGTACCTCTACCAGGCGCTCGCCCAGGCCAACATCGAGGTGATGAACGGCTACGGGGTCAAGAAGGTCATCACGACCTGTCCCCACGGCTACAACGTGATCAAGAAGGACTACCCCCAGCTGGGCGGCACCTACGAGGTCTACCACCACACGGAGATCATCGCCGAGCTCATCGCCAAGGGGAAAATCAAGCCCGCGAAGGCCGTCGAGGGGCTCTTCACCTACCACGACTCGTGTTTCCTCGGCCGCTACAATAAGGTCTACGACCAGCCCCGGAAGATCCTCCAGGCCGTGCCCGGCCTCAGGCTCGTGGAGATGGAGAAGCACCACGACCACGGCTTCTGCTGCGGCGCCGGCGGCGGCCGGATGTGGATGGAGGAGCATCACGGCGAGCGGATCAACAACTATCGCACGGACATGGCCCTGAGGGTGAACGCCACGGCCGTCGCCACGGCGTGCCCCTTCTGCAACACCATGTTCATGGACGGCCTGAAGGCCCGCAACGTCGAGGAGAAGGTCGCGGCCAAGGACATCGCCGAGATCGTCTGGGAATCCCTGGAGGCAAAGGAAGAACCGAAGGCCGAGGCCTGATCGACGGCGGGCAGAACCGCCGCCGCTTGACATCCGGTCAGTGAAGCCGCTGAGATCGAGTCCCCGCCCGCATCCGCGGGCGGGGACTTTTTTTTATGAATTCCATTGACATAGGCCGGGACTTATGTTTACAAATTCCGCAAGCGGAGTGCGTCTTCAGGGCATTTGTGGCATCATGAGTTCATTGGTTCTAAGGAGGGGATCTTATGTTCAGGAGGAGACTTGCTTATTCGTTCCTAATCATCGTTTTCGCGCTTTCCCTTTCCACGTCGGCTTTTGCCTCCGGCTTTGCGCTGTATGAAGGCAGCGCCCGCGGCAACGTTCTGGGCGCGGGCCTCACGGCATCGGCCGACGACCCGTCGGCTGTCTTCTACAACCCGGCCGGCATCACCCAGCTCAAGGGCAAACAGGCCATGATCGGCGTGACGTTCATCACCCCGATGATCAGTGTCGAGACGGCGGACGGCTCCAGGAAGGATGATTTCAAGCGTAACTGGTTCTACCCACCCCATGCCTACTACACCCATCAGATCGACGACAAGTGGTGGGCGGGTGTCGGGGTCTTCAGTCGCTTTGGCCTTGGCACGGAGTTCAACCCGGCATGGCCCGGACGCTACAACAGCTACAAGGCCAACATCCAGACCCTCGAGCTCAACCCCAACATCGCCTACAAGATCAGCGACAAGCTTTCCATCGCAGGAGGCCTCAGCCTGATGTGGTTCGACCTTGAGCTGAAACGAAAGCTCAACACGGCGGCCCTCGGCGTGGGCGACACGGACTTCGTGCTGGACGGCGATTCCTTCGGATGGGGCTTCAACTTGGCCATTCACTACAAGCCGACGGACTGGATGCAGGCGGGCGTTTCCTACCGCAGCCGGGTGAGCCAGCACGTGGAAGGAGATGTAAAGGTCAGCAACCAGATCGCGATTCCCGGTGTCGTGAACATCGTCAACATGGGCGACTCGGGCAATCTCCACCTGCCTGACATGATCTTCGCCGGCGTGAATTTCAACATCCGGCCGGACCTCACGCTGGGCGGCGGCATCTACTGGACCCGCTGGGACTCCTACGACAAGCTGGAGATCCAGTTTGACAGGCCCTTCGGCGCACCTCCGGCAGCGAAGTCCACGTCCCGGAAGGCCTGGGACAACGTCTACCGCTTCCTGATCGGCACGGAGTGGAAGATCAACCCCAACTGGGATCTCCGGCTGGGCTATGCCTTCGACGAGGCCCCCGAGCCCGACGACACGATTGACTTCATCCTGCCCGACAACGATCGCCACATGTTCAGCGTGGGCTTCGGCTATCACAAGAACAACTGGGCCCTCGATTTCTCCTATACCTACATGTTGATTATCGACCGCAACGAAATCGCGGCGAGGGCGGCCCAGGGTATCCATGCCTGCAAGTTCGTCGACGGCGTGGCCCACCTGATTGGCCTGAGCTACACCTACAAGTTCTAGGCATGGTTTCGAGGGGAAGTGCGGACATTGCCGGGCTTCCCCTCGAAACGGCACAGGGCATAAGGCGAACGGGAACAGGCGCAAGACAAAGGGCAAAAGGCTAAAGGCGGGACCAGAGGCCTGCTGCCCTTTCTTTCTCTTAGCCCCAAGCCTTTCGCCTTAAGCCGGTTCATCGTCCTGAGCCTGTTCAGGGTGATTTCCTGTTTTTTGCCCTTCGCCATACGCCTTAAGCCTTTTTTGCGAGGTGCCCCATGGCCTACGAAGACTCCATTTACTTCAAGAAACCCTGGCTCAAATCCTACGAGCCGGGGGTGCCGGCCGCGATCGACTACGAAGAGATCGCCATGCCCGACATCCTGGACCGGACGGCGGCGAAATGGCCCGACAAGGCGGCCCTCATCTTTCAGGGATACTCCGTCACGTACCGCCAGATGAAGGACATGGTGGACCGCTTCGCCGCGTGCCTGACCGACTTCGGGGTGAAGCAGGGGGACGCCGTGGCGATCCTGCTGCCCAACATGATCCCCCAGGTGATCGCCTACTACGCGACGCTGCGCATCGGGGCCGTCACCGTGCTCAACAATCCGCTCTACTCTGATCGCGAGCTCGAGCATCAGTTCAACGACTCGGGCTCGAAGGTGCTCATCACGCTCGACCTGCTGGGCAACCGCATGATCGACCTGCGTTCCCGGACGAAAGTGAAACAGGTCGTCTACACCTCCATCGGCGACTACCTGCCCTTCCCGAAGAGCCTGCTCTTCCCGCTGGTCGGCAAGAAAAAGAAGATGGCCGCCGACGTGAAGCCGGCGCCGGACGTTTTCAAATGGAAGGACTGTATCGCCAAACACGGTCCGAACCCGCCACGGCCGAAGATCGGCTTCGAAGACGTCGCCATGTACCAGTACACGGGCGGGACGACGGGCGTCTCCAAGGGCTGCATGCTCACCCACGCCAACCTGAGCAAGCAGGTCCAGCAGGCCGAGGCCTGGTTCACGCGCTTCAGGAAGGGGGACGAGATCTGCCTCGGGGCCCTGCCCATCTTTCATGTCTTCGGGATGACGGCCGCCATGAACATCTCCGTGCACATGGGCTGGACGGACGTGCTCATCCCCCGTCCCCAGCCGCCGCAGCTGCTGGAGGCGATCCGCAAGTTCCGTCCCACCTTCGCGGCGCTCGTGCCCACGATGTACATCGGGATGCTGAACCACCCCGATCTGAAGAAGACGGACATGTCCTGCATCAAGGGGGCCTTCTCGGGAAGCGCGCCGCTTCCCGTCGAGGTGATCCACGAGTTCGAGCGGCTCACGGGGGCCGTCATCGTCGAGGGGTTCGGCCTGACTGAGACGACACCCGTCACCCACGTGAACCCCTTCGCGGGAGGCGCCCGCAAGGTGGGGAGCGTCGGCGTCCCCATCAGCGACACAGAGGCGCGCATCGTCGACCTCGAAACGGGCCTCGTCGATCAGCCCGTCAACACGCCGGGCGAGCTCATCGTTCGGGGCCCGCAGGTCATGAAGGGCTACCTCAACAAGCCGGAGGAGACGGCCTACACCCTTCGCGACGGCTGGTGCTTCACGGGGGACATCGCCAAGATGGACGAGGATGGCTACTTCTTCATCGTGGACCGCAAGAAGGACATGATCATCTCGGGCGGCTTCAACATCTACCCGAGGGATGTGGACGAGGTCTTCTACGAGAACCCCAAGATCCAGGAGGCCTGCGCCATTGGAGTTCCCGACCCCAAGCGCGGGGAGAACGTCAAGCTCTTCGTCGTGCTCAAGGAAGGCGAGACGGCGACGCGGGAGGAACTTATCGAGTACGCGAAGACGAAACTCGCCACATACAAGTTGCCATCGGAGATCGAGTTCCGAACGGAGCTGCCCAAGAGCACCG
>Ga0208195_1000164_pt1 | contig 94018 bp, 81 predicted proteins | sample AD_UKC077_MetaG_FD_184441 | JGI IMG/M metagenome (GOLD analysis project Ga0208195, IMG submission 184441) | Active sludge microbial communities of municipal wastewater-treating anaerobic digesters from USA - AD_UKC077_MetaG (SPAdes) (version 2) | ecosystem: Engineered > Bioreactor > Anaerobic >...
TTGTTATGTGTTAAAATATTCATGAGAGAAGTCCTTTCTGCTTCAAGTAGATATTGATGAACCTGGCAAAGATTCAATTTGGGATTTCTCTTTTATTCTATCAATCCCCAAACAAGTTTACACTATCTATCGTCATAGTCATCTTCCGTGTCATTATGTATACTTTCTTCATCGTCATCTATCGGAATTACTATTTTATCTTCCGGATTATTCTTATCACTTATTTCAATAGTAACTGAAAGTTTTTCTTTTACATGCTCGGTTAAAGTGGAACCCAAGGTAACTCCGTGAGTTGCTATCCATTCATCACTCCCGGAGTCCAAAACCAAGGTAATCCGGCCGCCCTCGTGCAAGTAACCCATCTCTATGGCTCTGTCCACAAGTTCGTCAATTACAGGATTCAGTTCTTTATTGTTATACTTGTACTCTTCAACCAGTTTCTTACCTTCGGTATTTATGCCTTCAAGAGCGATTACTTTATCGTATCTGTTGACATCTATTCTCACTTCGGGATTTATGCTTAAATATATGGAAGCAAAAGTTGACAGACCGGTTTGCAGTGCGAAGGAAAATACCAACAGGAAAACCGCTGCCACGGCTACCGCAGCATATACCCAACGCCTTCTCTCTCTTTCTTTTACTACCGTTTTTTCTTTGGGAACAGACTGAGGAATTTGCATCTCAATTACATTTGTTACAGTCTGCCCTACTTCATAGTGTCTGTTGGCGACTTTCAGGAAGCGTCCGTCTCGGCTTAAAACTACCGCATAGCTGAGATGACATTCCATTACCATGTATTTCATTTGAGACTTCCTCCTTTCCTTACAATTTTATTCCTGAGGTATCCGCGAATTATTTCGTATCCGTTGGTATGGAGTAAAAGCATTACCAGTATGTATTTTCTGTGACGTTCCAAAGTTTTACGTTCCACCCCGGATCCTCTGACCAGTTCTGCCAGAGGCAGCTTTTTGGTTTTGGTCAACTTATCCAGAATTTCTTTGTTTTGTGCTCCGTAACTTATGGCTTGCGCACAGGCCTCCAATGTACGACCTTGTTTTGGCGAATTGTCCGCAATATCGGAAAAACTTACTCCGTATTGTGCTATTGTGGCTGCCAATTCTTCAATTTCCTGCTTTGTGGCTTCCAGGTTGGCTGAAGATTCATAATAGTCTTTCTCATCTGCCAATTCATCCATTAATGTTCTTTCGTCTTCACCGGTTTCTTCGTGCAGGGATATCGTGCCTCTATGTCTTGCCTCTTTTCTTTGGTAGTCAATAATGCGACTGCGAATAAGCATAGACGCATAATTTAAAAAAGCACCTCTTTCCCTTTCGTATCCCAGTATCGCCTCGTGAAAAGCAATCATGGCAATACTGAATTCATCATCCTGCTCGGTACAAAAGCCTGAAACGGCTTTGGAAGCTTCCGAGCGTATGAAAGGGATATAATCTCTTATGAGATCATCGGCTTTTTGAGAGTTTTCTTTTGCCGCATAGACCGCTTTTACAATCTGATGCTCTCTTTCCATACCTCACCCTCTTCTCGTATATAGAATACGCAAAGGATTTATATAATCGGGGTCGTATCCTATATTTTTCATAAAACCCGATAAAAGTAATATGAATTCTATCATATATGTTTAAACTATGTCGGTAAACAGGCAATTCCCGATGTCGGGGAAAATTAATATCCTTACAATTAACAAAAAGATGATATGTAATGATTTGATTGAGATTTGTGTATAAAGCCTGTTAAATAAGCATCACTGTTATAGTTCTTATCAGATTACATGATATAATATCCGTGAAAAACACCATGCTCGTGGAGGTTAGTTAAATGAAACATATAAACCGTGTGTTTAAATCGTCAGGAAAACCTGAAACTCGTTCGGTGCGGAATAAAGGCTTGCGTCTTTTAATGCTTTTTATGGTTCTGATGTTGCTGCTTACATCTTGTACTCCTAAGGTGTCTCCCCGTCCTTCCGAGATTGTAACGATTGTTCCGGAAACTCCTACACCTTCGGAAACAGTTGTGCCCAGTGAAGAGCCGTTGCCTGATGACCCGGTACCTGAGGTGAAAACGGTAGTAATAGACGGAATAACATATGAAGTCGCCCCGCTGCCCGATATGCCGGAACAGACAGAACTGGATTTCGCTGCGGAAAAAAGCAAATACATAGAAAGCAACGGAAGATATTATATGGATTATCTTTCCAATGTAAGGCTGGTATCCTACACCAACTCCAACGCATATCAGGGCTTTATTGAAGTTACGGGAAGGAATGCAAAAAAAGAAGAACTTCAATTCCAGTTTTATCAGGATACTTTTAATAGAAAAGTTGAATCTCACATGGGTGATATTGTTAATATCCTCTGGTTCTTTCTGGAAGGTGATAATTACAGTGAAGACAAGCAAGTTTATTGTTACGGATATGATTTATTTGTAGATGAATTCGTAGATGACTTTGATACAAGCAGACTGTCATCGTATGCATTGTACACCGACATTACTCCGCGGACATTGGACGGTGTTATTAAGTACAGTGAAATGTTTGACGACGAATTCAGGCTCATATCCGTACTGGGCAATGACGGTAAAATATATGATTTCTATTTAGATGATTCCATACTGTATGACTATAAAAAAACGGTTGGCCATGAAGTACGAATGAATTGGATCATAGAAACTCTCTTATTGGGAAATTATGAAAGCCCGGATAACGAGCGGGTATTTCTCACTGTGAGAGGAGTCATGGATATTGAGCTTATAGGACAATCGGCATACATTGAGGAATTGGGAAAAAGCGAGGAAGGCATACCTTATGCTCCGTCGGTTGTTATACCCGATGATGTGGACTTGACAATTGAAGCAACCGCTGAGGAAATGAATACCGACATGGAGTCTCATTTTGTTTCGTTTGTAAAAATAATAGAAAAAAGAACTGCTTCTTTTGATTATTACGATGATCTTGCCGTACTTGATACCGTAGATAAACACGGTAACAGTTTGACCTTTGCATACTCGCATTTTAATGATGAAAATTTGGAGAAAGATGCGATAGTCTGTGTTATTTGGCAAAACGAGGAATTGACCGATAAGGCAACCGGCAAGACGGATACATATAAATATGTGATAGGTATTGAAGACTACTCGGTGGACACAGATGCTTTTGAATATGTCGTTTCCACAAGGAAACTTTATACAAGTGATAAAATAGTGATGGAAGGCACATTCTATGAGTTGGCTATGGGAGATTACTATTACCTGGTATTTGTAGGTGAAGACGGATTTATGTATGCTCCTTTCATATGGGGTATGATGGAAAGTTCCGATGATTTATTTGAAATAAAAAAAGGCACAAAGATAAGAGTAGCATTCTACGAGAAGGAAATGTACATCTGGGAGGCGGGAAGCAGAATCCTGGATAGACAAGCGGTAGAGTTTTCGGTAATTGATTAGAGTATTTAAAACTAAAAACCTGAAGTAAATAAATTTCATCATAATATGCAAAAATTATGTTGCTTCAGGTGTTTATCGTTGCCCAAAATACGATTGTGTCGTCTGCTTAAAAAAACAATTGAAATATGTCAATTTAAAAAAGAATGTTCGATTTACCGTTATCAGTTTTCATTTAAACAATACTGTTTTTATTGACAATATGTCGTATACGACATATAATTGATGTTGAGATAGGAGAGTATGAGTGTTTGAAGTTATTTTCTACAATACGGAAGATGGAGTGTGTCCGGTCAGAGACTTTCTTGATTCTTTAGAACCTAAGCTTTTAGCTAAAACTCTGAGAACAATTGATTTACTGGAAATATACGGACACAAGCTTAGAGGTCCCTATTCCAAAGCTATTGAGGAAGGATTATTTGAACTTAGAACACAGCAAGGGTGCGATATAACAAGAGTGTTGTATTTCTTTATTTCCGGTCACAAAGCAATATTGACAAACGGCTTTATCAAGAAGACTGATAAAACACCTAAACATGAGATTGAACTTGCTAAAAAGTATAAGAAAGATTATGAACGGAGGTATGACAATGAGTAACTACAAAGAATATAAATACAAAGCTCTTCAGAATCCTGAAGTAAAAGCTGAATATGATGCTTTACAGCCTGAATTTGACATTATCCAAGCTATGATTGATGCCAGAAACCAACAGAACCTTACACAAAAAGAATTGTCTGAAAGAACGGGAATAACACAAGCGGATATCAGCAGAATTGAAAACGGAACGAGAAATCCCAGTCTTAATATGATGAAGAGATTAGCCAAAGGTTTGAATATGCAACTGAAACTGGAATTTGTATCTACATGCAATGAAAACAGTGAACCATATAATAATGTAAAAGATTAATCGGAAAAACCTTCCGTCATTGACTATATCCTTTCCGTTTAAGTCAAACTAAAGAGAAGGAAATAACGCAATGCATGGTATAATATCAATGACAAAATGACATTTCCGTGGAGGTTAAGTTAAATGAGATATATAAACCGCGTATTTCAATCGTCAGGACAAATTGATGTGCAATCCGTAAAGAATAAAAGTTTGCGTCTTGCAATTCTTTTCATGGTCCTTCTGCTCCTGCTTACATCGTGCGGACCTGCGGTAACACCCCGCCCTTCCGGGGTAGCTACTCTTACCCCGACTACACCTTCGGAAACACCTGCTCCTTCGGAAACGGGTACACCGGTTGTTGAAGACCCTGTACCTTCGGAAGAACCGTTACCCCAACCGAAAACCATGGAAATTGACGGTGTAACATATGAGATGGCTCCCCTGCCCGAATTTCCGGAGCCGGAGGAATTGGATTTCGCTGCGGAGAAAAAGAAATATCAAGAGGACGAAGATTATTCGGCAAACTATCTCTCCACTGTAAGACTTATTTCATATAAAGAAGATAAGGTTTTAGGGTATCGTACGGAAGTAACGGCAAGGAATGCAAACAAAGAAACTCTTAAATTTTATCCTACCGAGTACCAGTTTTATAACTTCTTCAAAGAGTATATGGGTGAGATTGTCAATGTAATCTGGTACTTCGACGGCAATGCTTATGATGAGAACGACAAGGAACTTTACTGTTGTGCGTACGATATGTATATCGATGAAGAAACCAATCAGAACGATAACTTTGTTGAAGGCAAACTCACATCGTACAAGTTGAACAGCGATTATGATATCAGAATAACATCGGGTGTCGTAAAACTCTCCGAAAGAATTGATGATCTTTTCTTAGTTCTATATGTACTGGGTGAGGACGGTTATCTGTACGACTTTTATTACAAAGATACTTACATATCGCTTTATGCAGGAGAGCCGGGTACCGAAGTGAAAATAGAATGGTATATAAAAGCCGATCGTATATTTTTTGATTTCGGTGAGGATGATGCAAAAGGCGAGCTTATTCCTTTAAGACGGCTCTATGAGTATGAGGTATTAAAAGAAGCCCCTTCAGACGATTATTTCTATAGCCCGGACGGCATACCGTATATCCCCGGTGTTGTCATTCCCGACCATGTGGATTTGACAAAGGAAGCAAGTGCGGAGGAAATAAATACCGACATGGAGTCGGATTTTATCTCATTGGTGAAAAAAGTGGATGAAAAACCTATCCCTCTAAGTAAATACACATCATATACTCAATTCGATACCGTAGATAAAAACGGTAACACCCTGACCTTTGTTTGCACCGAATTTGCTTACACTACCCTGCAGAAAAATCAGGCTACCTATGTCATCTGGCGAAACGAGCAATTAACCAACATTGAAACGGGAAAAACCGATATATATAAGTTTGTAGTAGGTTTTGAGAGCCATTATGAAATAAATGACAACACTTTTGCAAACGGGGTTACCACAAGGAAACTTTATGTGAGCGAGAAAAAGCAAGTGGAAGGCACCTTCTATAAACTGTCCGAAGGAGACTACCAATACTTGAATTTCCTGGATAATGACGGATTCCTGTATTCCTTTTTCATCGGAGGTCAGATGGATGTTGAAAGTTTGAGAAATATGGCACAAGGAACCAAAATTAAAGTATCATTCTACGAAAAAGAGATCTACATATGGGAAGCCGGTCAAAGACTTTTGGACAGAATAGCGGTGGATTATACGGTCATTAAATAGAACGATATTCCGAAAATCCTCCATCCCCTTTACGGAAGATACGGATATTCAGTAAGGCGGTGCATATGAAAATAGACAGAATATTTGTATACGGATCATTGATGAAAGATTTTAGGTTCTATAAGCAATATCTTGAAGGAAAGATAAGTAATATAAGTTATGGAAAAACACACGGAACCCTCTATCATCTTCCGGAAGGTTATCCCGCTTTAGTAGACGGAGACGGAACAGTACAAGGCGAGATTATGGAACCGGTCGATGGTTTACTTTTGGCTGACCTGGATAAATTTGAGGGTTACACCGGTACGGCGGATAATAATTTATATATCAGAGAAAAAAGAACCGTTTTGAGAGAAGACGGAAAACAACAGGAATGTTGGGTATATATCTACGCTAACAAAAAATATGCCGAAGAAAAAGGGATAACGGTGGCGGACGGAAACTGGAGAAGATTTATATCAAGATAGTTATTTAAGCACTCAAGTCAATAAATATGCTTATACTTTACGTATATTACAATAATGTGATTAAAATCGTATTTAAACATTTCTCTTGCCAATATGGCGCAATTATGATAATATTACGCCATCAGAAATGAGGTGATTTTAATGATAGTTATACGCCCTGTATCAGATTTACGTAACCGTTTCACGGAAATTGAAGAAACCGTTAAAGAAGGTAAGCCGGTTTATTTAACAAAAAACGGCTATGGAACCATGGTCGTTATTAGTTTAGAGCAGTACACTGCCCTAACGGAAAACATTGAAACTAAACTGGATGAAGCCGATTTCATGGCTGCGGAATCTACAGAACGATATACTGCAAAAGAAGTGTTTGGCAGAGCAAGAAAACGCATTAAGGAACATGAAAAAATATAGGCTACGATTTCTTCCCCTCTTTGAAAAAGATTTAAATCAAATTATCGATTACATAAGTATCCAATTAGAAAATCCGGTTGCTGCATATTCATTAATAGACGAGGTATATGCAGCAATAGAAAAACGCCTTTCCTGTCCGGAGAGTTTTGAAGTCTTTCCTTCAAAAAAAGAACATCCTCTACCTTACTATAGAATTTATGTAAGAAACTATATTATTTTTTATGTAATTTCTGAAGACACCATGGAAGTAAGACGTATCTTATATGGCCGTCGTGATTTGGAAAAACACCTGTATATTTATCGGAAGCATATGTAGTAGTCACTTCTTATACCGCCCAAGTTATTTGAAATAAATATCTTCTATGACCGAAATAACTTTGCACTCAAGACCGAAATAAGTTTTTGTAATAACACTGAAACAATTCTGATATAATTCTATACTACAATACGATTGCTTTATGAGGAATAACCAATGAGAATAAACAACTACATCAGTTCCGCAGGTATATGCTCCAGAAGGAAGGCGGATGAACTTATCACACAAGGTAAAGTCAAGATAAACGGTAAAACTGCTGTTATAGGTCAGGTTGTCAACCCCGGCGACAGAGTGGAAGTTAACGGTGAATATGTAAAACCTTCTAAAAACTTCGTGTATATAGCATTTAACAAACCCGTCGGAGTTATATGTACCACCGAAAGACATGTAAAAAACAACATAATTGACTTCATCAATCATCCGGAAAGGATATTTCCCATAGGGCGACTGGACAGAGATTCCGAAGGTTTGATTCTTCTTACCGGTGACGGTAGCATAGTAAACGAAATTTTAAGAGACAAGAACAACTATGAGAAAGAATATATAGTAACGGTGGATAAAGAGATAACGCAGGATTTTATCGTAAAGATGTCCAAAGGAGTGAGGATATTCAACCCGGTAAAAAACACCTTTACCCGCACAAAACCCTGCAAGGTAGTGAAACTGGATTCTTATGTGTTCAAGATTGTTCTTACGCAGGGATTAAACAGACAGATAAGAAGAATGTGTGCTTCTTTTGACTATAAAGTAGTAAAACTCAGACGTATACGCATAATGGATATAGGGTTAAAGAATCTTCCTCCCGGAAAGTGGAGAAACCTTACGGACGATGAAGTGCAATCTTTACTTGCAACAAGAAAATCCGATGACAACCAAAAAATTTAAAAAAATATATATAGAGATAACCAATGTATGCAATCTGAATTGCTCCTTCTGCCCGCCCACCAAACGCAAGCCGGAGTTTATGAGTATCGATACTTTCGGTAAGATATTAAATCAGATAAAACCTTATACCGACTACATATATCTTCATGTCAAAGGAGAGCCTCTTCTCCACCCCGATTTAAGTGCTATTCTGGATATCAGCTATGAAAAAGGGTTTTTTGTGAATATAACGACAAACGGCACACTGATACCGGAAATTAAAGATACCTTATTTGCTAAACCCGCAATAAGGCAGATAAACATTTCATTGCACAGTATGGAGAATAATAATACGGATAATACCTACATTAAGAATATATTAACTTATATCAAACAAGCTGTCAGTGACACGAGTATGATTATTTCTTTAAGGCTGTGGAATCTTGATGATAAGGATTCCTTTAGTTTCGGTGCAGGAAAAAACTCTGCCGTATTACAAGCAATTGAAAATGCATTCAACCTGCCTTTCAGGATTGAAGAAGCATCGGCAACCGACCGCGGTATTAAAATAGCCGACAGAATATATGTCAATCAGGATTTTGTCTTTGAGTGGCCGGATATAAATGCAAAAGAAATAAACACATCGGGTTTTTGTTACGGACTGCGCAATCATGTTGCCATATTGGTTGACGGAACGGTTGTCCCCTGCTGTCTGGATCAGGACGGGATAATGAACTTGGGCAATATTTCGGAAACAGATTTTTCTAAGATTATCGGCAGTAAAAGAGCAATTGACATAGTTAACGGTTTTAACAACAGGCAGATTACGGAAGAACTTTGTAAAAAATGCCCATACATAAGCAGATTCGATATCAAATCGCATTAAAAATAATGACATATTCAGCCTTTTTATAGTAAAATAAAATAAGAAGTTGTAAAACAAAATAAACCTTTCATCAAACAAATAAGGAGGAAATTCCCGTGAAGAAACAAGTTCAGTTAGATGAGAAAGGGTTCAGGAAGTTCAGCATTCGCGACAGTATTGCTTATGCAGCAGGTGATTTCGGCTGCAATATGAGTTTTGCCTTAAAAGGCACCATGGCGATTTTCTGGACACAATTCATGCAGATGGATTCCATATTGTATGCAGCACTGCTTGTAATAGTGCAGGTATGGGATGCAATCAATGACCCCTTAATCGGAACCATTATCGATGCCGACAGACGTCAGTATAAGAGAAATAAATTTCTCACATACATTTTTGTAGGCTCCGTGGGGCTTATCGTAGGAGGAGCGCTGTGCTTTATCCCGTGGAGAAATGCACCCAATATAGCAAAAATACTCATATTCGTATTCGGGTATGTCCTTTGGGATGCTTTCTATACCATAGCAAACGTACCGTACGGTTCGCTTCTTTCACTCATATCCGCCGACCCCGCCGACAGGGCTTCCTTATCGGCATGGCGTTCGGTAGGAGCAATGGCCGGCAACATACTGCCTATGGTTTTATTACCGGCTATCATTTACGATAACAATAATAACATCGTCGGAGTTCGTGTATTCATAGCCGCTCTTCTCATGGGAGTATTGGGATTCATAGCATTCCAGTTTATGATTAAAAATACCGTAATACGTGTACAGGAACCGGTTAAACTTCATGAAAAACAGCCCAAATTCAATGTGTTCAAAGCACTGGCCAATTTCATACGTAACCGTCCCGCTGTAGGTGCAACCGTTGCCGCAATGGGAATGTTTTTAGGCGTCCAAGGTGCAACTACCGCAGTTACCGTTCTTTTCCAGTCATATTTTCAGAATGTAAAGATACTGGGAATAGTACAGCTTTTTGCCTTACTCCCCATATTCCTTTTTACACCTTTAGCCAGAAAAATGGTAGTAAAGTACGGAAAAAAAGAACTGGCAACGGTAGGTTCTCTTTGCAGCCTTGTATCATGTATCTTAATGATTATCCTGCCCATTACTCCCGACTTAAAGGGTCTCATAATCTATATCGTATGCCTGTTCATAAGCAGCTTAGGCTTGGGAGTATATTCCACCGTTTCCTGGGCAATGATGGGTGACGCAATAGACTACAATGAATGGAAGCACGGCGCCAGAGAAGAAGGCGTTACCTACTCGTTACATTCATTCTTCAGAAAACTTGCACAGGGAGTCGGACCTGCCGTAGCTCTTGTAATAATGGTGGCGCTGGGATATGTAGAAGCCAATGAAGGCAATCAGACATTTGATGTAGCCTTAAGAATGCGCTATCTCGTAGCCGCTTTATACACGTTCAGTGCCCTGCTGATGTATATAGGGCTGGGACTTATCTACAATCTTGACAAAAAGAAATTAGCCAAGATGAATGAGGAACTGGAAGCTGCACGTGTGGCTGCGGAAACCGAAGAAAAGGAGGCAGTTAATTGAGAACAATATATAACTTAAATGCAAAATGGGCTTTTACAAAACAGGCAAATGCCGTTCCGAAGGAATTGCCCGACAATTGGATATGGGTAAATCTTCCGCATACCTGGAACGGAATAGACGGACAGGACGGAGGTAACGACTATTATCGTAATACCTGCTACTATGCCAAACAGATAGACAAAACCGATCTGCCGACGACAGATTGCTACTATCTGGAAATACAGGGAGCAAACTCTTCAGCCGATGTTTATCTCAACGGAAAACATCTGGCACATCATGACGGCGGTTACTCCACATGGAGAGCGGATATCACACCTCACCTTACCCGTGACAATCTGCTGGTTGTAGCGGTGGATAACTCACACAACGAAAAGGTCTATCCTCAGTTCGCCGATTTTACCTTCTACGGCGGATTGTATCGTGATGTAAACTTAGTCTGTGTAAACAAATCCCATTTCTCTTTGGACTATTACGGAGGACCGGGGGTAAAAATAACTCCCGAAATAAAAGGAAAAAATGCTAAAGTTCATATTGAAACATGGGTAACAAATTACAAAGAAGGACAGTCGATTCGTTACACAATTTATGATGCCGAGCACAAAAAAGTAAGCAGTGTGGAAACCGATAAGACCGAGGCTATGTTGGAAATAAAGAATGTGCATCTGTGGCATGGCAGAAAAGACCCTTATCTGTACAGAGCAACGATTGAACTTGTAGAGGACAATAAAGTCATAGACAATATTTCCTCCCGTTTCGGATGCAGAACCTTTGAGATACATCCGGAAAACGGCTTTATTCTTAACGGAGAGCAATATCCGTTAAGGGGCGTTTGCCGACATCAGGATCGTCTGGATATAGGTAATGCTCTCCTTCGTAAACACCACGATGAGGATATGCAGCTTATATGCGAAACCGGTTCAACAACCATTCGTCTTGCCCACTATCAGCATGATCAGTATTTCTACGATTTATGCGACCAATACGGAGTGGTGGTGTGGGCGGAAATACCGTACATTTCACAACACAATCCCGCTGCAAATGAAAATACGATAAGTCAGATGAAAGAGCTTGTAATACAAAACTATAACCATCCTTCCATTGTTGTCTGGGGACTTTCCAATGAAATAACCATGAAAGGAGACAGAGATCCCGACCTAATCAGAAATCATCAGGTACTCAACGACCTTTGTCATGAACTGGACAGCACACGCTTGACAACAGTTGCGGCGGTATCCCCCTGCCCTGTCGACAGTCCTTATTTAAAAATACCGGATGTGGTATCCTATAACCACTATTTCGGCTGGTACGGCGGTGATGTTTCCATGAACGGTCCGTGGTTTGACGATTTCCATAAAAAACACCCCGACATACCCATAGGCTGTTCGGAATACGGATGTGAAGCACTCAACTGGCACACCTCCCGTCCCGTTCAGGGAGACTATACCGAAGAGTATCAGGCATATTATCACGAGGAACTGATAAAGCAACTGTTTTCACGCAAATACTTATGGGCAACTCATGTATGGAATATGTTTGACTTCGGTGCCGATGCCAGAAATGAAGGCGGTACAAACGGACGAAACCACAAAGGTCTGGTAACAATAGACCGTAAGTACAAAAAAGATTCTTTCTATGCATACAAGGCCTATTTATCCGATGAGCCTTTCGTACACATATGCGGCAAGCGATATATAAACCGTGTAGAAGATGTGACCAAGGTTACCGTTTATTCAAATCAGCCGGAAGTGGAACTGCTTGCAAACGGCGTATCTTTGGGCAAGAAGAAAGCAAAATGTTTCTTCTACTTTGATGTGCCCAACAAAGGCAGAACCGTATTGACCGCCGTAGCGGGGAAACAAAAGGATGAAAGCGTAATAAACAAGGTTGAGAAGTTTGATGAGTCCTACCGCATGAGAGAAAAGACCGCAATACTCAACTGGTTTGATATAACCGCGCCCGAAGGATATTTCTCTCTTAACGATAAGATAGAAGACATATTGAAAACAACCAGGGGAACACTTCTTTTCATGGGTCTTTTCGGTAAAATGATCCCTAAAAAAGGTGAGAAAGTCATGGGAGGTTTTGAGATGAATGACTCCATGATGAAAATGCTGGGAGGATTCACGGTCTTGCGGCTAGCCGGCATGGTAGGAACAATGGGACTGAAGCTGACAAAAGAGGATTTACTGGACCTCAACGCAAAGCTTAACAAGATAAAGAAAAAGGAATAATCATCGGTACTTAAGACAACTGCACATAATTTCAGATAAATCGCCTCGTTGCATTCAAATGTGCAACGAGAGTGCTTTTATTGTTATATTCTGCAACGAGAGATGCAACGAGAAGCTTGTCGTTGCATTTTTACTGTAATCATGTTACTATAAGTCCGTAGGAGAAAAAACAATGGATCCGAAAGAAAGTATTAATGTTGAGTTCAAGCAGGAAGTGTCCAAAACATTTTTAAAAACGGTAAGTGCATATGCCAACTACAATGACGGAAGAATAATATTCGGTATCGATGATAACGGAATCATTATAGGTTTAGATGATGCTGAAGCACAATTATTGAGAATTGAAAACATGATAAATGATTCCGTAAGTCCCATTCCGAGTTTCAGCATTCAACTTAAAAGTGAAAAAAATAAAGAGACCATAGTTTTAACGGTCAGAAAAGGAAAAGATACTCCATATTTATACCACAACAAAGCATATCGCAGAGCGGATACCGCAACTGTTGAAGTAGACGGATTTGAATTGAGAAGATTGGTAATGCAGGGAATGAATATCAATTATGAGAGCATAAAAGCTTACTCTCAGGATTTAACTTTCAATACCCTGGAGGAGCAATTAAAAAAAGTATTGGGCATAGAAAAACTCAGTCTCGACATATTAAAGACACTGAACTTATACAACATCGACGGCTACTACAACATTGCCGCTGAATTGCTTGCAGACACTAACGCCGTTAAGTTTTCCGGGGTAGATATTGTAAAGTTCGGAAAAGATATTAATACTTTTTTATACAGGGAAACCATAACTGAACAGTCTCTCTTGCTCCAATATAAAAGAGCACTTGAACTTTATGAACAATACTATACCTATGAAGAAATAGAAGGATTTACCAGAGTCAAAAAGGAACTTATACCCAAAGAAGCTTTCAGAGAGGCTCTGGCAAATGCCTTGGTACACAGGGTATGGGATATTAATTCCTTTATCCAAATTGCCATGTATGATGACAGAATCGAGATAAGTTCACCGGGAGGCTTACCCCCCGGACTGTCGGAAAATGAGTATTTACTGGACAGAATATCCGTTTTAAGAAATCCCATAATAGCAGATGTGTTTAATAAACTCGACATAATTGAAAAATTCGGAACAGGCATAACAAGAATTAAAGAACAATATACCGACAGCATAACAAAACCGGATTTTTGCATAACCGAAAACAGGATAATAATTGAATTGCCTGTTACGGAAAAGAACATTTTAAGAGTATCGGAAGACGAAAAATCGGTATATACACTATTGAAAAATGAGGCACAATTATCCAGAAATGAAATTGATTCGGCACTGGGTTTTGATAAGTTTAAAACAATCAGAGTATTGAATAACCTTATCGACAAGAATATTGTTGATAAAGAGGGAAAAGGATCGGCGGTTGTATATAAATTGAAGTAGCGCCGCTAAAAATATCGCAGGGAGACAAATTATGAAAATATCCAAAAAAGATGCTTACACATGGTTTAAATTCTTTGCAACACTACCTGAAGAGGAACAGCTCACGGCGCATCAGTCGGAAATAGTGTATGCCGCATTTGCTCAGATTGAAGAGGTTGTGGATAAAAGAAACCGAGAGTTGATGGCAAGCATAGGCGGCCTTAAAACTCTGCAAAACAGGACATATTATGTGGGAAATGATGATAAGTTCCCGAACGGCTGTAAGTCCTGTCTTCTGGGAACGGGCTTAAGTGCCGTAAGAAAAACCAATAAGTGTAACCTTGAATGCAAGTTCTGCTATAACTACGGTGAATTGGACGACATACCTCCCGTAGGTGAAGGCATGTGGGAAATAGGAGAAACAAAATATTATGAAAAAGACATCGATTTATTGCTTTCCGTACACAAAAAGCCTACCGGCATATCTTATGTATATTTAGAGCCTTTCATGGAAATTGAAAAGTATTATCCGGTTATAAAGAAGTTTCACGATGCAAACATTCACCAGCATATGTACACAAACGGAACATTGGTCACCGGACAATCGGTCAAGATATTAGCCGGATGCGGTCTTGACGAACTCAGGTTCAATTTAGGTGCCGCAAATTGTTCGGATAAAGTTATTGATAACATGAGATTAGCGGCAGAGCATATACGGAGTGTCGGTATTGAGACTCCTATGACACCGGAATTTATAAAAGGTTTTTTTGAAAAGAAGAATATGATTTTAAATACCGGCATAAAGTTCATAAACTGTGCCGAGCTTCACTTAAACCCCAATAATATTGCTAACTACTACGGTGAGAATATGTATATTTCCCGACACGGCTATATCTCCCCTGTCTGGAGCCGTGAACTTTCTTTGAAGCTTATGAAGACATCAGACGATGAGAAATGGGATATTGTAGTACATGACTGCTCCAACTATACCAAATTTGTAAGAGGACTAAATCTGTCGGCCAAAGAAGGAAAATGGTTCGGAGCAAATGACTATGCATGTGAATTTCCGGTCATTCCTTATGAATACTTCCTTCCGATATTACAGGATGAGAGTTTTCAATTTTCAGACGACCAACCGCTTTTGGCAGAATATGCCGACAGGGTATAATATAACTACTAAGGTGACAGTTATGAAAGCCATCAGATTAAGAACGGAATATCTGCAGGAACCGATAGGAATTGATATAGTCAGGCCCCGTTTTTTCTGGAACTGTGAGGGCGGGATAAAACAGACCGCCTACCGGATTATTTGCAAGCGAGACGGAGAAACCGTCTGGGACAGCGGAAAAGTTTTGTCCGATGCCATGACTCATATTACTTATGACGGCAAGCCTCTTTGCAGTCGTGATATTATCGACTGGTCGGTTAAACTCTGGGATGAGGAAGGAAAAGAAGGTGAAATATCTTCTTCTAAGTTTGAAATAGGACTGTTACAACCTTCCGATTGGAAGGCACAGTGGATTACAGGAAACTATATTGTATGCAGAAAAAAGCGTTATCCCGTAGATTGTTTCCGCAAAATTTTTAAGTGCAAGGATATATCCAAAGCACGGTTGTATATCACCGCCTGCGGAGTTTACGAAGCATTGATTAATGGCCGAAGGTGCGGTACATTTGTAATGGCTCCCGGCTATACCGACTACCGAAAAAGAATTCAATATCAGACTGTAGATGTGACAGAATTATTGTTAAGCGGAGAAAATACACTGACCGTATGGCTTGCAGACGGCTGGTATCGCGGCTCCTGCGGTTCCTGGGGCTTGAAGAATCAATACGGCAGCGTAACCAAGCTTTTAGTTCAGCTGGAAATAACCCATACCGACAATACCGTTCACACCGTTATTTCCGATGACAGCTGGGATTGGAGCAATGACGGTCCCATTCGATTTGCAGACAATAAGGACGGAGAAATCTACGATGCAAACTATACGGCTTCATATAAAGGGAAAGCGAAATTGACAAAAAACAGGGTTATTCCGGTTGCTTCCAATAATGTGGGAGTTTCCGAGCAGGAACATTTTACCGCCAAAAAGATTATAACCCCCGGCGGTAAAACCGTGTTGGACTTCGGACAGAATATGGCGGGTTATGTTGCTTTCAGTTTAAACGCCAAAGCTCGACAGAAAATAACTCTCCGCTTCGGAGAAATGATGAAGTCCGACGGCGAATTCACTCAAGATAATTTTCAGCTTGTTTTCGGGAAGCATGTTACTCCCCTGCAGCAGGTTATATATACCTGCAAGGAAGGACACAATCAATACAAGACACGCTTTTCTATATTCGGGTTTCAATATGTACAGGTAGAAGCGGATTTTGACATAAATCCCCAAGACTTTGAAGCAATCGCCGTTTACTCAAATCTGGAGCGGACCGGTTTCTTTGACTGCTCTCATCCTTTGGTGAACGGTCTGGTACATGCCACTGTCTGGTCGGCAAAAAGCAATCACCTGGATGTGCCCACAGACTGCCCTACCAGAGAACGCCACGCATGGACGGGTGATGCTCAGATTTTCTTTGAGACGGCAAGTTATCTTTTTGATTTTGCCGCATTCTCTAAAAAATATTTACAGGATGTTTACGACTGGCAAAGAAAGAACGGTAAACTGCCCCATATTGCCCCCGACGGAGGTGCCGACTTCTATATGAAACCTATGAACGGTTCGGTAGGCTGGTCGGATGTGGGAATTATAATTCCCTATCAGTATTACAAAATATTCGGTGACAGGGATATTCTTCAAAGATTTTATAACGGTATGGCAAACTATGCCCGCTTTATGATTAGTCGTTGCGGTAAAACCATGCCTGTATTTGCCAAGAGAATCAGGTTGTCTGAAGGCAATCGCAAATATCTTGTCAATACGGGTCAAAGTTACGGCGAATGGGCGGAACCGGTAGACGTCTGCTCGTTCAGGTGGCAGGACTTTGCAACACCTCATCCCGAAGTATCCACCGCCTACACGTCTTATGTTCTGGGGTTAATGGCAGAAATTGCGGAAATCTCAGGCTATGAAAAGGATGCCCGGGAATTCGAGAAATACAGCAAAGGTTGTAAAAATGCATACCGGGAACTGGTATCGGGCGGCAAGTATGACTTGGATACCGACCGACAGGCGCAATTGGTGCGTCCTTTAGCATTTAATCTGCTTAATGAAGAACAAACTGAATTTGCAAGGAAACGGCTGATTAAGGCACTGGAATACTATCGTTGGCGGTTGGGTACCGGTTTCTTATCCACACCCATGATTTTAAGCGTACTGGCTGAATATGACTTAGAGGCGGCATACAGGTTATTGGAGAACGAGGAAATTCCCGGATGGCTCTCCATGCCTCTTCACGGTGCCACCACCATCTGGGAGAACTGGGAAGGCCCGTATAATACCCAGGGTGCCGGGCTCGGTTCACTTAACCATTATTCCAAAGGTGCGGTTTGCCGATGGCTGTTTGATACCGTGTGCGGCATAAGAGTAAACGGGAAAAATCAATTTGTTGTTGCTCCCCGACCGGGCGGCAGTTTAACTCATGCATCCGCTTCGTATAACAGTATTTACGGTAAAGTGCAAAGCAAGTGGAAAAAAACGGACAATAAATATGAATTTACAATAACCGTACCTGCAAACTGTGAAGCCGTGATATCTCTGCCCGACGGCAGCGATTTTAGACAGCTTGCCGGTACGATGATTTATACAACGGAGGGTTGATATGGATATTAAAAACATTATTTCCAAAATGACTTTGGAAGACAAGATTGCCTTTTGCGAAGGTGCCTCTTTCTGGGAAACAAGGAAATTTGAAAAGTACGGTATTCCCGCCATGTTTGTCTGTGACGGACCCCACGGTCTGCGCAAGCAGGAGACCGACGGCAAATCGGACATGCTGGGAGTCAACCAATCAAGACCTGCCACCTGCTTTCCTACCAGTGTGACCACTGCCAACAGCTGGGATACCGACCTGTTGCAGGCAGTAGGCAGTGCAATCGGCGAGGAAGCACGCAATCAGAATGTGGGCGTGGTTTTAGGACCGGGATGCAATCTGAAACGCAATCCGCTGTGCGGCAGAAACTTCGAGTATATTTCCGAAGATCCTTACCTTGCAGGCAAATTGGCGGCGGCATTTATACGGGGAGTTGAGAAGCAAGGTGTAGGTACCAGCCTCAAGCACTTTGCAGCCAATTCTCAGGAGTTGAGCCGTCTTACCACCGACTCGATTATGGATGACCGTACTCTCAGAGAATTGTATCTTACCGCCTTTGAAATAGCGGTGAAAGAGGGCAAGCCCGCTACAGTCATGTGTGCATACAATAAACTGAACGGCACCTATTGCAGCGACCATAAGCAATTACTGACCGACATTCTTCGTACCGAATGGGGTTTTCCAGGTCTTGTAGTCACCGACTGGGGTGCAATGAACAACCGTATCGAATGTTTTAAGGCAGGCTGCGATTTGAATATGCCGGGCGGCAGTAACTATATGGCAAAGGATACGAAAAAAGCCGTTGAAGCCGGTATGCTGAAAGAAAGCGATATTGATGTTTCCGTAAGAAGAATACTGAAGCAGGTATACCGGGCGACGGAAACCTTAAAAATACCTTATGAATGCGACTATGATGCCCACCATGAGCTTGCCCGTAAGGCGGCGGAACAGGGTGCGGTACTTCTTAAAAATGATGATAATGTTTTGCCGCTGAAAAACGTTACTAAAATTGCCGTCATAGGTGCCATGGCCAAGTCCATGCGCTATCAGGGTGCGGGCAGCAGTCATGTAAATGCAAAGAAATTAACTCAGCCTATTGATGCTCTTCCCGAAGCGGTTTATGCATCGGGATGCAATGACAGCGGTGACACCACCGATGCACTGATTGAGCAAGCGGTAAAGGTTGCAAAGGAAGCACAAACGGCTGTTATCTTTGCAGGTCTTCCCGAACGCTACGAGTCGGAGGGTTTTGACAGGGAGAATATGAGGATGCCGGAAGGTCATATACGCATGATTGAGGCTGTTGCCGAAGTAAACACAAATACCGTAGTGGTACTGCTCTGCGGAAGTGCGGTGGAATGTCCCTGGGCGGATAAAGTAAAGGCCATTCTCTATGTGGGTCTTTGCGGTCAGGCGGGCGGTAAAGCCATAGCCAACCTGCTCTACGGTAAAGTAAATCCCTCAGGTAAATTAGCGGAAAGCTGGCCCTATTCTTACGAGGATGTGCCTTCGAAGGATATTTTCGGTAAAATGATTGACGCTCTGTATACAGAGGGTATCTATACAGGCTATCGGTATTATGACAAAGCCGGTGTTCCCGTTCGTTGGCCGTTCGGTTACGGTCTCAGTTATACAAGTTTTGATTATGCAAATCTGAACATAAAGGAAAAAACCGTTACGGTTACCGTTAAAAATATCGGCGACCGTGCGGGAGCGGAGGTTGTGCAGTTGTATATCGGTGCTCCTCAGGACGGCATCCATCGTCCGGTTAGGGAACTGAAAGGTTTCAAAAAGATATTTTTACAGCCCGGTGAAAGTACGACGGTTTCCTTTGAACTTGAAGACCGCAGCTACTCAATCTGGCAGAACGGCTGGAAGATTCCCGGCGGTACATACACAATACACATTGCGGATTTGTCTGAAAGTATTAAAATTTCAGGTGAAAGTATAGATATTCCCGCATGGCAGAAAGAATCATGGTATCAATCGTGCAAAGGAAAGCCTACATTGAAAGATTGGGAGTTATTGACGGGTAAGACCTATACCGTTCCGGTATTGAAGAAAGGTAAGTTTACTATGAATAATACCGTAATGGAGATGAAGGATTACTCGTTTGTAATGAGAATAATGGTCAAGGTTGTGGAACGGATAGTTGCAGAAGTCAACGGTTGTAAAGTGGACTATGACAATCCGGATTTTCGAATGATGATTAATACCTCATTGGGTGCACCGCTTCGCAGCATGCAGATTGCAGGCGGTGTAAAAGACGGTATTATGCAGGGACTTTTGGATATGGCAAACGGACACTTTTTCCGGGGAATCGGAAAAATGATAAAAGGATAACAGGGGGAATAATTATGAGTAAAGCGGAAACCGAAGAAAGACGCATTAAAAGAAAAGCTAAAGAACTGAAAGAATTGGAAAAGTGGAAAAAAGAGCAGGCTCGTCCAAAACGTAAATTCTATCTGTTGTATCTTATGGTAGTGCTGTGTCTGGTGTTCATAGTGGATACCGTTGCAACCGAAATAAGTGTCAAAATGAAGGCGGAAATATGCCACTACCTGTTTGACGACTCTACGGCTGTCATGGATTTATTAGGTATGCTGGCTTCGGCGGTTATGATTGCAGGTGCGATATATAAGTCCATGTCCGACCGGTTCGGCCGAAAGATATTCCTGGTGCTGAACACCGTTGCCATGGGCTTGGGTATGTTTATTGTCTACTTGGCAGGTGAAATAGGTTCCGCTGCCGTTTACGTCATAGGTTCTCTGTTTATCACCTTCTTTATTGCCCATGATATGCAGGCGGTATATGTGATAGAAACCGTGCCTTCCAAGTACCGATTTACCATACTGTCGATAGTCACTTCCGTTGCCAGTCTGGGCAGTATTCTTATTCCGGTATTGCGACGTAATATAATGGGCAATAATACTGAACTTTGGAATAAAGTATTTCTTATCCCCGCTATTTTAGGTGCCGTTGTAGGTCTGATTGCAATGATTACCGCACGGGAAACCGATGTTTTCCTTAACCAAAGAATAAAGTTCCTGGAAATGACCGATGAGCAGCGTGAGGCGGAAAAAGAGCAGCGACATGCAGAGGCTCAGGCTCAGGGCGGTTTGGGGGCGGCATTCAGATTTGCTTTCCGTCATAAACAGTTACGCTGGATATTCATATGTACAATGGTGGTTTCCATGGCTATGATAGGTACCATGTACTACCAGCAGATTATGACCTACGGTTACGAGGCTGCTTACGGCACATCCACCCCCGAGGTGGTTACCGATGCGCTGATGGTTATGCCGATAATCGGTGCAGTCTTCACATTGGCAAGAGGTTTCATCAGTGACATATTCGGAAGAAAGACCGTTGCCGTTGTAATGGCCTCTTTGGCGGTTGTAGGCATGATCGGTTTGTATTTAGGTGTTACCTTTGTATGGAATCCGGTGCTGGTGGGACTGTTTACCGGTATATATGTTTCAGGATACTGGTGTGCAGCCGATGCCATGGGAGGCAATATGTCCGCCGAGTCTTCTCCCACCAACTTACGTGCTTCCATCATAGGAGCTCAGAGTCTGTGTAACATGGTAGGCATGGGTGTTTCCTTCCCAGCTATGATTGCGGTTGCTGCGATTGCGGGGAATAATGCTTTGGGTATAGCCTGCCTTTTCCTTGTGGTAATTCCGCTGGTGGTTGCTATTATACTGTTCTTAGCCAAGGTAGCGGAAACCAAAGGTATCGATCTCAATACCGTTCGCGGAGACGAGTGGGACTGACAATATATTAAAATCGGAGTCACTGAGTGAACCCGAAAACATTTAATAAGTATATAGTGGCTGAAATGGTATATAATTTAAGTACCGATTCTATTAACATATCATGATGTATGGAAAAACGGAGGGATATATAATGCAGGATTATGAAAAGCTCGGAGTGTTCTATATAGGGAAAAAATATGATATAGAAAACCGTAAGTTGCAGGATGAATATGTTCTTATGAAATCAAAGAACCTGACAACGCATGCCGCCATTATTGGAATGACCGGAAGCGGTAAAACGGGGCTAGGAATAGGACTTATTGAAGAGGCTGTAATGGATAATATTCCCGTTATAGCCATTGATCCCAAAGGCGATCTGACAAACCTTGCTCTGACATTCCCCATGCTTAGAGCGGAAGATTTCCGTCCGTGGATAAATCTTCAGGATGCTTCCAATAAAGATATGGACCCCGACTCTTATGCACAGGCTCAGGCCGATTCCTGGCAAAAGGGATTGGCCGAATGGGGTCAGGACGGTTTAAGAATACAGCGATTGAAAAACGAGTCGGATGTGAAAATATATACTCCGGGAGGCTCTTCCGGTATAGGCGTATCGGTATTGAAGTCTTTCAATGCTCCCTCTAAGGAAGTTCTAGCGGATAAAGATACATATCGTGACAGAATAAGTGCCACCACTACGGGGCTTCTGACTATGCTGGGAATAGCTGCCGACTCCTTTACAAGTAAAGAATTCATACTCATATCCAAGATTTTAGACAACAGCTGGTCGGAAGGAAAAAGCATAACGCTTCCAAAGCTTATTGCGGAAATTCAGCATCCGCCGTTTGATAAAATAGGCGTTATGGATGTAAACAGCATATATCCGTCAAAAGACCGCTTTGCATTGGCTATGCTGTTGAATAACTTAATAGCACACCCCGGATTTGAAGCCTGGCTGGAAGGAGAACCTTTAGATATCGACAGGTTCTTTTACAGCCATTCGGGCAAACCCAAAGTGTCGATATTTTCCATATCTCATCTTTCGGACAATGAGAGGATGTTCTTTGTCACCATGCTGTTGAATGAAGTACTGTCCTGGGTCAGAAGTCAACCGGGCACAGGAAGTTTGCGGGCTATGATATATATGGATGAATTGTTCGGTTATCTTCCCCCCGTTGCCAATCCGCCGTCCAAAGCACCTTTACTCACACTTCTTAAACAAGCCCGTGCTTTCGGCTTAGGCCTGGTGCTTGCAACACAGAATCCCGTGGATCTGGATTACAAGGCTCTTTCCAATGCCGGAACATGGTTTATAGGAAGGTTGCAGACCGAGAGAGATAAACTAAGAGTACTGGAAGGACTGGAAGGCGTTGCATTGGGAGGCAGTTTCGATAAAGGACGAACCGAGAAGATTTTAGCGGGCTTGGGACAAAGAGTCTTTTACATGCACAGTGTTTACGACAATGAGCCGGTAATATTCAATACCCGATGGGCGATGTCTTATCTTGCAGGACCGCTGACAAAAGATCAGATTGCAAAACTGCCCGAGCAGTATATAACTTCGGACAGGTTAACCGTGGAGAGTCATATTTCCCAACCCGATTCAGCTGCTTCCATAACACAACGGGATTTATCGACAAAACCGGTATTACCTCCCGCTATCAAGCAGGTCTTTCTTCCCGAAAAAACCCGCGCCCGTGGCAAACTTATCTACAAACCGGCGGTATTAGGAGTAGCAGATGCGGTGTATAACAGTGAAAAGCATATGATAACCGCTACCAAATCCTATACCATACTCACCCGCTTCAACGAAGGACCGGTAACTTTGGACTGGAATCAGTCACGGATTATAGATACGGAACTGGGCGATATTGAAACAACCCCGATTGAAGGAGCGCTTTTCTCCGATTACCCCGCCGCTGCAGCCGATGCAAAGAATTACGATACGTGGAAAAAATTATTGTCACAGTATATACGCACCAACTTAACATTGAAACTTTATTCGTCTCCCAAACTCAAACTGGTTTCTCAGTATGATGAAGATGAAAGGGACTTCCTGATAAGGGTACAGCATACCGCTCATGAAAGGCGCGATGCCGCTTTGGAAGCCATGAAAAAGAAATACTCCTCCAAAATACAGACTCTGGATAATTCCATTATACGGGCACGTCAGGCGGTGGAAAAACAGAATGTAATGGCCTCCCAGAAAAAGATGGATGCAATGGTATCCACCGGAAGTGCCATATTGGGAGCCCTTCTGGGAAGAAAAACCATCAGTGCCACTTCGGTTTCCCGATTGGGTACGGCGGTAAGCAGAACATCCAAAGCCATGAAGAGCGGACAAAGTATAGACCAGGCGGAAGAAAGGCTGAAAGCCCTGGAAGCACAGCAGGAAACACTTCAGACCGAACTGGAACAGCAACTGAAAGACATATCTTACGAATATGAAAGCGTAAAGGATGTAATAGAAACCGTCAATATCCGGGCAACAAGCACCAATATTACCGTTCATTTATTAGGTCTTGCCTGGGTTCCTTATGAGAAGGGAGAACTTACCGATACAATCCTTATATAACCGCTTTACCGTTTTAATTGCAAGGTAAAGAAACGGCGGTTAAGGTGTAATATAAAGGAAGGAACAGTCATGGATAACTCGACAGTATTTTGGGTAATATCGATATTTGCGGTAGGTGCGCTGGTAGTTAACTCTATCGGTATTTATGTTATTTATAAAAACAAGAAATGGGCGGAGAATAACAAAGAATATTTCATGTGCTTTGCTGCAGGTGTCTTAATAACCGCTCCTCTTATAACCGCTTTTCCCGAAGCGCTTGCAAAGAATCATTATGCCGGATTTGCCGCTCTGGCAGGTTTCATGTTTATGCTTTTTACCAATAAATTAATAAAACATCATACCGGTCAGGAAGAATTGGCTTTCGGTATTACCGCCGTTCAGGGAATAGGCATACATTCGTTGCTGGACGGAATAACATATACGGTCACTTTCAGTGCCGGCATATTTACCGGTCTTGCATCGGGTATCGGTCTTGTGGTACATGAGTTTACCGAAGGAATCATTACCTTTTCCGTTCTGTTAAAAGGCGGTATCAGTGCAAAAAAAGCCGCACTTTATGCTTTTCTTGTTGCGGGATTAACCACTCCCGTAGGAGCATTCGTGGCATATCCTTTGGTGCGGAAGTTAAGTGATTCCGTATTGGGTCTTGCTTTAGGATTTGTAGTAGGTGTACTGATATACATATCGGCAGCTCATCTGTTACCCGAAGCGACATCGCATGAAAAGAAACACTCAATGGTCGCATTGTGCTTAGGTATGGCATTATCACTGGGATTGTCCTTTTTACATCATCATTAATACTGTATCTGTTCAGTAAAATAGAATTAAACCTGCCGTTCAATAAACATAAACGGCTATATATGCACTTCTGTCTTTATTCTGTCCTGCTCATCTTCAAATTCCAGTGTAACTACTTTACCGTTTTGGTAAACAGCCGTTACGGGTTTTGACGAATAAAGCGGCAGCCTGAAAGATACGTTCCAGTATTCCGGCCAGGCTCCGAACAGTACATTTTTGTCCTTTGAGGAGGCAACAAGCGTATGAACCAACCCTATACTCAATCCGTTTGCATGATCCTGGTCGGGAGTTTCATCATAGTTGGGACCGTATATTCCGGTAAAGGAATATCTCTCATCTATCATTTTTGCCTGCTTTACCAGTATATCTTTTGCCTGATCGGTAAGACCCAATAAAGCGGCCTGAATGCAGTCCTGCGACCAGCCTTTCCCCGCTTTTTCGTTCCTTTGGTAAAATGCATTGACGGCATACTTGAAAAGCGGATGCTCTTTATTAAAGTATGTGTGGACATAGAAAGGAAATACACTGTAAAGCTCGGGATTTTCGCAATTTCTTCTTTTCTTATCAATCAATATCTGACAAGGCAACAGTTTGTTGTCATCCTTGGGATAGTCTACAAGTATATCCCTTATCTTTTTGCATATATCAAAAATATCCGAAGGAAGATTATCACCGCTTAACAACTCTTCGGTCAAAGCATCCAGTCCCGCTATATTGGGCAAATCGTTAAAGCAATCCTGGTATGTTTCCAATGATGATATAGGTTTTAAGAGAATCTTGCCGTCAAGAGTGTCAAAATGCTCATAGTAGAAAATAAGGGTTTCTTTGGAAAACTCATATGCTATATTCAGATATTTTTCATTGTCCGAATATCTTGCACCTAACAGCATAATATATGCCAATTCCAGCATGCTTGTATAGTACCAGCGAATATAGTGGTTGGCTATCTGTCCGGGCTGATGCAGCCATGTGCCTTTTGCATACCTTTTACCGTCTTCCTGAGGGATACCGTAGTTGCTCATGCAGTAAAGTCCGCACAATGTGAAAGTCTCGGGAAGCAGTATTCCGTTATGTCCGTAATAGGCAAATGTTCTGTGCTTGGATATGGGTATTAATTGATGTAAAAGATTGTACAACGGCTCCATTCCCGAAAAGTCGCCGCTTAACAGCATATTCCAGTAAATATGCCGTGTATTCTGCATCCAGAAAGCCCCTCCCCATCTTCTATAATCCCAGGTTATCCTTCCCGGTGTTACCTCGTGAGGATAGGTGACAAAAATAGAGCCGTTGAACTTTATAGGAACCGGTCCTTTTCCGGCACAGCCGTTGAAGTATTTCTGATATATCCATGCCCTTGTCAGCAAAACGGCATCTTCCGTTCCGTATGCATATATGTAGTAGCGGTTCCAGTAGTCTTCCCAATCGGTAACATGACATTTAAAACTCTTACCGCAGTCAAAACTTTTTGCTAAATCAATTATCTTTTTTTCCCAAGCATCAACCGAATCGGCTTTTTCCGTTAAAGACCATATCCGGATATTACAGTCACACACGGGTTTTTCCGTCTCCAAGAAAGAGGACTTCCCTTTGTTAACCGGTCTCAGCTCCTCCGATACCGCATATGTTCCGAATGTAAGACCGATATACGGGTCGCGGAATACATCCTTATCCTCGGAATAGAGGTTCTGGGCAAAGTATGCATACTCGAAAAAGGAAACATCATTTCTGTGATACTGAGTAAGACCTTTTTTGTTTTCCGATACCTTCACACAATCGGCACTTTCCGATATGTTATGGAATCTTGCGGTACCGCTCAATATATAATTACTGAAATCTTCCTCCATGTCATGCGAGCTTAACGGCTTATCTCTGTAATTATCAATACCGTATTTAATACTTACCGGAATATCCGATTTCAGAGAAAAACACAACACATCGTAATTTGCGTCTATATACATCTTCATTTCCGCTTTATCCGATTTAATTGTAAGCAACGCCTTTTTCAAATCCAGATGTGTTTCCGAATTGCCGTCAAAAACAGACGGGGTAATAGAGATGTATGCTTTGCATGTTTTTAATAATCTGCCCAATTCGGAAAAGTTATCGGTTGCCGACAACAACAGATGAATATCGGTGGTATCTTGTGCGGTAACCCACACCGAAGCTCCTGTTCTACCGTTTCCCAAAGGTATAAACTTAAAGTAGGAATCGGGTAATTGCGCTCTGTAATCATAATGGGAAATATTGTTTTTCATAGTTGGTCTCCTTTAGAGTATTATACCATACCCTTCTGTTACATTATGTACAACAAAGCAAGGTCTACACCTCATTTTTTATTATTCTCCTTCAACTTTATAACCGCAGTAGGTGATTTAACATTACCCACACGATAGACAACTTCTTCTTCAATTAAAGGATTCAATATCTCGTCCAAGAACCTGCTCCTGCTTTTAAATTTGGTCACTGCCTGAAGGTCCTTTACCGGCATCGGAGCATCTCTTAACAATCCTATTACTTTCTCGGTATCGGTCAATAGCTCATAAGAAAACTCCTCTTTGTAAAGAAGGTCAAACAAACGCAAATTCAGAAATCCGGGATATATCAATACACAAGGCTGCTTGTCCTGACTGCTGTCTTTATAACCGTCAACTATAGCTTGAAAACCGGTTCCTCCCCGCTCCATAAGATTGGCAACATCCAAACAAGCGGATATGATTGTGTTTCTACGAACGGAGGGAATAGAACCTATAGGATATTCTTCATAACTTTTTGGTAACAAACACGAACCGGGCGAAACAATATCAATTCTGTCACTGTAAATATCTACATCAATCTGCGTTCCGTAAATAGAGTAATCCCTGTGTGCGATTGCATTTACCAATGCTTCACATATAGCTTTTTTAGGATAGGAACGAATCTCTTCACGACCGCCGTTTTCCGTTTTGTGCCAACCTGTTTTTGTGTTTCTCTCAATAAACCTGAGTGTTTCATTAAAAACATCGGACAACGGTCCTTTGAATCTGCCGTTATCCAATACTTCTCCGACTTTTGTTTTACCTCTCCATAAACGACAGCAGATTAATGTATCATCACCGTCATATCCGTCTCTAAACATAAGAAAACCTGTTTTTGCGTAACCGTCTTTGGAAACAATCTCATAGTTTTGCAACTCTTTTACAGTGGGTACCGAACCATCCTTTCTGAACTCCCTGCATAATTCGGCATAACTTGTCCATTGCTTTTCCGCATAAAGAGTTTCGCTTATCTCATTATCCACACCGAATTTCCTTTTTGATAAGGTGATTATTTCTTCCGGCGTTGCGGGAGCGGAATAGCCGTTACCTTTTATGTATACGGTTTCATTAAAATCACCCTCACGATACCTTACAATGGATTCCGAAGGAGAAATGTTTATTGCAAGAACAAATTTCTCCGCAGCATTATCAACATTTCGCATCAGATAGCGCAACTTAACATGAGGAAAAATATGTCGGTCATTTATTTTTGCAACAAGGTTTTTTGTTTTATCAATTTCATCCAAGCTGATACCGAAGGCTTCCCGGTCTTCGGAAACTCCCACAAACAGCATACCGCCGTTACCGTTAGCAAAACCCACAATGCTTTTAGCCCACTTCACAGGATTATCCGAATTAAGTACCGCTTTGAATTCACACTCCATATCTTCCGTTATTACATCTGAGAATAATTCGGTTATCTTCATAAAACGCTCTCCTTTCTCATTGCTCCGCTAAATTATATCAAACATTGCCCGACATTGCAATAACATTTCTGTACATTACAACAACATTGCCCGGCATTACAATCACATTGCCGACCATATTGTGACATTACTCATAAATCCTCTAACTTTTAATCTGCCGATTTTTGATGGCTTCTTGAATCAAAAAATAATACTTATCTCACTGCAACGGACAGCATCAATTACATAGTGCATAACAAAACATAATTGTGTATAATTTTATTGATATTAAAGTGTTGACCGGAAATCCCTTTTTCCGGAACCTATATTACTACAGTAGAGGTTAAAGAATGAAAAAAATCTATACAGGAAAAACAAAAGATGTATACTGCCTGGAAGACGGAAATTATCTTCTTATGTTCAAGGATGATGTGACGGGAACCGACGGGGTTTTCGATCCGGGAGCCAATACCGTCGGACTGAAAATGGAAGGCTCGGGAAAAGCGGGACTGAAACTTACAAAGTTCTTCTTTGAAAAACTGAACAGTCTCGGCATTCCCACCCACTATATATCCGCAGATATAGACAACAATACAATGACCGTTAAACCCGCAAAAATGTTCGGAAAAGGTGTGGAAGTCATATTGCGATACAGGGCTGTGGGCAGTTTCTACAGACGATACGGAATGTATTGTACCGAAGGACAGCATTTAGACGGTTATGTGGAAGTGACATTGAAAGATGACGACAGAAATGACCCTCTTATAACCGATGAAGCGTTGCAGATGCTGAAGATAATGACAAAAGAGGAATATCGTATTCTTGTGGAGTTGACAAGAAAAACAGGTTCTATAGTAAAAGAGGAAATGCTCAAAAAAGGATTGGAGCTTTATGACATAAAGCTGGAGTTCGGAAGAGTGGGTACGGACAATCATATAGCACTTATAGATGAGATATCCGGCGGTAATATGAGGGCATATTGCAAAGGCAAATATGTCGAACCGTTGGAATTGGAAAAGATAATGCTGAAATAGATAGGAATATATGCATTTACAAAACAGGAGGTATATATGAAAAAGCGTGTTAAACGTGTTAAAAAAGAAAAAGTAAAACTATTTGAGGAGTTCAAAAAATTCATAACAAGGGGAAATGTAATAGATCTTGCGGTCGGTATCCTGATAGGATCGGCATTTACCAAAATAGTATCTTCCCTTGCAAATGACATCATTGTTCCTTTAGTAGGCCTTATAATGGGAAAAATAAATCTAAAGGAGCTTAAATGGGTACTGACATATGATGCGGAAGGCAAAGCACTCTCTTCGGTCAATTACGGCATGTTTATACAGTACATTGTGGATTTTCTGATAATGGCCGTATGTGTTTTCATGTTGGTAAGACTCTTTACGGCTCTTAGGAAAAAGAGCGAAGAACTTAAAGAGAAAGCAAAGAAAGCGGAAGAAGCTGCAGCTGCAGCTACGCCGCCCCCGCCACCGGCACCGCCCGAACCGACAAAAGAGCAACTGCTTCTTACGGAAATACGCGATATACTGAAGGCACAGAAATGAGTGAGAATAATTTACAAAAACCCAATATTACCGTAATGGAATACAATTCCGATGAAATTCGAGAATATTCGACAGATTCTTTGGAAACACTTAAAAAGGATGTAAAAGGGGTTCGCTGGATTGATATCGACAATGAATGCGGCAAGGTATTATGCGAGCAGATGTCAAGACTGTATAATATCCATCCCGTAGTTCTGGAAAGTATATATGAAAAAGACCAAAGTCCCAAACTGGATGATTATCAGGACTTTCTGTTTGCCGTTGCCACTATGATTTACAAAAAAGAACAGGCCCTTGTGGCAGAGGGTATTTCCTTTTTGTTAGGCGACAATTACGTTATTTCCATAGGAAATCTGGACGGGGATGTTTTTGATAAAGTGCGAAAAGAGTTACATACCCCCAAAAGCCGCATACGCATGTCCGGTCCCGATTATCTGCTATACCGTCTTATGGACTCCATAACCGATAATTACTTTGCCACCCTTTACGAGATTGAGGAACGGATATACCGGTTGGAAGAGGAAATAATCAAAGATCCGTCCGACTCACTGTTGGCAAAAATAAGGGAGGTAAAGAGCGATAACCAACTGGTTGCAAAATCCATCATACCTTTTAAAGAGTCCCGCTCAATTTTGATTAACATGCCTTCAAAATTCATTACCTCTTCTGTCGCCCCTTATATGAATGACGTTTACGATCACATAAAAGAAGCTATAGGATTGTCGGAAACCTGTCGTGTAATGATAAACGATCTGATGCAGCTGTTCTATGCCTCCACAAGCTATAAACTTAACGAGATAATAAAAGTACTTACCGTTATATCCACAATATTCATTCCTCTGACTTTCATTGTGGGATTGTACGGTATGAACTTCAAGCACATACCGGAATTTAACATACCCTGGGCTTATCCCGTGCTATTGGGAGTTATGCTGGTTATAACCTTGTTTATGATATATTATTTCAAAAAAAAGAAATGGTTCTGATAAAAAAAAACTATTCCGATATATAACAAAAGGGCTGTAATGCAGCCCTTTTACATTTATCCTATTCAAATAAGATATCTATAAATTATTTCCTTTACTTAACCTTCGGTATCTACGCTAAGTTTATCGCCGTCGTAATCGACATACAGTACCGTATCCGGCTCCAAATCATATGCCAGTATCATTTTAGCTATCAGTGTCTCCACATGACTTTGTATATATCTTTTCAGAGGACGCGCTCCGTAAATACTGTCAAATCCCTGGTCCACAATATACTCTTTTGCCCGCTTTGATACCTTCAGGCCCAACCTCTTATTCTCCACTCTCCTTGCCAGATCTTCAATCATAAGATCTACAATGGACATTATCTCCTTTTCGGATAAAGGCTTGTACAGTACTATCTCATCCAGTCTGTTCAAAAACTCCGGACGGAACTTCTGCTTAAGAAGCGTATCCACCATTTTTCTGGCTTCGTCCGATATTTCGTTATCCTCCGTTATACCATCCATGATGTATGGGGTACCCAAATTGGAAGTCATTATTATAATGGTGTTCTTGAAGTCCACGGTACGTCCCTGGGAATCGGTTATTCTGCCGTCATCTAAAACCTGCAGCAGAATGTTGAACACATCGGGATGGGCTTTCTCTATTTCGTCAAACAGCACTACCGCATACGGCCTTCTTCGCACCGCTTCGGTAAGCTGTCCGCCTTCCTCATATCCCACATATCCCGGAGGCGCTCCTATCAGTCTGCTTACCGAGAACTTCTCCATATACTCACTCATATCTATTCTGACCATATTCTTTTCATCGTCGAAAAGAGCCTCTGCAAGTGCCTTTGCAAGCTCGGTTTTACCCACACCGGTAGGTCCTAAAAACAGGAAGGAACCTATAGGTCTGTCGGGATCCTGAATGCCCGCTCTGGAACGCAAGATGCATTCGGTTACCTTTGTGACCGCTTCATCCTGTCCTATAACCCTTTTGTGCAGTATATCTTCCAATCCTAAAAGTTTTTCTCTTTCGCTTTGCATAAGTTTGGATACAGGTATACCGGTCCATCTTGCAACTATCAGTGCTATTTCCTCTTCCGTTACCTTATCTCTTAATAAAGTATGCTTTTGTTCCGCCTGTTCCGCTATCTCTTCCTGTTCGGCAAGGGTTTTTGTAAGGGCAGGCAGTTTTCCGTACTTAAGCTCGGCAGCTTTATTGAGGTCATATTCTCTTTCGGCTTTTTCAATCTCGGCATTGACCTTCTCTATCTCCTCACGTATCTTCTGCACTTTGGATATGGAAGCCTTTTCATTCTCCCACTTGGCTTTCATCTCATTGAACACTTCTCTCAATTGGGCAAGCTCTTGCCTTATCTTGGCCAGCTGCTCTTTGGAAAGTTTGTCGCTTTCTTTTTTCAGTGCCGCTTCCTCAATCTCATACTGCATTATTTTCCTAGATATATCATCCAGCTCCGAAGGCATGGAATCTATCTCGGTTTTTATAAGGGCACATGCCTCATCCACCAAATCAATGGCTTTATCGGGCAGGAATCTGTCGGATATATATCTGTCGGACAGTGTTGCCGCCGCTATTAATGCCTGATCCTGTATTTTAACTCCGTGGAAAACTTCATATCTTTCCTTAAGCCCTCTCAGTATGGAAATAGTATCTTCTACAGATGGCTCCAGTACCATTACCGGCTGGAATCGTCTTTCCAGAGCGGCATCTTTTTCTATATACTGACGATACTCGTTCAATGTCGTCGCACCTATACAATGGAGTTCTCCTCTGGCAAGCATGGGTTTGAGCAGATTGCCCGCATCCATGGCTCCCTCGGTTTTACCCGCTCCCACTATATTGTGTAATTCATCAATAAAAAGTATTATTCTTCCTTCGGAATTCTTTACTTCCTGAAGTACCGCTTTGAATCGCTCTTCAAATTCCCCTCTGTATTTTGCTCCTGCTACAAGTGCACCCATATCCAGGGAGAATATTTTTCTCTCCTTCAGATTGTCCGGTACGTCCTTTCGTACTATTCTCAATGCCAGTCCTTCGGCAATAGCGGTCTTTCCCACACCCGGCTCACCTATCAGTACCGGATTATTCTTGGTCTTTCTGGACAGTATCCTTATAACATTCCTTATCTCTTCGTCACGCCCTATTACCGGGTCCAGTTTCTGATTCCTTGCAAGCTCCACCAGATCCTGACCGTATTTTTTCAGCACGTCATATGTAGACTCGGGATTATCCGATGTCACCTTGGTGTTTCCTCTTATGGAAGCCAGTGCTCTTAAAAAGGAATCTTTGGTTATGCCTGTTTCTCTGAACAACTCTCTTATCCTCGGATTGGCCGTTTCAATAACGGCAAGGAATATGTGCTCTACCGACACATACTCGTCTTTCATTATCTTTGCCTGCTTTTCCGCTTCATTTAGTGTCAAATCGGTATCTTTTGAAATATATACCTTATCCGGTTCCCTGCCGCTTCCCGTTACCTTGGGAAGTGCGGATACCAGGTTCTCGGCTTTTTGTATAAGTAACCCGGTATCTAAGTTCATGGAAACAATTAACTGTGCTATAAAGCTTTCCGGTTGACTTAAAAGAACATAGAGAAGATGCTCCTGCTCTATCTGTATATTACCGTATTCAATCGCAAGGCTTTGTGCCCTGTTAAGTGCTTCTACGGATTTTTGTGTAAACTTCTGTATATTCATCTTTTCCCTCCTGAAATCATATAATCATTCCTGTTTTTGCATAGTATTCTTTGTATGCCGCATATATATCCGATATAACATAATCGGTATTATCCATATTACTCATAAAAATATCCAATGCCTTATCCAATGTTGTAATATATGCCGCAATGGCTTTGCCAAGCCTTTGTTCTTCAATATTCATACGGTCGTTTAAGAAGAAAAATCTCGTATAGCAGACATTTTCATAGGATGTCATCTCCACCTCATCATATGCGTCGGGTATAAGTTGCTTTTCAACTTTCTGCCATATGGTAAAAAAGTCTTCTATCGCTGAGATAAGACTGCTGCTTTGTGTCCTAACCTGCGCCTTCAACTTGAGAAAAGGTCCTTTGTCCCTTCCCAGAATCTCCAAGCAATAGCGTATTGTCGGACGGTACCTGTAGCTCAATGCCGTTCGCACATCCATAAAGGAATTGGAGTTCATCTCCACGAAAGCATATTTTTCGTACGGTTCCAAAAAAGCTCTTGCGGCATCTAAAATGTCTTTTATCCTCTGCTGAGGAGTGGTATAGGACACATGTGAAGCCAGCACCTCACTTATATAGTTGGAACGGCTGGTTCGCCTTGCATATGCCAGCGTATCAATCTTTTTTATTACCTCATCGTTAAGTATGAGGCTGTATACGGACTTTCCCATCACGTACCTCTCTTTCAGAATTATTGTATCACTTATTCAGTAATTTGGCAATGATATTATATAATCTTATCAACAAATGTTTTCCTTCAACAACCACAAGACAGGTCACGGTGACATACTCACTTAAACTGTTTATTGTGTATGATATAATTTATTTGAACATGTATTTATTAATTCAAATATTGAAATGATATATACAATATCTGCAAGAAAGGGATTTTTATGAAGAAGCCGGTAAAGAATAACGTATATTGGGTGGGAAAGACCGATTGGGAACTGAAGAAATTTCACGGTGAAGAGTTGTCCACTCATCACGGGTCAAGTTATAACAGTTATTTAATAATGGAGGAAAAGACCGTCCTCATAGATACCGTATGGTCTCCGTTTGAAAATGAATTTGTGGAAAATCTGGAAAAGGAAATTGACTTAAAGAAGATTGATTTCATAGTCTGCAATCACGGTGAAGTGGACCACAGCGGAGCACTTAACAAGTTGATGGAGAAAATACCCTCCACTCCCATATACTGCTCCGCCAATGCCGTAAAATCGTTACAGGGACAATATTTTAAGAACTGGGATTTGCGTCCTTTAAAAACCGGAGATACCATAGACATAGGTAACGGCAAGCAGTTGGTCTTTGTGGAAATGCGTATGCTGCACTGGCCGGACAGTATGGCCTGCTACCTGACAAAAGACAATATACTGTTTTCTAATGATGCATTCGGTCAGCACTATGCTTGCGACCATCTCTTTAACGATTCTGCAGATCAATGCACACTGTATGCCGAAGCGGAAAAATATTACGCAAACATTCTGGCTCCCTTCAGTGCGATACTCAAAAGAAAACTGGAGGAAATACATTCACTTAATCTGGATATAGATATTATTGCCCCCAGTCACGGTGTGATATGGAGAGACAATCCTATGCAGATAGTGGAAAAATACAGGTTATGGTGTGACAACTATCAGGAAAACCTCATAACCATTGTTTACGATACCATGTGGAACGGAACCAGAGCGCTTGCCGAAAAGATAGCAGAGGGTATAAGGGAAAAAGATGAGAGTGTAAATATACGCATATTCAATCTTCCCAAGAGTGACATGAATGATGTTGCCACACAGATTTTCAAATCCAGGACCGTTCTTTTAGGTTCTCCTACAGTCAATAACTGTGCACTGCATTCGCTTGCCGCACTCACCCACTACATTAAAGGTCTGAAGCTGAAGAACAAGAAGGCTGCGGCATTCGGCTGTTACGGTTGGTCGGGAGAATCGGTTAAGATATTGAACGAAATGCTTACCGATGCGGGATTTGAAGTGGTTAATGAAGGATTCAGATGCCTTTGGAATCCCGATTACGAAACACTGCAAAAAGCGGCGGATTTCGGTAAGGATATTGCGTGATTTAGCTTGTGAATATTGAAAAACGAGACAAATTTTGATATCCTATAATAAGGAAGTTGTCGGTGTAAGACAGTATGCCGATATCCTTCCGTCAGTACAGAAGTATAAAAAAAGTAAAAGGAGAGAATCATGGCATTTTTTGACAAATTGAAGAAACAGGCTACATCAGCGATAGAAAAAGCTCTCGATCCGAGACACAAAACTCAGAAGATTACTTTTGCCGATCTGCCTGAAACATTGGAAGCATTTAAAGCACTCCCCGAGGCGCAGCTTGCATCACCGTTTGAGACGGCGGCACTTACCGTTGTGGCATTCTGCCTCTATCCCGTAAATAAGGAATTGTGCCATCAGATGCTCAATTATTTACGCGGACCGCGCCCGATGAGCGAAATGGATAAGCAGTTTATAAGAGACCGCTTTTTGGATAAAGATTATGTTCCGCGTTCTTACTTCGACGGTGCAACACCTGCCAACGACTATATGCCGTCAAAGCCCTATACAATAACGGTTACTTCCAATCCCCGTTCATTCGACGATCCGGATACCGTTAGACTGTATATTAATTCGGGCGGAGCCGACAGTCCGCGTCTGGTATCGCTTCGTAAGGCAAAGGACGGAAAATGGTATCTTTGGGAACAGTATCTCCTTGCCGATATACGTAAACCGGAAAGCGAAAATCCCTGGGCTTAATTGTTTCTGAAGAGATATTTTCAGTATACCGTCAAGAACAGATGAATAAAATTAAATAAAAGAAAGAAGGATGCTATGAAGATTATTGTTAAGGATAATTATAGCGAGATGAGCAAACTTGCAGCTTCGGTTATTGCCGATCTGGTAAGAAAGAAACCCGACTGCGTATTGGGACTGGCAACCGGCGCTACACCTATCGGAACCTATCATGAACTTGCCAGGCTGCATAGAGAGGAAGGTCTGGACTTTTCTAAAGTCAGGACATTCAATCTGGATGAATATCTGGGAATATCCATGGATCTAACGCTTCCGTATGAGATGGACCAGTCCTATGCCCGGTTCATGCATGAAGAGTTATTTAAGAAGATAAACATCAAAAAGAAAAATGCTCATGTACCGTACGGGCTTGCAACCGATCCGGATAAATACTGCAAAGAATATGAAAAGATGATAGCGGATGCCGGCGGGTTGGATTTACAACTTTTAGGTATCGGCGGAGACGGTCACATAGGATTCAATGAGCCCGGTTCGTCCTTTGATTCCAGAACCAGAGTGGAGCACCTTAATCAGAAATCCATAGACGATAATTATGAGGCCTTCTACAAAAAAGCTGGCGTATCCAAAGAAGAAATGCCGAAAAAAGCCATAACAATGGGTGTTGCAACTATTATGGAGGCAAAGAGTCTTCTTATGATTGTAAGCGGAATCGGTAAGGCGGATATAATTCAGAAAGCTCTGGAAGGACCGGTTACAACTCAGATTACCGCTTCGGCTATTCAAACATTCAAACGTGATGTTACAGTAATACTGGACAAACCCGCGGCAAGTAAACTTAAGAAGTTATAGCAATTAGCCGACATAAAACTTAACAGGATATCTCCATGAACAAGTTGCTGATAAAGTTGTTCGTAAAAGACTATAAAAACACTGATGATGCATCGGTAAGAAGCGCATACGGAATGCTTGCGGGCGTATCGGGACTGACTGTAAATATACTGCTTTTTACAGGCAAGCTTTTTATCGGTCTGTTATCCAAAAGTATTGCGGTGCTGGCGGATTCTTTCAATAATCTGTCCGATGCCGGTTCTTTTTTAATAACAGTACTGGCGTCAAAGCTTTCCAAAAAGCCTGCTGACAAAGAGCATCCTTTCGGTCATGAAAGGATTGAGTATGTGGCGGCTCTTTTTATGTCCTTTATCATAATGAATGCGGGTATATCGCTGTTCGTCGATTCCATAAAAAGAATAACTCAACCGGAGCCCATAATATTTGAATGGGCTTTTGTAATAGCTTTAATTGTAAGTATGCTGCTTAAAGCCTGGGTAATGCTGTTAAACAGAGATATAGGTATAAGAATAAACTCCTATCCTTTGAAAGCTGCATTCCGAGATTCGGCAAATGATCTGGTTGCCACCTCGGTAACCGTAATATCCATGCTTATTGCAAAATATTTTAACTTTTCCATAGACAGTTATGCGGGTATCGGTTTATCGGTATTTGTTTTTCTTTCGGGATTAAAGATAGCCAAAGACACTCTTATGCCGCTTTTGGGTTCGGCAACGGACAAAAAACTGTATGACAGGATTACCCGTAAAGTGGAGAGCTATGACGGAATAATAGGTACCCACGACCTTATTGTTCACAGCTACGGACCTTCGAACATAATGGCTACCATTCATGCTCAGGTTCCCAATGACGGTGATATGCAGAAAATGCATGACATCATAGACGGAATAGAAAAGGATGTTTACAGGGAAACGGGAATACATCTTGTTATACACATGGATCCTCAGGAAGTGCATGACAAGAGATTCTTCAAATACAAATCCGTTGTTAAAGGTATAGTGAAAAAACTGGATCCCGATGCCGCTGTTCACGGCTTTAATGCAAAGTTCGATAAAAATGAGATAAATCTGGTATTTGATGTTACGGTAGCTCACTCCTATACCCAAGAGGAGGAAACTGCTCTTTCGGAAAATATAAAAAAAGAATTGGCAAAAGCCAATCCTCAAGTAAAATGTGATATAACAGTAGAACACGGTTTTATTTAAGCTTTGTTAATTGCCCCGCAGCAACCTTTACCGGTTCTCTGTCCACATCCAGCCAGACATCGGTACAACTGGGATTATATACCATGGAAGTATCCACAGTGAATTTCAGATTTCTGACAGCATCGACATAATCCTTTATTTCGATATTGGTGGCATACCACACATCTTCCCTTCCGCTTATACGTTTACAGAACTCCTCTATTATGTACCATTTGTCACCCCATCTTTCAAACTCGTAACTGTGTCCCCATACATAGAAAAGATTCATTCCCATATTCCATCTGGGACTGTCGAATGCGGATATAAGGTCGGTTGCATCGTTGTGATGGCATGTCGGATGCCATACCAGAAAATCATCGGGTAAGTAGAAGGACTTATGGCTTTTGGTGGTTCTGGCATATTCCATATCTAAATATCTTAAACGCTGTACAACTTCATCATTGTAATAACCGTACGGATAAGACATACCTCTAACAGGATATCCCGCAATATCTTCCAGTGCCTTTTTATCGTCCAACACTTCATGTAAAAACCTCAGATTATTGACATCTCGCAAATCTGTATGATTAACGGTATGTACCGATATTTCATGTCCTTCGTAGAGTTTCTTCGCATCGGTCATTTTTATCTTTTCCGGCTGCGGAGGATAATCGTCTCTGTCCATGTATCGTGAATTAAGATGGAATGTTCCCTTTATTTTGTATTTGTTAAACAGTTCCACAAGCCTGTAATCTTCATACGGTCCGTCATCATAACTCATGGTAAGGGCTTTGGGTAATTTGTCTTTAAAGTATTTAGGGGTTATTATCATAATCAATTCTCCTCATATTTCATATTATACATCTAAATAAAGATTTATACCCCAACATCATCTGGGGATTATATTCTCCTGTAAACAGTCTTATTAGTGCTACCTTCGGAAACCACCAGCCCTGTACTGGTCAATATGCTAAGATAGCGCCAAGTTGTTGATTCAGACTTGCCACAGGCTTCCTTAGCCTCTGCAGGGGTAATACTGCCTTTTGTATCTATCACATCCGCAATAGAGATGATCTTACGATAGTCAGCTTCCTTCAGAACTTCTTTCAAAACTTCTTTCAAACTTCTTTCATCTGTTGAATGAAAATCCTCGCGTCCGGACTGTTGCTTTGAAGATTGCCTAACTTCCTCCTCTTCCTGTATCCTCAGAAACTCCTCGTTGATATAGGCCACGACCTGTGTATAGTCATCGGTATCATTATCCGGACTGTAGACAAGTTTTGGAGAACCGTTGTCAGCCATTGCCTTCTTTGCACGACGAATCCCGGAACCATAGGATTGGATCAGATTTAAACGGAAAAACATCTCTTTAAGCTCATCATTCAGATAATGCCGATTATCAAAGACCACTTTATTATTCAGATCAGCTATGGTTATCGGCGGAACAGGACGATTATAATTGATAAAAGACAGGTGATCCCTATAAACATAAATCCCGATGTACTGCTTCCGTGAGTATTCCTTATGTAGAATGCAGTTGGTCGCCAGCTCTTCAAACATTTCCAATGGCCAGTTAAAGACCCTGTGCGCTCCCGGCTTGCCCGGCTCTCGAACAGTGTAAGAGGCCATGATGGTATCTCGGAAATAATCTCGGACACGCTGTGCCTGAATCCATACAGGTCCCTTAAAGCTTTTGGATTCCATCTTATCTGTTCCGGAAATCTCTCTGATTACCTCTACGTAAGCGTATGGAATGAACTTTTCCGGTGCGTCAGCAAACATCAGCACAGCGAAGTTCCGTGCGCGGTAGCCACCATACTCGCTGCTGTCGATCAAATGCATGGCCTTCGCCATCTCTAGCTTGGATAATGTGCGAATATCCTCTGCGGAATTAGTGCGTACCATATACTCTTTCATGTACTCATAATCCAGATCATCCAGCGTTGCAGTTTCGTTCAATTCTGAAGAAAAATGAAAATCTGCGAACTTCTTGAGAAGTTCAAACTCCTCTCGTTTGTTGGGCAGACGCGTATCTCGGCGGACCCGGATATATCTACCTGCTTTCAGCTTGATTTTTGAATCCTTTTCCGCCTTTTGATCGGTCTCATAAGGACCGTTATTTCCAGGCTCGACAGCAAGAATGATATAAAACCGATTATCTATTTTATCCTGAACCAGATGATACACCGGTTTGGGATGGATATAAGACAAAAGGTATTTCAATTCATTTTCCGTTGTCTCAATCTTTGCCTCATCGATTCCGGATATCGGACGGACAGGAACTGCTTTGCGACCAGTAGCCTCATCATCCTCTTCTTCGATCCCTATAAGCAGAAGCCCGATTTCCCGGTTCATATAGTTATTAGCATAAGCACAGACAGTTTTTAGGATACCATCCTTCACGATATCGGCTGCGGATTTTTTGTATTCGATATAATCGTTTTCTACGGCACACTGATCTATAATATCATGAGCCATCCGGCGGATATCTTCAATCTTCATTAGCGCCACCATCCTTTACCTTAACATATTTGCCGCTCTTGATTCGCGCGTCTGCAGGCTTTTCGGCATCTCTCGGAATGATCCAGGCACGACCCAGTCGAAAGGCGCCTTCAATACGACCTTCCGCACACAACACCTGTGCGCGACGGACGGTAATATTCCATTTGTCTGCAGCCTGGCATATCGTCATAAAATCATGTTCATTCATCAATACAAACTCCTCCGTCAAAACAGGCAACCCCATTTTATACATTTATGCGAACAATTTCAAGCCCTTATATTTGAAGAATTGTGAAATATGTTACAAGTCAGTTTGACATAATTAGCATATCTTTGTAACAAAGTATGCTTATAAATTACTCATCTATAAATTTAACAACTGATGGAGAAAGTGCAAACTATTGCAATATTGTAACGAATAGTATATAATTTTCGTTACAAGGAGGGTACTCTTATGAGTAACGGATATGCAGACAAAATAAGGGAGCGCGTGCTTTCAGCAACAAATGGAACAGTCTTTACTACATCAGACTTTTCAGATATTGCAGATAATAATACTATTCGGCAAAATATGCTTCGCCTCGTAAACGAAGGTGTTTTGAAGCGTATTTTAGGCGGTGTATATGAAAAGTCTAAATACAGCAAATTGCTTGGAGAGTATGTAGCTGTTAATCCCGATGCGGTGGCACAGGCACTTGCTCGCAGTTACCATTGGACAATTGCTCCTTGCGGTAATACAGCCTTGAATATGATAGGTCTTTCAACGCAGGTTCCGGCCACCTGGTCATATATCAGCGACGGACCATATAGAAAGTATGAGTGGAACTCGACATGCATAGAATTTAAGCACAGAACAAACAAAGAGATTACCGGTCTATCCTATATGACTGCTCTTTTGATTCAAGCTATTAAAACACTTGGTAAAGAAAACATTACGCAAGACATTATTGAGACACTTTCGGAGAAATTGACACGGAAGGAAAAAGATGCAGCCCTAAAAGAAGCATCAAGAAGTGCCGATTGGGTTTACAGGATAATTAAGCGGATATGTAGGAACTAAGCAGAATAATGCGCCTAAACATAGATTTATAGGATATAATAAAGAATATAGAAGATATGGAAATGAGACATTGTAAATGCAATATCATATAAGAAGAGCAAAAGAAAAAGATGCGGAAGATATCCTGAGGTTGCTTGGGCAGATAGCGCAACTGCATCATGAAAAGCGACCGGACATATTTAAGAGCAATGCCAGTAAATACAATAATAAACTTATACTTGAAAAGATTAAGAGACCGGAAGAATATATAGCCGTTGCGGTGGATGAAACCGACAAAGTTGCTGGATATTTATTCTGTGTGTTTGACATAGTTAAAAATCATCCCGTTCAGCAGGACAGAAAAATATTGTATTTGGATGATTTATGTGTGGATGAAGATAAAAGAGGCTCAGGTATCGGCTCCCTCCTCATAAATCACGCATATGAATACGCAAAAAAGGAACACTGTGATGCCGTAGAACTTAATGCCTGGGAGATTAACGAAAGAGCCGTAAAATTCTATGCGGATCACGGATTTACCGTTAAATACAGAAGAATGGAATTAATTGTTGACAGTAAAAATGATTTAGAGAGGTAGCTATGAAAGTATATGTTGTACAGCCGTCTTATCCTAAGAATGGTGATGAAAAGAAAAGTACCGTGGACTTTATGCTGCAATCGCTGGATTCCGTAGGAACGGATGCCGACCTTATACTGCTCCCCGAATTTTCCAATATTCCCGGAGCATCACAGTATGATGAAATGATTGCCGATTACAACCGGAATACCGATATTCTGACTAAGAGAGTTATCGCCACGGCAAAAAGAACAAACAGCCTTGTAGCCGTCAATATGGCACATAAGACCGATACCGGTTTCCGAAACAGCACGCTTTTATATAACGGAAACGGAGAGGTTGTTTACAGATACGACAAACAGCATCTTACATATGCGGAAAAAGAGTTGTTAAAACTGGATTACTCTTACAGATACAGAACCGATATCCCCTGCTTTGTTGATGTAGGCGGACTGAGACTGGCATTCATGACCTGTTACGATACATACTTTTTAGAGTATATTGAGTATATCCGGTCAAAGAAACCCGATATCATTCTTATCTGTTCCTATCAGCGGAGTGAAGAAGAAGACATTATTCTTTCACAGGCAAGGATAATATCCTCCAGATGCAATGCTTATGTCTTAAGAGCATCCTACTCCATGGGCAATACCGCCAAAGGCGGTCACTCCCTTGTCTGCGACTGTGACGGAACGGTTCTGGCGGATATGGAACAGTTGACGGGAGTTTTAAGAGCGGATATTAAAGTGCCTAAAAAAGCGATGAAACCCAACGGTCACGGTCAGCCTCTCATACCGACCGATGAATTCGTAACACAGGGAAGAACACCTCAGGCTTATCTTGCGACAGGCAGTTTTATTTCTAAAAGTGATAATGAAAAACCTTATCCCCGTATATGTGCTCACAGAGGTTTTTCCGCACTGTGTCCGGAAAATACCATGCTGGCCATATCGGCGGCAGTTGCTTTGGGAGCAGATGAGATTGAACTGGATGTGTGGCCTACCAAAGACAGAGTTATGATTGCCATGCACGATCCGCATTTTTCGCATGACAAATCCAAAAAGGTCTGGGAATATACCTTTGAAGAGGTAATGGAGCTGGATGCTTCTATGGGTATGAGTCCTATGATTGCAGGAATGAAATATGACACATTTGAAGATATACTCAAAAAATTCCATCATCAGACTATTATGAATTTACATATTAAGACCAAGTTTATTGATAAATATTCCAATATCGTTTTTCCCTACGATGAAGAAGATTTCAAAGTCATAGTAGATTTGATAGAAAAATACGACTGTGCAGATTATGTATATATTGCAGGAGATGAAGCGGTAATGGAAACGGCTTTGAAGGTAGCCCCTCATCTGAAAAGATGTTGTCTTGACGGACAGCTGGACTATACTCTCGTGGATAAGGCTATTAAGTATAAATGCGATAAACTGCAGTTCTTCAAACCGTATTTCAATGATGAAATGATTAAAAAGGCCAAGGACAACGGTATCATATGCAACATATTCTGGTCGGATGACCCAAAAGAAGCTTTAGGATTTTTAGACAGAGGAATAGATACCATACTTACAAATAATCTGCATCTGGTACAGCAAGGTTTAAAACACAGGTTAGGGTAAGAATAATATTAAAACACTTTATGGAAAGATAAATAAGGAGGTACCATGGTTGCTGTTATTGAAACCGAAAGACTCATCCTTCGCGAATTCAGATTTGACGATGTCAAAGACTTGTACGAATATGCAAGTAATCCCAATGTAGGACCTAATGCGGGATGGACACCGCATAAAAATATACAGGAATCGGAATCTGTTTTGAATATGTTTATGAGAGCCGATAATCTTTGGGCGATTGTCTATAAAGAGAACCATAAAGTAATAGGCTCCATCGGTCTGCATCCCGACATTCTTCGCTCACAGATAAAAGATTTAAAGACAAGATGTTTGGGATATGCTCTCTCTTATGACTACTGGGGCATGGGTATAGCCACCGAAGCGGTTAAAGCCATACAAGAATATGCATTCAACGTAATGAAGCTGGACCTTTTATCCGTCGATCATTATCCTCATAACAGCCGTTCCATGAAGGTAATAGAAAAATGCGGTTTTAAAAAAGAGGGTACATTACGTAAAGCCCGTCTTTCATATAGAAACGAACCTGTGGATATTGTGACATACTCTTTGTTAAAAGAAGAATGGAAGGAACTTAACGGAAGATAACCTTTTAGACTTGTAATATATTTGTGTTGTCTATAAAATCAATCTATGAGAAAGAAATTTAATCAGATGACCGATATGGAAAAATCGGTAAGACTTAAAAACCACTATATAGTTCATATTGCATTTTATGCTTTTATGTTCAACCTTCTGCCTGTCGCTTTTATGGGATCGCATATTGAAGGTTTTCTGGTATATATGCTTATTCTGGGTTTCCCCGCAGTTATATACATAGCCTCCATCATATTCGGACTGTTTAACGGATTTAAGTGGCTGTACATACTGTTTCCCGCCGTACTGTTTGTTCCGGCCGCTTTTATATACTACGACTACTCGGCGTTGCTATATGCCGCTCTTTATGCCGCGGTTTCCGCATTGGGTATGTTTGCAGGTTTTATACTGGTTAGATTATTTACAAAAAAGCCTGCTACATCTGCAGGCTCCGAAAAAGTTCAAGACAGAAAAAAGAAATAGACTATATCTTAATATTTTTCTCTACATTCAATACAAATATCGCAGCACCGCCTACCGTTACTTCGGGAGGAAGGCTTTCATTGGATAATCCCACTCCGAACGATGCCGTTGACGGAACGGTCTGCTTGCGGGTTTTGCAGTATTTGGAAAGTATTTCTATAACATGCTCGGTTCCCTTGCTTTCGGTACCGATAAGCAAAGTGGTATTGCCTACCATTAAAAATCCTCCGGTAGTGGAAAGCTTTGTTACGAAATAGCCGGCCTCCGTAAGAGCCGATGCCGCAATAGCGCTGTCATCATTATTTACAATAGCTAAAATAAGTTTCATTTGGTCCTCCGTTAAGCATTATATCATATAAATGTGGCAAGCTTTGTCCTGCTTACTTTGTCAAGCTTGTCAATATCTTCTATCTCATATCTGTTGTCCGCAGTGTCTCTAAATAACATTCTTGTGCCGTGAATAATCTTTATATCGTTATATCTGTGCCAAATTTCAAACTTTCTTTCCCCTTTGTCTGTCAGCACATGCATGTTAATATTGCCCGATATCTCCTTAATCTCATACAACCTGATTATCTTGGGTACCAGGTAATACTGGTTCAAGCACTGATCCACGGCATTTTTGGAATCTTCCATTAATGTATCCAGGTTTCTTATGATTGCAACTTCCTTTTCTTCAGAATCCAGAAGAGTGATGTACTTTCTCAGACCGCTTATGGGAAAAAGCCTTCTGGGCTGAACATTCTCAAATTTCCGTCCGTCATACATGGTTACATTCACATGTGTCAAATCCGCTCTTTCAATTTTGGCATTATCGCCTTGTATATACGGTACTTTCATGATGCTTCCTCCTATTCCACGTTTTCCTCTTCTTTGGCTTTTTGCAGTTTGGACGACATTGTCTGTATTTCAATAAGTTTGTAGTATTTACCCTTCTTTGCCAGCAGTTCTTCGGGCGTCCCGCTTTCAATTATTCTGCCTTCGTCCACAACCAGAATCTTGTTGGCTTTTCTTAATGTCGACAGCCTGTGAGCAATCATAAGTGTGGTTCTTCCCTTTATCAGTCTTTCAATGGCTTCCTGTATAAGAAGTTCGGTTTCCGAATCCACCGCAGCTGTAGCTTCATCGAATATCATTATGCAAGGATTCCTGAGGACCGCTCTGGCAATGGATACACGCTGTCGCTCACCGCCGGACAGTCCGGTACCTCTTTCTCCCAGCACGGTATCATATGCGTCGGGCAGTTTTACTATGAAGTTATGGGCATTGGCTATTTTTGCGGCATGGATAACTTCCTCTACCTGAACATCGCTGTTGCCGTAAGCGATATTGTTGTATATCGTATCGTGGAACATCATGGGTTCCTGCTGAACATATCCTATCTGAGACCGGTAAAATTCCATGTCTATATCTTTTATGTCCTGTCCGTCCATAAGAATCTTACCGTCATAATTATCATAATAACGCATGATTAGATTGATAAGTGTGGATTTTCCCGAACCGGTAGTACCCACAATACCTACAATATCTCCCGGTTCAATATCTATGTTTATATCCTGCAAGGTCATCTTTGTGCGGTCAAAAGAGAAATTAACATTCTTAAACTGTATTTTCCCTTCCAGTTTTTTCGGATGATTTCCCTTTCCGAAATCCGCTTCCGGTTCGGCATCGATAATATCAAAAACCCTCTCCGCGGCGGCTACGGCAGCCTGCAGAGAGTCGTTGAAGTTTGCAAAAAAGTTTACCGGTCCGTAGAACATGGCCGTGTAGGAAATAAAGGAGACCAGAAGACCTAATGTCAACCCGCTTTGGGGATTCATTACCAGATTGCCTCCCACACTCCAGATAAGTAAGGAGCCGCAGGTTACGAAAAAGCTTACCAGCTGCGGAAACAAAGTGGTTATTCTTGCGGCTTTTATATCGGTCTTCAGCCATTCTTCGTTGTATTTATCAAACTTGTCAATGGCTCCCTTTTCGTTGGTAAATGCCTTTATAACTCTCACTCCGGGTATGGTATCGGTCAGAATGGAGGACACTTTTGACCATTTCCTCCATATCCTTCTGTAATAAGGCAGTATCTTCTTTCCGAATATTCTGGAACCTATTACAACCAGAGGAACGGGAATAAGCGAAAGCAATGTAAGCCTTCTGTCCATGACAAACATAATCACTATTATCCCTATAAGCAGAAAGAACTGCACTATTACTTCCTGGGTTACCCTTAAGGTAAAGGACTGCAATGTGGCGGTATCGCTGCTTATTCTGGTTATGACCGAACCTGTAGATGTCTTGTCATAGAACCTCATGGGAAGATACTGAGCTTTTGTATAAATATCACTTCTTAAACCGGCCACTATCCTGTCTCCGCTTACCCTTAACAGATAAGAACGCAATGCACCTACCGAATACTGTATGACATAAGTACAAAACAGCACAAATACCACCGTTAAAAGCAGCTTTTTGTTATTGTCGGGTATTATGTCATCCACCATCATCTTGGTTATATATGGCGGGACCAACGACATGGCTGTGGTTATTATGGAGAATATGAGGCAGATTATGAGCAGCTTCTTATGGGGAAGCACATACTTCATAAGTTTTTTGGCTATTTTACCTTTGGACTGACAGTTAAGGCATTCGGCACCGGGACGCACAAGAGTCCTTCCGCATCTGGGGCAGTTGGAAAGCTGCTTTTCGAAAACGGCTGTAACCATATCCATTAATCTGTCAACATTCTCACCTTTTTTTATCTGCTCGGAAAAATCCGCTGCGGCTTCACATAAATTGGCAACCGAATAAGTAAAACGGAAAAAGTCGAAAGTGCCTTCTTTTTCTGTAGATATTTCCATTATGGCATTGCCGTACAGCCTTTTTATTTCTATTTTTTCAATATTTTCATGAGTTACATATTTATATCCGTCATCATAGGTCCTGTCAAAACAGTACATACCCTTGTCGGTAACCGCAAGAACCGATTCGCTGTATAAGCTGTCTTTGGACAGGTCTCCGACAATAAAAAAAAGCAGGCGCTGCACATCCGCCGACTTTTCAAGTCTTTTTGCTATCTCTTCCGGTACAGGTTTGTTGGTTAATATATGAGTGATGTCCTCTGTCATATTTTTACCTCCTCCACCCCTTACCCGGTTATTATCGGTTACCCGGCAATTAAAGTCAACATCAAAAACAACATTTTATTTCTATTGTTAAAACAACATTGATTTGGTAGAATAGACAAAAATAAAAATATCGCGGCAAGAATAATCATTATATTAACGCCAACTGCCGACGATTGAACGGAGCGCACTTTGAGTAAATATAAATGCCTTATATTTGACGTTGACAATACAATTTTACAATATGACGCATCGGCGGCTAAGGCACTGGAAGATTTGCTTTTAAACCATAATGTCGAGTACACACCAAAAATTGAAGAGTTGTTCAGAACGGTCTGTTATGATTTGTGGAAGTCTTATAATATGAATCTTTTAGATGACCCGGTTATGCAGGAAAAATACCATGAAGTTTATAAAATATACGGCTACAAACGCTTTGAAGTATTTTTGGATAAATTGAATATAGGAAGTTTAAGAAAAGAGCATGCTTCAGATATTGCCGATGAGTATAACGAGATATTCAATAACACTCATATATTTGAAAATCATGCAATTGATGTTCTCAAACATTGCTCAAAAACACATATAGTGGCGGCTGCTACAAACGGAATAAAAGAAATACAGCAATCGCGATTGAGTCCGGTAAGAAAGTATCTTTCCCATCTTTTCATATCCGAGGAAATGGGTTGTGTAAAACCCATGAAACAGTTCTACAACCATATGCTTGAAACATTGAATCTTTCCGGTAACCAATGTCTTTTCATAGGAGATTTGTATACCACCGACATCTTAGGCGCCATAAACGTACAGATGGATGCCCTATGGTACATAAATAAGGAAAGACAAAGCGAAACTGCCGAGTGGCTGGAATCATCCAATCAGTATGAAATAACCGTACCTGTCATCCATTCGCTTTTGGAAATATATCGGTATATTTAGAATACTATAAGCATACTTATGTTGTATAGGGCTAATTTTCCAGATACACAACAATATCCAGTGTTGCTCCCTCAACAGGAGGTATTGTATTATCCTTAAACCGTGTTTCCTTACCGTTCATTAATATCCTTGTTATCCTGTTGTTATGCCCTTTACCTTTTTGTATGTACTTTATGTTATAAGTGCATCCTCTGAACAGTTTGGTTATGGAACACTCTTTCCAGGAAGGCGGCAGACAGGGATTGAGTTTCAAGCCTTCGGGCTCGGGAGCCAAGCCGAAAATATACTTGACCGTAGACTGTAAAAGCCATGCGTTGGTTCCCGTTCTCCACGACTGTCCGGGAGTTCCTCCCCTGTATCCGTGATAATCCAGATAGTAGCAGTTGAACATACAGTAAGGCTCACCTTTTGTCGGGTAATAGGTCTGATCGAAAGGCAGCATCTTTTTAAGGTTTTCTTCCACTTTATCGTTGCGTTTCAATAACGAGTCGGCCGCAAGTTTCCATGCTGCGGGATGTAAATATACGCCTCCGTTGTCCTGTACTCCGCCGGGTTTTTCCGCCATGGAGCCGATGTAATGATACTGTCTTGTATAAGCGGGTGCGGATAGCAGTATTCCTTCAGGGGATTGCAACAGTTTTTCCGCCATATCCATGGACTTTATATGCCTGTCATCTTTATCCAATCCCGCAAAAACCGCCCATATCTGCGGGTTTAAGAAAATCTTACCCTCTTCCTGAGTATGTGATCCCATGGTAATATCTTCATCGGTTCTTGCATACATGTAGTATTCTCCGTCCCAGCCGTGCTCATCAATCCTGTCACGCATTATATGGTATTTTTCCATGTAATCTTTTTTATCCTGCTCATAACCCAGCATGCCTGCCAGTTCACAAAGCTGTTTTGCAGCCGCACACCATGCGATGGAAAGCCATACCGATACGCCTTTACCTTCCAGTCCGGCAAAGTTGATGCAGTCATTCCAGTCTCCGCCCCATATCCTGATAAGCCCGTAATGCCCTGTAAAGTTGTATAAAAACTCCACACTTCTTTTTATGTGCTCATATACCGAAGCGGATGTGCCGTTATTGAACGGAACCTGCTCATGCAACAGTTCCGGCTTGTTAAGCTCCTTTATACAGCTGTAGACTGTGTAGGTCAGCCATACGGTATTGTCGGAAAACTTCCTGTCCTTCAGCTCTCCGTCTATTATGGTTCTCGGAGCATATCCGTTTTCATACTGGTAGGACAGTACCCTCTTTATTCTCTCCCATGCCAGTTCGGGGTTGAGAACAGACAGACCGTCGGTATCCTGACACATATCACGGTAACCGTTATGTCGCACCCGCGCCCATCTGCTTCCCATATCGGTGGCATATACCATCCAGCCGTTTATAAGATTATCAAAGTTCTCCCAGGGAGTTTTTATCTTAATCCTTCTTAAGCGGTCCTCATATTTGTCAGCCATGGCGGTAAATTGCTGCTGCACCCATTTATCCTTCGGTGTTATTATTTTATCCTCACCGAAAGCCAGACCCACCACATAATGAATTGTTTTTTCCTCACCGGGCTTAAGTGTAACGGAGTTTTCCAAGGCCAGGCATAACTTCTCCACCATACAATCACTGTTTGTGCAGCCTTTGGTCTCTTCCAAAGCTTTGGGTCTCTGGTCATCGTTATATGCCCCTATAAAAGCCGTCCTTCTCGAATCATACCCTTTTATGCTCTCCGAGGAAGTCATATAGCCGTATATGGGAATGTTTCTTTCGGTATTGAATTGTGTATAGAAAAATCCGTACACACAGTTTTTATCTTTGAAGGCACTTCCCCTTGCTATGTTATATCCCTGCGGTTTATACGGAGCGTCAATATCGGTCTTTGCATATGCAATAAGCGACAGTTTTCTTGTCCTGTCCGATTGATTCTTCAAGGTTATGCTCCATATTTCCATATGACCGGTGTTTGGAACAAATATCCTGACCTTTGAGGATATATCCTTGTATTTAAGAGCTATTACCGACCATCCCGCCGTATGAGTGCAGGAGTAATCGGTATATCCGTATCCGACAGGAAGACCGGCCAATGACCAGTAATCGTCCTCACACAGAAAGAAGTTACGGTTAACAACCAAAGGTATACGTCTTCCCATTTTGTCCTGTGCAAATCCTTCTCCGAATCCTACCTGTGATGTGAAAGTTATATATTCATCGTTATACAGATAGTTATACCAATGCCTCGGTGTATCCGGTGTTGTTATTACATAATTCTTACCCTCATTGTCATAATGTCCGTACCATTTATATGCCATTTCCAATCCTCCTTTATTAAATACCGTAAGTGATACAGGAAATCAGACCCGAAACAGCCTGACAGCCATGTGTACATTATGCCATTTTTGTTGTATCAAGGCAACACTTACCGACTTACATCGTCAATGAAACAAAAGGATTTTTCAAAGAGTTAGCGGCTGCTTATTGACTTGCCGATAATCTTAAGATATTCTATCATTGGTATGCAAATTTACATGTTTAGGCATGTATCAGAACATACCGGATATGGAGAAATTGTATGACATTGGACAAACTCGGCGTGGGTAAATCAGGGAGAATAATTGCGGTCAGAGGTCACGGCAGATTACGCCATCGCCTTCTGGATATGGGTCTTACCCCAAGAGTTATCGTGCATATGCAAAGGAAAGCCCCTATGGGCGATCCGGTGTGCATATATTTAAGAGGTTATGAACTGACCTTGAGACTGGAAGATGCGTCCATGATTGATATTGAGGAGATAAGCGTATGATTATAGCGCTGGCAGGCAATCAGAATTCCGGTAAAACCACTCTCTTCAATCAGCTGACAGGTTCCAATCAGCGTGTGGGCAATTTCCCCGGCGTCACAGTGGATGTAAAAGAAGGTATATATAAAGCCGATAAGAGCATAAAGGTTATTGACCTTCCGGGCATATACTCTTTATCTCCCTATTCTCCCGAAGAAATACTTACGCGGAACTATCTCATAAAACAACGGCCCGACGGCATTATAAATATAATTGACGGCACTTCACTGGAGAGAGGTCTTTATCTTTCCTTACAATTATTGCTGCTCAACATCCCTATGGTTATAGCGATAAATATGATGGATGAAGTATATGCAAACGGAATAGTCATAAAGACCGATATCCTCAGTGAATATTTAAAGGTTCCCATCATACCCGTATGTGCTAATAAAAACGAAGGTATAGCCGATCTTATGCAAGCCATGACCGATCTGGTGAAAAACCGATGCACCCCTCCCAAACAGGATTTCTGTACGGGTGCGGTTCACAGGACATTGCATGCAACGGCACATATTCTGGAAGACCATGCCCAAAGAGCAAATGTGCCCGCATCTTTTGCGGCTGTTAAGATTATTGAAGGCGATGAACCCATGATGAACGATCTCGCTTTAGGGAAAAATGAAATAGAGATGATAGAGCATGCTATAACCGAAATGGAAAACGAACTATCCTTAGACAGGATGGCGGCAATTGCCGATATGCGATATCAGTACATAGAGGATTTATGTAAAAAAGCAGTCACCCGCCCCAAATGCGAAAAACACCATGACAGGACTATTAAGATTGATAACGTGCTGACTCATAAGATATTCGGTATTCCCATATTCTTAGGCATAATGCTGCTCATTTTCTGGCTGACATTCGGAGTCGTGGGCAGCTTCCTTTCCGACCTTTTGTCGGGAGCAATCGACTCTTTGGCTCAGATAGTTTCAAAAGGCCTGACCGACTTCGGTATAAATCCCGTTGTGGAGTCACTGGTAATTGACGGAGTTTTTGCGGGAGTGGGAAGTGTACTTTCCTTTATACCGACCATTATCGTTCTGTTTCTTCTTTTATCATTGCTGGAAGATTCGGGATATATGGCAAGAGTTGCATTTATAATGGATAAACTGCTACGAAAAATCGGGTTGTCCGGAAAAAGTATAGTTCCCATGCTGATAGGTTTCGGCTGTACGGTACCGGCCATAATGGCTACAAGGACATTGACTTCCGACAGAGACAAAAAGATGACGGTTTTTCTTACTCCTTTCATGAGCTGTTCGGCAAAGTTGCCCATATATGCGGTTTTTACAATGGCCTTTTTCACCGAACATCGCGCTTTGGTTATGACCGCAATGTATTTAATAGGTATATTGCTTGCAATAATAACTGCTCTCATATCCAAAAAGTTCCTATTCAAAGGAAATCCCATTCCCTTTGTAATGGAGCTTCCCAACTACAGACTGCCCACGGTAAGGAATACCTTGCTCTTATTATGGGAAAAGACAAAGGACTTCATAACAAAAGCATTTACCATAATATTTGTCGCATCCATAGTGATATGGTTTTTGAATAAGTTTGATATACGATTCAATGTCGTCTCCGACAGTAAAAACAGTATGCTTGCCGCAATAGGCTCGCTTATAGCTCCTGTTTTCACTCCTTTGGGATTCGGTAACTGGAAGGCTTCCACCGCCCTTTTAACCGGTTTTATGGCAAAAGAAGCGGTAGTATCCACATTGGCGGTATTGTTAAGTACGGGAATGGAAAAGTTATCGGCTCCGCTGGCTACCCTTTTCACTCCGGTTTCGGCATTTTCCTTTCTGTTGTTTACTCTTCTATATACGCCGTGTATCGCTGCGGTTGCTGCGGTACGACGGGAATTGGGAACCAGGTATATGTTTATAGCCATAGCTTTTCAGACAGGTCTGGCATATATCGTAGCTATGGTGTTTTATCAGATTGCAATGCTAGCGGGTTGATATTATGAATCCTTTAGATTATATTTTAATAGCAATTGTTGCTTTAATAGTTTTATCAATAGTCTTTTACCTTATAAAAAGCAGAAAAAAGGGCGGCTCACACAATAAGTGCTCGGCATGCCCGTACAGCGGACAATGCAGTGATGAAAAGAAAAAAGAAGAAGAGAAGTAAAACTAAAAACACCAACACCGTAAAAGCCGTCACCATGCTTGTAGCGGCGTTGTGCTTTGCATTTCTGACAGCGGTTCTGGTTACAATATTAAAGAGAGTTCCCGGTTTCACAAACGGTATCTATACCAAGTGGTCTGTTTTTGCGATGCATACTCTGGCAAACTTTTTTTCTTTCGTTAAGTTTTCCGTAGCGGAAGTACTCATATATATCCTCTCTGTAATATTTCTGTCTTCTTTGGTAATACTGATTGTCAACCTTATAAAGAAAAAATACAGAGTAACCCGCATATTCAAGTTTATTACCGCCTGGATGCTGGTGGTGTCGGTAACGGTTTTTCTCTTTTATGCCTTATGGGGAGGCATGTACTATTCCAAGGGCATCGGCAACTACTTACCGGTGAATAGTGAAGATATAAAGGAAAGACCTATAGAAGAACTTATAAACCTCAATAAATATCTCATTGAAAAAACCAACCGGCTGGCGGCTGAGGTGCCCAGAAACCAACAGGGATATTACACGGGGTATGAATTCCAAAGAACCGCCGCTTTTACGGCCAAAGAGGTAAGTAAAATAACCGGTAAAGAAGAGGCTCCTCCTAAGTATGTGGTATCTTCCGATGCATGGTCATATACCCAGACAACCGGCATATTCATTTTTCTTACCGGAGAGGCAAACATAAATAAAAATAATCTGGCTATTGCACTGCCCTTTACCTGTGCACATGAACTTGCGCACAGAAACGGCATCACATCGGAAGATGAAGCCAATTTCTTCGCATTCTACTCACTTCATAATTCCGCCAATATTAATCTTGGTTACAGCGCTTATGCAATGACATTGATGTATACCATGAATTCTCTTTATTCCAAAGATGCTGCGGCACATAAGGAGCTTGCATCGATATACTGCGATTTATTAAAACATGACTATATAAGATATCACGAACACTGGGACAGATATGAAGGAAAGACATCGGAAATATCCGACAAGGTTAACGATACCTATCTGAAAGCTCAGGGCCAGTCAGACGGAATTTACAGTTACGGACGCGTAACCGATATAATGCTGGCATGGTATGAAAATGATATAGTTAAAAACAAAAAATGATTAACTGTTATAACTAAATCTCAAAATATTCGGGACCGCAGATCTCATCCAGACAATATCTGCCCGGTATTGCAGGCTCTCTGTGCATCCATCTGCCGTTTGTGAAATCGGGAATGGGTACCGGATGACCGCCCATAGCCACCGATTGCTCCGATAAGCAGGTTATACTCATCCAGGTAGCCATATCATATGCATCGATGGGAGTGTCGGTACCGTTCTTAACAGCTTCCAGAAAAGCTCTCAAAGTAAGATAATCCATTCCGTCATGTCCGCCTATGAGACCTCTTTGCCTGTACCATGTCCACAGAGGATGCTCATACTTTTCATAATAGTCGTCGAAACTTTCCCAACGGTATTCGCCCCATTTATTAACGGGACTGACTCCGTCTATACAGAATGCCCACTTGTCTTCCATCCATATTGCGTTTGTACCCTGAAGCCTGTTACCTCTGGAATACGGTCTGGGTAAAGAAGTATCGTGCACAAGCAGAATGGTTTCGCCGTGTGCACACTTTATCATGGTGGTCACGACATCGCCGAGGGCAAATTTAAAATTCGCATTGTCATAATCCGGTCCTCTGTTTTTTCTGATCCAATCAGTTATTCCCGCTGTTTTTGAAGCCATGGAACAAAGATAAGTCATTCTGTTGCCTCTGTTTACGGAAAGCCATTTTGCTATCGGTCCCAACTCATGTGTGGGATAAAGATCGCCGTTACGGTGCTTGTAATTATCCAGTCTGTAATGACGCTTTTCCACACCGGTAGCCACTTCGGTTCGTAAATCATGCTGATAACCTCCCTGCGCATGAATCAGTTCTCCGAAAACACCCTGTTTTATCATATTCAATACTGTAAGTTCGGTTTTCCCGTAACAGCAGTTCTCCAATATCATGGCAGGTGTACCGGTTTTCTCATATGTTTTAACCAGATCCCAGCATTGTTCAACGGAATTGGCTCCTCCCACTTCCGAAGCGACATACTTGCCGGCTTTCATGAAATCCAAGCATATATCAAAATGTGTTTCCCATGAGGAGGGTACAATTACCGCATCTATATCTTTGCGGTCCAGGAGTTCCTTGTAATCAAGTGTCGTAAAAGGCCTTTCTTTTGTCTTTTCCTCAACCAAATCAGCTGCTCTGTCGGTTCTGTCCTGATAAACATCGCATAATGCCGTTACCTTTATATCATCCATTGCAACCAAAACAAGGTTCAATAACGACAATCCCCTTTTACCCAATCCCACAAAAGCAAGATTCACTGTTTTACCCGGTTCCTTCTTCATATCTACCTCCGAAATTTATATATGTTCTTTCGCGTACTATATCAATACACTCTTTGGTATTATAGCATAATTTTACATGGATTAAATCACTTTGAACAGCATATACAATACAATATCAGACCAATCATTTTGCAAGCTCCGTATATGCTTTACGATTGCTGTCGATGAAGCGTTTTGATAAAGTCAGAGCATCCTCATCCGAAGCAAGCTGTTGCTCTTTAAGTTGCTTAAACTCCATAACCAGATAGCGAGGAGCATTATTCTTCATAATAACAGCCATGCCTTTTTCATCTACGAGTCTTGCCACTTTAGAAAAGTTCTGATTGGCTTCGGTCATAGAAACAATTGTGTCGGTATTAATATTCATTATGAGTCCCTCCTGTCTTAATTATAGTTTGCATATAGGATAAATACAACCTATAATTGCAATTATTTATCTTATTTATCTTATGTTAAAATTAGTATATAATAACGGCGTATGTATGAGGCAACTATGAATTCGAGAGAGCGACTTATAACCGTATTAAAAGGAGAAATACCCGACCATGTGCCGGTATCTCCGGATATCTCTCAGATGATTCCTATACGAAGAACCGGTCTTCCTTACTGGGATATATACCTATATCAGAGAATCCCCAAATGGAAAGCATATATCGACAGTGTCAAATATTTCGGTTTTGATTCTCTCATGGACGGATTTGCCAATATACAGTTTGAGGAACTGGGCGAATTTTACAACCCCTGGACCGAAGTCATAGTGCACAAAGATCAACTGAAGATAATAACGCAGAAGTACCGTACCGAGAAAAACGAGAAGGTATGGGAACCTCTGGTAAGCGTATACCACAGAGACAACCCTCCTTCCTGGGATGTTCATCCTCATCTTGTCAAACTTCCCCTTATTCCCGACAGGTATGAACCTGTAGAGGATGTATCGCAATGGCCTACCGGAGAAGCTCTGTTAAAGTGGGTTAAAGAAGAAATGGGCAATCACGGACTTGTGGGAGTTACCTGCGGAACATCCATAGTGTTAAAAAACTCCGAAATGGTGTATGATTTTTATGATAATCCCGATAAGTATTACAAAAAGCGTGATGAACTGATAGAATATTATGAGAAGCGTCTGCATAAATTAATGTCTTTGGAGCACAAACCGGATTTTATAGGCACGGGAGGTTCCGGATCGTTGATTTTCCAGACACCGGAGATTTTCAGGGAACTGGCTTTGCCCATAGTTAAAAGAGTGGCAAAACTGTGTAAGCAGTACAATATACCGTCGCATGTTCACTCCTGCGGTCCGCAGAAAGAGATGGTAAAAATGCTGGCGGAAGAAACCGAACTGACCGTAATAGATCCTCTGGAGATACCGCCCATGGGTGACTGTAATCTGAAAGAATTGAAAAAACTCTACGGGGACAAAATAGTGCTTAAGGGCAACCTTCATACCACGGAAGTAATGCTCAGAGGTTCGGTTCAGGATGTAACAGACGCATGCAAAAGAGCTATTGACGATGCGGCGGAAGGTGGTAAATTTATACTATCTACAGGTGATCAGTGCGGCAGAGATACGCCTGATGAAAACCTGTTTGCAATGATAGAAACTGCCAAGACCTACGGCAGATATTGAAAAATAACATAACGGGGGTAAAAAATGAAAAAACTAAGTAAGAAAAAAATAATTGCGGTAATGACGGTAATATTGATAACCGCTATGCTTATGACTTCCTGCGTGAAGCTTCCTTTCCCGGGCGGAAAGGGAAAGACTTCACCCGAACCGTCACAGACAATTACGGAGACGGCAAGTCCGGTACAGGACCCTACGGCTACACCTAAACCCGATCAGAGCCAAGAACCCACTGCAACGCCGGTAGAAACGCAGACACAGGCACCGACACCAACACCTACGCCTACGGCCACACCTGCTCCTACGGCTACTGCAACGCCTACACCTACGGCTACACCGACTCCTACTCCTACGGCAACGCCTGCTCCTACGGCTACACCTACTCCGACTCCTACGCCTACTCCTACTCCTACGGCTACACCTACTCCGACTCCTACGGCAACTCCTACTCCGACACCCTCTGCGGCTCCGTTCGGTATAGGTAATGCCTATGCATCGGGTCCTAAGGAAATAACCGTGGAATTCAGCGCACCCGCTCAGGCAGGCGCTCAGGTTGTGTTGAAAACCGGAGGAATCAATGTTACCGGCACCAGTTTAAACTGGGCATCGGACAGACGTTCGGTAAGGATAACAAGGACTTCCGCATATGCAGCCGGCGAATATACCGTTACCGTATCCGATTCAAGTAAAACCTTTACGGTGCAGGCGGAAAAACTTACCGCTATCAGTATAACCGCTCAATATGTTTTCCCTATGGATAACCAGGATTTGAAAGTTGTGTTTACCAACCAATACGGAGGGGAAATGCCTTTGACGGCATACACAAACTTCACATTAAGTGCGGTATGTCAGGCAAAACCTTCGGTAACTCTCAATTTAAACAAAACAGCTGCCGGCTTCATTCTTAAAGGAGCTCAAGGACTTGCAGCCAATGATTCGGTCAATATTGTAATAGCGGAGAATACTACCGGAACTGCGGTAACCAAATCCATAACATTAAGCGAATCGCCTAAAATAACTGCCTTTGCTTTCGGACAGGTACAACTGGCATCGGGAGCTACCGTTATTCTTGTCAACTCTTCGGGGCATTCGCTTACGGTAGATGCAAAAGACCAGTATAATCAGGCATATACCATATTGCCTTCCGATATAGGGCTGAACAAGCCGGTAATACTGACATCCAACGATTCCGCCATAATCGACGCTTCCAAGATAACCGTCGCAAACGGAAAACTGAATTTCCCTATAGGAGCAATAGGCTCTAAGGAAGGTACCGTTACATTAACGGCTGTAGGACAGAACATATCTTCTTCAATACAGATTACCGTTAAGACACCTGCCGCCGTAAAGACTCTTACAATAACAGGAGTGGAGGGAACGGTATTTGTAAATCAGTGGGTACCTCTTGTAGTTACCGCAAAAGATCAGTACGGCAATCCTACAACATTGGATACTCTTGACCCTACTAAACTGATGATGTTCTCCACCAATACGACGGTTGTACCCAATACCAACATACAGTTCAACGGTGCAACCAAGAAGATTGAGATAAAAGGAAACGCATCAGGCTCGGCAACCCTGCATATTTCCTATGACGGTATTACTCAGGGCACTTTGGATGTACAGGTGCTGGAAGCTCCGGTTCCCACATATATTACCAATGTAACCATGCCCATTTATTATCAGAAAAACTCCACTATCAAAATGACAGCGGATATGCTGAAGATAGCCGACCAATATGAAAAAGAAATAGCTCTTACTCCGGCACATTCGGTTATTGTGACTTCTTCGGATATTTCCGGTACTAAGTTCACCGAAGGTACCATGACGGGAGCGGGATATACAATGAGTGCACCTGCAACTTCAGGCTCATACACATTGACTTTCACTCTCAAAAAAGGAGCTTCGACCGTTAATACATACGATATGACGGTATTGGTAGTGGATGATGATAAAATAGTCAGTTATAGAATAGAGCCGATATCTACCATGTACGGCGGAGCTACCGATACGGTTACCGATACGGGCCACTGGAAACCTATAAAGATAGTGGGACTATTAGCTAACGGAAAATCGGTTAACCTTGCATACACGGGTACCCTTCCGACGGGAATAGATCAGATAACCTGCACAAACGATTCCGGAGCCAATAACTTCGTAATCGAGGATGTTTCGGGAGTCAAGACTCTGAAAGCTCAGAATGTAACTCAGACCATGACAACTACAATCAAACTGTGGAAAACCGGACAGGAAATTACCAGTCTGAATGTAACCGCTTCGGGTGCCGCTCCTACACTTACACATTTAGCTGCAACCGAGCCCAATGTTACCAAAGCCTTGTCGGGCGGAGTTTTCAACATTACTGCGTATGTAGATGCAAAAGACCAATACGGAGTACCCATGGCCTTCGCATCCATCACGGGCAGCAAAACATTTATGAGCAGTAAAACATCGGTTGCCGTAGTTAATTCAACCGGAATAGTTACTCCGGTAGCCACAGGCTCCTGCCAGATAACAATATATTTCGCCGGTGCCGATAAAACATTGATTATCAACCTGACCGTTAACTGATAAGCAGATAATTTACACAGACAGACTGCACGGGCAACCGTGCAGTTTGTTTTTCTATTGTTTTTCCGTTAAATTTCCACTATGATTCTGTTAGCGGTGAATATATAGGTATGCACAAAAACCGTTAAGTGAGGTAACAATGGAATTCCGAACATTAAAAGAAAGTGAATTTAAAGAGTGGACTGCTTTCTGCGGTTGCATTTTTCCTGTCGGTGAGGCATATTTTATTCGTCACTTCATGAATGACCCTTACAGAGATATAAACGGGATTTTTATTGCCAAAGACCCAACCGGAATAGTAAGTTCGGTAAGGGTGTTTACCAGATACTTGAGGATAAAGGACAATGTAATAAAGGTCGGAGGAATAGGAGAGGTATGCACTAAACCTTCTCACAGAGGACAAGGATTAAGCACAAAACTCTTAACTATGGCCATAGATTATATGGAGAAGCAGGACATGCCGCTTTCCAGGCTTTCTACAGGCAACACCCATCATTACGAAAAATTAGGCTGGTTTTCTCTTCGCTTCTGTCACAAAGTATACAGATTACGAAAGTCGGTATTACCGGAACACTATTCCGTTGTGCAATCCTCACCTGTTGATATGGACGCAGTTAAAAGTCTTTTTGAAGAACATGCTTACAAATTATGCCCCGTATATGTGCGCAATGACGAGTATTACGATAAATGGGTGCGAAGTGAACTTATAAATACATATTTTCTTATAAAAGACCGTAAGGTTGTATCCTATGCCGACTGTGTTTTCAAAAAAGGACAAGGCGTGGAAGTAAGGGAGTATATAGGCGGAGATGAAATGTATATGATGGCACCCTTTTTCTATGCAATATGTAAGGCGGAAGGCTGGCCTAAAATATGCGGTGTATCCGCTCCTTTTGCTAAAGACAAAGAATCTTTCAGGTTATATAACAGCGGGCAGATGTTTCGGATAAACGCACCGTTTGAAATAGACGGGAAAATCATAAGCTGTGAGCAGGATTTATTGCCCTATTTATCCGAGTTGCCCTATTTACCCGTAGACGGCTATTGATTATCTTACCTGACCGTTGCCTTCTACTATATATTTATATGTGGTTATTTCGTTGGCTCCCATAGGTCCTCTTGCGTGAAGTTTCTGGGTACTTATACCCATTTCCGCTCCTAATCCGAACTCGCCTCCGTCGGTAAATCTGGTGGAGGTATTTGCATATACGCAAGCGGCATCGACATTCTTGGTAAACTTGTTCCTGTTCTCTTCAATATCGGAAACTATGGCTTCGGAGTGCTTTGTACCGTACCTATTTATATGCTCTATGGCTTCCTCTATGTCATTCACCACTTTTACGGCAAGAATATAGTCCAAGAACTCCTCAGACCAGTCAGCTTCGGTTGCAGGTATTGCATTTTTTAATACCTTTACTGATTGCTCACAGGCTCTTAACTGCACTTTGTATTTTGAAAGCTCTTCTTCTATTTTCGGCAGTATATCTTTATACACATCTTTATGCACCAACAGTGTTTCAATGGCATTGCACACTCCCGGACGGGAACACTTGGCATTCACCGTTATATCCAGTGCAAACTTTTCGTTAAAAATGCTGTCGATATAGAGGTGGCAGTTACCGGTACCCGTTTCTATTACCGGTACGGTGGCATTCTGTATTACCGAAGCTATGAGGCCGGCTCCCCCTCTGGGTATCAAAAGGTCTATATAGTTGTCGGCTTTCATCATTTGAGTAGCCGTATCTCTTCTTGTATCTTCCACCAGCTGTATACTGTCTTTATTTATCCCGATCTCTTCCAAAGCGTCTTTTAAAGCCGCTACAATAGCCTTATTGGAGTTTATTGCCTCTGAGCCGCCTCTCAATATGACCGCGCTTCCGGCTTTAAAACAAAGAGCTGCGGCGTCCGCCGTGACATTGGGACGCGATTCATATATTATGCCTATAACCCCCATGGGGGCGGAAATTTTCTTAAGTTTCATACCTTTAGGTAATACTCTTTCATACAGAACATTGCCTATCGGTTCAGGAAATTGTGATATCTCCATAAGTCCTTTTGCCATGCTTTCAATTCTGGCATCATTAAGGATAAGTCTGTCTATCAATGCTTCTTTGGTGCCTTTTTCTTTCGCATTGATTACATCATCAGTATTTGCCTTTTTGATAGCTTCTTTGTGCTTTAAGAGATTTTTTGCCATCAGTCGTAAAGCGGCATTTTTCTTTTCGGTATCTATTTGTATAAGCTGTTCTTTTGCTTTTAATGCTTTTATTCCCAGCCGGTCTATATATGTCATTACTCCTCCCGTTATAACCTTTTTGTAAATAAAGTACCTATTTTATCTCCGTCCAGCAAAGCGGAGATATTTTTCATGTTATCTCCGTTGATAATAGCCATGGTTATATCATTCTCCAGACAGGTCTTGGCTGCCGTAAGTTTTGTCTTCATACCGCCTCTGCCCAGAGAGCTTGTGAGATCGGAAGCATAGGACTCTATTTCTTTGTTAATCTCGGTAACCGTGTCCACTATCTTTGCATCTTCGTTTATGTTCGGATCTTTATCATACAGTCCGTCAATATTGGAAAGTATTATGAGAAGGTCGGCTTTAATAAGTTTTGCCACCATTGCCGATAACGTGTCGTTATCACCGAAGGAATCCACTATTGCCAGCTGATCGGTAGAGATGGCATCGTTTTCATTAACTATAGGTACAATGCCCATATCCATAAGACCTTTGAAAGTATTGTACGCATTTTCCGCCTTCACGGGATTTTCCGTTACATCACGGGTAAGAAGAATCTGTCCTACAGTAATGGAATATTCCGAAAAAAGCTTGGAATATATGTGCATAAGCTCACACTGACCGACAGAAGCTAAAACCTGCCTGGCAGCAAGATTCTTGGGTTTTTTCATAAGGTTTAACTTACCCAATCCCACTCCTACAGCACCTGAAGTGACTAATATAACTTTTCTGCCCGCATTGACCAACTCGGCAATCTCCCGGACCAAAAGTTCCATACTCCTCAGATTCATCTTTCCGTTGGCGTGAGTAAGCGTATTGGTTCCCACTTTAATTACTATTTTGTCCGCTTGTTGTAATGTTGTTCTCATATCAGTTCCATTTCACCAGTTTAATATTTCCTATTGCACCTATTTTATCATTCATTACCGCAACAGCCCCTATGACCTCATCAAACCCGTTTACCCATTCCAATGCCGGGGCAATATCTTCGGTCTTTTTTATCCTGTTACAAAATGCCGTTGCAAAGGCATCGGCCACTGCACAGGTTTTACTTATAACTACTGCCGCATCGGCCTTTCCCATACTGAAGGAATGTCCCACAGTTGCGGAAGAGGTACATACCCCGACGGGAAAAAGGTCTTTTTCTATCTCTATTGCAAACTTACCGGATAAAACCGAGTTACCCGCATATATGCCTATCAATCTGTCCCGGTCGGATTTAATGTATATGTCTCCGCCGTTTTCTATAAATATCTGCTTACTCTTATCCATAAGTTTTTCTGCAAGCATGTCGTTTATCGCTCCCGCCACCGCCGCAAAAGGTCCCACTTTAGCAAGTTTAGCCGCCTCAACCATGGCTTTTACAACACCTTCACCTTTGTATTCAACGGGCACCAGCGATGTCAAAAACTCTCCGTTGTCTCGGATAGCGGCATATATTTCTTTTCTCAAAGTTCTTACAGTCTTCAATATCAATTCCGAACAGTCTTCATCGGTACCTATCATGAGGTCTGTTTCTTCCACACAGACATTGTACCATTTCAACCGGTCGGTAAAGGACTTTCTGTAGTCTCTCGGCTGATACATCACACCTCTACAATTCCACCGATATTATACGTATGGGACATGCGTTGATGCAAAGCTGGCAGACTACACATTTATCCTTGTCAAAATGCAGAAGATCATCCTTGCCCATTGTAAGCGCCTGCGTCGGGCACACCGCTGTGCAGCTTCCGCAGTTTATGCATTTCGATTCATCCCACAATATTGCTTCGGCATATATCTCATATTTAATATTCAAAGACCTGAAATACTCTAAAGTAAGGCTCAGATTCTCCTCTTTGCCTTTTATCTCCAGAATCATATTGCCTCTGTTACCGTATTCTATATTGGCACTTAATATATTGGTCATTACATCATATTTCTTGACCAGTTCGTATATTACCGGTTTTGTGACGCAGTCTTTATCAAATGAAAGTTTAAGTTTAAGTTTGCTCATTATTTTATCTCCCTTATTTCCAGCGGATGAACAACACTTTCACAAGGAAGGTCCGCTACTTTTTCCGTCAACTCAAAAGTACCTCTGTTTATCCATTCCTTTAATGTACAGGCAATCTTACGTGCCACATCCAAAGAGGATAAAGGTGCCGTATGGACAGCCTTTCCGTTGAACTTTACAGTCCCGCTTCGCAATTCGGCATAATTGTATTTCTTATCTATGTTGACATTACCCGATTTATCTACAAGTTTTGTATATATCTCGGAATTTTTAACCGATACATATTTAAGCATCTCTTCATCCAGTACGGGAATGGGAACTCCTACTCCTACAAAAAGCGTTACTCCGTATTTGTCGAACACCGCTCCTCTTACATATTCCGTACTCATTCCCTTTATATCCCCTATCACCGCAAGAGTGGCCGCATGTACTAAAGGAATACCGTTTGCACTTCGTTCCACATCAACCTTGTGCTGTGTACCCTGCCATGCCACATATCCTACACCGCCTCCCAAGAATATCCTGGTTCCCACTCCTATGGTCCGAAGATAGGGATCATTTAGCAGCGGACTCAATTCACCCGACGTACTGTATGTTATGTTGCCGTAGTTGGGAAGAAGCGTTCCCATATATGTATATATGGTCTTATTGGTGGAGTTGGTAGCCGCCGGATAATTCTGGTATGCGTTTCTGGGATTGAACATGTATGCCTGATTTATGTTATCCTTGTTGATGGTTGTGAGTATTTCTTTTCTCGGATAACAATCGGTTCCGGAAGACAGCGCATGCAATTTAATGTCTTTTCCCGCTATCAAATCTTCTATTACATGCCCTCCGCCGTATTCCATGCCTCTTTTCTGCGACACTTCGGTAGCCCCTATATATGTATCCACAGCCGCAAGACCGCCGTATGCACACACATCATTAAGCATAATGCTCTGCATTCGTATGGGAGGGTTGGAATGACCGAAGTTTATGAACACCCCCGATGAGCACATGGGACCGAATGTTCCGGTAGTCACCACATCAATTGTTTCATAAGCTTTTTTATAGCCCTTCTCTTGGACTATGTCTATTACTTCCTCCGCCGTTACCACAACGGCCTTGCCTTTTTTAATCTTTTCATTTATCTCGGCAATGGTTCTCATAATACCTTTTATGCGACATGTTTTTTCTTTGTCACATACTCCTTCCCTGCTGATTAGGGTAATTATATATTTAAACACACTTTTTGTAAATGTAATACATAAGGCTAGATAACAAAAACCTTGTTAACAAAGGTATATTGTGCTAACATTACACCATTGCATAAACGGAGGCATTATGGGATTTGAAAACAGATTAACCGAAGGAAATGTGGCAAAACAGCTGATTAAATTCAGTCTTCCGCTGCTGCTTTCCAATATTGTGCAGGCCTTGTATTCCGTTGCGGATATGTTTATTGTGGGATGGTTAAGCGGTACATACACCATATCGGGAGTAAACATAGGCGCACAGGTCACCATGATAGTAACCAACTTTGTTATAGGTCTGGCAATCGGAGGTACGGTGCTTATAGCGCAGTATATAGGGGCAAAGAAGCACGAGGAAGTTAATAAAACCATAGGCACTCTGTTTTCGGTAATGGGACTTTCGGCAATCTTCTTTTCAATCTTCATGACCTTCTTTGTTGATGTAATGTTAAAAGTATTGAATACCCCGGAAGAATCTTATTCCATGGCAAAAGATTATGTACTCATATGCATGTGGGGCATCATATTTGTTTTCGGTTATAACGCGATAAGTGCGATATTAAGAGGTATGGGAGATTCCAAGCGACCTTTGATGTTTGTGGGTATAGCATGTGTAATAAATGTTGTGCTGGATATCCTCTTTGTAGGTCCTCTGGGCATGAAAGCGGCCGGTGCCGCACTTGCCACCATAATCTCCCAGGCTATATCCATGATATTGGCTGTTATTTATCTTAAAAGAAGCGGATTCATATTTGAGTTCCGTCGTGAAAATTTTAAAATGCACAAAGATAAACTGAAACTGCTGCTGAAAGTGGGTATTCCTTCCAGTGCACAAAGTGTCGTTGTGGGTATTTCCTTTTTGGTGCTGACATCCATGATAAATGATATAGGCGGGGTGACAGCTTCCGCTGCAGTGGGTATAGTAGGTAAATTCAATTCCTTTGCCATACTTCCCGCCGCAGCCATGAGTGCATCGGTTTCCGCTATGGCTGCTCAGAATATAGGGGCGGGGCTGTATGACAGAGCATCCAAGACTCTCTGGACTGCTATAGCCATATCTTTTTCCATAAGCATTGTCATATTCACTTTTGTACAAGTATTTCCCGAATCCATTCTTCTGGCATTCAAAGCGGAACCGGATGTTGTAAGTATAGGTGTTGCCTATATCAAGGCATTCAGTCTGGACTATCTTATTGTGCCTTTCGCCTTCTGTTTTAACGGTCTGTTGAACGGAGCCGGATACTCAATTATTTCCATGACTTCCGCCATGGTAAGCTCCTTGGTGTTCAGGATACCGTTGGTCTTACTTTTTGCCAAGGTTTTTGAAACGGGAGTGGGCGGCTTAGGATATGCCGTTCCCATATCCACCTGCTTTTCCATGATTATAGGGGGGTATTTCTATTTTTCCGGCAAATGGAAGCAAGACAGGCTTAAGATTCAAAGACAGTAAGCCTGATATATCATTCAGCCAAAGCATTCTTAAGCACATCATCCATATTGCTGACCGGAGTTATTTCAAGATTGTCCGTTATCTGCTTGGGTACTTCCGCCAGATCCCGCATATTTTCCATGGGCATTAAGACCTGCCTCACATTAGCTCTGCATGCTGCGGAAAGTTTTTCTTTGAGACCTCCTATGGGAAGTACTCTTCCCCTTAAGGTTATTTCACCCGTCATGGCAACATCCCTTCTTACCTTTCTGTTTGTCAGAGCGGAAATAATTGCGGTAGCCAAAGTTATACCTGCCGAAGGTCCGTCTTTGGGAACGGCACCTTCCGGTACGTGTACATGGATATCTTTGTCTTTATAGAAATCGGGATTTATGTTCAACCTGTCAGTCTGTGAACGGATATATCCTATTGCGGCTTTGGCCGATTCTTTCATAACATCGCCTAACCTTCCGGTCAGTTCCACATGTCCGGTACCGTTCATTATATTCACTTCTATAGTAAGGGTATCTCCTCCCACCTGTGTCCAGGCAAGCCCTCTGGCAATTCCCACCTCATCCTTGTCGAATGTTGTGTCATAATGATATTTCTGCGGTCCTAAGAAATCCTCAATATTGTCCACTGTCAGCTTTACTCTGTCGGTTTCATCCAATTGCATTCTTGTTGCCGCTTTTCGGCACAGAGAAGCTATCTCCCGCTCCAGATTTCTCACTCCCGATTCTCTTGTGTAATTGCTTATAACTTTTTTCAGAACAGACTCGGAAATGTTAAGATGCTTCCTTGTCATGCCGTGTTTTTTAAGCTGTTTGGGGATTATATACTTATTTGCAATATGCATCTTCTCTTCTTCGGTATATCCCGTAACCTCTATTACTTCCATACGGTCTAACAATGCTCTGGGAATAGTTTCCACCGTATTGGCGGTGGTTATGAACATTACACGGCTTAAATCCAGCGATACTTCCAGATAGTGGTCCCGAAAAGCGTTATTCTGTTCAGCATCCAATACTTCCAACATGGCGCTTGCGGGATCTCCTCTGAAATCATTTCCCAGCTTATCTATTTCATCGAACAGTATCAGAGGATTCATGGAACCGGCCTGCTTTATGGCTTTTACCACTCTTCCCGGCATGGACCCTATATATGTTCTTCTGTGTCCTCTTATCTCCGCTTCATCTTTGATACCGCCTAAGGACATGCGTACATATTTACGATTTATAGATTCGGCTATGGATTTAACTATGGAAGTTTTACCGGTTCCCGGGGGTCCCACAAGGCATAATATGGGAGAATTGAAGTTATTGCTCAATTTCTTTGCGGCAATGTACTCTATTATCCTCTCCTTTACCTTATTCATTCCGTAGTGATCTCTTTCCAGTATTCTTCCGACGTGCTTTATATCCAGCTTTTCTTTGGTCTCAATTCCGAAAGGAAGCTCTATGAGAGTTTCCATATATGAACGGATTACCGAAGCTTCGGGAGACATGGGAGACATTTTGGAAAGCCTGCTCATCTCTTTTTTCAACTTTGCTCTGACTTCCTCGGGATACTTTTTGGATTCAATAGCCTTGATGTATTCGCCCATCTCGTTTTCATCCACTTCTTCGCTGTATTCACCCAGTTCTTCCTGTATGGCTTTTAATTGCTCACGAAGATAGTATTCCTTCTGTTTTTCGTCTATGGTGCTTTTTACCTTAGTGGCAAGATCTCTCTCCAGTTTCAGTATCTCTATCTCGTTAACCAGAAGAGGAAGCAGTTTCTCCGCACGAGTTATTCCGTCCAACTCCTCAATAAAGGACTGTACCACTTCCGATTTCAACGCCATGGATCCCACCATTGCGTCGGCAACCACACCTATGTCATCCGCAGCCACGGCATTGAAATATCCTTCATGGGATATTCTGCCCAAGAGAGTCACATACTCTTCGTACAGGGTGGTAAGCTTTCTGTGCATGGCTTCTAAAATATTGTTTGCGGATATGATCGCTTCCGTAATTTCGGGTATGGTAACTATTGCCGTATAATAACCCTTGACCGTAACGGTTTCTTCCAGTTTGGCTCTTTTTATACCTTCCACCAGTATTCTGCAGGTTCTTCCCGGAAGCCTTAACACCTGTTTGACATTGGCTATGGTTCCGTATTCATACATATTTTCCCGCTTGGGATTTTCTATTGAAGCATCTCTCTGCATTACAAGGAAAACCTGTCCGTTTTCTTCCATGGCCTTTTCCAGTGCCAGAATAGACTTCTCTCTGCCCACATCGAAATGGGTTACCATACCGGGTATCACCGCAACGGCCCGAAGGGGTATAAGGGGTATCTTGGTAAACTCCACTTTCATAGGGTTTTCCTTTATATCTTCATTTTCAATTATTTCTTTTATATTATTCTTTTCTTTTGTCATATCATTTATCCTCATCAAGCCGTAAAACATTCACAGCTTATTTTTGTGCATCTGCTATTCTATCAAACATTCTTAAGTTATGCAAAATATGCAATAAGATTAAAGTCAGGCTGTTGCCTTTTCATCCTTGACTTTTATGTTTTCAATGCCTTTGTCCACGGCATCGGCTTTTTCCATAAAATCCTCATCCTGCCCCGTTTCTTTATCACCGTATCGCACATTGATATATTCGTCGGTAAAATCCTTAAACACGTTATCGACAAGTTTGTTACCGTTCTCATAAGTGCCCAGCTTATCCACAATCTCTTCCGGTGTATCGGCTTTGGATATTTTTACATTCTTGTATTTCAGCCTTTCCAATGCGAATCCGTACAGATAACGGACTTTCTCTTTATATGTATCCAGATTCTTAAGCTCTCTGAGCGAATACTTGTACCGGATGGTTTTTTGTCTTTTTCTTCGTGCCTTATCTTTGGTAAATTCCACAATCTCTTCAAACTCTTCGTTTTCCGTATCTCTTTTTATTCTCTTACCGCCGGTTAATGTATCGCTTGCTTTGCCTATAAGCCACCTTATGAGCTGAATTATCTTCTTGACCAGGAAGTACAAAACAAAAGCTATGGTCAGTGAAGCAATGACTATAAGTACCGTTTTTGCCATCGGATTCATTGTCGGAGGTAACGGAGGCGCTTCGCTCGGAATACCTTCCTCGACTACCTCTTCAACTTTATCCACTTCAATAACCTTACGCATTTTATAAAAAAAGTTGATTATAAAACCTATTATGGCTACGGTTCTTTTGAATATCCATTCCGAAATTCTGGTGAATGTATTACGTACAACGAATATTATCAAGTAAAGTGCAAAGAATATCATAATGAGAAAATCATTTCTTCTTCTTATGGTTTTCTTATTCTCCACATTCACTTTCCTGGACAGAACAAACAATTCCTCTATCTTTATTCTGTTTATTGTCAGCATGAAAAATAACATATACAGCGACCCGAATATCCAGACAGGATCTTTATAGAAACCGTAAGGACCCGAAACAAAAGCTTTGAAAATAGCAATAATTAAGGGAATTAATGCGGTATACAATATCTTTCTGTTGGCGGTCTGAGTGTAGTCGAATAAACCGTTTCCTATACCCAATATGAAGTATATGGTGGGCATAAGAGCAAAACCGATAAAAGCTTCAACAAACCCGCGGGAGACAATCAGTCCCAACACAAAAAGTAACACAAAAGGTATTACCGCATAGATATATGCGGGTTGGAGAAACAGTCGCACTCTGTCAACATCCGCTACGACAATTCCCTCTCCCTTATTATCGTAAAAATCCACAATCATTACTCCCGCCATAGTTCCTATAACCATCATCAGAAAACAGAAACCCAGCCAGTGGTAAACAGTCTCCGGAAATATTTCATAGTATATTGCGAAAGTCAGACCGCCTACCGACCCTATATTCCCCAAAAGGGGCAGTATCTTACGTCTTATCTGTTTTTCAGGCGCCATGATATTCCCCTTCCTTCAAAAACTCCGTATTTCTGTCCAACAGGAACACTTCCATACCCCTGTTTGATGTTGCGTCCGATGTATAGTTAAGTATCAGAAACTTTACGGTATTTCCGTTCCTTCTCAATATATCCGCTTTTTCCATTATCTCATCATTCAGATATGCGGATACTATATATACCTGTGTATCATATATATCATCATAGTGTCTTTCGAGGAAATCGGGAAAATCCAGATGATTCTTCAATATCAGTTCCGCAAGTATAACCTTAAGATGCCTCATATGCTCGGGGCCGAACAGCGAATCGGTAAATATCATATCATCGGGGTTGGACAGTATTCCCGCATTGGTGCCTAAGCGTAAAGGAAAGCCCATTCCGTAACCTTTTTCCAAAACGGTATTGACCACTTTAATACCCAGCTCTATTACCTCTTTATACTTGACATCGATAAATTCCATTGCATACGACTTGATATTGAAAAGTACCGTGATACCTTTTTTTGCGGTAAAATCGTTTTCCCGCACCATAAGCTTCTGCATTCTTGCGGTGGTTTTCCAGTTTATCCTGTTCAGAGGATCTCCCTGCACATATTCTCTTGTGCCTTTGACTATGAAAGGATCATCCATTATGAACCTTTTAACTATCATTTCACCTATTAAGTCCCTGTTGGAGAAAAAAGCTTCCTCCAGGCGCAACACGCCCGGAAATACCATAAGTCTGGTATTTGCGGGATAGGCCTCGGAAAGCTGCATAAGGCCCAGAAGATCACCGGCAGTAAGAGTGGTATTGACTATGGTAAATACTCCTCTTTTCGCACATCGCGTATACCATCTTCTGGTTACCTTCTGATAACCCTTAAGACTGAAGCCGGAAGATACGCATCGCTCCTCATCAATAATAGTGGAACTGGTGTTGGCAAACTGCAGCCATTTCGATGCGTGTATATCCGCCTTAAGCCACGGCACGGCAACACTTTTATTATTGTTTATAACTTCATCAATAAATATATCATCGCCTTCATATGCTTCACTCTGACTGAAACTAAGCGAATATTCTATTTTTCTCAACACGAAGAATCTGAAGAATACAATCTCCGCAACAAAGAATATTACAAGGCTTGTGACAATCAGTATAAGTTCCATACTTTACTATACTTCCTCTGTGGGTACCGGTACCGTATCCAATACTTCGTTTATGACATCCATGGTTCCCCGCATACCGTAAGAAAGCGAATGTCCTTTCAGCATAACCCTGTGACTCATAACATGGGGAGCGACCGTTTTAACATCGGAAGGTATTACAAAATCCCTTCCTTTAATAGCCGCATACGCTCTTGCAGCTCTCATAAGTGCCAGACTTCCTCTCGGACTTAAGCCTAAGATAAGCCTTACGGAATTTCTGGTAGCCGTTACTATTCTTACAATGTAGTCTTTGATATCATCCGATACCGCAACCGTTTTAACGGCTTTTGCAGCTTCTAAGATGACCTCTTTGGTTGCCACACTCTTCAACTCCTCCAAAGGCATATCTCTTTCAAATCTGGTCAGTATGGCTATCTCTTCCTCTATCTGAGGATATCCTATGGAAAGTCTCATAAAGAATCTATCCATCTGAGCTTCGGGCAGAGGGAAAGTTCCTTGAGTTTCCAACGGGTTCTGCGTAGCTATTACGAAGAACGGCTCATCCAACCTGTAGGTAACTCCGTCTGCGGTTATCTGATGCTCTTCCATACACTCTAACAATGCCGACTGTGTTCTGGGTGTTGCTCTGTTTATCTCGTCGGCAAGCACTATATTGGTGAACAGCGGTCCTTTCTTGAATATAAATTCGCCTTGCTTTTGGTTATATATACTTACACCTGTCAGATCGGAAGGCAGCAGGTCGGGAGTAAACTGAACACGTGCAAAATGTGCATCAATGGATTTAGCCAGACTTTTTGCAAGCATTGTTTTACCTAACCCGGGTACATCCTCCAAAAGAACATGACCGTTGCTAAGTAACGATACTAGCACCAGATCGATTATGTCGTTCTTACCGATTATAACTTTACCGATATTCTCCCTTATTTCCTCGGCAACTTTCTTAACTTGTGATATATTCAAATTACACCTCCGCATTTTAATGGGTTTTACCAATATATTATACAATTAATGGCGTTAACTGTACAATGCGATTATTATAACAATTTTTGCATAATGGTAATGTATATGTGTGTTTATGTTGCAAAAAATATTTAAGTTTAATTATCAAAAACCGGAAAAGACTCCGGCTTACTTGTCCTGTGACTTGTATTGTTCTTGTTCTGTGCCCGGCAATCGAATTTGAAATAACAATATAAACGAACTGATAAAACCTATCAGGCTTGTTAAAAAACACTAAATCAGTAACACAGGCTTAAAATCAACATAATCGGCAGCCACCAAAGTAAATCCGGGCTTGTTATAACTGCTCTTTTCCAAACCGTGAAGATGGCCGAATACGCAACTCTCTATATTATATTCCGCCATCATATACAGCAGTTCCTTTTCCGGCGGATAATGGAATACCGCTATTGTTCTTGCGGATTTATTCCTGATACTTTCATAGGATATGGAAAAACGCGTTATCTCCCTGTTTATAATCTTTTCATCTGCCTCTTTAGAATCGTATCCTTTTGTACCGCAGAAATTGACACCTTCTATCTCAAAGGAATTGTTGTGCAGAAAATCAATATTATTAAAACCGTTCTCTTTTAAAAATCTGTTCATCTTGGTCTTTGTTTCCCACCAGTAATCGTGGTTGCCTTTTAAGAGAATCTTTCTGCCGTTAAGACCGTTAAGATAACGAAAATCTTCCACCGCCTCATCAAGATACATAGCCCAGCTGAAATCACCCGGTATTATGACCGAGTCTTGCGGTTTTACGGTATTTTGCCAGTTTTCATACAGTGTCTCTTCATATCCGATCCAGCCGGGACCGAAAATATCCATCGGCTTGTCGGTCTGAAAAGAAAGATGAAGATCACCTATCGCATAAACAGCCATTTACCCTCCTAAGGTTTGTGAAAGTAGTCATATATTGCCTTTGCTCTCTTAACTCCTACACCTTGCACTTTTGCAATCTGTTGCCAGCCCGCAGCTTTTATTGCTCTTACCGAACCGAAATGCTTCAACAAAGCAGCTTTAATATTCTCACCCACTCCCGGTATATTGTCAAGTTCCGACTCATATACCTTCTTTGCTCTTTTCTTCCTGTTGTACTCTATTGCGAATCTGTGAGCTTCATTCTGAATGGAAGAAATGAATACAAAAAGGTTTCTGTCCGACTGTAAATCGTATTCTTTTGCATCATATATCAATGCCCGAGTTTTATGCTTATCGTCTTTTACCATTCCCGCTACCGGTACTCTGTCACCGACTATATCACATACCGCAGCCACCTGATTGAATCCTCCGTCAATTAAGAACAGATCGGGATAATCGCCTCTTTTCATCCGTCTTTCCATTACTTCACGTAAAGAGTCGGTATCGGAACGGGTGTTATCCCCCTTTATGATATATCTTCTGTACCCGCTTTTATACGGTACACCTTCTTTGAATACCGCTTGCGATGCAACGGCATCCTGTCCGGAAAGATGCGAAATATCAAAAGCTTCAATTACATCGGGAACCGTTTCCAGACCTAAGAAAGAAGCCAGAGAATAGACCATACTTGTGCCCGCGGAATTTTTATGCTGCCCCATGAAAAGATTCAATGTCACTACGGCATTTTCATATGCTGCATCGGCAAGTTTCTTAAGCTTTCCCTTTTTCGGCACGGTAATACTTACTTTTCTTCCGCAGTTGTTAAAAAGCCATTGCTCCGTATCTTCCCTGTTCATTATTTCGTTATACACAACAATCTCTTTGGGTATATTGGTATCGTAATACTGACGTATAAACTCATACCCTATATCGGTATCCTCTATACGCTCCTGATGTATATTTACGGTCTTTTTGTCCGCCACTTTGCCGTCTCTGATGTTCATGATAAAGAAAGACGCAAAGTCTTTCATTCTTGCATATGCAATAATATCCGCGGAATTGCGGTCGGTATCTAAAATATAGTTGTCGGATATTGTTGTCAACAGATTTATTCTGTCACGGTAATATGCGGCTTTTTCAAAATTCAGATTATCGCTTTCTGCCTGCATTTTACTTTTGTATTCATCAATAAGGTCTCTACCGTTACCCGATAAAAACCGCAATGCGGCATCCACCGCTTCTCTATACTTATTCTTATCACAGTCTTCTGAACAGGGAGCAAGACATAAGTGCATATCGTAATTGATGCACGGCCGCTTAGCCATCTTCTTACAGGAACGTAACATAAACGCGCTTTGCAGCAATGTTACGGTGTTTTTCTTGGATACTCTGCCGGGGTAAGGGCCGAAATATTTCGCATTCTTATCTGATCTGTTTCTTGTCACATATATTCCGGGAAATTGCTCTTGTGTAGTTATCTTTATATACGGATAAGATTTGTCGTCTTTCATTAAGATATTGTATTTCGGTCGCAAAGACTTGATAAGATCGCTTTCGGTTAAAAAAGCCTGCCTTTCGTTATCTAATACTATGTACTCGAAAGTCTCAATATTGCTTACCATCTTTTTGGTTTTATATGAATGTGCCGACATATTGGTAAAGTAGGAGCTCACCCTGTTTTTCAGATTGACCGCTTTGCCTACATATATCGTGTTACCTTTATTATCTTTCATAAGATAAACTCCCGGCTTTTCCGGACAAGTCGATAACAGATAAGCTATTTTTTCATTCAATACGGTCATTTACAGTTCCTTCCACATAATTACGGCATCTTCATTTGTATCTCTGTAGTACTCTTTCCGTATACCGTCTCTTACAAAACCGTGTTTTTCATACAGTCTTAATGCGGCATCATTATGCTCCCTTACTTCCAATGTCATCCGCTTTATCTCCACTTCTCTACTGTAGTCGATAAGTGCGGACAACAGCAATGTTCCTATCCCTTTATTGCGATACCTTTTATCCACCGCAATGTTCATGATGTGTGCTTCGTCCAGCACATGCCACATACCTATATATCCCACAACCTCATCATCAAAGACTGCCGCTAAATAGAATGACATGGGTGTTCTGCATATATCCTCATACAGCGATTCATACGACCAGTAGTCATTGAAGGTTTCTTTTTCTATAGCGAATATTCTGTCCACATCATTAATATCCGCTCTTTTTATCCGTATATTCATTGTTTTTTCTTCTTCATTCTTACGGCTCCCGATTCTCTTAAGTAAAACGGTTGCGCCGTAAAAGGATCGGTTCTGCATTGCTCTGATATAAGGAGGTGAGCCCTACTCAAATCCACATTATCTCTTTCTTCACTGTACGGTAAAACTTTATCAGTCAAATGTTCCTGAAACTTAGCTATATGTTTTTTCTGAGCATCTCCGCTTAACAGTATTAAAGCCTTATCATCCTTGGCACATAAACTTACCGCATCTTCAACTACCTCATCAATATGTTTGGCTGCATAAGGGGTAGTCCTTTTATATATGCCTTTTTCCGACTCATACATGGCGGTAAAAACTTCATTGTTCCGAGCTTCAATCAAAGGAACGGAAACAACATATCTCTTTCCTTCTTCCATATTTGCCAGCACATCCAAAGTGTTTAAAACATAAAACGGTATATCCAGAGTGTATGCCAATGTTTTCAAATATGTCAGCCCTATTCTTAACCCCGTAAAAGAGCCGGGACCGTATACACATGCAACGGCATCCAATGAATTAAAATCCGTTTCCGCTATATTTAAGACCTGATCGACAAGTTTAGGGAACATAACCGAATGAGGCTCTTCTCCAAAAGACTGCATGTATGCAAGTATCTTTTTTCCGTTCACCATTATTGCCGAAGCTGTTTTTAAACAGGTATCACCTATCAGTATCTTCATGTATAAGCAAAGCCATCCTGTCTACAGATTGTCTGTCCGCCGTTATATACAGCAGTCTTTTATTCTCGTCCGAACCCTTTTCTATATTCACACTTACATACCCGTCGGGCAGTATATCCGTTACATTCTCCGCCCATTCGATAAGCGTAATTCCCTTTGGTTGCAGTATATCTTCAATTCCCGCATTATATGCGCTTTCCTCGTCGGTAAGCCTGTATGCGTCCATATGATAAAAGGTCTTGTCACCGTTTCTATATATATTCAAAATGCTGAATGTTGGACTGGTCACATGCTTTGCTATTCCCATTCCCAAAGCAATTCCCTTGGCAAAATGAGTTTTACCGGCACCTAAATCCCCGCACACGGCTATAACCCTGTCCTCAAAAGCCGATGCAAGTATCTTACCCAACCTTATCGTATCTTCCTCATTGCATGTGGCTATTACATATGTTTTGTCCTTTTTTCCCATGCTATCTCCCATCGCCTATTTTATACCGAAGTGAAAATATATACAAGAAAGAGGATTTGTTCCGTTAAGAGGGTATAATTTGCAGATATTGAAAATTATACCCCCTTAACCCGGAGTTTGTTAATTTTCTGTATGTTGCGCTGTATAACTTACCGTCTTAAATTTTAGTCAACAAGTCACAAAAAGCCTTACATATCTTCTGTCTTATTCCTTCACCGGTATTATAAACTCTGCTCAAACAGAGAGGACTACAAAGGAAAGTTTTTTAGCAAATTTCATAAACTTGTTTGTTCAAGGTGTACAAATAAGTTTTTCTTTCTTATAGGATTACTTGGAGGAGCAATTTACTCCTCTTAGATAAAACATATTATTACTGATAAAAAATGAAAACTACATTCTTATACACATCGGGAAACCGGATTAGCAGGTAAGCAGGTTGAGTTATCCGTATTAAGTTGTCTTTTTTTCCGGTAGGTTTTGCTTGAACTTGCGAAGTTTAACCCCCAATTTGCTTGTATATATGATATTAACCAGAAGCATTCCGTAAGCGGCCCCTGAGCCGAAGCCACCTATATAACTGTAGGGTTTTACACTATCAAGTCCCGCTACTTTAATAATGAAATACACGGTAAAAAATATAAACGAAATAATATTAAGGATATGTATCCTCTTGGTAAAAATGCTTCTTTCCTCGTTGCTGTAATCGGCAACCTTCATTACTGTTTCTTTTAATTCTTTGTCCATTTTCTCGCTTCTCCTTTCACTACTGATAAGTTCCCGAAGATCCACCTGATAGAAATCTGCCAACTCTATCAGAATATCCAAATCGGGTAAATTGCTTCCGGTTTCCCACCTTGAGACTGTTCTTCTGGTTACAAAGAGAGTTTCGGCCAATTCTTCCTGTGTAAGACCTTTCTCTTTTCTGAGTTCTTTTAAGAAGTCTCCAAACTTTTTCAAATCCATCTCTCTACCTCCTTACAATTACAGTTTAGTGAAAGTTAAAACGGTTTAACAGGACATATTGCGAGCAAATGTCTTTTTGCAAGCATGGGACATATCATGTCACATTATATCAAATCAATTTTAGAGTCCGGCTATTGTTTCGCCCTTTGAGTCATCTTCCACATCATCTTACCCATACGAAGAGGATGTTTGTAACAGAGATTAATCTGTATTTTCTGAATCATTGAATGACAAATGACAAATTTCTTCGAATTAATATTCTTCGCAAGCCCCCGTCCTACCTTTTCGGCATCTGCCTTGAACTCTTTCGGTATAGGCAGTCCTTCAGATGAAGCCGTATCGGTAAGCGGCGGATGCATTATGTGAAAGGATATCCCATATGTTTCATTCTCAATATCCAGACATTTGGCAAGCGCTTCAATGGCACCTTTAGATGAAGCATAGGGTGATATATTCCCAAAGCCCGTTACACCTACTCCGGAACTTGTGAATATTATTCTCCCCGCTCCCGCTTTTCGCATTTCCGGTAAAACAAGTTTTGCCAACCTTAATGCGCCGTAATAATTTACATTCATAACCTTTTTATATATTTCATAATCTGTATCCGGTTCGCTCTTGAAAGTACAGATACAGGCATTATGAATAGCAATATCCGGAACACCGAACCGCTTGATTGCAGCTTGTATTGCTTCATTTAATGAATTTTCGTCTGCCGCATCCGCATACGTTACCGACAAGTTATCGGGATATGTTTCTTCCAGTTTGCATATATTATCACTTTGAATATCCATAACAGCTACGTTATTTCCGTCTTCAAGCAACTGCTTTGCGATATAGTATCCGATTCCCTGATTAGCGCCTACAATAAAGATATTTTGCATACACTTCTCCTTTGCTGTCAGTTTTTTGTTAAGTTAAACCGCTCGCAAAAATACTGATTTATTTCTTATCATCATGATATATTTCTTTGTATTCTCTTTCAAGTCATAATGTTTATCTCATTTGAATAACACTGTATCAGGCACCGCCGAAGACAATTTATAAAGCTCGGTAATAACGGAAGCTTATTGCCGCTTATGCCAGTGTCAGAAACAGGGCGGTCATGATAATAATATCCTGTATAAAATGAATAAGCCATGCCCAGAAGAAGCCTTTTGTCTCGTGAATGCTTTTTGCTAAAAACCAAGCTAAAAATCCGGCCAACAGAACGCCCGGTATTTTACCCGGTGTACCGAAATAATGGGCACCTCCGAAGGTTATAAGCGACAGAGCTTTAGAAATATACGGACTGAGATTATGGTATTCAACGATACTTGTAAAGGTATGACGGAATGTGACCTCTTCGACAAAACTGTTTGTGAGAGCAAATAACAGTATCAGTAAAAAAATCGGTACAGTGAGAGTTTGGATTACACCGCTACGGTAAACCTGAAAGTATATGATTAATGCAGTTACCGCGCTGATTATAATTGTTAAACTCAGACCGCCTTTTTTCCAGGTATCCTTATTCTTCTTTGTAATACCTATCCAAGGTTCGGGCATAACTTCACCGTCAATATTTCTTATTGATAACAACTTGACCGATTGAAACTTGGTCTGTAAAGCGGTTATCAATACAACCAAAAGACTCAAAACAAGTGTGGTTGCCTGATAGACAAAAGTTTTATTCAGATAATTTGTACTGAATAAACTTACCGTAAAGAGCGGATTGCTCATCAGATAGATAATAGCAGCTATCATTGCTGCTACCAATAACGTAGTAATCACAAGATTAATGTAAGCTTTCTTCATAATTCTTCCTCAATTCTTTTAATTGTTTTTTCCAGCCATTTTATTGTTACCTCGTTTTCCGCTATACCGTAATCCAAAACGAGATTATATGAAAGATTGTCCTGCCTGGTTGCAACAAACTCCTGCAGTTCCGAATAAACATTACGCTGTATAAGTAACTCACCCAGAACTTTCTTTAAATCCTGCAATATAGCCGGATAATCATTCTTTTTACTGACAAACAATTTCAGCAGCAACTCATCTCTGAAGATGGTTGAGTGTTCATGATTGGACAGCCATTCCGATAAAGCTTTTTTCCCGAGATCGGTAATTTCAAATATATTCTTATTTCTGCTTCCTCTTTCGGGCATTTTTTCTATAAGCTTTTCGTCAGCGAGAATTTTTAAAGTCCGGTGAACATTGCTGTAAGACTCATTCCAAAAATAGCCTATATATTCCTTGGCAAACTTTTCCAAATCATAAGCGGACATTTTTTTTATATTCAACAGACCCAATAAAGCATATTTTGTAGACATAACACTCTCCTATTTGAAGCCAGTATAACATATCTATTAGATATGTCAATAACAAAAATATACTCAGTACAAATCTAAGGAATACAAAAACCATATACTTAATCAGATATTGAGTTTTCTCTCATCATTATCATTATTGCATTTACTAAATACTCGGATTCCGGTGTTTAAAATATCCGTTCCTTCAAAACTCCCCAAATCCCGCGAAAGGCCTGCATGCTAAATGTATATCAAAACTTTCAATCCTAAGAATCCTTGCCGCTTTTTCCGACAAATATCAAGTGTTTTTGCCGCTTTTTCCGATAAATTTCAAGGCTTTTTGCCGTTTTTTCCGATTTTGTGTTGTAAACGCAGAATAAGAAGAGATTCAGTTACAGAATAAAATCCAATCCATATAGGACTTGTGAAAGAAATAATATCTATATTTATACTTTACGCTGTTCCAGTGCCAACCCTATCAATTTATCCGTTCTGTCAGCCATAAAAAGAGGAATGTTCAGCACATCATCATCTAATTTAAGATTATCCAAAGAGAAAAATATACGGAGTTTGACTTTATCGGGAAATAATTCTTTGAATTTCTTAATACTCTTACCGGCAGTGTGGGTTTCAGACTTAACCTCTATGTGGAAAATATCATTCTCTCGCTGAATAAGAAAATCTACCTCATAGGGAGGATTACTTTGGCTCCAATATCGGGGCATAACTTCAAACTGCGTAACCAAAGTCTGGAGTACAAAGTTTTCAGTCAGTGCACCTTTAAACTCAGTAAACAGACGATTACCTTCGCCGAATGCAGCGGGTGCCAATTGTGCCAAGCGACGAAGAAGACCTACATCAACAAGGTAAATCTTAAAAGCGGACAAATCGTCATAGGCTGCCACAGGCAGGCTGGGAGCGGAACTGCGATATACCTTATGCACCAGTCGGGCATCTACCAGCCACTGCAGAGCATCTTCATACTCACGGGCTCTTGCACCTTCCTTAATAACCTTGTAGATAAACTTTTTGTTCTCTTTAGCTAATTGAGAGGGAACGGATTTCCAGACCATGGAGATTTTAGGGAATTCGCTTATGTCGGGGTACTTTGCAAAATCACGCTCATAGGCACCGATAATATCGGACAAGGCTTCCTGCATAGCGGAAACATCCCGTGCCTCTGTCCACATTAACACGGACTCAGGCATACCGCCGGTAATATAGTACATTTTTAATTTCTCGTACAAAGGATTAAAAAAAGCATCGGGAATCGGTTCAATGGAGTCACAACTTCTCAAAAAAGCAAGTAAGTTCTCATCGCCGTTTGCAAGCAAAAATTCCTCAAATGTCATGGGATTAATCTGCATGAAATTGACCTTGCCGACAGGAAAAGAAGACGGTTTTGCAAGCGCAATACCTAATAGAGAACCGGCACATGCAACATGATACTGCGGAGCATTTTCACAGAAATACTTCATGGAGTTTATTACATTCGGACAGTCCTGAACCTCATCAAAAATAATCAGCGTCTTCTCAGGTACAATAGTTTGACCGCTTACTATCATCAGATTTTGCAAAATACGGTCTACATCCTTTGTAGTCTCAAAGAACTGCTTATATTCCAGGTTTTCATCAAAGTTAAAGTAGGCGGTATTTTCATAATAACGCTTGCCGAACTCCTTTAAAACCCATGTCTTACCGACTTGACGCACACCTTTTAGTATAAGGGGTTTACGATAAGGGGAATTCTTCCAGTCTAATAGCTTTTCCAATATAAATCGTTCCATATTACCCCTCCAATCACATTATTATATAGAATTATGTGTATATTATCACACTTTTATTATATTTCATAGCCAAAAACCAATCTCTTTTCAAAAGCAGATATATTTGCGAGCTAAAATGCAGTAAAACTGAAAACAGTATACAAAAAACCCGGAGTATGTCCCGGGCTGTTTGTAATATATTGTTTCGATAAATATTATCTCTTGGAGAACTGTGAAGCTTTTCTTGCTTTCTTGAGACCGTATTTCTTTCTTTCTTTTTCTCTGGGATCTCTTGTAAGATAACCGGCTTTCTTAAGTTCCGCTCTTAAATCGGGATTAGCTTCCAGTAATGCTCTTGCAATACCCTGTCTGATAGCTCCCGCCTGGCCTGTGAATCCGCCACCCTTTACATTAACGAGAACATCATATTTGCCTCTGAGCTTTGTTGCTTCCAGCGGTTGATTTACTATGATTGAAAGTGTTTCCAATCCGAAATAATCATCTATATCTCTATCGTTTATCGTTATTTTTCCTGTTCCGGTAACCAATCTTACTCTGGCGACAGAACTCTTTCTTCTACCTGTTCCGTAATACTGTGTCATAACTTAACCTCCCGCTACTCATTCAAATCCAGAACTATCGGGTTCTGTGCCTGATGATTGTGTTCGCTTCCCGCATATACTTTCATCTTTTTTAACATATGTCTTCCCAATTTGTTCTTAGGAAGCATTCCTTTAACGGCATAAGTGATAATTCTGTCAGGATGCTTAGCCATCAAATCTCTATATACAACTTCTCTTAATCCGCCGACATAACCGGTGTGTCTTCTGTACAACTTCTGTGTTTCCTTCTTACCTGTTACAACTACCTTATCGGCATTTATGACGATTACATAATCTCCCGTATCCACTGACGGTGTGTACTCCGGCTTGTTCTTTCCTATAAGAATCTTGGCTATCTCGCTTGCCAATCTGCCCAGAGTCCGGCCTTCGGCATCTACGACATACCATTTCTTCTCCATACTGTCGGCTTTTGCCATATAAGTCTTCATATTATACTTATTCTCCTCCACATTTAATGCCGTTTTACACGGCACGAGTCATTTTAATACATATATCAGGTATTGTCAACATGTTTTTTATATATCTCTCGAAATCTTTTTTATGCTCTCAAATACTCTCGCAATCGTCGTTTTACTCGCTCTTCATTCCAGAAATTCATCCAGTACCAGGTTATAGTGGGGAAGCATATTCTCCACAAAATACTTTACCTCCGGAAGATCGGTCTCTTCTATGCTCTTCTTTAAAGAATCATATGCCTTATCGAAATCCTTGTTTCCTCTGTCTTTTTCTTCTTTGCATTTTATAAATCCCGATATCTTGTCCGCCGCTTTTATAACCAACCTGTCTTCCTCGGAAGGGTTAAAATACTGTTCATAACTTTCTCTTATACTGTCGTCCTGCATTTTAAGAATATTATTCACCGCATCTCTTTCTATCTTTTTGTAGGCCTTCTCCATTTCTTTATTTGCATACTTTACGGGTGTGGGAAGATCGCCGGTAAGCGCCTCGTTTACATCATGAAACATGGCTGCAGCGGTAATTCTGTTAACATCATAGTTCTTGTTGAACTTAGCATTGCCTATAAGGGCAAGTCCCTGTGCAATGACAGCAACATCATAGCTGTGTTCTTTTAAGTTCTCATAACTGGTATTACGCATCAGCCCCCATCTGTTTATATATCCTATTCTGTGTATGAAAGCGAAAAAACTGCCCTTTTTCATTAACTGTTCTCCTTATATAACGATTCTGCAAACAGAAATCCTATTTCCACCCTTCTCTCCTCTCCCAGGAAAGGAACCAGCAGGGTAAGCTTATTCTTGTGCTTGTCAACAGCAACAATTTTACCTTTAAAACTTGTCAGCGGCCCCTTTGTAATAACCGCACTCTGTCCCTCTTTAAAACTCACTTCCGGAGCCTCTATCACTCCGTGTACATTCATTATACCCGCAAGTAACTCCATCTCCTCGGCGGGTACCGGCAGCAGCGCAAAAGTGCTTCTGTCCCTTAATAACCTGTAAACACCGGGTATACCCTTCAGCGTGTTGTATATCTCTACATCGATTACCCCGTTTGCAAATACATATCCCGGAAATACCGTCTTGTAGGATTTTATCCTTTGTCTTTTCTTTTTAATAAATTTAATTGCCGTCGGAATAACGAAATCCAGCTTGATGCCTTTTCTTTCACATATTTTTATAAGGTTATCCCGCGCCTTTATCTCTTCGCCGCTTTTTACATGAAACACATACCACGAATTAATATATCCCTGTCGGCTGCTTATTACATTTTCATACCCTAACGTCATTCAATACCTCTTTAAGATTGTACCATTTATAGCATACCAATACAATATACGGCAGCTATAGAGACACATAAGAAAGGGCCTAACGCCACCTCCCTACCTCGTACTGCACCTGATATAAAGGCATATAGCGCCGCAGGGAAAAAGGCGAAAATAAAGGCAGATATCATTCCTTTAAGTCCTAATACCAATCCGCATGCAAAGCACAGCTTTACATCACCACCCCCTATTCCTTCTTTTTTAAATATCAAGATTGACAGACAGTTCATCAGTTGTAAAAAGCCTCCCCCTATAATGCAACCTGATATGCTGTCCTGAATATCAGTGATTGAAAACCCTTTTATAAACAGTTGTGCTATACCTATAAGCAATATGACTATGTGAAATCTGTCATAAATGTAGCCGGCTTGTGAGTCGGTATAGGTTATACAACATAAGCAGAAGAGCAATATAACCATCAATATCTTGCTTATAATATCCGTTTTTACATAAAAAGATACTGTAAAAGAAACGGATAGCAAAACCGATAACATGCATCCCATATCATCGTAAAACAGAGGAGTATCGGTATAGGACAATGCTCTTAACGGTCTTACCGACAGCTTGGACAGCATTACCGATGCGGATATTAACAGAAGATAATGTATTAACATTAATATATTATTTATTCTTTAACTGTATTAATACACAGACAAACTGAATAAAATGTTACAATATAGCGGAGGTGAATTGTAATGTATGATATATCGGTAAAGAAAAATATTGAATGGAAAGCTTTCTGGCTTCATGATCCCATATTCAAAAAGCAGCCTGTTATACAGCCTGTCGATGCAAAAAGATCCAAGTACTTAAGAACGGAAGTGCAAAACAGACATACACTGTTTCGTAAAGAATTTGAAATAAAGAATATTCCGATAAAAAGTGCAAAACTATATATCACAGCAGATGACTGCTACAAAGCCTATATCAACGGTAAGTTTTTGGCATACGGTCCCGCTCAGGCGCTGGCATTTGCGTATAATTATAACGCTTTTGAGATAAAGAAACTTTTGAAGCCCGGTCTTAATACTCTTTCTTTCCATGTTTTCTACCAGGGTATGCTTAACATGGCGCTTATCTCTGCGGATAACTTAAACGGCATGATATGCATGTTGGAGATAGAATATAAAGGCGGCAATGTTCAAAGAATATCTTCCGACCACACTTTTAAGTGTTATCCCCTTATGGCTTATTCTTCCGACAAGGTGTTCGGTTATGAGACCCAGTTTGCCGAAAACATCGATTTGAACCTGTTCCCTTACGGATGGAACCAAACGGGGTATCAAGATTGCGATTGGATTACTCCTTTCATATCTGCGATACCTTACCCCATGTCCTACACCCTTGTACCGCAGATAACCCCTACTGTTTCCTTTAGTATTTCTTATCCCGTGGAGATTATAAAAAAGAAAAAGGGCAATTACCTTCTGGATTTCGGTCAGGAGATATGCGGGAATACCGTAATAACGGCTAAAGGTAAAAAAGGGCATGTCATTACCGTATGGCATGCGGAAGAATTAACTGAAGACGGTAAATCCGCAAGATACAATATGCGATGCAACTGCGACTACGAAGAAACAATTACCTTGAGCGGAAAGGAAAAAGACAAAGCCGAGTTCTTTGACTTTAAGGGATTTCGATATATAGAAGTATTCAATTATCCGGGTAAGCTTACTAAAAAAAGCATATATGTGCATCACAGACATTATCCCATACCGAAGAATCATTCCAAGACGCAATCGGATAACACTTTATTCCAAAGGATATGGGAGATGTGCGAAAAAGGTATCATTGAAGGTACGCAGGAATCATATTTAGACTGCCCCACAAGAGAAAAAGGAGCCTTTCTGGGAGACGGGCTGGTTACCGGTCTTGCTCATCTTGTCTATACAAACGATACGAGAATAATGAAAAAATTCCTTTATGACTGTATGCACTCCGCAAGGTTGTGCCCCGGACTGTTCTGCACAACGGTTACTTACGATGCATCGCAGATAATAGATTATTCTCTTGTTTTTCCGGTCATGCTGAACAAGTATTTTGAATATACCGAAGATATATCCGTACTAAAAGATTCTCTCAATGTATTGGAAGGCATAATAGCATATTATGCTCAGTTTTACCGACCTGAAGGAATATTGGGACATATAAAGCATGTACACAGAGAACAATATACAGTGCTGGTAGACTGGCCGGCTGTATACAGAGACGGATATAGCGACGAGATAACAAAAGGCCCCAACTGTTTCGGCAACCTTGCATATATCGGAATACTCAAAGAATCGGCAAAAGTATATTCCTATACGGGCAATGAGCTAAGAGCAAAGGAACTGTCGAAAAAAGCAAAGCAACTTGAAAAAGCTGTGATTAACGCTTTTTATGATAATGAAACGGGCTTATTCAATATTACAAAAACCTCCGATATTCACAACTTCCACGATGCGGTATTCGCCTTGTATTTTGACTTGGAACTTCCTAAAGGCAAGAAGCCTTTATTGGATTATATAAAGAGAAGAGGGATAGTATGCGGAGTATATTTCACATATTACTATTTCTCCGTTTTATACAACCATAAAGAGTATGACAAAATTTTCGACCTTATAGTTTCCGATGAGAAAAACTCCTGGAAGACCATGCTCAATACCGGTGCTACAACCTGTATAGAAGCATGGCACCCGGACGACAAGAAAAATTGCAGTTTTTGCCATCCGTGGTCCAGTACACCTATGATTTTTAATGATATATTCTTCGGTATATCGTCATACGGTACGGGCTATAAGGTATTGCAGTTCAAGCCGAGAATTCCCAAACAGTTTAATAAAGGAACATATACAAAGCCTACTCCCCTTTCGGATATAACGGTAAGTTTTGAAAGAAAAGATAAAAAGATAATATACAATGTTACTTTAAAGAAAGCGTGCAGAATGTATGTCTGCCTGTCGGACAAAGAAGAAGGATACTTTGCAGATGCATCTGTAGGAGAGCACAAGTTTATTCAGATAACCGACTAAACTCTTTCCGTCCTTTTCAGACCTATGATAAACAGTCCGTTTGCCAAAACATATTTAACCGCCGCCGTAAGCAGTATTCTGAACTTTTTGTTGTCTTCGGCACCCAGTATGGAATGTGCATTGTAGAACTTATTGAAATCCATACAGACATCGATAAGATAGCGGGATATGCAGGAAGGTTCCAGATCTCTCAATGCCTGGTCTATTTTCTCATTGAATAAAGACAATGTCTTTAAGAGTGTAAACTCGTCATCATTAGTCATATGTTCCGGTTTAATATCTTTCATATTGATATCTTTTTCTGACAGCTCGGATTTTCTCAATACCGAGCATGCCCTTGCATATGTGTACTGCACATAAGGACCGGTGGAACCGTCAAAGTTCAGCGCTTCTTCCCAGGAAAAATCTATATCTTTTATTCTGTTATTGGATAAATCGGAAAACACTACGGCACCTACGCCGATATCCTGCGCTTTCTTCTCTTTATCTTCCATATCGGGATTCTTCTCGTTGATTATATCCAACACCCTTTTAGATGCTTCACTGAAAAGATCCTCAAGATATACAATATTTCCCTCTCGCGTTGCCAGTTTTGCACCGCCCATGGAAACCATTCCGAAGCCCACATGAATAAGATTCTTTGCCCATTCGTAACCCATAAGCTCCACAACCTTGAACCATTGCCTGAAATGAAGGTCCTGTGCGGTTGCGGTAACATATATGCATTTATCGAAATCATATGTTTCTTTTCTGTATATAGCGGCGGCAATATCTCTGGATGCGTACAAGGAAGCTCCGTCGGATTTTACTATAAGACAGGGAGGCATATTATACTCTTCCAAATTTACAATCATGGCGCCGTCGCTTTCGATTAAAAGATTTCTCTCTTTCAATCTTTCCACTATCGGCTGCGTTTTATCATAGTAGAAAGATTCACCCGCATAGCTGTCAAAGGTAATATCCAACACTTTATATGTCTTCTCAATATCTATAAGACTGATTTTTTTGAACCATTTCCAAAGCTCCATAGCATCTTCATCTTTATTCTCCAGCCTTGCAAACCATTGTCTTGCCAGGTCATTTAATGAAGGGTCTTTTTCCGCTTCCTCATGGAATTTTACATATATCCTTACCAGTTCTTCCGTTCCCTTCTCTTCAACAGCCTTTTTGGAACTCCACTTTTTATACGCAACGATGAGTTTGCCAAACTGAGTACCCCAGTCACCCAAGTGATTTATACCTACGCATTTATATCCTCTAAACTCATGAAGCCTTCTTATGGCATGTCCTATTACGGTGGAACGTAAATGTCCTATATGGAAAGGTTTTGCAATATTGGGAGCGGAATAATCCAGACAAACAGTCTTTCCCGCATACTCATTGCTCTTTCCTGTTTCTTCTTTTTTCTCCACTATGGTTTTTAAAACATTATTAACCAAATATTCTTTTTTAATGAATATATTAAGATAGCCGCTCTTACTCTCACATCTTTCCACAACATCAATATCCAAAGAATCCACAAGCGAATCGGCAATAGCCATCGGAGATTTTCGCATCACTCTGCTTAATTTAAAGCAAGGTAATGCAAGATCACCCATATGCATCTCAGGAGGATACTCCAGGTTATCCATAATCTCTGTCCAACTCAACTGTTCAATGCTGCCTGCAAGTTTCTTCGCTATCTTGGTCTTTATATCTTTCATAACCGTCTTCTTTCATTAATAACTTAATATTATAAAACCATACCCTATATTAACATAACGCAACAAGGTTTTCCAATAAATATGTGTTTGGGTTAAAGTTAAGACTTTAAGGTGTTATTAGTTTCATCAGTCAAAACTGAAGTGAATGTTTGTAAGCTGCACTTTACCGTCAACCACCGTTATATCCGCATTAAAAGATCCTGCATACCAAGGTGCTGCAATCATCATTCCGGCTCCGACCGTGACTTTGTTATTTATTTCATCAATAGTAAATCCGACACTTTGAGTAAAAGATGGAGTTTCAAAGTATGTGATATTCTCATTGCGTTTTACGGTATGCGTATATGTATTATCAGGATCGTTATTAACGCAGATATTAATTATAACCTGCTCCTCTTTTGTAACTATTTTTGCATCAATATAACTGCTTATAAGTATTGCTATATCGTCATTTGTAAGTGTAACAATTTCTTCCATAGTAGTGCTATCTATAATGTGTAAATCTGTAGCTGAATATCCCGTTCCCTTTCCTACCCACATGGTTATGACAATCTCTTTGATTCCGTCATTATCAAGGTCAATTAGTCCCATCTGCACGGAACTCTCATATGTAATCTCTTCTTTTCCGTTATTGTACTTAGGAAAAGGCATGGGCATTGACCAATCATGGTAAAGTTCAATCTTTTCGCAATATTGCAATACAAAAATATCCGGTCTTTTCTTTTCCGTTATGAATAAAATCGGATCTGTCAAAAGTGATAATGCAAGGTCAATATCTCCGGATATGCGTTTTATTTCTTCAGTGGGTATTGTTTTTAAATTGTCCTTGTTATAATCCCCTTTCCTTTTATGATGACATGCAACCACATCATATTCCTTATACACTCCATCAACGTGCGCTATTGTGCGTTTTTCTTTTTGATATGTAACTTCCACTATATTTTCAAGTCCCAAATCGGAAAGACTAACCTCTTTTTCCGCCTTAATGTCCATAAAGCACACACTTTGTGTCAGTACACCTTCCGGGTTTCTCTCCCAAAACACTAATATAAGTTCATCATTCCCGTCTCCGTTAAGATCAAGCAGAGAAGCTCTCGGTCCTCCGTACTCATATTGCTTTCTATCAGGTATTTTTATATTTTTACCCGTATTCTTTATTCTGGCATACAAATCATAATAGTTGCCCATTTTATCTTTTCTAAGTGCAAATACATTTACTTCTCCGTAATTGTATTTCATGATATTCTTTTTCTCATCAAAGATACCCCGATCATTCTTGGATTTTTCTGCAACTGTTACAGTATATGATTTATCGTCTGAAACTACTACATCAGTTGACTGTTTATGAACAATTAATATGTTTAGCTCTTCCGGCTTAATCTGCGTAAAAGTCTGCCAATCGAAGAAAATTATATTCTCTCTAATTGTGTCCTCATTATCTCTTTCACCATAAATAACCGAAATAAAATCCCGATTTTCTAATGTCGGCAAATACATTCTACATTCATCTTCTCTTCTTAATTCAAGTTGAGGGAAAAATTTCAATTCATCGGAAATCCATTCTTTATCCTTGAATACAAACTTAATTTCGGTATAGTTTCCGTAATTATCCTTGTTCTTTCCGTATACTTTTACACCACATAAAATAGGAGACAAATACTTGTCGGTAGGCGAAAGCTCTGCTATAAGTACAAAGTCTTCAACAACTTCTGCAGGCGGTGTTGTAACTTCACTGCTTACCGTTTCTTTCGGTAGTTCCTGTTTAGCGCATGCTGTTAAAAGCAAAACAAGCATAACTATCATAGCAAATAGTAATATGTTCTTATTAGATAGCCTTTTCATAATTTCCTCTACTCTTTTTTATTTCATGTATTTTTCAAATTCATTTATCATTCAAAAAAAATATTATTGATATTGGCAAAATGCACTTTACCGTCAACCACCGTTATATCCGCATTAAAAGATCCTGCATACCAAGGTGCTGCAATCATCATTCCGGCTCCGACCGTGACTTTGTTATTTGTTTCATCAATAGTAAATCCGACACTTTGAGTAAAAGATGGAGTTTCAAAGTATGTGATATTCTCATTGCGTTTTACGGTATGCGTATATGTATTATCAGGATCGTTATTAACGCAGATATTAATTATAACCTGCTCCTCTTTTGTAACTATTTTTGCATCAATATAACTGCTTATAAGTATTGCTATATCGTCATTTGTAAGTGTAACAATTTCTTCCATAGTAGTGCTATCTATAATGTGTAAATCTGTAGCTGAATATCCCGTTCCCTTTCCTACCCACATGGTTATGACAATCTCTTTGATTCCGTCATTATCAAGGTCAATTAGTCCCATCTGCACGGAACTCTCATATGTAATCTCTTCTTTTCCGTTATTGTACTTAGGAAAAGGCATAGGCATATTCTGATAACGGTAAAAAGCAAATTTATCGTCATATTTCAAAATAGTCACTCGTTGATTTCTGCCGGTAGAAGGCATCGGTTCAGACAGAATCATTAATGTAAGATTATCTGTATATAACATCGGTGCTTTTTGTATATCTTTCTTCTTCAGAATTTTGTTCAGATTTTCCTTGCCTTTGAAATGCAACTCATTAAAATCATATGTTACTGTTTTATCATTTACAATAAATTCAGCGGTTCCATGTGTAACCTCGGCTGTATCTTCCAATCCTAAATCGGAAAGAGATAATTCCTTTTCCGTATTTATGCCCATAAAATACACATTCTCAACCAACTCGTTTTGCTCGTTTTTTTCTAAAAACTTCAGAAACAGTTCGCCATTTCCATCTCCGTTAATATCTAATATTCCAATCAGAGGTTTACTTAATTCAAATTGCTTTCTGTCAGGTATCTCTATAATCTTATCCGCATAGTTTATTCTCAAAAACATGTCGCAATAGTTGCCGTTGTTATCCTCTTTTAATGCAAACAGTTCAACTACCATATCATCGTACTTCTCAATGTCATATGTATTTGCAGGCTCTTCCGTTTCAATCTTGGGGGTTTCCGCAGGCGGTGTTGTCACCTCACTGCTTACCGTTTCTTTCGGTAGTTCCTTTTTAGTGCATGCCGTTAAGAGCAATACAAGCACTAATGCTAATATTAGAAATCCTTTAGATGGTTTTTTCATGGAATCCTTCCTCCTATCTCAAAATTTGACTTTTGTCAATAATCTCCCATATTCATTTTTCTATGTATCAACATCCTAATTAGATGTGATTACTAAATTGTTAACCTGCCGACGCATATCCATACACTTACCCTA
>Ga0208195_1000172_pt1 | contig 92102 bp, 60 predicted proteins | sample AD_UKC077_MetaG_FD_184441 | JGI IMG/M metagenome (GOLD analysis project Ga0208195, IMG submission 184441) | Active sludge microbial communities of municipal wastewater-treating anaerobic digesters from USA - AD_UKC077_MetaG (SPAdes) (version 2) | ecosystem: Engineered > Bioreactor > Anaerobic >...
ATGACAAAACAACAAAAACAAGACCAATCTAGATTGACTACACATAAAAAATTAGATTATGTAGCGTGTTGGTATTATAAAGCAGCAGAATATATCCAAAACACAGAAATCAAAGTTGCCTTTGTATCTACCAATTCTATTACACAAGGTGAACAAGTAGGACCTCTATGGACAGACATGATAGAAAAATATAATCTACATATTGATTTTTGCCATAGAACTTTTCCATGGGACCAAGAATCAGAAGAAACCATTTTATATAGAGAAAGGCAATTAGAATTAGCATCTACTAGAAAACAAGGTGCACAAAAACAAGGAAAACAACAAAAAAAAGAAAAAAAAGAACGAACGAAAAAAGCCCAAGTTCATTGCGTGATCATTGGATTTTCTCAAACAAAAAATAATAAAGACAAAATCATTTATACATATACACAAAAACCTATAGAAAATAACTTAGAAAATACAAAAAATACAAAAAAATACGAAACTATTGTCACTAAACAAATTGCAAAAAATATTAACCCCTATTTAGTAGATGCACCCAATATTATAGTAAAAAGTCGAACTACACCACTTTGTGATGTGCCTAGAATGATGAAAGGTAATCAACCTACAGATGGTGGTCATTTGATCATTGAAGAAAAGGATTATGAAGAATTTATAAAAAAAGAACCAAAAGCAAAAAAATTTATAAAAAAACTTATAGGATCACAAGAATTACTTTACAATAAAGATCGATATGCTTTATGGTTAGTAGATGCTACACCACAAGAAATTCAATCTATGCCATTAGTATATGATCGTGTCCAAAAAGTACGAAAAATACGTTTAAACAGCGTAGATCCAGGGGCAAGAAGATTAGCAGAAACACCTTCGTTATTTCGTGAACAAAATAATCCAAAACAAGCAATGGTTATTCCAATAATAACATCTGATAGACGTGACTATATTCCCATGGATTTTATATCAGATACAACTATTGCAACAAACTTGCTTCAGTGTATTCCAAATTGTCCTTTATATATATTTGCTATTTTAAATTCCCAAGTTCACAATGCATGGATGCGAACTGTAACTGGTCGTTTTGGAATAGGATATGCATATTCTGTTTTTGTTGTTTATAATAATTTCCCATTTCCTGAACTTACAGAAACACAAAAACAAAAACTCAATGAACTTGGACAAAATATTTTAGATGTACGTGCAAAGTATCCTGATTCTAACTTAGCCGCACTATATGATCCCAATACTATGCCGCTTCCTTTACGTAAAGCCCATCAAAAACTCGACAAAGAAGTTGCAAAAATCTATAATAAAAACTGGGATCTCAACAACGAAGCTGAAATCGTCTCTGACCTTATACAAATGTACCAACAACTCCTAACCACGGAAACCACGGATAATAAGAATAAACAAACCACGGAAATGGAAGATAATGAAACCACGGAAACCACGGAAGATGATGAGACCACGGAACACACGGACAATAAGAATATAGAAACCATAGAACACACAGAACACACAGAAATTGAATATACAGACAAAAACAAAACCACAGACAAAAAAGAAAGTACAAAGACTAGAAAAACAAAAAAACAAACCACGGAATACACGGAAATAGATAACAAAAAAAATAAAACCACAGACAATAAGAATATAGAAACCATAGAACACACAGAAAACACAGAATTAGAATATACAGACAAAAACAAAAACACGGACAAGAAAGAAAGCATAAAGACAAAAACCAGAAAAAACAAAAAACAAACCACGGAAAACACGGAGACCACGGACAATAAGAATATAGAAAGCACAGAACACACGGGAAACACAGAATTAGAATATACAGACAATACTGAAATTACGGACAAGAAAGAAAGTACAAAGACAAAAAAACAAAGAAATACAAAGAAAACAGACAATAACGAAACAGAAACAAAAATCTACGCTTCCATTCCCATTGCATCAAAACGCATCATAAAAAAAGTAATACCAAAAGCTAAGAAAGCAACTATCCAATCAACTACCAATAAAAAAGTATCAAAAGTAAAGAAAACAACAATATCGAAAACTACAACATCGAAAGCTACTAAAACAAAAGTAAATAAAAAAATACAATAAATTGATAGAATTTTTAAATTTTATAATCTTTCTCTTATAAAGGGGAAAAACTTGAAAAATATAAAAATATTTTCTATAATTTTTCTATATTTTCTATGTTCCATTTTTTGTTTCGCAGATATATGGGAAGGAATCCATGGACAAGATAAAGAAACAGAAGGATGGAAAGAAATCAAAGTGCAAGGTACAGAAGAAGAAATACCTAAAGCACGATGGGGGCATTCCATGGTTACATACAATGATCAACACTATATTGTATGTGGTTCTTCGACTATGGATGGTGCACCTTTATCTGATATTTGGCAAATGGATTCAAGTCAAACGTTCAAAAAAATATATGAATCTAATTCTGGATTTTACGGTACGTATGGTCATGCTACTCTAGTATTGAATAATAAATTGTATGTATTTTTTGGTCATATGGATCCTATTGGTGCTTTTATATATAGCTATGATTTTACAGCAACAATTAATCAAGGATGGAAGAATGAATATGATCCAAATATACCACAAGATTATTTTGAACCACGAGTATATTTTTCAGTTGCAACCATGGAAGATAATATTTACGTATTTGGTGGAAAAAGCACGATAGAAAATGGATTAATTACGGATACTAACAAAATATTTGGATATTTTTCCTATTCTTCTATAGATAAAAAGTGGATTTATCACAAAATAATATTAGATCAAAATGAATCTCAACCAAAAGCATGTTATGGACATTCTATGATTGCTATTAACAATATATTATATTTATTTGGTGGATGGAATGGTCAAACAGACCTCAATACAATTTGGGAATATGACAGGAATCAAGCCAGAAACAATTGGCAAAAAATAGATACAGGACAATCAGAATCAGAAATTCCTAAAGCACGATCTTTTCATACTATGCATGCTAATGGGAGTAAAGAATTTTGGATTTTGGGTGGTCTGAATGGTAGCAATTATTTAAAGGATATATGGAAATTTGATATTGCGAAAAATAAATGGATAAAAAAAATGGAATCGTCCTTCCGATCTTTTGCTTATGCTGGGAGTGCATTGCAAGAGGGAAAAGATATGAAAATATATATATGGGGTGGCTATACAGATAATAATGAATTACTTCCATCAAACACGATTTATGAATATACACATACTGTAGAGGAGGAAGAGGAGGAAGAAGAGGAGGAAGAAGAGGAGGATAAAAAGAAAAAGAAAAAAGGTAGCTCTTCTTGTGGTTTCTTAGGAATTGAATTTGTAATTTTGATCTTATTCTGTCACAAAATTCGTAGAAAATAAAAAAACTTACCTCTAAAAATATAATGTCCTAAAAAATCTATAAATGATTACATACAAGATATATCTTTGTATTCTCAATATAAATGTCATATTACGTATTAAGAATTTTTCATATAAAGGAGGCTTATATGAAAAATATGACGAAAATTATTTTTATTTTATTTTTTATATGTTTTATTTTTTATATATCACATAAATGTGGAAAAATTCATGTACAAGGCTTAGAAATAGAACAGTGGAAAAAAATTCAAGTAAAAGGTGCAGGAAAACCTGTAGCACGATGTTACCATTCCATGGTCACATATAAAGGTCAACATTACATTGCATGTGGCTTTGGAATTAAACGTTTATCTGACATTTGGCAAATGGATGTCACAAATTCTACTCAAACATTCACAAAAATATATGAATCTAATGATACATTACAAGGTACGTATGGTCATTCTACTCTAGTATTGCATGACAAATTGTATATACTTTTTGGTGATATGTATGATAGAAATTATAATGCTATTCATTCGATATATAGCTATGATTTAACAGTATCCAAGCAAGAATGGATCAAAGAATATGAAGCAGATAATAATTTTACACCACGAAAAGATTTTGCAGTTGCTACAATTAAAGATGATATTTATGTATTTGGTGGGTTAAATACTGTAGATGGTGGTTTAATTATGGGTGCTCAAATATTTGGCTATTTTTCCTATGATTTTGAAAAAAAAATTTGGACTTTCCAAGTGATACCATTAGATCTTGATTTTCCAAATGCACCTAAACCACGTTATGGTCATTCTATGATTTCTATCAACAACACATTATATTTGTTTGGTGGATATGATGGAGATCAAACAGTATTTCATACGATTTGGAAATATGACCTGAACGCAGATACTTGGGAAAAAATAGATACAGGACAATCAGAAATTCCTGCAGGACGATTCTATCACACTATGCATCTACATTTAAATAAAGAGTTTTGGATTTTAGGTGGTCAAAATATTGATGGAAAATACTTGAATGATATATGGCAATTTGATATTGCAAACAATAAATGGACAAAAAAAATGGATTCCCCCATACCTTTTAGAAATGCTGGGAGTGTATTGCAAGAAGGGAAAAATATGAAAATATACGTATGGGGTGGTTATACAGATAACAAGGAATTGCTCTCAGAAGATATTATTTATGAATACACATACATTACAAAAGAAGAAGAGGAAGAAAATAAAAAGATAAAATAAAAGGTCTTTCTATAGTTTGTTATGAATGGAATTTATAATTTTTGCCTACTCTATTACAAAATTCGTAGAAAATAAAAAATCCTAAAGTCAATTGTCTTTAGGATATAAAATGTAACATAATTTAATTAAAAAAATTTTATTCATATAAAGGAGAAATGTATGAAAAAATTTTTTTTTATTTTATATTTATCTGCTACATTTTTATTTTATAGTTTAGCAGATAAATGCAGAGAAGATAAATAAAGTTAATTTAAATTAAATTTATTTATCTAGCCTTTTTTTTTCTTTGATATATTATAACATATTTATATATATATAAAAGGTAATTATTTTTTTTATTAGCATTTTTTTAGAATAAATTTGTTTTTTCTACATTGTTTCCCCAAGTACGTAAACATACTTTTTTGAGTTTATCTGCTTACCTAGCACAAGTTTGCCTTCTATAGAAAATTTATTTCCTCGAGTAATGTTGTTTTGTTCTTCGGAGTAAATTTATTTCCCCAGTAAATTTGTTTTCTTCTTAAGAGCAACATAAATATATATTATAAAAAATAAAATAGCATAAATGTTTTATTTATAGTTTTATATAATATATTGTAAATAAGTAAATCAAGAATGATTGTATGTGTTTTTTGCATCATATATAGTCTATGTCAAGGAGTCAATTTGAAAAATATATTTCATAATAAAATAGAAAATGATAGAATAGTGTGATACGTGATTTGTTTTTTTTCTTGGAGGCATTGTATGGTATCTGGGAATATATATGGTTCTAAAAATCATGGGCAAGGGAATTTTTGGGAATTCGTTGATCCTTTTATGTCTTCACGTGGGGAGTTGGAAACATTCTGCCAATCATTAGGTTTAGTCTTAAAGGAACGCATTGGGAGTGGTGGTTTTGGATCTGTGTATTTAGTGGAAGATATATTGTCTGGGGAAAAATTTGCATTAAAGTTGATGGATTTTGTTTCTCATGTAGATAATGTACTGGCACGTACTTGGAAGCGTGGTGATAATGTATTTTGTGATGTATCAGTAAATATATGTCAAACAATAGAAGATGTATTTCAAAGTGAGTTTGTTGGTTGTGGTTTAGAGGCTTTGATTCCATTTTTAGTTGTTTCTGAAATAGAAGATGATGTTTGGATAGAGCGAATTCAATATCATCATTTAGTGCGAACGATTTGTAAAGAGGATATGTTATGGAAAGTTGATAATTTACCAGAATCTTTTTTACCAGGGATGGGAGAAAATTTTTTATGGGAAGTATTGGATGAGGTAAAATGGAAGAGTTTATGTTTAAAGGAAGTTGGTAATTTAGCACCTTCTTTATTTTGTGAACATTATTATACAATAGAAGAGGAATCTCTTATTTGCCACACTGCATTAGATGCGTTATGTTTTTTTTCTTTGAATATTTCTTTTAAAGATCTTTGCAAGCAAGTGCGTCGATTTCTAGGAGAATATGGGCAAGGTTTTTTGCGTGAATTATTTGTGGACTTGAAAAATAAACATAATTTATATTGGCGGTTTGAATGTTTGCCACATCATTTAGATAGTTGTAATGCAATATTTGAAAATCAAATAATAGATGTATTGGATGTGTTGCGACGATATTCTTTAGAAGAAGTGTTACAAAGGTTTCCTTGTTTTTTTCAGCTTTCTATTCATAGAAATTTTTCAGGAGGTGCTACTTTACCTTTTTTAAAGGGCGATGTTTTAATTGAAGTAAAGCGTTTGTTAGCAGTAAAGCAAGAGATTATGGTTGCCAATAGTTTGCGAACATCTTACCCAGGAATTAATCACATTGTAGGGGGGATTTATTGTTTTCATGACAATATTTGTTTTTTTTCGCCTTTTTTATATGATGTAGTAAAAATGTTTCCTGCAAATTGTTTTCATACTTTTTCTAGCATTTTAGATGGTGAAGAAGAAAAAAGTGTAGTTGTTGCCTTTCCTATTGGAATTTCTTTTTTATATAGTATGGTTCATGTTCTTTTGCATTCGATTTGGGATTTTGGAGATATTAAGTGGAGTAATTTTAAAATTGATTTAGCTGGAGAATGGCGAATGATTGATTTTGGTGGCCATGGTTTACGTGCTATGGATGCTAAATATCGAGAAAGCATTGTCGGAAGCAATGATTATGCAAATTATGCATTATTTTATTTGTTGAATGTTGGTGAGGTAGAGCCAGATGTTTTATCGTATGCTTGTGGAATCAATGGACAATTGTTTTCTATGATTAAAGTGATTGTTCGCATGTTGTCTGGTCGGTCTGTAGATCGTTTGCGTGGAACTGATTTAAATCGTGCTTTATTACAGAATTTTCAAGGATACCATGAACGTATATTTTTTGATTTTTTAGATGTGTTGTTGTATCAAAAAGATTCAGATTATTATTTTCAATCGTTCCATTTATCAAATGATGATGTAGAGTTTTTATTTGGTGAGAATAATTTAGGGGTGGAAGTAGCATTCCGTCGATTTTCGTTTTTAATTGGTCTTTGTTTAACAGGTTATTGTGCTGTATCTGTATTAGATGAAGAAATGCAATCAAAAATTGTAGTTCATCTTGGGAAAAAAATTATAGGCAATTCTTCTTGGCAAGTAATTTTAAAAGAGGATACGATTATTTTAGAGGAAGATAAGTCAGAATCATATTTAGCTATCAAACGTGGTATATCGCCTGAAGTTTGTTTAACTTTGATGGATGTATTTTTCCCAAATTTACAAACTTGGTTTGCACAGGAACAAGAAAATGTTCAAATTCGACGACAAATTTTACACAATTTAAATATCTTGGGCGTACACGATGTTTCTCAATATTTTTCTCCTTTGGAAATTCGTTATTTTGCTACGAATGTTCGAAAATGTTTAGAAAAAGTTGCAACGTTTGTTTGGCTAGACAAAGAATGCATGGATTATATTTGTAAAGACCAAGTATATATCCTTGAAAAATGGGAACATGTTTCTACAAAATTAACTCATGTTTTATCAGAAAGTATAGAAGATATAACAATATTAAATGACGTTATTTCTTTGTTAGTAGATTTACGAAATCGTGTTTGGAATTATGTTCTTGGAATAGAAAATGAATCGAATAATTCACTCATTTCTACAGAATTGTTTTTTTTATCTCGTTATTTTATGTTGTATACAGCTAAAAAGTATCATTGGAAAGATGTCCTTGATTTTGCTTGTCAAGTAGGATGGTTGTCTTCAACAGATAGTCAAGAAATTAAGAATATTTTACAGCAAAGTAAGATGACTTCTATAGAAACAAGAATTGGTACTGTCATTCAACAAGAATTGTCTAGGATGTTTTTACATAAAGATATTTGTCAAAAACAAACTTGGGAAGCATATTATCACGAGGCTGAAAAAAATATTTGTTTGCATCCATTTTATGATTTGATTGGCGATACATTTATTTCAGTAAATACTGTATTTCAAACTTTAGAAAATGTAGAATTTAATTGGAAACATTTTTTAAAAACTTCTGAAAAAGACCAATGGCATCATATTGAGACTTTAGCTTCTTGTTCATCTAAATTTCCATGGGCTGAGCTTGCTTTATTACAAAATGCTTTAGATATTTTTCAAACTGCTATGCAACGTTGTGTAGATTCTTGCAATGAAAAGTGTGTTTCCATTCAATTTCCTTGTATATTGGATGCAAGTTCTTGGAAATCATGCAATGACTCCATGGAAGAAATGTTAGAACAGCTTTCCCATAGTGGTTTTTTCCTAGAGCATTTTGATAGTGAAACTGCCGAGCAAATTAATGGTGAATCCCCAGAGCATTTTGATAGTGAAACTGCCGCACAAGTTAATGATACATCCCCAGAACAAGTAGAAGGTGAGACTGCCGCACAAGTTAATGATACATCCCCAGAGCAAGTAGATAGTGAAACTGCCGAGCAAGTTAATGATACAGCCCCAGAGCAAGTAGATAGTGAAACTGCCGAGCAAGTTAATGATACAGCCTCAGAGCAAGTAGAAGGTGAGACTGCCGCACAAGTTAATGATACATCCCCAGAGCAAGTAGAAGGTGAGACTGCCGCACAAGTTAATGATACATCCCCAGAGCAAGTAGATGGTGAATCTTCTGAGCATGTAGAGAATCATTATGAACAACATAGTTCTCATTTAGGGAATTATATAGTTCTTCCAAATAAAGATTCTTCGTTATATGTGAAACTTTCTTGGCTATATAGAATGATGACTACTTTAGAAAAACAAGCACAATATTTGTACCAGTTGATTGGTTGTCATTATTTTTTTGCAACTATAGAAGAGGAACAAAATCCATTAGAATATTTATTTCAAAAAATGTCTACTTTTAGTCGAATTATTCCAAAAAATTCCTCTATTTTATTGTTAATGCGTCAGATACAAGCACAAGAAGAATATATTTCGAAATTTTCTTTTGGGCAAAAACTCCTTCAATATGTGAGTGTATATAACATATTAGATAAAGTAGATAACATTTGCAAAAAATATTATGGATATTTAAATGTCAGCGAAAGTGCTTTTGTCACTATGCGAAAGAAAATAGATCTACAATCTCTTGAATTTCAAAGTACACCTTTATTTAATAAAGAAGACTTAGATATCGATAATGTTTGGAAGAAAGATTACTTGTATATGCGCATCCTACGTTTTATTTCTAAAGAAAAAAATATGCCCATATCCTTAGGTGTTGAAGAAAGAAAAGCATTAGGGTTATTAATGTCTTGCTTTTATGAAAATGGTTTGTTGTTATCCAATGATTTTTTACAAGAAAATCAAATTGCGATCCAAATATATAAAGATTTACAATTTTATACTCGCCAATTTCAAGAAATTCCGTCTGTTTTAAGTGATTTAAAAAATATTGGATATGCTAATATCCAAAAATTAACTCCTTCTAGCCTAGATCAGCGTTTTGTTAATATTTTCCCTTTAGAGGTTTTATCTCCGTCTTTTCGAGGCAGTGTTCTTGTAGAATTTTTAAATTATCAAATAGAAATTTCACAAACTAAGCAAGAAATGAACCAGGGGATGCGGCGTCGTATTTTATTAATGCAAGTGGAAAATGAAGTAAGACGATTAGAAGAAAAATATAGGGAAGTGAAAAATTTATATCCTAGCTATGTTAAAATGATGGATAACTTAATGTTGTTATCGTCTGTATCCAATATAGAAACATTAGGAAAACAAGTTATAGAATCTTGGAATGAAAAAATCAAACTTTTTCAAGATTATTTAAATATTGCTCGTTGGATATTGCAAGAAGAAGAACAAGAAAATATATGGTCTTGGTCTAAATTTTTTGAACAAAAGAATACATTTTTACATTGCGTATATCCAGAATTGCAAAAAGAGAGCGATCTTTTTTTATCTTTTTTTGCATTAGAACCTTTGCCGAATTTTTCTGAAATTCGTAGTCTTCTTCAAAAATGTCGAAACGTGAATATTAGTGAAGAAAAGCAGAATCAACTTTTAGCCATTTTGCAAGAACGAAAATCAGATACATTTAAAAATGCAAAAAAATTTGTAGATGATTTTTGTCTGACTGAATCTGAAGAAAAAATAAACCAAGCTCTTTGCAATCAATCTCATCAAAATTTTCAAACAAAAGAGTGGACAAATTTATATTGGCAAGCAAGAAAATCGCTTCCTTTTTCTTTACGCACTTTGCCAGAAACAGAATTTATAGAACAAATTATTGTTGCAAAAGATAGTAGAGAATTAAGCAATATTGTATTGCTAGAATTATGGAAATGTCGTTTTCAAAAATCTATTAATATTTCCATAGTGCAGTATGCATATAATGAACTTGCTACATTTTCTAAAGAACAAAAAGATAAAATTGTAGAAATGTTTCAAAATTCTCTCCATTCAGCAAAACCGAGTACTCTTTTTCAATGGCTTTTCTCTAATTATATATTTGAACCTTCTATTTTACTTTTGAATTCCTTTTCCTTGTTTGAAGGAAAACGTAGCGAAGAAATTCGTCGTTGCTTAGCACTGAAATATCAGTTAGAAGAACCACCATTAGAATTGCAATATAATCTTATCAAAACATTAAAAGAACAACTTTTACTCAAAATACCAAAACAGAAAATTTATGAAACACTTAAACAAAAAATTTTAGAAGGAAATGTATAATATATTTATTAATAAATTTTAAAAGAAAATATATAGTATATTGATCAATAAATTTTAAAAGAAAATGTGTAGTATATTGATTAATAAATTTTAGAAGAAAGTGTATAGTATATCTATATCTCTATATTTATGTATAGTATATCGATAAAATAAATCCCTCGTTCAAGAGGGATTTATTTTTTATATAAAAAAATATCATTCTTTTTCATTTTTTTTAAAAAAATACTTGACATATATCAAGGAATACAATAATATAAGTATATTTTTTAGATAATTTTTATAAAAAATATACTTATATTTTAAAACATGACCAAATCATTAAAATATTTGAGTGATATTATGGAAAAGATAACAATTTTATTTGCTGGTGGTGGAACAGGAGGACATACTATTCCTGGAATTTGTTTAGCTAATGAACTAAAAAGAATATATCCTCAAGCAGAGATTATTTTTTTTGTCCCAGGAAAACCTATAGATAAAGAAATTTTAGCAGCCACACCATATCCATACTATATTAATTCCATGACATCATTTTCACATTCCTTACAAGCACTTTGTAAATTTCCATTTCATTGCATTCGTTCTTTATGGCAAACGCATCGTCTTTTTAAAAAACATTCTCCGAATCTTGTCATTGCCTTAGGTGGTTATGCATCTCTTAGTGCAGGATATTATGGATATTGGAAAAACATTCCTATCTTCGCATTAGAAAGTAATAAGATTGCAGGAAAAACTATCAAAGCACTTGCTAAAATTTCTACAAAAATTTATACACCATGGCAAGTGGACGGTTTACCAGACAATAAAATAGAGGCTATTGGCATTCCCATCCGAACAGATTTACCAGAAAAACAACCAGAAGATTATCACAATAAAACGAATCTTACGATTCTTGTTATGGGCGGAAGTTTAGGGTCTGGTTGCATTAATACAACGATTTGTGAGACACTTCCACTGTTAAAAGATTTGGCAAATAAGCTCCATTTTATTCATCTTTGTGGCAAAAATATAGAGACAGTCCAACAAGCATACAATGATCATCAAATTTCTGCTACTGTCTTGTCTTTTTATCACAATATGCCAGAATTATACGAAAAAGCCGACATTGTCATTGCACGTGCTGGTGGTGCTAGTCTTGCAGAAATCAAATCCATTGGAATACCAAGCATTCTCATTCCATGGAAAAATGCTGCGGATGAACATCAACTCCACAATGCTAATGAAATGAAAAATAAAAATGCTGCTATAGTATATACTGAAGATATATTTACGAAAGAAAACGTGTTACATATCATTCAAGAATTTTTAAATACACCCTCCCGTATGTATGTTTTATCTATGAATGCAAAAAAAATAGGGCAACGCAATGCTGCATACGACATTGCACAAAATTTAGCATCTTATTTATCAAATTTATAAGAATAGGAGCCAATAATGAATTTCATGAACCACATCCACTTTATAGGAATTGAAGGAACTGGAATGAGTGCCGCAGCTCATATTTTGCTTGAGTCTAATATTCAAATTAGTGGTTCTGATTTACATCCAGGCGAAAAATCACGACAATTCATTCAACATGGAGCATTGATTCAACAAGGACACAGAGCGGAAAATATCCCTGCAAATACAGAACTTGTTGTTATTTCCGCTGCTATTCAAGAACAAAATCCAGAATTACAAGAAGCACGCAGACGAAATCTTCCTGTTATAAAATATGCACAATTTCTTGGCAAACTTATGGAAAATAAACAGGGAATTACAGTTGCTGGCACACATGGAAAAAGCACAGTAAGTGGTATGCTTGCTTCTTTATTATACCAAGCAGAATTAGATCCTAGTTTTATCGTAGGTGCTATTCTCAAAGAATTCCATACTAATTCTAGAAAAGGACAAAGTAATTATTTTATTGCAGAAGCTTGCGAATATGACCATTCTTTCCTAAATTTACACCCTTATATTGGCATTATCACAAATATTGAACCAGATCATTTAGATTATTACAAAACATTTGCAAATATAATCCAAGCATTTCATGATTATGCCACATTAATACCAAAACAAGGCAAACTCATTATTGAAGCTAAGGCTAAAACATATTTACCCAATAATTATCCTTGCTCTATAGAAACATATAGTCTTTATACAAAAGCAGATTGGCAAGTCAAAAACATACAGCAGTTAGAAAACCATAACCAATTTACAGTGTTTTATAAAGAGCGAGAAATAGGTACATTTCGTATACAATTGCTAGGTCTTCATAATATTGAAAATACATTGCCTGTCATTGCAACTGGTCATTCATTAAATATTCCTATTGCAACTATGCAACGTGCTATATTCAATTACCAAGGAATCGAACGACGCTTTGATATTTTATCTGAAAAACCAATTACAATTATTGATGATTATGCTCACCATCCTACAGAAATACAAGCAACATTACAAGCTTGGCAAGAATTAGGCTCTTTTCATAAAAAATATTGCATTTTTCAACCTCATCAAGCAAGTCGTACTGCACTTTTTTTGAAAGAATTAGCAACTTCCTTCTCTCATGTTGATGAAATTATTATTAGTGACATCTTTTTTGCACGTGATTCTGCTCAAGATAAAGAGAAAATTCATGCAAAAACACTTGTAGAAGAAATTCGAAAAAATGGACAAAATGCCCATTATATTGGTTCTATGGACGCCATTATACAATACTTACAAGATAATCTTGTTGAAAATGACTCCATATTAACCATGGGAGCGGGCACAATATGCTATGTTGCTCAATCTATTGCCACAATTGAAGAAAATAAAAAGGCATGTTTGAAGTTGAAAATAGGGTAATAAACAAAAACATTTATCATGATCAATAATAATATAATAAACAAAGGAATTTATCATGATCAATAATAGTACAGTAAGAATGAATAACCATAAAGGTAATATGATGCAAAAGATTAGAAAAATAGGGCTTATTATATTTGTAGGTCTCATTGGTATATTATATTTTATGGGGAATAAAAAAGAAAATGTAGAATCTATAAATACTCCAAAAGCTCCAGCAACAATACAAGAAAATGAAGTAGTAAATCCAGCACCCTTGCAAAATAATATGACTGCATTTCAATTTACACCACCTACTACCACACAAGGTTGGGGGCTTCCAATTTTTTCTAATGACAATCAAATAAAAAGTGCAGAAATTTCAAATGAAACACTACAACAAGACCTTCCAAAACAACAAGAACAAAATGTTGCCACAAATATAACAAATGTATCCTACCAGCCAAAAAAAGAAGAAGTACAACCAATACAGCAGTCTCAACCTACGCAAATAAAGAATACAAAAAAACAAACAACAACTCCAAAACCTGCTCAAAGATCAAGAGCAAAATCGAAATCAGAAGATACATACACTATTAAAAAAGGTGACACACTAGAAAGAATTTGCAGAAGAATATACAATAATGGTGCATTATGGAAAGCTTTATTTGAACATAATAAAGAAACTATAAAGTCGCCTAGTAAATTACGAATAGGTCAAGTATTATATCTGCCATTGAAAGAAGAATTATCTCCCTCGTCAAATAAAAAAACAGAAACTAGAAAAATACAGCCAAAGTCAAGCAAATCAAAAAACATAGAACGACCTCAATCAATGAATTATATTATTTACATTGTGAAAAAAGGTGATACCTTAGAAGTCATTGCAAGAAAAAATAGAACTACTCCTGGAAAAATTATGGATTTCAACAAAAAATTCAACATTAATATTAATCCTGATTATCTTCGTACTGGGAAAAAAATTTATATTGCAACAAAGTAAAGATTTGAGAAAAGAGTAAAATAAAAGTGTGGTTCCATGCAATATCTTCTACAACCCCTTTAAGCAGAAAAGAAAAAATTCAAAATACAATTTACATATTCCTTCATATTGGGGGAATATGTATTCTGTTATATTGGATTACAAAAAATGCATATATACATGCTTTGCAAGAAGAAAAATTTTATATTGATAAAGAAAACACACACCTTTCGAACTTGCCCACTTGGATACAGCCTTTTACCACAGATATTATCCCAGAAAAAATTCCTAATAAATTTTGTATTTTTAATCCAAATATAACAAAAGCAATCAGTGACTTATATGAACAAAATCCATGGGTAAAAAAAACTTTGAAAATACAAAAATGTTATCCAAATTCTTTAAAAATCAATCTTGCACTTCGTCAACCCTTTATATATGTACAAAATACTCAAAAAACATTTGATTTATATGATGAAGAAGGCATTCTATTAAAAGAGGAAGTGAACGAATCATTTCCTCTTCCACTTCCTATACTCACAGGTTTTGATAATGTTATGCAACAGCCAAAAAATACTCTTGAATCAACATTTAAGCTATTAAAAATACTTACCTATCATAAAATTTATGTTTCCCATTATAATCTACAAATAGCAACTCCTAAACAATATACAATTCTTGTATTTAAAGGGAATCAAAACAATATTATCTGGGGATCGCTGGACAATGAAGACCCTATTTCCTTACAAACAAAAATACAACGACTTCAAAAAATTCCACCACAGTTTTTAACACAATCTACAAACACCCCACAGGAAATAGATTTACGCTTTCATAAAACTATTGTACGCCCAATACAGATACCAAAAAAAGAGACATGTCATGAAAAATAATATACCAGAAAAATATAAATACATAACTCCTCCACCACCAGAAAAATCTCCTATAAAAAGAATTGCCTTATTTTTATTTTTTGGAATTTTTATTAGTCTTGTCATTATCAGTTTTCTGAATCGACCGAATATAATATATTTACAACATAAAGTAATGGAAGGTGAAACTATCCGAGACTTATCTGAAAGATATTATGGAAATCGAGAACTCTGGAGCAAAATTTGCATTTTAAATGCAAAAAAACTCAAAGGAAAAGATGAATTGCCAGTTGGTGAAACTATACTCATTCCTATAGAAAAAAAATAAATTCTTGTTCACTCAAATTTACTAAGTTTCAACAAGTTTTTTATTCGTAAGGGACAATATGAAAACAATATATATCTTCCTATTCGCAACATTTTTCTTTTATGGTTGTGGTTGTTATACAGCAACAGGACGACCATGTCGTGAAGTTGTTGTTCATAAACCTGCACCACAACCAACATACATTCAACCAAAACCAGTATATATACCCCAGCCTTCCTCGCATACTACTCCAGACGTTATCTTAGCACCAGATCCGCCAGCACCAAAAATAAATTTAGAACAAACTACATTAAAAATAAAACCAGAACCAACACCTGCACCTGTTTGGACACCACCCAAATCAACACCTGCACCTGTTTGGACGCCACCTAAACCAATGCCACCAGTTAAAAAAAATACGCCTCCACCAGCACCTAAAAAACAAGAGCCTTCAAAAAAAGGAAAATGGCATTTACGCTTGATAAGTTATGATGATAATAGTTATCAACAATACCAAGCAGAAAAAACAAAAAAAGAACTAGAAAAAAGTGGATTAAAAGATCTTAATATACGTAAAGCCCAAAATCCTAAAAAAACAAAGCAATATATCGTAATAGATATGGGAAATTATGAAACTCCCAATACAAAAGAAGCTCAAAACATGCAAAAAAAAATGCGTGCATGGAAACATAAAAACAAAACACCTTTTAAACAAGCATTTTTTGTCAAATATTAATAATTGCCAATGCAAAATAAATAAGGAGAAATATAATGACAAAACGCATCCTTTGCTTACTAGGAATATTTTTATTAACAGCTTGTCAAACATTAACTACTCCCAAAGATGAGGACGACGTACTTATTTATAACGAACAACCACTAGATCCTAAAGTTACTGTCCTTGACCCTACTGTTCCAGAAGCAACAGCACCCGTAGTTCCTAATTACAATCAAGAAGCCATTCGATTAGCAGAAGAACAAGCAGCAAAAGAAAGAGAAAAAGCAATTCGAGCAGAACAAGAGGCAGAACAATTGAGACGTGAACTGGAAGAAATTACAAATATGCGCCAAGCAGAAGAAGATGCAAGAAAATTAGAAGAAGAAAGAAGACAAAAAGAACTTGAACTTGAAAAAGCAAGACAAGAAGCAGAAGAAAAAGCAAGAATCGCAGCAGAAGCCCAAAAAAAAGCAGAAGAAGAAGCAAGAAAACAAGAAGAAATAAGACGTAAAGCAAATAATCCTTGGCATATACGAATCATTGCATTTGACAACGCAGAAAAATTTAAAAAACGAGTGGATGATATCGCAGAATTCTTAAAACAAGAAGGCTTTGAAGATATTGTAGTACGACAAGCAGGAAAAGGCAAACATTGGGTTGTAGACGTTGGATATTTCCCTAGCGATAAAGATGAAGAAGCACTAAAAGTTTTGGAAAAAATCGTTAATTTAAGATATAGAGGTAAAAAAGATTTTGAATCTGCAATGTTTGTAAAATATGTACTTGAATAAACTCACGAATGCATATTGGAATAAACTAACGATTCATACAATGCGTGTTGGAATAAGACAATCCTATTTCTTGAAGAATGAAATTTAAGGACAATTTCCTTTTTATAAAAGCAAGATACAGATAAAATTAGGGATAGTAGCCATATAATTATAGCTACTATCCCTTTTATTAATGTATGATAATTTTATTTATCATCTTTATATTAATGTATGATAATTTTATTTATCATCTTTATTAATGTATGATGATTTTATTTATCATCTTTTTTACCTGTACCAAAATAAATGCTTAGTAATAAAGAAATTAAAACAATTACAGATAAAGTAGTACGAATACTTTCATTATCAATGCATGGAAAGGGCATGGGCCAATCCAACATTAAAATTGCAATGAGAATCGCTGTAATTGCTTCCCCAGCTACGAGTCCTGCACAAAGTACAGTGCCTTTTTGTATAGCAGCATCTAATACAGACTGAACTTTAATTCGTTTTGTAACAATTAAATGAACAATACCACCTAATAAAATGGGGAGAGTAGTAGAAAATGGTAAATAAATACCAACAGCTACAGCCATAGGACTAATTCCAAAAGAGCATTTGAAATGTTTTAACAATAGACCAATGATTACTAAAATAACACCAAGAAGCATCCCATAACCAACCATATTCCAAGGTATGGATGCACCTTCTTTAAAAAGACCTTGGGCCATAGAAGCAAACATATCTGCTTGAGGAGCTTTTAATCCTTTTCCAATACCATACGCTTTATCAATAAAAACCATCACAGGAGCTGCTAGAAAAGAACTGAAAACAACTGCTAACAATAAACCAATTTGTATAGCTTTTGGTGAAGTACCTACAATCATAGAAGTTCGAAAATTTTGTGCAGTTGTACCAGATAAACAAGCAGCTAGACAGACAACGCCAGCAATCATTAATAGCGTAGTGACAGCGTTCATATCCTTAATTCCACCAATATACAAGAAAACTGCTGCCAATAAGAAAGTACAAATTGTAATGCCAGAAACAGGTTGATTAGTACTACCAATTAAACCAACAATATATACAGAAATTGCTACAAAAAAGAAAATAGCAACAATTGTATAGATCGTAGCAATCGTTGCTCCAGCAATGTCTACTGTACTAAAATAAACACTTGCAGACATTAAAAGACCGACAAAAATTAATCCCCAAATTGTTTTTTGAGATAAATCTACTTCATGTACATCAGCTTCTTCGTGTTCTTTAGCACCTTTAATTCCTCTGATCACTTCTTTAATAGCTGCAACGAGTTGTTTTCGAATGTTAATAATAGACCAAACACCTCCAACAATCATAGCACCTACGCCAAGAAAACGAACATGGTTACGCCAAACCATTTCTGCAAAATCAGCTGCTTCTATATTTGCTGGGATGGCTATACCAATTATACTTGGATTTGCTGTAAATAGAGGAACAAAAATTAACCAAGCAATGGCACCTCCCATAGCAACTAGCATAGCACCATTAAATTCAAGAATAAAACCAACGCCTACTAATGCTGCAGAAACATCAACGCCCACTTTAAAAATAGCATTGCCAATTTGTTGTGTTGCACTTACTGTTTCTTGTAAAATAGCAACTCCTAAAGATGCAATTTTTACAAAAGCACCACCAATAAAAGCAAACAACAAAGGAATAACTCCTTCAGCCTTGCCTTCATTTAATGCACTCATGCCTGTTTTTAAAATTTCTGCAGTAGCAATTCCTTCTGGATATCGCAATTCTTTGCAATCACGAACCATAGGACGACGTAAAAATCCTGTTAACATAACACCAAGAATACTACCAGCCATAACTGCAAATGTAATGACTGCATATTCCTTCATACCCCATTCTGCAAAAGGTTTAAATGCACCAGAAAGTACGAGAGCTGGGAAAATAAAAACAACACCAGCTGCTAAACCTTCGCCTACAGAACCAGTTGATTGTGCTAAGTTCACTTCTGCAACAGAACGACTGTGTAGCATAATACCTACTAAAATAATAGCAATCACACTACAAGGTATATTTGCTGATATAGTCATACCTACTTTTAAACCAAGATACATATTGGCAGCAGTCATGACAATACTTAAAATAATACCAATTACTAAAGCCTTGATTGTCAGATCCGATTTCATAAAAAATACTCCTAATATGTTTTAAACACAATAAAGTATTCTTTTTACCATAAACAACCCTATAAACTCAAACTATTTTTATTTTTATTGTAAAAATTTATTCCCTTTTATTGATTTTAACAACAGAGTAATGGCTAAAAACAACAGAGTGTTTGAGTCCAAACAAAAATTTTTAAATACAGTGTTTTATAAAGGACGAAAAATAGGCATATTTCTTACACAATTGCTAGATCTTCATCATATGGAAAACACATTGCCTGATATTATAACTGGAGATTCATAATGATTTTATTTATCATCTTTTGCCCCTGTACCAAAATAAATGCTAAGTAATAAAGAAATTAAAACAATCACAGATAAAATAGTACGAATATTTTCATTCTTAATGCATGGAAAGGGCATATCCCAATTCAACATTAAAATTGCAATGAGAATTGCAAGAATTGCTTCCCCAGCCACGAATCCTGCAGAAATTATAGTACCTTTTTGTATAGCTACATCTAATACATATTTGACTTTAATTCGTTTTGTAACAATTAAATGAACAATACCACCTAATAAAATGGGGAGAGTAGTAGAAAATGGCAAATACATACCAATAGCAACAGCCATAGGACTAATTCCAAAAGAACACTTGAAATGTTTTAATAATAGACCAAGAACTACTAAAATAACACCAATAAGCATTCCAAAACCAATCATATTCCAAGGAATCGTAGCACCTTCTTTAAAAAGACCTTGTGCCATAGAGGAAAACATATCTGCTTGAGGAGCTTTTAATCTTTTTCCAATACCATAGGCTTTATCAATAAAGATCATTATAGGAACAGCTAGAAAAGAATTGAAAACAGCTGCTAACAATAAACCAATTTGTATAGTTTTTGGTGAAGTACCTACAATCATTGATGTTCGAAAATTTTGTGCAGTTGTACCAGATAAACACGCTGCTAAACAGACAATGCCAGAAATCATTAATATTGTAGTGACAGCGTTTATATCCTTAATGCCACCAATATACAAGAAAACTGATGCTAATAAAAAAGTGCAAGTCGTAATGCCGGAAACAGGTTTACTACCTATTAAGCCAACAATATATACATAAATTGCTACAAAAAAGAAAGTAGCAGTTATCGTATAGATCGTAGCAATTGTAGCACCTGCAATATCTATTGTACTAAAATAAACACTTACAGACATTAAAAGACTGACAAAAATTAATCCCCATGTTGTTTTTTGAGATAAATCTACTTCTTGTACATCAGTTTCTTCGTCTTTCGCACCTTTGATTCTTCTGATCACTTCTCTAATAGCTACAATGAGTTGTTTTCGAATGTTAATAATAGACCCAACACCACCAACAATCATAGCACCTACGCCAAGAAAACGAACGTGATTACGCCAAATCATTTCTGCAAAATCAGTAGCTTCTATATTTGCTGGGATGGATATACCAATTATACTTGGATTTGCTGTAAATAGAGGAACAAAAATTAACCAAGCAATGGCACCTCCCATAGCAACTAACATAGCACCATTAAATCTAAGAATAAAACCCATGCCTACTAATGTTGCAGAAACATCAACGCCCACTTTAAAAATAGCATTGCCAATTTGTTGCGTTGTACTTACTGTTTCTTGTAAAATAGCAACCCCTAAAGATGCAATTTTTACAAAAGCACCACAAATAAAAGCAAATAACAGAGAAAGAACTCCCTTAATCTTACCTTCATTTAATGCGTTCATACCTGTTTTTAAAATTTCTGCAGCGGCAATTCCTGTTGGATAGCATAATTCTTGGCAATCATAAACCATAGGACGACGTAAAAAGCCTGTTAACATAATACCAAGAATACTACCAGCTATAATTGCAAGCGTAATGACTGTATATTCCTTGATTCCCCAATCTGCAAAAGGTTTAAATGCACCAGAAAGCACGAGAGATGGGAAAATATAAACAACACCAGCAGCCAAACCTTCACCCAAAGAACCAGTTGATTGTGCTAAGTCTACTTCTGCAATAGAACGACTGCGTAGCATAATACCAACTAAAATAATAGAAATTACACTACAAGGTATATTCGCTGATATAGTCATACCAACCTTTAAACCAAGATACATATTGATTGCAGTCATGATAGTACTTAAAATAATACCAATTACTAAAGCCTTTATTGGCAGATCCAATTTCATAAAAAATACTCCTGATATGTTTTGAACACAATAGATAATTCTTTTTACCATAAACAACCCTATAAACTCAAATTATTTTTATTTTTATTGTGAAACTTTCTATCTTTTTAATAATTTTAAACAGAGTACAACAGAATCTTCAACATTCAACTTAGGCTTTATTGTACTCTGGGGAGGCAAATTTTGCTCCGGGAAGTTCCTCTGGAGCGTATTTGCTCTGGGGAGAAATGCGTAAATAAAAACACGTGTGCATATATAAATACGTAGATTGAGTTAAAATACGTAGATTGAGTTAAAATACGTAGAAATACTTTAAAATTTGTATAAATTCTTTAAAATTCATTAAAATACGTAGAAATGACTAAAACTATTAAACTATTTATTTCCGTGTGTTCCGTGTTTTGTTTTTGCTCTGGGGAGGTGTCAGTTGCTCTGGGGAGAGAATTTGCTCTGGGGAGGTGTCAGTTGCTCTGGGGAGGTGTCAGTTGCTCTGTGGAGGTGTCAGTTGCTCTGGGGAGGTGATTTGCTCTGGGAGAGAATTTGCTCTGGGGAGGTGTCAGTTGCTCTGGGGATGTGATTTGCTCTGGGGAGGTGTCAGTTGCTCTGGGGATGTGATTTGCTCTGGGGATGTGATTTGCTCTGGGGAGGTGTCAGTTGCTCTGGGGAGGTGTCAGTTGCTCTGGGGAGGTGATTTGCTCTGGGGAGGTGATTTGCTCTGGGGAGTTAATTTGTTCTGGGGAGGCAATATTTCCTGTCATAACATATAGTTGAATGTAATAATACATATAGTTGAATGTAATAATACATATAGTTGAATGTAATAATAATTTTTGATATATTGTTTTATAAGTTTAGGCTAAACAGTAGAGTATTAAATAATGAATAAGATTGTTGTGAATTGTATTTTTATTTTTATTAGCTTTTAATTAGATTATTAGATAAAAGGGAGGGAAAATGGAAGTATCTAATTGTATTGTTGCAATTAGTGTTGTTGGAATTATTAGTATGCTTATGCTTGAAAAATTTTTTGATACATTTAAAAAAAATCAAAATAAAAAAGGAGAAACACTGAGTGTTAAATATCCAAAATTGAGCATTGTATTGGGAGTATTTTCGATTTTGTTTGTGGGAAGTTTAGCATATATTTTCTATGGAATAGCAATAGTTGCTATCAATAATTTTTTTACTTGGCTTGCAGGGCTTTCCTCGCAATTAGATGCTGTAGTTATAGTTGCCATGATATCTGGTGTAATATCTATCATAGGTGTTGTCATAAGTTCTGTAGTCTCTAAAATAATAGACTATAAGAAAAAAAGAGAAGAGTATTTGTCTCAAAAAAGAGAAGTCCCATATGGTGAGTTTATTGAAATGGTATATAGAATTACGGCAAAACCAGCTAATAACGAAATCTATTCCGAAGATGATTTTATTCAGGATATCAGCCAGATTTCAAAGCAACTTATACTTTGGGGATCACCACAAGTTGTGGAAAAGTGGTTGGAATTTAGGAAAATAAATCGTAGTGAACAAAAGGGACAACTATTACATGATGATTTATTGAGTGTTGAGTCTATCATGAACCAAATGAGAAAAGATCTAGGAGTAAAAGAAGTAAAGCAAGAACAGCTATTGGGATTTATTAACGATATTAAGAGTGTATTTAACTTAGCAAGGGGAAATAGGAAAATAGAATAGTTTTAAGAGTGTGTTTAACTTAATAAGGGGGGCAATAGGAAAATAGAATAGTTTTAAGAGTGTGTTTAACTTAGCAAGGGGAAATAGGAAAATAGAATAGTTTTAAGAGTGTATTTAACTTAACAAGGGGAAATAGGAAAATAGAATAGTTTTGTTACAGTGTAATAATGAAAATGAACAGGCAATGGAAGTGGAGTAGAATAATCTCCAAACTATCGGATTATTATGAACGGAAATAAATTGTCTTTCAACGCTAATTTTGTACATTGTTATTACTAGTTGCACAATTGGATAAGAAGAGTTTAGATAGTAGAAAAGAAATCTTTTTGTTTGCCTTCAGTAATATGTGAAATAGTTGTCCAACTTTGGCGTACAAAGTGTGGAAATGATTTTTTTGTATGGTATATATTTTTTAAAAAAGATAAAGTGTCTTTATCATTGGAATATCCACAACCGAGTTTGCCCCATGTTTGTTCTAAAAATGTTAATTGGCGGTCTCGTTCTACTTTTGCTAGAATGGAGGCTGCAGAAACTACAGGATATTTTATATCAGCTTTGTTTTCAATGATAAGGTTTATATTTGTATTTTGGATAGATAGTTGTTTCTCAAATTTTGTGCCATTTTTTCCACGTTTCCCAAGTGCATCTATAAATAATGTATCGATTTGTTTTGTATATGAATTGACTAAAGAAGATATTACTTGTGCTTCTAAATAATTTAATAGTTGTTTGTTACAATATTGATCCACTACATTGGCAGGAATACTTACAGTTGTGGCGTATATGCTTATGTTGAAAATTTGTTTTTCCAATTCATTACGCAATGTTGGAGATAATAATTTAGAATCTTTTATACCTAATGTTGGGAATGTTTTTTCTGTTTCTGATTCTATCACAACAAATCCTATTACTAGTGCTCCAAGTACACAGCCTTTACCAGCTTCATCAATGCCTGCGAAAATCATGTTTTGATCCTATCTTTTATGTTTCAAAAATAATGCTACTACTTTAATTACACATCGTTTAACTAGTGCTCCAAGTACACAGCCTTTACCAGCTTCATCAATGCCTGCGAAAATCATGTTTTGATCCTATCTTTTATGTTTCAAAAGTAATGCTACTACTTTAATTACACATCGTTTAACTAGTGCTCCAAGTACACAGCCTTTACCAGCTTCATCAATGCCTGCGAAATTTATATTTTGATCCTATCTTTTATGTTTCAAAAATAATGCTGCTACTTTAATTACACATCGTTAATCAATTCCATCGAAATTTATATTTTGATCCTATTTTTTATGTTTCAAAAATAATGCTACTACTTTAATCATACATTGTTATCAATTCCATCGAAAATCATTTTTTTCACTATCTGTTGCAAAATTATTTGATCTATTTTTTGATACTTGGTTTTCTAGGTATGTTATTATATTCACTTTAGTGATTTTTGAAAATTATATGTATTTTTAATATTATATAATTGATATTTTAAAAATGTATGACTTAGTGATATCTATTTTTTAATAGACAATAGACTAAAAAGAATGTATAATTGTATAATTGTAATTGAATATATAAATTTAATTTAATTTTATACTGTGCAATGAAATTTCCTCTGAATTAGAAAAAATTAGTAAGAGTTATCTTAGATCAAAATAGACATTTTCTGACTAATAAAGGAAGAAATGTGATACGACTAGAAATTAAAGTTATCATACCAGATAACAAAAAAAAAGAAGATTTTTTAAAGCTTTTATTAGATACTGCAGCCACGTCGTCGGATCCATGTTTTTGGCAAATTCCTCTAGATATATGTGAAATTCAAAGAGCTACTTTAGAAGCAGTATTGGGTTCTAAGGGGTTTCCATTTTTAGAAGGTAGTAAAGTATTGCTGATTACTTGTGATTTTGATTCAACAAAGCAAGCTAAAAAAGCATATGTATTTTTTAAAAATTTGGCACTATCGTGGGAAATTGAAATTAATGGCTTTGTAGGAAAACGTGTTTTTAGTGATATATTGGAATTGTAAAATTTCACGTTTTTATAAAAAAAGATGGATAGAAGTTATAGATTCCAATCCATCTTTTTTTGATTTATCAAAAAAACTATGACCTATGCATTAGGAAATCCTTGAAATCGAATATTGATGTCAAGATTTGTGATACAATTTTGACCTTTTGGATATTTTCCTCCTGCATCAGCTCGTAGTGAAAATTTTCCTGAACGAATTGGAAAATATACTGGGATTTGCATTAAGCGAGATTCACCAGCTTTGAGGGTGAGTTTAGGTTGACGGAAAAAACCTCTCCCATCTAAATAAAATAAGTTGTCAAAGTCAATGGCATCAGAGATGCCATAGTTGCGAATGACATATTCTACTTCAAAAGCATGGCGGTCTTGTTTTTGACCTCTTGAATCAGCTCTTGACAATCTTAATTGTCCTCTCACAGGAGTTCTATTAGCAATGCGCCATTGTTCAATGTGGAGTTGTGGTGTTTTAGGGTAATTTGGACTAAAACCACGGAAAATAAGATGACTGGAAATATCATTATTTGTTTCATCATCTTCCATTACTTTGGAAAATGCATCTATTCGAACTAAAAAAATTCCATCCTTAATATCAATAGCAACATGTTTATCAACAAATGTTTTAAATTCATTGGGCCCCATGGATAAACCTTGTTGTCGACTAACAATTTTATCGTTAAAATATGCTAAATTTTCAAAATCTTTAGAAGCTAAATAACCATCATTCCCTAAACGATAGCTCATGACAACTTCATATAGTCCTTTTTGATTTTTTTTAACATCTTTAGGAATAATGATAATAATATCACGAACAGGTTCTTTCCCTGCAATTTTAAGGGTGTCAATAGTAAGGTCTCGACCTCGTTTTTTCGCACTACAAATCAGATCTTCCATATTGTATTCCTTTTTTGTAATGATTCAACTTATAGTTTCCATGTTTTTTCTTATTATAACAATCATTTTATAAGAAATAAATATAAATTAAATTTTAAAGGAAAACTATGCAAACAGCATTGTTAATTTATCATTATAAGTATACTCATAATACGTGGGCAGTTTTAACGGGAGCATTAGAACATGATTCATATTTTGATGAATATGAAATCAATTATTGTATGCGAGCAGAAAATCTTTTGCATGAATTGCATAAATTACAGAAAAAATATACTCGTATTGTGATTGCATTTTCTTTTGCTACGCCACAATATTGGAATATTTGCGAGATTATGCAGAATATGCCTAAAAATCAAAATTTACTATATATTGCTGGTGGGCCTCATCCCACAGGTGATCCTAAGAGTACGTTTCAACTTGGATTTGATGTATTAACTATAGGAGAAGGCGAAGAAACATTCCCAGAAATATTAAAAGCTTGGGAAGAAGAGCAAGATTATCGTCATATTCAAGGTATTGCATACCAAGAAGATGAAGAAATTATCTATACTTCTCAACGTGAACCGATTCATTTAGATGATTATCCACCCTTTGGTTGGAAACATGAAAAATTCGGTCATATAGAAATCATGCGAGGTTGTCCCATTGGTTGTGCTTTTTGTCAAACTGCACAACTTTTTCCTAGAAAACCAAGATATCGAAGCGTGGAAAAAGTATGCGAAGCCATTGAAATTATGCTACATCATGGACTTCATTACGTTCGATTCATTGCACCTAATGCTTTTGGATATGGCAATGGAACTGTGCAAGAATTAGAACATTTTTTACAAAGAACAAGAGAAACTTTAGGAAGTAAGGGTGAATTGTTTCTTGGCTCTTTCCCTTCCGAAGTTCGTCCAGAAGATGTTACACAAGAAAAATTAGATTTGATTCGACAATATGCCAATAATAACAACTTTACAGTAGGTGCACAAACAGGGAGTCCTCGATTATTAAAATTTTGTAACAGAGGTCATACTGTAGAGCATATTTATCAAGCTGTGCAACTGATTCGCCAAAATAATTTTGAAGTTAGCGTAGATTTTATTTTTGGTCTTCCTACAGAAACATTAGATGATTGTCGAATGACTATGAATATGATACAAGATTTGGTCAATATGGGTGCTAGAATTCATGCACATACATTCCTTCCTTTACCAGGAACAAAATTTGAAAGAGAAACTGCCATGCCCTTTCCAAAAGAGTTTGAATACGAACGTGAGCGTTTAATTTCTCAAGGTGTTATTTTTGGACATTGGCGTAGACAAAGTATAGTGTCAGAGAAAATTTTAAGCACTATCTAACAATAAATTATACCTAATCAAGTTAATAAAAAAATTGACATTTTTTTTATTTATGATAAGATACAATTCAATATGTACATTCATTATACATTCATAATTAGGGTGAGGAATAGCTACAATGAAATTAGAAGAGTTTCATGATATTCTTGATATTCCAGACGAGGACTTTGAAGAAGTAGATGCTGAAAATCAAGCAGCAATACAGGATATTCGGACACAAAAAAAGTATCCTGTATTAAATTATCCTTTATTTATCGGGCGAGAAAAACAATCTTCTATTTGTGTACCAGTAGGAGCTGTTTCTCGACGTCATGCCAAAGTTTTTGCAAGAGATGGACATTATTATATACAAGATATGGGAAGTATCAATGGAACGTATCTCAATGGGAAACGAATTTTAGATCCAACAGAAATGAAAAATGGAGATAAAATTAAAGTAGGAGTGACTACGCAGTTTCCTAATGGAGCAAGAGAGTTTGTATTCCGTCTAGGGCTTACAGAAGAAGAGAAAAAAGCTAAAGAAAAATTAGCTTTAAAAGAAGAGCGTGATGACATTATACAGACAGTTGCTTTACTTAAGAGTATGGAAAAGAAAAAAATTGCTTTACGTCACTGCACTTGCACTATTATGAAACGTGATATTTTTAGTACATTGTTTAAAATAGAAGACGCACAGAGAGTTCCATTGAGACAACTGGATATAAAGAATAATATAGTACTTTTCTATTCTTTTTTTCCTTTTAAAATTAAAGATAATCTTTTATTAACTCTTAGTCATCCTAAATTTTTAGAATCTATTAAAATTTACATTCGTATTACTGCTGTAGAAGTTTTCCAATCATATAAAGTCATTGGTCATAAAGCAGAAATTATTAAAATATCTGATGAACATAAAAAGTACATGGAAACGCATGTCAATGCAGGCGAATTGATTAACTACTTAACAAGCACTTTACAAATATTCAACACAAATTCCAATGAAAAAGAAGAAGAATAGTCATTGTGAATAAAGATAATATTAAAAAAGAAAGGCATACACATGAGTTTCCAAGCAGCAATTCATCCTTTAGGACTTACTGTCCCAGGAATAGGAAGCAACAGTTTTTATGGCTCTCTTTCTTGCCAAAGTGAGTGTAAGCATATTATAAAAACTAAATTAAAAGCAATCAAAGGTAATACATATATTGGCAATGAAAGAGGAAATTGCGTTTTTACAGCAGATATTAACCGAGATAATTTTCTATCTGATTTGCAAGAATATGCAGTATCTCTGGATAAAGACCATTTGGAAGAAATTTACAAAGGTGTAGAAGAAACTAGATTTAATCATCTTGTTGGAATTAGAAATAGTATAGGAATTTATATCCCTACTTTTTTCTTTTTCCCGATTCACATTTCATTAAAAAATAGTCCTGTACCTATTTTTGTTGGAAGTTCTGTTAAATTAGCACAAGAATTAGAAGTCATCAATACAACGCTACAAGCAAAAAAACACATGGACGTAAATGAACTTCCAATTAAAGATAAATTTGAAGCAGAAGAAGAAGACTTAGAAGACTACGAAGCAGATTATGAAGGAATGAAAAACTTTTGGCCATGTTTCACATTTCATATTCTAGAAGCCATGGTTAAAAAAGGTTTAGAACATAAATATCCTATATTTATATTCTAAATTTTTCCATTTACTTTGATTCTTAAGGAAAATATGTATGCAAAAAAAACAATTTGTCTTATATTTCGCTCTCTTTGCAGCTGTTATTCTTTTATATACTCCTAAAAAAATATTAGGAGGCGTTATTCCATATAGAGACGCAGAACTTTTAGCAGAAGTTCGAGAACGCATCATGCAAAATTATGTTGATGAAGTTTCTTCAAAACAACTTTTGAATGGTGCTTTACAGGGTATGTTGAATACATTGGATCCATATTGCGAATATTTAGACAAAGAAGCATACAAAGAACTCTTTGAAATTTCTGAAGGTGAATTTGTAGGCATTGGTATTGTTGTAGGCGTAGAAAATGGAATGATTACAGTCCTCTCGCCAGTGGAAGATTCTCCAGCAGCAAAAGCAGGAATTTTGGCTGGAGATAGAATCCTTTTCATTGAAAATGAATCTACAGAAAATATGCGTCTCAATGAAGTAATTCAAAAAATACGAGGAGTCAAAGGTAGCAAAATTAAACTAAGTGTATTGCACGTAGGTGAACAAATCCCAGAAATAATACAAGTAACACGTGATACGATTCACATTTCTAGCATTAAAGACGCCCACATTATAGATGAAATATATAAGATCGGATATTTACGTCTTACAAAATTCAATAAACATACAGGCGAAGAATTAGAACAAACAATTGAAAAACTTCTTCAACAAGATATGAAGAGCCTAATCATAGATGTTCGATACAATCCTGGTGGTCTTTTAAATGCTGCTATCGACGTTGTTAATTTATTTATTGAAAAAGGTACTATTGTATATACACAAGGTCGCACCTTAGGAAGTAAATCTACATTCACAGCAGATAATAAAAAAAATTATCTAGATTTGCCTTTAGTTCTGCTTGTCAATAAACGAAGTGCTAGTGCTTCAGAAATTGTTGCTGGTGCACTACAAGATTATAATCGAGCTACGATTGTAGGAACAACAACGTATGGCAAAGGATTGGTACAAACCATTCTTCCACTGAGAGACGAAGAAACAGCCATTAAAATAACAACGGCACGTTACTACACACCATTAGGACGCAGCATTCAAAAAACAGATACAAATCCTGGCGGAGTAGAGCCTGACATAGAAATACCCATTACAACAGATGAAGAAAAAGACCTTATGCTACAATTTTATAAACATACAGAAGTAAATTACAATAAAGATAAACAATTACAACAAGCAATAAAAATATTACAAAAATAAAACGCATAAATACAAAAGAATTAAAATAATATCCAATCGCAAAAATCAATAAAGACGCAGAATAAAGCAAATAAAAAAATGGAAAGGAGCACGAGTTTTGGACGGCTCAACAAATTCTGTAATCGACGAAAAACAAAAATTTATACCTATTCCGATTGAAAAAGAATTAAAAAAATCCTATTTAACGTACGCTATGAGCGTTATCGTATCTCGTGCGTTACCAGATGTTCGAGATGGACTCAAACCTTCTCAACGAAGAATCATGGTAGCCATGAACGATTTAAATTTGGGGCCAAGAGCAAAATACAGAAAATGCGCAAAAATTTCAGGCGATACTTCTGGTAATTATCATCCACACGGCGAAGCAGTCATCTATCCTACTCTTGTTCGAATGGCACAACCTTTCAACTTACGATGTCCCTTGATTGATGGACAAGGAAACTTTGGTTCCATTGATGGTGATCCACCAGCTGCTATGCGATACACAGAAGCCAGAATGACTGCCATGAGTATGGAAATGCTGGATGATATAGATAAAGACACAGTTGATTTTACACCAAATTATGATGAAACAAGACAAGAGCCCCGTGTTCTCCCCTCCAGATTCCCTAATATGCTTGTCAATGGAGCAGTTGGAATTGCAGTTGGTATGGCAACATCATGTCCACCGAATAATGTGGGCGAAGTTTGTAATGGAATCGTTGCTATCATTGAGAATCCCGATATTTCTTTGCAGGATGTATGTAAAATAATTCCTGGTCCTGATTTTCCTACTGGAGGTAATATCTGTGGTCGCAATGTAGCTGCGAATGCATATGCTACTGGGAGAGGCACTGTTAAAGTTCGTGCTAGCTATCACTTAGAAGAACATAAAAATAAAGTTTGCATTGTATTTACAGACATACCTTTTCAAACAAATAAAGCACGCATCATAGAAAATATTGCAAATCTAGTTAAAGAAGGCAAAATTAAAAGTATTGCAGATGTAAGAGATGAAAGTGACCGCGAACATGACGTTCGACTTGTTGTAGAAGTCAAAAGAAATGAAAGCGATGAAGTAGTATTAAACCAACTTTATAAATACACCGCCTTACAATCGTCTGTTTCCGTAAATATGATTGCTTTAGTAGATTCTCGACCACAACTTCTTAATATTAAGCAAATGATGCAATGCTTTATTCAACATAGACAAGAAGTTATCCGACGTAGAACAAATTTTCTGCTTAGCAAAGCTCAAGCTAGAGCTCATATTGTAGACGGTCTTATGATTGCGATCCACTATATTGACAATGTGATCCGTATCATACGAAAAGCCATGGATACAAAAGAAGCACGCGAAAAACTTATTCTTGAATACAACTTAACAGTAGCACAAACAGACGCAATTCTACAAATGAGGCTGTCTTCTTTAACAGGGCTAGAATCTAATAAATTACAAGAAGAACTCGATCAACTCAATGCAAAAATTTCAGAATACCAATCTATTTTAGCAGATGAAAACAAAATTTTAGATATCATCAAACAAGAAACAAAAGAAATCAAACAAAAATATGCCACACCAAGAAAAACAAAAATAATTTCACCTATCCAAGAGTTTTGTATTGAAGATATTATTCCAAATGTACCTTGGGCAATCGTTATTACGCAAAATGGCTATGTAAAACGAATGTCTCTAGAATACTATAAAAAACAAAATCGGGGTGGAAAAGGAATTTCAGGTGCTGAAGTCAAAGAAGATGACATTATTGAACACTTTTTTATAGCAACAGCCCACCAATATTTACTCATTTTTACAAATTTAGGTCGTGCATATTGGTTAAAAGTGTATGATATTCCAGAACTCACACGAAATGCACGTGGGCGTGCTATCGTCAATATTCTACAACTACAACCAGAAGAAACTATCACTTCTATTATTCCTATTACAGAATTAAGCGATAAAATTCTAGTCATGATTACAGCACAAGGACTCATTAAGCGAATTTCAATTAACAAATTTTCGCGTCCTAAAAAAGGCGGAGTGCGAGCTATGCAGTTATTGGAAGGAGATAGCTTAGTAGCAACAGCACTCACTACAGGTAAACAAATTTTGTACATAGGAACTGCTCAAGGAAAAGTATGTTGCTTTAATGAAACTGATGTGCGTATTACAGTTGGAAGAAACACTAGAGGCGTACGAGGTTGTCGATTGGCAGAAAATGACAGAGTCATTGGAATGGTAGTCTATAATAAAGACCAAGCCTTACTTACCATTACACAAAATGGATATGCAAAACGAAGTGAATTTTCCGATTATCGACACACATATAGAGGATCGCAAGGCGTTAAAAATATTAGACAAATTGAAACTACAGGAGAAGTTGTAGCAATTCTAGGAGTTCATGAAGATGAGGAAATTTTGACAATCACATCACAAGGCATGATCATTCGTACTACAGCAGCCTTGCGTCTGATTTCAAGAGCTTCCAAAGGTGTGCGACTTGTTCGTTTAAATGAAAATGATATAGTAGTTTCAGTTACAAAACTAAATAGAGATGTAATTGAATTTTTAGAAGAGTCTACTGCAAAAGAAGAAGATGAAGTCAATAGTAAAGAAAATTTTGCCGAAGCACTTGAAGAGGTTGATTTAGAAGGGGATGTAGATGAAGACCCAGAAGATGAAGAAGACCTAGAAGACGACGAAGACTTAGAAGACGACGAAGACTTAGAAGACGACGAAGACCTAGAAGACGACGAAGACCTAGAAGATAACGAAAACCTAGAAGACGAAGAAAACTTCGATGATGAAGAAGACTTCGAAGAAGAAAATTTCGATGATGAAGAATCTTCCAAAGTAAAACGCTCTCAAAAAACGAAAAAACAAAAATAAACATCTATCCCGAAAAAATACGCTAGTTGAAAGCCTACAACTAGCGTATTTTCACATTTCTCAAAAATTTTTTCCTATTGAGTCTAAAAAATACGAGAAAATATATGACAAATATAGATCTTCCTATCATATTACAAAATGCAAAACACATTTTGCAGTCTGCTTGGGAAACAGACAACCCCATCATCCAATTTGCAAGTGCTGAAGCATATGCAGCATTGAAAAATCCTATAGTTGCTCCCATCCTTTTACAAACACTTACTTCGCCAGATCCTTTTTTACGTGATAGAGCCATACAAGCATTAGGAAACTTGCAAGATCCAAAATATATTCCTGACATCATACCACTCTTTCAAGATGAAGATGATGCTACACGAGCCCATGCATTTGCAGCATATGCAAATATTCAACCAAAAAAAATACACACACAATTAAAATATACACTACAAAATAGATATTATAAGACTATGGAAATCGGTATAGAACTTGCTGCACAACTTCCAGAACAAAAAGGACAAAGTCATTTAAAAAAGACATTAAATTTAGATTATTTCCCTTATAGATTACAGATTCTTGCTGCGAAATATTTAGCGGAACAAAATCATCCAAAAGGTTGGACATTTTTACAGGGACTTCTCCAACATAATGACCGTTGGATACAATTTTTAGGTGCAAGGCAACTTGCTCATTTACACAATCAAGATGGAAAACAAATTCTTATAAAAATGATACAAGAAGGAGATTGGGAAGCAAAAATTCTTGCTTTAGAAGCACTCTTAGAAATCGAGACTAGCGAAGAATGGATTCAAGATTTAAAACGACCTTGGGAAGCTCCAGAAACAAAAGATAGATTACAAATCATTCAAATTTTAAATAAATACCAACCAAAACAAACAGAAAAGTTACTACAAATAGAATGGAATCAAGCAACAAACGAAGAAACAAAAGAAAAAATTATTGAAATTATCGGGCAACTACATGAACCAAAATATGTCGAAATTATAAAAGATATTGCCATACAAGGACAAGAACACCTAAAAGCAACTTTTTTACACGCCATTCAAAAATTAAATGATATTTCGCTGATACCTTATGTTTTCCCTATCATTGTTAAATCTCATTGGCTCGTTCAAATTCAAGCTTCCAAAGTTGTTTTGATTATAGCATTACAGAAAAATATTGAATAACATTGAGAATTGAATTCTTTTATTAGCAATCATATAAAGGAAACTATATGAAAAAAATATTTATATTATTGTTTTTAACTTTTTCTTATTCTTTTTCTCAAATTCAAATTATGGAAACAAAATTTGAACCACATCAATTATTAAAAAATCGTATTGAAACTTGGATTCAATCTCTAGAACAGAAAAATTCTTCCTTTGCTATTAAAAATTTAGTGAAAATTGGGAAAATTGCATATCCACAATTGCAACAACATTTTCCTGTTGCAACTACTACTACAAAAGAAGCAATTTTAGAAATTTTAGCTCAATTAAAAATCGAAGAATCTGTTCCTTTACTTATAGAATGCTTAAAAAATCAAAAAGAAACAGTTGCTTTGAGAGAAAGGGCTATAGAAATTATACAAAATTTTCCTTCTAAAGAAGTTTACCAACAACTTGCAGAATGTGCATTTCAAAGAAATATCCACTTAAAAGCTTCCTATGCACTTTGCCGCATGGATTCAAAAGATGCAGTGCCTTATCTTATCGAACTTCTACGCCATTGGGACTCTGAAATTATCCATAGAGCCTATGATATGCTTTTACATATTACAGAAAAAAAGAACATGAAAATGGATTATGAATTATGGAAACTTTCAGAATATTAAAATATTCTGAATACTAAGAATAAATACAATAAAAAAGCGACATGTTTACTTAGAAACATATCGCTTTTTTATTGTATATTTATTTTTTACTTTACTCTGAGGTATGAAGTTACTCGGGGAGGGAATGTTGCTTTGGGGAGGGAATGTTGCTCTGGGGAGGGAATGTTGTTCTGGGGAGGAAAATTACTCTGGGAAAAAACTACTCTAATATTAATATTTAATATATAGTATGATTAATGATATGAGTATAATAATAGAAAAATATTTATGCAATGGTTGTTGGATGCTATATTGTTCTAAACTTTTATTGCTACGAGGAGGATTGCTCTGGGGAATCATTGCATTTATTGTGTTTAGATTTTTATTGCTCCGGGGAAGATTACTTTGGAGTGGAAAATGGAGTGGAAAATAATATTGTAAGATATTGTGCCATAAAATAGGAAAGTCAGGTAAATATAAGAGGTTAGTTTGAAGAAGAGGCAAGCCAATGTATAATAAGGTAGGTGTTTGAAATAAGTAAGAACCATATTTTGTGGTGAGTAGAGAAGTTGTATTTTTTTGTTTTGATGTAATTGTGATAAAAGGTGTTTCCCACCAATAAGGATTTGTATTATATAGAATCGGGTGTGCAGTAATAATGATAGGTTGTTGTAAAGGAATGGTAGTAATAGCAAAATTAGGAATGTTTTTTTCAGTAGTAAATAAAATATGAGTTGAAAATATGTAAATTTGGGCATGTGCTTTTTGTTTGTCTTTAGTAATTTGTATGTTGTCAATATATTTATCTATGTTTTGTAATTCTGGTGGAGAATTGGGACAAATATAGAGTTGTATAGGTTCTTGAATTTGTTGAGTTTGTTGAGTTTCTTGAGAATAGTTATTTTCTAAGATAATAGAATGTTGCTTTTGTACGACATAAGGAAATGCTAACATACAAAGAAGGCTTGCATAAATTATAATCAATAAAATATATTGAAAACAATGAAATTGTTGTTTATGAGTTTGTTTATCTTGAAAAGCAACTTGCTGCCAAAGACTGAGAGAGTTTACGTAGATTTTTTTTTGTGGTGTATTTCGAAGAAGAAAATAAAAAAAAGGCACTAAAAGTAGTCCCCAGAGAATAGAGGGTGTATGGAATGAAATCATGAGATTGTATCAATCTTAAAATTTTTCTAATGTTTGAAAAAAATATAACAAGACTTTTCATGTATGAAAAGTCTTGTATTTTGGACTACCAAAGTCTTATATTTTGGACTACTCGTCTGAATTAAAAGATAAGCCTTTTGTTTCCCAAATGTTTGGATCTTGATTTTTTGCTAGATTTTGTAGGAATGTCATAAGAAGTCGAACGCCAATTCCACTAGCACCTTTGGGCATAAGGGCTGTCTCGCTTTCAAACCATGTAACAGCTGCAATGTCAAGATGAATCCAAGGTGTTTTGCCTACAAAATGGCTTAAGAATACTCCAGCTGTAATGGTGCCTCCGTCACGACCGCCATAATTTTTTAAGTCTGCAAAATCACTTTTTAAAGAATCTTTATATTCTTTTAAAAATGGGAATTGCCATATTCTATCATATATGTCGCTACCGCTATTTTGCATGATGTCCATGATGGGCTGATGGTTTGAAAGACCACCAATTACATAACGTCCAAGAGCAATACTACATGCACCAGTCAATGTGGCAAGGTCAATAATCACGTCTGCTTTTTCATGGACTGCATAGGCAAGAGCATCCATTAAAATAAGTCGTCCTTCTGCATCTGTATCATAGACTTCAACTGTAGTTCCATCAAAACATGTGATAATATCACCTGGTTTATAAGAATTGGAACTTGGAATATTTTCACAAGTAGGAACTAAAGCCATGAGTTTCATGGGAAGGTCTAATTGTGCAGCAAGTTTTAAAATTCCAAGTACAATAGCAGCACCGCCCATATCATCTTTCATTTGATGCATATCTCTAGAAGGTTTAAGAGAAATACCACCAGAATCAAAGGTAATGCCTTTACCTACTAAAGCTACTGTATGTGGATTTGTTGGATTTTTAGGAGTGTATGTTGATTTTATAAAACACATTGGTTCGTTGGAACCTTTTCCTACATTTAATAAACCACCCATTCCCATAGTTTCAATCTGTGTTCTATCAAAGATTTCTGTTTCAATGGTGGAAAATTCTTGGCTAAGTTGTTTTGCGTGGTCTGCTAAAATAGTAGGTGTCATATAATTCGAAGGAAGATTGATCATGGTGCGAACTTCATTCACTACAGCTCCAGTGCATTTTCCAAATGTTACGCCATTTTCAAATTCTTGTTTATCTTGTTCTGTTGCACTGTCGGGAAGTAAGAGATGAATTTTTTCAATGGACTGTTTTTTATCGGAACTTTCTTTTTTAAAGGAGGGTAATTTATACTGGCTGAGATAAGCTGCTTCTGCTAAAAATTCACTGATAGAACGGAAATCATTAGGACAACATTTTTTATCAATATATGTTGTCACTTCTGTGATGTCATGTATTTGAATTTTTTTTAATGCATGAGCAAATGCAACTTTGATTTTAAAAGGAGTAATTTCTTCTTGTTTTCCTAGACCTAAAAGTAAGATCCTTGTTTCTGGCATTTTGCCATATGTGTATATCATAGTTGTCTGTTTCCATAAACCTTTAAAATCCCCAGTTTCAAATGCAGGGAGAACAAGTTCATAGAATGGATCATCTTTAGGAAAACGATTTCCAAACTCTGGTGTACAATTTTCAAAATAATCCACAAGTAGAATGCTACTTTTTTGACGTTCTTTAGAAATATCAAAGTGGATATTCAATGTATTTTTCTCCAAGTTTTTTGCCTTTCGTATGAATGTTTGTATCTTACTATAATATTTCATTTTATCATAACATGTATTTTTTGTCAAGAATATGAATGCACCTACTTATAGTATTTTTTTTGTATTTTGATAGATTTTTATAAAATTTTATGAAATTTATAGTCAAAAATATAAAATAATATTATAAAAAAAATTTTTTATTTGTTTTTATGAAAATTCATAGTATTATAGTAAGATTAGATTGTATGTCAATCTAATATAAATTATTTTATTTTGAAAGGATGCGATATATGAAATTCATCGTATTAGCATTAGTACTCTGTCTTTCTTTAACAGCCCAAACTTTTGAAGAAGTTCAAGGCGTATTACAAGAAATTGACGCAACATGGCAAGCAAGAGACTACAACAATGTAAGAGGATTTGAAGCTACTTTAGGTTTGCTACCTGGTATGCAAAGCCCAGTTCGTGCTATTCCTGAAGTTTACATCGACGAAGAAATCAGAGGTGCATATGAAGCTCCTCATACATCTGTGAAAAATCAAGCAAGCTGTGGAAGTTGCTATGCTTTTGCTGCATGTGCAACTTATGAAAGCTGGAAAAAGTTCAAAACTGGTGCAACACTTGACCTTTCTGAACAAGATTTCATGATGAAAGCCAAAGCAATTGACGGAAACGGAAATGGTGGATGCAGTGGATGGTGGCTAGATACATCTATGAATTTACTTAAAAATAAAGGTGTAACCAAAGAAGCCAACTGCCCTTACAAAGGCTATGAAAGTGCTTGCCCTACAACAGGTACAGAATACAAAATTTCTGCATGGAAAAACACAACTGATCTCAACACAATCAAATATGCTCTACAAAACTATGGTGCATTGCTATGCGGTTTTGCAGTATATTCTGATTTTTCCTATTATGGAAGTGGTGTTTATAAATATTCTTCTGGCTATCTCAGAGGATATCATGCTGTATTGCTAGTTGGTTTTGATGATGCAAAACAAGCTTTCAAAGTAAAAAACAGCTGGGGAACTGGCTGGGGCGAAAACGGTTATTTTTGGATTGGTTATGACCAAATGAATAACTGCGTCAAATTCGGTACATGCTTTGGCGGCTGTTTCTATGTAACACAATAATTCTATTTTATTAATTTAATTTCCTTTAAACAATACAATGCAAAATTTTACATTGTTCATAAAAAAAGCGATATGTTTCTAAGTAAACATATCGCTTTTTTTTATTATGTTTATTTATTAGTCTATTTCCCCTAATGCAATTATTAATTGTATTTTTCCAGAGTAATTAATTGTATCTTCCCAGAGTAAATTTTTCCCCAGAGTTAATTAATTGTATCTTCCCAGAGTAATTAATTGTATCTTCCCAGAGTAAATTTTTCCCCAGAGTTAATTAATTGTATCTTCCCAGAGTAATTAATTGTATTTTCCCAGAGTAAATTTCCCCCTCCAGATTAGATACAAAAATCTTTGCATAAAATGATTGCTATTGTTATACTTTTACTTTTAAAATGATTGCTATTGTTATACTTTTTTTCATTGCTACGTTTATTTATATATGGAAGGTTGATGCAAGAAAGTGGAATGCTATGAAAGCACCTTTATTTTTTCAAACATGGTTGCCGCAAAAGGGGGCGACGTTTCAATGTGCACGGATACGAGATAAAGAACTGTTAAAATGGGCCAAAGAAATTGTTTTATCTTGGAATGATATTTTACATATTCCTGTAGAAGGGATTCAAACTCAAGTAGTTCACCCTTTGAATACGCATGTTTTATTTGGATATTGTGTACTCAAAGATAATGAAGATTTTGGGCGGAGGTATTTAGAAATTGTTGCTGTTTTATTAGAACAACCTCTTGAAGAATCTTCTGAAGATATTTTTAAGAGACTTTGTGCAATCAATGTACATCAAGAATTGAAAAAGAAGAATTACTTTATGAAATTTAAGGTAAATGTACAACGTAAAATAGCAAGTTTTATGACAAAAAGTATTGTTGCTTTATTAGTATTGATTGTAATAGGAATTGCTGTTTATTGTATACCTTTTAAGAAAATATTTTTTTCTACAGAAAATAATAAGAATATAGAAACAAATCCTATACTAAAGGAAGAGATAGATTCTAAAGTAGAGCCATCAAAAATACAGGAAAAAGTAGATACGCCAGAAGAAAGATATCAAGCTTGGCAACAAGCATTTGAAATTGTGAAAAAGAAGCCCCGTACTTTAGAGTCATGGTTAGAAAAACAAAAGGAATATAAAATATTTTTAGTAAATGAAGATTATCAACGAATTGAAAAATCAGAATTTTTGTTAAATACGTACCAAGAATGGGAAAAAGAATTGGAAAAAGATAATTCTTTTAAGATACAAACTGTTCCATATTCGAATTATCCAGGAAGTGATAGTTTTAATAGACGTGTAGGGGAAAAAAATTTAGCTGTGATTTTTCAACAATATAGAAAGTATAAACATTTTCCTTTGCAAGTGAAATGTACTTTTATTATGTCAGAATTGAATCTTACAGTTAAACCTCATGATATAAGTAATTTAATTAAAAAAGTATATATAAATAAGAAGGTTATTGGATTTACGAATCAACCTTATTGGTTTTATTATATGATTCCTCTTTATCAATTTCATAATTATTATGCTAGTGGTTTTAAAGTTCGAGTCAATCATAATATTGTCCTTGACATTGCCAATGGTAAGATAGAAATTGAAAATCAAAATAAAATTTTAAATTGTCGTTTATATAGTGTTCAACTTGGTTTGAATGATCAATATGGACATTTATTGCCTTTAGAAGAAGTTAGAAAATATATTTTACAAGAAAAATGGAATCAGTGGATACAGAAATATAATTAATGAATGTACAATAAAGGAAAGGAATACGAATGAATAAAACAACACCTAAAATAGGTGAGATTCCAAAAATGGTAAGGGAAGAACATGAAGTAAAAGCTTTGTTTTTAAAAGAATATACTGGCAGTATACAAAAAAGTGGATATATTGCCATTGTGGGATCTCGTGGTGCTGGGAAAACTTGTTATTTAGTTTCGCTTTGTCGAGAAGTTTCGTATTCAGAAGATGAACAAGAAACACAAAAATTTTTAACGCCTATGTATATGGATCTTTGTCAAGGGAATTTGCCACGTCCTACGGCACACCGTATTTATGAATATCATTTTCATATTAATACAGAAATTGAAGACCAAAAACGCACATTTCATATTACTACAAAAGATTATTCTGGGGAGATGTTACAAGGAAGAATGGATGATATTTCAGAAGATCAGATGCGAGAAGAAAAGTCAAAAGAGATTTATGATTTTTTTAGTCAAGCTCGTGGCATTTTAATTTTATTAGAGACAATAGACCATGCTTTGCCTTTAGAACAACAAATGAATTATGAAAATGAATTGGAAAGCATCATTAATACGATTTCACAATATACAGATGGTTCCAATACAATTCAAATTCCCATTGCCATTGTTTTGAGTAAATGGGATCGTCAAATTCAGAAATATGCAGACACAGCCCGAGATGTTGAAATAGAAGAAAAATATGCCCTTCAGTATTTAGAAAATAGTCCTTGGAGTCGCATTTATCAAAAAATTACTATGATTTGTCCATTGACAAAAGTATTTCCTATTTATTCATTTTGGGGTGATAAGCCCAATGTTCAAGAAAGGGAAATTCAATCATTCAATCTTACAGCTCCTTGGATTTGGATTGCACAACATGCTGAGATTTGCTTATTTCAAAAGGCAAAATTGTTTCAACAAGAATATCCTAAAGATTATGCACAAATTCTTGCGAATTATCAATCTTTGTTTACAGTAGATAAAGTGCAATCTCCGAGCATTGTTTTAGAAATTCAAGAAATTAGAAAGAAAATTTCGCAAGAATATTATGATAATATTATGAATCTTCCAAAACGGGAGAAAATGTTAGCATTGAAAAAATTTATTCAAACGCCTTTTTTATATGAAGAAATCAAACAGAAAGCAGAGCAAAAATATAGAGCTAGGCGGTTTAAATTTTGGTGTGGTGTTTCTATTTTTATTATCATTGTATTGTTTATTATTGGTACATTTTTAGCGATTTTTGTGTTTCCTAAACAATGGGCAAATTTACGATACGTATATAATGTACAACAAATGCAAGCCTATGCAGCAAAAATAATGTCATTTAATGAAGAAATCACTACAGAAAGTTTACAAGAACATAATAAAGCAATAGAGAATGCTATTCAACAAATTCAAGATTGGGACATTCAACATTTAAAAATAACAGAGCAACAATTACGGGAATTTCAGAGCAATAAAATTCCTTTGGTAGTGCAACTGAAAAATAAACAAAAAGAAAATCTTGAGGAATATAATCAATTGCATGCATTGGAAGAAAATATTGAATTATTTTCTTCTACATATTTAATTGAAACTATTCAACAAAGAAAAGAATATGTTACGATTGCACAACATGTGCAAGAATTGCTTTCTATGGTTTCTAAATATCCTTATTATCAAGAAAAATATGCAAAAAACTTAACCATCATTCAACTTGCTATTCGAAATTATCAACAGAATGATCGATATGAATACCAACAGATTAGAAAGGCATATATTGCACAAGAATATAAAACAGCTGTGCAACTTATACACAGTTATAATAGTACAAAACAACATCCCCATATTATGACAGAAAAGTTAAAAGATTGTCAAGATAGAATCCAATGTACTTTTTCCATATCATGTCAAGTTATGGAAAATAGTTTTAAAGATGAAGAAAAGCCAGATTTTACATTTACAGTTGGAATATACGCAAAAATAGACAATAACATGAGGCTTATCAGTTCTGAATTTAGCAATACATTAAATAATGTTACAAAAGGAATACCTTTTACAATTTTTCAAAGTATTTCTTGTAAATTATATTTATTTCACGAAAATATATTAACTATCACAGCACAAGAAAATGATATGTTTACTTCAGACAAATATGCTCCCCTTGACATTCCTCTTGATAATTGTTTAAATAATCAAAGCATTACCGTGCTAATGTCATGTTATTCTCAAACGAAATTTGATGGTACACTTCAAATTATGATTACTCCTATAGAATTAGAAAAAACACAAATTCCAGAATGGCCTACAATAGACTAATTCAAACAAAGGAAAAAATATGATTTCATATTGTCCCTATTGTCATGTTATACAGTCAGAAAATATAGAATTTTGCCATTTTTGTCAAAAAATATTATATCATGCAGACAATCTATATGAAGAATTGAATAAACGAGGTATTTGGACAATATTTTGTACAAAAGAAATGCAATGTACAGATGCTTGTCAAACATTGACCATTGGGCGTGAGGATTTTTATACAAAAACATTTTGCGGACATTATGTGAGTAAGCAACATGTTCGCATTATAGAATGCAATGGAAAAGTACAAATTACCGACCTAGAAAGCACAAATGGAACATATATTGTTGATGAAAAAACACAAGATTGGAAAAAAATTCATCCCAATAAAAATATTTTGTTGGAATCTGGGAGTTTTATTCGTTTAGGTTTAGAAACTATTTGTCAAGTATGGATTCAATGGAAACCAGACAGAATAGAAAGTTTACCCCATCAAAGTGGGGCTGAAGAAAAAAGTATTGATGAATATAATTCTTATAATTTACAGAATCGAAATCATCAAATTATTGCTAATATTTATATACGCAATAATGAATATTTTTTAAAATCTTTACATGATTCCCAAGTGTATTTAAATAGTCAAAAAATATTGCTTGCACCTTTACAAATGGGGGATCGCATTTATCTTGATACATATGACTATGAATATTGGGGCAACAAACTTATCCCTTGTACTCCTCTGATACCACCTAAAATTACATTACAAAACATTGATATTCCTAAACGTTTAAAAATAGATAAGTTACAATTTCCTCTTAGTCAATTTACAGCAATTTTAGGAGCAAGTGGGGCTGGGAAAAGTACATTATTACACATTTTAACAAAATGGTTGCCTGTATCTTCAGATAGCATTCAATCTACTACTGATGTTTTACCAGCATATGTTCCTCAATACGATATTGTTCATGAAGATCTTACAATACAAGATAGCTTATTTTATACTAGCCTTTTACATGATACAAAAACTCCTATTGCACAAATTCAAGAACGAGTCCAAGAAAATTTAAAGCGAGTCCACTTAGAAGATAAAGCTCATGAAATTATTAAACATCTTAGTGGTGGACAACGAAAACGAGTCAACATTGCAAATGTTCTAATTGCACAAGATACTTCGTATTTAATTTTAGATGAACCTACTTCTGGTTTAGATGCCAATCAAGATTATAATATCATGCAGCTTCTTTCTCAATTTTCTCAACAAGGGCGTACTATTGTAATAACAACACATAATTTATATAACTTATCACAAACGAAATATGTTGTACAATTAGAGCAAGGAGAAATTAAATACACAGGAACATCGAGTCAACTGTTTGCATACCATGATATTCAAATGAAGAATGCAAATAAATTATATCAAAGCGAAAATTATAATCGAGCTACAACAATCCATACAAAAGGTTCATTTTTTCGTGTACCTTGGTGGATTCTTGTTCAACGCCTTTATAAAGAAAAATTTTCTTTACAATTACAAAATATTATTACTCATTGGCTTCCTTTTTTGTTGATACCTTTTGGCATAGGTCTTTTAATTCATATTGCCTTACAAGATAATGAGGAAGTACGTCTATTTTTATCTTCTGTTTCTGCTTTTTGGCTCGCCATGTCTTTATCTTCCCAAGAATTACGAAAAGAACGATTCAAAATTTTTTTACATGAAAAATTAGCAAATATACGCACGCACACATTTTTCATAGCTTATATTGTGTACTATACATGTCTCAATATTTTACAAACATTTTTTCTAATTCTTCCTACTTTTTATCATTTATACACAAAGCAAACATTCAATGAACAATATATATTAAGTGCATATCCTACATTTTTTTTACTTACATTTCTTATGGGAATCTCAGGAACGATTTGTGGGTTGATTGCCTCTTGCATAGAATCTATTGGACTTTGGAAAAATAAATTCAAAATTTCTACTGAACTTTCTATTGCTTTTCTTACTATATTTCAACTTATTTTTAGTGAACTTTTAATGGGAATGCCTGGAACAGCGATTGAATATTTTATTTTGAAATGGAATTCCCTTCGTCAAATATTGTATCATTTTACATTTTCTCGTTACATAGACATGGCATATAAAGCATATTACAATTCTCAAAATCAATATGATTGGCAATTTTTTGCAAATATAGCTGTATTTTCCATATGGGCTATTCTAATTCCCCTTGTTATTTTTCTTTTCAAACTTTATGGTGCAAAGCCTGATGAAAGTTATCTTTAAAAGAATATTTTTTTAATTTCATGGTGCAAAGCCTGATAAAAACTATATATTGCGAAGTTAAGGAAATTTATATATAATAAAATATATAATAAAGATATATCAAACTTTATATTGCGAAGTTAAGGAAATTTATATATAATAAAATATATAATAAAGATATATCAAACTTTATATTGCGAAGTTAAGGAAATTTATATATAATAAAATATATAATAAAGATATATCAAACTTTATATTGCGAAGTTAAGGAAATTTATATATAATAAAATATATAATAAAGATATATCAAACTTTATATTGCGAAGTTAAGGAAATTTATATATAATAAAATATATAATAAAGATATATCAAACTTTATATTGCGAAGTTAATAAAAGTTATATATAATAAAGATATATTTAAATTTTATGTTGTGAAGTTTAATAAAATGATACTTTGTAAACTTCACATTGCAAAGCTTGGTGAAAATTATATATAAAATGATACTTTTTTAAACTTTATATTGCAACGTTTTATGAAAGTTATATTGTCAATAATATATTTATTTTAAAACGTACATATTCGTTGCAGAAAGGAATTTCAATGGAAGATTTGATTAAAATTTCAATGGAAGATTTGAAGAAGATTCGTCATCACATTCATCGAAACCCAGAATTATCTGGTAAAGAATGCAAAACCCGCGAGTACATTCACCAATATTTACAAAAACATAATGCTACACAAATTTTTTTATCAAGCAAAACTAATTGTGTTGTTGGAGTTTTTGGAACAGGCAAAGAAACGATTCTTTTACGTGCAGATATGGATGCTCTTCCAATTCAAGAACTTAATACACATGACCACGTTTCGCAAAACGAAGGTGTAATGCACGCATGTGGACATGATGGACATACTACAATGCTTCTTGGACTTGTACCATGGCTTGTTCAACAAAATTTAGATAAATACAGTGTTACGCTTGTATTTCAATCTGCAGAAGAAACAGGACAAGGGGCGTTCCAACTTTTAGAAGAGCCATTTTGGAAAGACATAAAAGTCAAGTATGCATTTGGAATTCATAATATGCCCCAATTTCCAAAAGGTCAAATTTTGCTCAGAGAAAAGATATTTGCACCAGCCTCTACTGGTATGATCATTGAATTACAAGGAAGAGCATCTCACGCATCTGAACCAGAGAATGGAATCAATCCTACGCAAGCGATGACACAAATTATACCAGTATTGACAAGTTTACCTCAATATACTCTACCATTACACCAAGCAACAAAAATTACTATTGTAGGTGCACAATTAGGGCAAAGACGATTTGGAACGTCACCAGAAATTGCAACGATTTTTGTTACACTCCGTGCTCATGAAACAGAAGTTCTAGAAAAATTAAAGAAAGATGCAGAACATCTTGCAAAGGGAATTGCAACAGCATACGGCTTAAAAACAAACATTTCGTACGAAGAATATTTTCCAGCTGTAGAAAATCATCCCGAAGCATTGAAAATTGTACAAAAAGCCACACAAAACCAAGATACTGCAATGCTTGATGCACCTGCACCTTGGTCAGAAGACTTTTCTTATTTTGCCCATTTATATCCTAGTACATATTTTGGAATTGGTTCTGGTGAGAACATGCCTAATTTACATAATCCAGACTATGATTTTCCAGATGAAATTTTACCCATTGCTATCAAAACATTTATCAATATTATTCAAGAAATCACGACTTCTTGTTAAATATAAGAAATGCCTTGCACAAGGCATAAAAACAAGTTTACATCATTTTTGAAAAAAAATGTTTACTCTAAAAAGCACGTACTAAAGTAAAGTACGTGCTTTTTTATTTTATATTATTCTTTTGTATATTCCTTATGTTATTCTTTTGTATATTCATAAGAAAATGAAAAAAAACTTTTTTTCTATGTTTAAATATTGTATAGTATTATAGAAACACTTTCAGGTAAGGAAAAAACAATGAAAAAAAATAATATTACTTTTTTTTATCGTCTTTTCTATGTCTAAATAGTGTATAGTATTGATAGAAATACTTTCAGGTAAGGAAAAAACAATGAAAAAAATAATATTACTTTTTTTTATCGTCCTTTTTTTAGTTGAGGCACAAGAAAATATGAATGTATCATTGCAAGCTCGTTGGATTTCAAAAAATACAATTTTGTGGACACCTTCAAAAAGTATTGAAAACAATACAGTTTCATTGTATTTTCATGAAAAAGCCCAAATGTATACAGAAGGGACAGAAAAATTTACTTTACCCTATAAAGGGTTAGCAGATGATAATACAGAAACAACGCTACCATATTTGTCTTTTTTGTATGGACGCCATTCTTGGGATACATCTTTTTTTACACCTGAACAAATAGAGCGATTTATAAAAGGACAGTTATTACTTGTATTGCATGATAAAGAAAATAACATTTTAGAAACAACACCCATTCAATTGGCTGGTATTTTAGATGATGTCTATGCTTATGATGGTTATCTTGGTTTGCAATTTATACGTAATCGCCCTTTATTTCGACTTTGGGCTCCCACTGCAAAAAGTGTTTATTTGCATCTATATAAAACAGCAACTGCAGAATCTGAATACGACGACACGCCCATTGCTATGGAACCACTTTTAACATATACATTTGATGGTGAGCCAAGTTGGACAGGCGTTTGGGAATATCGTGGACCAGCTCATTGGAAAAACTCGTATTATTTATATAATGTAGAAGTGTATGTACCTAGTACAGGGAAAATAGAACACAATCTTGTCACAGATCCTTATTCTGTTTCACTTTCCATAAATAGCCAACGTAGCCATGTATTGGACTTAAATGATCCAACATATATGCCAGAAGGTTGGGAAGACATTCCATATCCTTCTCAAAAATATCCCAATGCCATCTATGAACTTCATGTTCGTGATTTTAGCATTCAAGATCAAAGTATACCTAAACAAGTGCGAGGCACATACCTTGCTTTTACACATAAAAATAGCCATGGTATGAAGCATTTAGCAGAGCTTGCTCATGCAGGTCTTACGCACGTTCATCTATTGCCTACATTTGATATTGCTACTATTGAAGAAGACAGAACAAAACAATTAGAAGTCAAGTTGCAAGAAGAATATGAACCAGATTCTGAAGAACCACAAGCAAAAATCGCACTATATAAAGATAAATCTGGATTTAATTGGGGTTATGATCCCCTGCATTATATGACTCCTGAAGGTAGCTATGCCACACAACCAAACAATGGAGAACGTGTCCTAGAATTTCGAAAAATGATTCAATCTTTGCATCAAATAAATCTAGGTACTATTTTAGACGTTGTTTTTAACCACACAAACGCAACTGGACAAAATAATCATTCTATTTTAGATAAAATCGTTCCAAATTATTACTATCGTTTAGATGACCATGGAAATGTTCCTCATAGTTCATGTTGTCCTGACACTGCTTCTGAACATCGAATGATGGAAAAACTCATGATGGATACTCTCACAGTATGGGCAGTTCATTATAAAGTTGCTGGTTTTCGCTTTGATTTAATGGGACACCATACAAAAGAAAATATGCAAAATATTCGTGAAATGTTAAATAACCTTTTGCCAGATGACAAAGGTGAAAATATTTTCATATATGGGGAAGCTTGGAAATTTGGTTCTTTAAATGCAATGTTACCTCAATCTGCATGTCATCAAGAAAATACATTTGGTCTTGGTATTGGCACATTCAATGATAGAATGCGAGACAGCGTTCGCGGAGGCAATCCTTTTGCAGACTTAGCTGCACAAGGCTATGCAACAGGTTTATATTACGACTATAATAAAGATCCAGAGAATAGAGAAATACCTGACGACTTAGAAAAACAAAAACAAATTTTAAATCAATATACAGATATCATTCGAGTTTCTTTAGCAGGGAATTTAAGAGATTTTTCATTTACTGATTGCCAAGGAAATATAACTACAGGAAAACAAATCCAATATAGAGGTCATGATGCAGGATATGCTGCCAATCCTATAGAGACTATAAACTATGTTTCTGTCCATGATAACCATACTCTTTGGGATGCTATCCAAGCAAAAGCACCTTTTCGTACAAAAAATAGAAATCCACATACAGCTACTATAGAAGAACGAGTGAGTATGCAAAAATTAGCTCTATCTTTAGTAGCTTTTGGCCAAGGAATACCAATTTTTCACGCTGGTTGCGAACTCTTACGATCAAAATCAGGGGATACAGACAGCTATAATTCAGGTGATTATTTCAATGCATTAGACTACACATATCAATCTACCAATTGGGGGAAAGGTTTACCATCAGCAGAAAAAAATCGCTATGCTTGGGATTTTTGGAGACCAAGATTGCAGGAATCTTCTATTGTGCCTGTAGAACAAAATATTCGAGATACAAAAAATTACTTTGTAGACTTATTACGAATACGAAAAACAAGTCCATTACTCCACTTGCAAACATCGAAACAAGTGCAGCAGAAAATTCAATTTTTAAACGCAGAACAAGGAAAAGAACAAATTCCAGGTCTTATTGTTTTATTAATCCAAGATCATGAACAACCTTTTATAGACAAAGAAAACGATCAAATGTTATTTGTATTTTATTGTGGAACTCAGCCAATACAATTTCAACATAAAGCTTTGGGAAACATTCATTGGGTTTTGCATCCCGCCCTACAAAAACATACGAATGCACCACCAAAAATACAAAGTACACTCACTATACCAGCTCGTTCTGTATTATTGTATCAACATAAACGTACAGAATAAAAGCATTTTATAAAAAAACTTGTCTATTGAGTTTTATGTTAAATTAAGTTATAATGAAAAAGTCACATAAATCACTTTCCTTCCTTGCAGGAAATTTCAGCAAATTAGGGATGAACAATGTCTTCGGAAGAAAAACAAAACAATCAACTTTCTGTTAATAACATACAAACTTTGAAACGAAGATACACAGAGATGATGGAAGTTGTCTCTCGCAAAGCAAAAGAGGAAATCAAACAAGATTCTAAAGACTCACAAGACACTCCGAGTAATGCATTTAATATGAATCAAAAAGCTTTGGATGCGAAAAATACTTTTCTCAAAGAAAAACATACATTTGACCAATTAAAACAAGAAAAAAATATAGCAGATCGTCCTAATGTGTTGCATCCCACAATGATACGTCCTTTTACATCTAGGCGTAAAATTTCTGAAGATATTTTTTCAAAAGCAACTGTCGTACAACCTACGATCACTCCCTCTATAGATACACAACAATCTGGATTTCAAAAATCACAATCAAAAACTCACCCTACACCTTCCGAGTTGCGGAAAACAATATATCCATTAACACAACAGCCAATACAGCGATCAATGCCACAGTCGACGCCACAGTCGACGCCACAGTCGATGCCACAGTCGACGCCACAGTCGACGCCACAGTCGATGCCACAGTCGACGCCACAGTCGATGCCACAGTCGACGCCACAGTCGACGCCACAGTCGACGCCACAGGCAACGCCACAGTCACCTCCCGAGTTGAGGAAAACAATATATCCATTAACACAACAGCCAATACAACGATCAACGCCACAGTCGGCGTCACAATCAATGCCACAGTCGATGCCACAGTCGATGCCACAGTCGATGCCACAGTCGACGCCACAGTCGATGCAACAATCAACACAACGAACAACGCCACAGGCAACGCCACAGGCAACGCCACAGGCAATGCAACAAGCTAATATACCAATGCTAGGTATGAGTACAGAATACACAAATGATGTAAAAACAGTTACTACAGCTCCTGATGTATCTATGCCCCCGCCAATACAAGTAACACTAGAAAACACAAAAATATTAGAATTAAATGAGCGTAATGATCCTAATAATACTACTAAAACAAACATCAAACCATTGTTGAAAAAACAAAGCCTTCTAGATCATATTTCTCACACAAAACCAAAAAAAGAAGAAACTTCAGAAACTACTGAAATTGAAGAAATCAGCGAAGAAAAATTTGAGGGAAAATATGTAGAAAAAATTAAAAAAGAAACGTATGTTCCTACGTCAGAAATTAGTTTTGTACTCAATAAATTATATGAGGATGTTGACCTTTCAGAAGTGGACGATACTACATCTACGTTCACGACTCAACAACCAGTAAAAACAGAACACGGATTTATTGTTCAACCAGAATATACAAAATCTGAAAAACAATATTATTTTGAGCCAGAACCAAAAAAAGAAGAAACATCTATCTTACTATCACAAAAAAAATTCTTATATTCACAGTCAGAAAGTATTCCAGAAACATATTATGATTTTAATGGAAGCATTATTTACGGTCCCTATTATGGACAAATGGGGCAACCCTTATTTTATGATCAAACAGGAGCACCAGTCCAAGGTCCCATTTATAATACTAAAGGTGAAATTTTATATTACACTTTTATGATGCCGTATTCTCTTCCTTATTTAGGAAAAGAAAAATATTTTGATTCCAAGGGAAAGCAAGTCTTTGGACCATTCTATGATCCTTTTGGGCAGATCACATTTTATAATATAAAAGGAAAACAAGTCCAAGATACTATTTACAACCAAGCAGGCGAAATTGTACTGGTCAATCGTTCGTCTGACAGTCATTCATAGGAGAATTTGATTGAAAGTTTCTATACCTAAAGCAGATATAGATCGCATTATGGCAGACTATAACTGTACACAAGAAGAAGCCACGAAAGCTTATTTAAAAGCAGCAAGTGCTGCCAATGAAGTATTCCAAGAAACGATTGCCCAAAACCTTAAAAAAGATGCAATCTATAACATCCCAGTCTATACACCTAAACAAATTAAAGATCATTTGGACAAATACGTTATTGGACAAGAAGAGTATAAAAAACGGATTAGCATTGCTGCAGCATATCATTTTGCGATGGTAAAATATTTACATGAACACACAGAAGAAGAACGTAAAGTAAAGCGATTTCGCAAAAAAAATACACTTATTTCAGGACCATCAGGTAGCGGTAAAACATATTGTATTGAAGTTTTAGGTGATTATTTACAAATTCCAACACTAATTGTTGATGCTACTGACTATACAGAAATGGGGTATGTAGGAAAAAGTTCTGAAGACATGATTCGAGAACTTATTGATATGGCACCTGGATCGAATAAAAAAGAACAAGCAGAATTTGTGGCTAAAAATGGCGGAATTATCTTTATAGATGAATTAGATAAAAAAGCCAAAGAAAGTTATAATGGTTGGAGCGGAGGTCATGACATTGCAAGAGAAGGCTTTCAACGTTCTGTGCTTAAAATTTTAGAAAGAAAAAGCGTTCTCATTGAAAATCCCTATTCCCCAGTTTCTCAAATCCAAGAAGCCATGGAATTGCAACAAGGGAAAACAGATAAAAAAGAAAAGATGATTAGCACAGAAAATATTTTGTTCATTTTAGGTGGATCCTTTGAACGAAATGTAGAGAGCTTAGAAACTATTGTTAAGCGTCGAATTCTTCAAAATTTACCAGACGACGAAGAAAATATGCGCATTGTCAATGGATTTGGCACTTCACAATCTGAAGAACTCGAAAGAAGTTATAAAAGTTATCATAAAGAAGCCACAGTCAATGACTACATCAAGTTTGGACTCTTACCAGAACTTGTTGGGCGTACTCCTATTCGAACTTTTGTCAACCGTTTATCTAAAAATGACCTCATTCGTATTATGGAAGATACAGAAGATTCCATTATTACTCAGTATAAAGTTGAGTTTCAACTTTTTGATATCAAACTGGAAGTGACATCAGATGCTATCAATTATATTGCAGAAGAAGCTGACAGTAAAAAAACAGGGGCACGTGCTCTTGTGAGCGTTCTAGAAAGTATTCTCACAGAATACCAGTTTCAACTTCCTGGTACTAACTTCAAAACTCTCGTAGTAGATGAAGAACTCTGTCGCCATCCTAGCGATAATATTTTAAAACTTTTTGAACGTTCTCCGTTTGTGGACTATGTACAAACATTCAAACTTTCTTATGGAATTCAACTCATTCTTGGAGAAGGTGTACAAGAATACGTTAAACAATATGCAAAAGAACATAACCAAGAAATCACAAAAAGTCTTCGAGAACTTTTAAAAGGTGCAGTTTCCCTTAATTATATGAACTTTCAAGGTACATTTGAGGTCACTGTTCCTATGTTAGAAGATAAAAAATATTTTGATAATCTTTTCTTAGATTGGTGGAATAGTCAGCCACATAAATAAAACAATGTTGCTTCAGAACCTTGCTCATATTATTTAGTTTAGAATCTCTGGAGCAACATTGTTTAATTCTGAATCTCTGATCAAAAATCTTGAGTTCTGAATCTCGGGCAACATTGTTTTGTTTTTCCTTACATTTTTTCTATATATATCGTAGATAAAAAAAATATAAATGTATACATTATAGATAAAAACATAAAAAATATAAATTTTTTCAGTGATAGGCACATTCTATCTATTTTTTTTAATAATACTAAAAAAATACCGTCTGAATATTATTATCAGAAAGGTTTAAAAATGTATTCGGCTATTGATCAAATCATCGAACAAATTTTTCAAGAGCAACGATCTACTCTATTAGAACCAGAAGTTTACCAAATTCTTCGTCATATAGGAGTTGAAACTCCTGATTATGCTTTCATAGAAACACTAGAACAACTCACAGATGAGTCTCTACAAAAAATTAAAGGAGACAAAGTAGTTGCAAAACTTGTTTCTCCACAAATTTTTCATAAAACAGACGTGGGAGGCGTACAATTTATTGAAAAAAATAAAGAAAACGCTCAAACAGTCTATCATAAATTCGAAGCTATTTGCAAAGAACAAAACGCACAATATAAAGGTATGTTGCTTTGTCAAATGTTAGAATACAAATCAGGATTTGGTGGTGAACTCCTTTATGGTATTCGTTGGAGTGCTGATTTTGGACACATTTTAACTGCTGGAATAGGTGGGACAGAGACTGATTTATTTGGAAAAGTCTTAAAAGAAGATTACAATATTTACAATGATTTATTGTATAATCTAGATCAAAAACATTGGCAAGAAAATTTAGAAAAAACACTCATTTACCAAAAAGTAGCTGGCAAAACTCGAGGTGGAAAACGAATCATTGAAGATACTGACTTTTTTCAACCACTTTGGAAACTCAATCAATTTGCTCAACACTACAATCCTTATGGACAAGGAAAATACCTTCTTGCAGAAATGGAATTTAATCCTCTTGTAATTAGTCATGGAAAGCTAGTGGCTTTAGATGCTATTTTACGATTTAAGGAAAATATGCCTGCAAAAAGATTGGAAAAACCAGCCCAAAAAATTGACTGTCTTTTACATCCTAAAACAATAGGTATTGTTGGCGTATCTTCCAAATCCATGAATATGGGACGCATTATTTTAAACAATCTTAAAAAATATGGATTTTCAAACGAAAAAATATACGTTATCAAACCCAATGAAACAATGATTGACGATTGTAAATGTGTAGACTCTATTTCTAATCTACCAGAAAAAGTCGATATGTTCATTATATCTGTCAATGCTGCAGAAACACCAAAAATCATTCAAGAACTCTTAGAAACAGATAAATCAAATTCTGTGATTATCATTCCTGGTGGCATGGGCGAAAAAGAAGGCGAAGGACAAAAAATCGAAGCCAATATTAAAGAAATGATCCAAACTATGACAGATCCTCCAGTTTTAGTTGGTGGTAATTGCTTAGGAGTTCGTTCAGTACCTGGAAATTATGGCACATTCTTTATCCCAGAATATAAACTCCATGCTGAAAATGGAATTGCTTCTAACATTGGATTTATAAGTCAAAGCGGAGCTTTTCTAATCACTCGCATGAGTAAATTGGGAATTGATTTTCAATATGCTATTTCTTCAGGTAACCAAATTCACCTTGGTGTTTCTGATTATTTATCCTACTTTGCAGATAAATCACAAGTGAATACACTTGCATTCTATATTGAAGGATTTGGATACTTAGATGGCATGCACTTTGTAGAAAATCTCAAAAGAGCCAATGCTCATAATAAAAAAGTCATTGTCTATAAAGCAGGGCGTACAAAAGAAGGGCAGTCTGCTGCTATGGGACATACAGCTTCCATTGCTGGGGAATATCAAGTGTGTAAAAACATCTTAAAAAAATATGGTGCTATTTGGACAGACAGCTTTACAGAATTCGAAGAAAGTATTAAACTCCATAGAGGGCTGGAAAATAAAATTATCAAAGGGAAAAACATTGGCATTGTAAGCGATGCTGGCTTTGAATCTGTAGGCACTGCAGATAACCTACAAGATCTTACAGCACCAAAACTACAACAAGAAACAATAGAGAAAATACAAGAAATTTATAAAAAAGGACGCATTCAGGAAATTGCCAATATTAGCAATCCCTTAGATATTACACCTTCTGGAAATGATGATGTATACATCCACAGTACAAAAGTATTTTTAGAAGCAGATTATATAGATGCTGTTCTTCTCTGTATTGTTCCTCTTTCACCAGCAAACAGCACACTTCCACCAAGTTCTGAGCACAAAGAAAATATTTATGATGAAAATAGTCTACCTCAACGAGTCATTCGATTGGCAAAAGAAACAAACAAACCATTTGTTGTTTCTGTAGACAGTGGCACACCTTTTAATCCTCTTGTAGCTATGTTGGAAAAACATAATATTCCTGTTTTTCGCAGTTCAGACCAAGCTATCCGAGCTTTTTCTAAATTTTTAAGCTATTCTGTCCCTTCTTAGACTATTTTTTACATATGATATTTTAGATAATATCTTGGAACAAAAAAAATCATTGATAGTTTTCCATCAATGATTTTTTTTATATATAGAAATATTTATTTATATTTTATATGTTAGAAACAGCTATTTATTATAGATAAACAGCGATGTACTTATTACTTATATGTTTATAGATGAACAGCGATTTATTATTGATAAATAGCGATGTATCGATGTTTTTTATGTTAGAAACAGCGATTTACTTATATTTATTAGAGACAAATAGCGATTTATTTATGTTTTATAAATGTCCTGAACGTAAAATGGCGATGATGAGCCAGATACTCATAAAAATAGCAATCCATAAACCAATCATTCCAAAAAAGGAGGCATCTTGTACTTTAGGCCCTACTCCTGCTAGAATAAGAATAGAGGATGTAAAGTAAATAGCAGCAATTAAAATGCTAAAGGTAAGACGATTGAGCATGCGATGAACATCAAAAAGATATTTTTCAAATCCTTCGTGCTTAATAACGATTTTTAAATTACCAGCTTGTAAACGACGGAGCAAATCTTTTAAATCTTTAGGCAGTTTATTTAAAAGTGTAAATAAAGACCAAATATAAGATACACCCATGTGCATCATTCGTTTGGGAGCGAATTTTGCTTTTAAAAATGATGCTATGTGGGGTGTAATAGCATCAGAACAAATAAAATCTGGATTTAGATCACGTGACACAGCAACAGCAGTTATAAAAGATTTCCCTAGCAATACAAAGTCTCTAGGTAACGTAATTTTATAAGATCTGCCTAGTTGTAAAAAATCTTGAAATATTTTATCTAGATTTAGTTGTTGCAAAGGTGTGTGAAAATATTTTTCTAAAAGTTCTACAATGGCATTTTTCAATTCTTGACGATTGACATCATGACTAAATACACCGATTTCCATATATACTTCTAGAAGAATATCTATGTCATTTTGATATAAAGCTAGAATAACCGTTGCAAGTTGTTGTTTTAATTCTTCAGATAGATGACCTACCATTCCAAAATCAATTAAATAAATCGTTCCATCAGAATTTACAAGAATGTTGCCAGGATGAGGATCTGCATGAAAAAATCCCCAAAGAAAATATTGTTTTGTAAAAATATAGATGAATCTATCGGCAAGATCTATACAGTCAATGCCGAGTTTTTGAAGTTCTTCTTTGTTGGAAATTTTGACTCCACGAACTTTCTCTGTGACTAATATATTGTTTGTGGTGTATTCCCAATATATTTTAGGCGAAGAAACTCCAGGTTCTTCTTTTAATAAATTATAGAATCGCTCTGTGTAAGAAGCCTCTAAAGTAAAATCAAGTTCTTTATGAATTGTTTTTGCAAATTCATCGATAATCATGACTGGTTGCATGATTTTAGCTTCTTCAATGTACATTTCTGCCATTTCAGCTAAAAACCGTAATATAGCGATATCTGTAGAAATAATTTTTTCAATTCCTGGGCGTTTGATTTTTACCATCACTTTTTGCCCGCCTTCAATAACCGCTTTGTGAACTTGTCCAATAGATCCTGATGCAATTGCATTTTTATCAAAAAAAGGGAAAACTTCTTCCACTGGTGCTTGGAATTCTTCTTCAATGATTTTCCATATAGTTTCACTAGGAAAAGGTGGCACTTGGTCTTGTAAAAGTTGAAATTCTTGAATGAATTCTTCAGATAAAATATCAGGTCTAGTAGAAAGAATTTGTCCTAATTTAATAAAAGTAGGACCTAATTCTTGAAAAACCATGCGCACGCGCATAGCAAAAGATTCATCAGAGATATAGTGTGGAATATCAGAACAAAAAGGAGTCAAACTAGGAATATGTAAAGATAATTGTAACCTAGATACAAGATGTCCAAATCCATGTTTTGTGAGAACTTGCAATATTTCTTTAATTCGTATGACATTTCGATATGTTTTGGAAACATTGGGCAGTTTCATTAGATTTCCTTTATATTTTATAATTCTTTTAACAATCGTTGTATTGGTTTGGAAATATTTTTGCAAGAGATAGTAACATTTATATAAGAATCATTTTCATTTTCGATTTTGCTAGGACATTCTATATGTTCCATTCGTTCGCATATTCCTATAATTTCATCCATAGGGGTAACGTCTGGAATATCTAGTATAAATTGTATGGTGTCTCCTTTTTGGATAGGCATATTCGGTTCTATGTGAAGTTGCATAATATTACGATGATATTGTTGTATCAATCCTCCCCAAGAATATACCTTGCTCGATTCATCCCAAAGTAAAATAGGAAGAAAAAAGATAGAGTTTTCTAGTTTTGTTTTTTTTATACCTAATACATGGTAAATTTGAATTGCTCTTTCTATTCCTTTAACATTTGCTTTTTCTAGAGGAATTAAAATTGCCCCTTTTCTTACTTCTGGAAAAACATTGTCACTAATCAGTATTTGGTTTCGTTTTGTTAAGGATTCTACCCGAGAAGCTAAGTTAACAGGAGGCCCTACTACTGTATATTCCATTCTTTTAGGAGAACCAATATTACCGACAACTACTTCCCCAACATTAATACCTATTCCCATTTTTAAAGTATTTTGAGATTTTTTTGTTTGTGTGATATTAAAATAGAAAAGTTCTTTTTGCATGGCAACAGCAGCACGAAGTGCATTTAATGTATCTTGAGGATGAGAAACTGGAATGCCCCACAATCCCATAATGGAATCACCGATGAATTTATCTAACACTCCATTGTGTGCAAAAATAATATCTACCATGCGTGTAAAGTAATTATTTAAGATTTGCACAACTGCTTCTGCACCAATATTTTCTGTCATTTTTGTAAAATTTCTTAAATCAGAAAATAAAATAGTGGCTTTTTTAACTTCTCCCCCTACTTTCCAAGTAATCTGCTTTTGTACGACTTGCTCCACGAGTTCTGGGGATAAATAACGTTGCAAATGCGTACGAGTTTCTGTTTCACGTTCAATTCGTTGCAATAATTGAGCGTTTTCTAAACAAATGGCAGCTTGCATAGCGATGGCTGAAAAAAGTTCTAAAGAGTCTAAATTAAATTCTGTCAATGTTTCTGTAGAATCAATATATAGCACTCCTAAAAGTTTATCCTTATAACAAATAGGCACACTCATCGCGGAGCGAATATTCCCTGCAATAATGCTTGAAGAAATAGAAAGTCGATCATCTAATAATGCGTCTGTCGTCCATATAGAAATGCGTTCTTCTACGACTCGAGAAAGAATAGTACGAGAAATATGGATGTTTTCCTCTTGACTTTTATTACGCATTTTAATGACTTCGTTTTTTAATGTGTTTGTTTGTTCATCATATAGTAGAATAGCTCCTCGTTCTGCAGGCATATATTGAAAAACAACGTCAATAATTTTAGACAAAAGAGTTGGTAAATCTAAAATAGAACTAATTGCTTGGGAAATTTCATTTAAAATTCGTAATTTACTATTGGCTTTTCCTAAATCAATTAAATTTTGAATTTGTTCATCGTTACTTAAAAAGGAAGTGCTAGCATCAAATTTTAACTCTCCTTGTGTTCGTTCGCAAATGGATGATTCTCGGGAAACAACTTTATGTTTAGACTGATAATATAAGGGACTCATATCAGCATTTGGGACATATTTATATGGGTTGCGAAATAAAAAAATTGTGTCTCCAATTTGTATTTTATCATTATCTACAATCGGAGAAATCGAAATTGCGTTTCCATTGACAAAAGTGCCATTTCCACTTTTTAAGTCTTCAATTACATAGTTGTCTGTAAAATAATAGATCATAGCATGGGAGCGAGAGGCTTTTCGTTCTGTAATATTAATAGTATTGAGTTGAGAACGTCCTAATGTGGATTTTCCTCGAATGTGAAATTCTTTGCCGACTTCATCACCTTGTAGAACTCGCAACTTAGGAAGATAAAAGGAATGTTCTTCGAGCGTATTATTATAATTACATTTAGAACAGGCAATAGTTGCTGAATCTGGATAATCGGTTAATTTTACTGTATATTTACACATTCGACAAACAATCTGAAACATAAGATGCTCCTAGTTTATCATCTTGTCTAGATAAAAATTTTTTATTTATTTGCAAATTTATATATATCGCACAAAGCGGATTTTACCAGTTTGTGGATTTTTCAATGTTTCAAAATTGTCAATGCGTTGCACTTGAACAGAGAATAAAATTCCTTTTTTAACTAGAGGTGAAACAATGGGATGTTCTTTATTCATATAAATTTCAATTTTTTCTTCCAAAGTTTCAATTTCTTGCTTTGTAGCGTTCATGGGTTGATATTGAATAGTCATTTGCGTTCTATGCTCTATTTGTTGTAATTGAATAGCATAATTAGAACTTATTTTTCCTTTTTGTTCTTGCAAATGTTTTGTTAAAGGTAGTGTAATTTCATCATAAGACCAATGCGTACTTCCAATGGTAATCGCATCGTCTGTTCGACCTTGCAATTGAAAAAGTGGCTGAGAATTACCACAAGGACACATTTCTTCTAAAAAGGAAACGTGATCTCCTAAACGATATCGAAGGCAAGGTGCACTGCGGGAAAGTAAACTTGTAACTACAATTTCACCTTGTTTTTCTTGTGTTATTTTTTCTGTATTTCTATCTAATAATTCAATATGGACTGTTTTTGTTAAATGAAAAATTCCAGGTTGACAATGAGGACATGCAGTTCCAATAATTCCTGTTTCTGTAGAGGAATATATGGGCGTATGTAGATACTCTGTGTGTTGTTGCATAAATTCATACTGTGTTTGCGAAAGATTTTCACCAGCATAAAAAATAGTTTTTGCTTTATATTGTGGATTTTTATTTAAGATGTGTTCTAATGTTAATATTAGCGTAGATGGATTCCCAATCAGAACATTTATGTTTAAATCTTGAACAAATCGAACAAGGACTTCCCATTCTGTGTCGCCACCTAAAGGAATAATCGTATTTCCAATTTTTTCCATTGCTCTATTAAAGCAATAATGAGTGCCTGACATCCCTGGAGTAAATAAATTTAAAGCTCTATCTTTATTATCTAAGTGCAATTGTTTCATTGTATTAGCTAAAGTAGTTGTGGCTATTTCAATGTCAGATATATTCCAAAAAGATGCTTTAGAAATGCCAGTACTCCCACCACTAATAAAAACATAGTGACTTTCTTCTGTCGGACAATATAGATCATTAATTTGTGCTCGATTTCTATATTCTTCTCGTGTAAGGTAGGGCAAGGATTGAAAAGTTTCCCAAGTAAAATTAGAAATGTCTATCTCTTTATATTTTTCTTGGTAAATAGGAGTATTCTGTTTTGCAGTTTGTACGATTTCTTGTATTTGGTGCAATCGTTGTTCCATAGAATCATTATCCTTTCTTGTTTTTTTTATATTATAACTTTTATTATGAAAGTATGGAAATCTTTTTTATAAAATAAAAGGAAACGATAACAACACCATCGTTTCCTTTTATTTTATAGGCAATGTTAAGAATTTTCTTTCCATTTTTTTAAAAAAGCATCGTAATCTTCTCTAGTATCTATTCCATGAGACCGATAATTTGTAATGCCCACAACAATGGAAAAACCATTTTCTAAAACACGCAATTGTTCCAATTTTTCAATCTCTTCTAAACGAGATCGTCCTAAGTTAGAATATTGTACAAGAAAGTCTCTTGTATATGCATACATTCCTACATGACCTAAATATTCTATATTGTCTGCATTGTCTCTATTATAGGGAATTCTTGCACGCGAGAAATATAGAGCTTGATTTTTGGAATTGCAAACTACTTTTACAATATTAGGATTCATTGCTTCTTCTGCTGTAATTTTATATGCCAATGTTCCTACAGGTGCATTACTATTTTTTAAAATATGAACGACTTCTTCAATAGCATCTGGCGAAATTTCTGGTTCATCACCTTGTACATTGACGTATATATCACCTTTAACACGGCTTGCAACTTCTACCAATCGATCTGTTCCGCTTTTATGCATGATGGATGTCATTTCGCAAAGACCACCAAATTCTATGACAGCATCAAAAATTCGTTGGTCATCAGTTGCAACAACCACTGTATCTAAACATTTCGCACGACAAACAGCACGATATACATGTTCTACTAAATACATACCAGATTCACGCAATAGAGGTTTTGCAGGCAAACGAATAGAGGCAAAACGACAAGGAATGACAGCCACAACTTTTGACATTTTCAACTCCCTGAAAATATTAGCAATAATGTATAGACATAAAAAAAGCTCCATATCTTTTCATATGAAGCTTTAGCTCCCCGAACAGGATTTGAACCTATAACCTAATGGTTAACAGCCATCCGCTCTACCGATTGAGCTATCGGGGATTATTATTTTTTTGATAAAACTCCCCGAACAGGATTTGAACCTATAACCTAATGGTTAACAGCCATCCGCTCTACCGATTGAGCTATCGGGGATTGTTTTATGAAATATATTATATCACATTATTTTTACAAATGCAAGAACTTTTTTAAATTTTTTTGTTTTATTTGCAAATTATTGTAAACACATTATGATATAAATAAAATTTGAAGTGAGACTTCATATGTTGCTATAAGAGTTGTTAAAGATATATTGAAAAATACATGTGACTTTTAGAATACTACTAATAATACTATCCATGACAGCACTATTTTCGTTTTCTTCATTCATGCTGTCATGGATAGTATATTTATCGCTTTCTTCGTTGTCTTTCCTTCAGAAGAAATATGTGTATACGAAATTTTTTGAATCGTTTCGTCGTTGTATTTCTTTCCTTCTGAAGAAACACGTATATATTGGGGAGGTTTTAGAGACGTGTGCCAGAAGGAATTCGTGTGCCTTTTGGAATTACAATGATGCCGTCACGGACAACATATTTATCGTTTTCTTCACCATCTTTCTTTCCTTCTGGGGAAATATACACGCCATCACCAATTCGTACATTTTTATCAATGATTGCATTTTTAATATAGCAATCTCGACCAATTCCTATAGGAATATCATCAGAAGCTGCATCAATTTCATAATAATCAGCACCCATGAGAATAGAATATTCTGCTACTGTGCCTTCACCAATTAATTGACGGATTCCAATAATTGTATTTAAAAGGCGATGACCTGAAATAATACAACCATCAGAAAGAAGACAACGAGTGATATCACAACAATTGATTTTAGAAGGTGGTAAATAACGCATATGAGTATATATGGGAGCTTTCATATCATAAAAAGAAAATGGGGGCACTACTTCAGTTAATGCAAGGTTGGCTTCCCAAAAACTTCCAATAGTACCTATGTCTTTCCAATAGCTATCAAAAATATAGCTGTATACATTATAATTTGGAATGGCATTGGGAATAATATTTTTTCCAAAATCTTTATGATCTTTAACTTGTAAAACTTCTCTTAGCACAGACATATTAAAAATATAAATACCCATACTAGCTAAAAATTGTTCATCTTCTTCATAGAGTGGAGATCTAAAATCATGAATATCAGCAGTAGGACCAGGCTTTTCTAAAAATTCAACAATGCGTCTATCTTGATTGATTTTCATAATGCCCAATTCACTTGCTTCTTGTCGTTTCACCGGTTTTGTACAAATCGTTAATTGTGCTTTATTGGCAATATGTTCTTTCAGAACCTCTTGAAAATCCATACGATAGAGTTGGTCTCCTGAAAGAATGATAACATAATCTGGTTTTTCATCTAAAATATAATTTAAATTTCGACGAACTGCATCTGCAGTTCCTTGGTACCATAGTTCTAAATCTGGCGTTTGTTGTGCAGCAAGTATTCGGATAAAATTATGTTGGTCATGGAAATGGTCAAATTGGTAGGTAGATGACACATGGTCATGCAATGAAACACTATTAAATTGAGTGAGAAGTAAAATTTGTCGAATATAGCTATTAATACAATTACTAATGGGAATATCGACTAAGCGATACTTTCCGCCTAATGGAACTGCAGGTTTGGAACGACTACGAGTTAAGGGTTGCAATCGAGTTCCTTGTCCGCCCCCTAAAATAACACCAATTACATTCGGTACAATCATTATATTTTCCCTTTACATGTGGATATGAAACTAGACTTTTCCTGCAATTATTTTATCAAAAAGAAATTTTCTTTACAAGTTGTTTTTTTATTCTATTATTATATAAATTTTTTTATTTTTCAATTATTCAGTATACTAGGAAACATTATGTTGCAAAATTTTCCAGGAATTTATATTCATGTACCTTTTTGTTTAAAAAAATGTGCATATTGTGCTTTTTATTCATTAGAAAATTTTTCAAAATACAATGAATATTGTAAAGCAATACAGCGAGACATTGATTTTATTTGCCATTTTGCCTATGATACGAAACCAGATACGCTCTATTGGGGCGGAGGCACACCTTCTTTATTAAAAGAGCATGAATTGGCAACATGGATGCAACAATTGACCAATACATTTACTTTTCAAGAAGTGACTATGGAAGTAAATCCTTCCTCCATGACACAAGAAAAATGTAAATTTTATCGTTCTATTGGAATACAAAGAATTTCTATTGGAATACAAAGCTTAGATGACCAAGTTTTACAATTTTTAGGGCGACTTCACACAGCAAAACAAGCCAAGCAGGTCATACAACAAGTTCAATCCACATTTGAAAACTTTAGTTTAGATCTTATATATGCTATTCCCCAAGTTTCTAGTCAAATTATTTATACTACATTGCAACAAATGGTAGAAAACTTTCAACCGCCCCATATTTCTACATATCCTTTAGAAATTTATTCCCATACACTTTTAGGGAAAAAAAATTTACAATCTTCTGAGGAACAATTTTCAAAAGAATATGAATGGATTCATCAATATTTGCAGTCTCAAGGATATATACATTATGAAGTGTCTAATTTCTGTAAGAAAGACTTTCAAGCCCTACATAACAGTAAATATTGGAAATGCATTCCCTATTGGGGCCTTGGCCCTTCCGCACATTCTTTATGGAATCATCGACGGTTTTCTTATAAAGATATCCAACATTATATAGAACAAGATTTACAAAACCTCTATGAAAATGCTCTTCCTCTTTCGCCTCAAGATATGCACGAAGAACAAATCATGCTTGCAGCTCGAACATTACAAGGCATCCCACGCTTTCAATGCAGTATAACAGATGAACGTTTACAATTTTTAATCAAACAAAACTTACTTTCTTTGGAAAATCAGCAAATTTATATCCAACCACAAGGTTGGCAAGTTTTAAACAGCTTAATTGTAGAATTATTATAATCATTATCTTCTGATATAGACAATCCAATAATCATCACGATATGCACAATACATAGCAGAATACGCCCATTTCCAAGGCAGTTTTTCATATGGGATCAACCATTCTTTATCTTTTAATTTTTCTCCATACACTAACAATACATCAGGATAATGGATGTCTACTTTAAATTGTTTATGGTAGATTTTGGAATAAAAGTCAAGATAGACAAAGGAATATTTTGAACAACTACAAATTGTTTTCATTGATTTCCATGGAATTACAGTAGTAATTTTCTGAAATTTTGTATCGTGTAGATATGAGTTTTCAAAATAATCATAATGAAGGGAAACGATAAAATAACAAAAAAGAATATAACATGCATAAGTGATTACTTTTTGATATTTCCAATCTATGATAAAATGAAGAATACTAGCAACACCTAAAGAAATTGGTACAGCTAAATAAATATAGATTCGATAATACGGCGTGATTCCTTGCAGGATCATTAAAATTAAAGTAATAGGCAAGCTTAATCCAATCAGTAAACGTATGTATAGAGAAGATTGTTTATTTTTTTGTAAACAACAACCTAAAAAACAAATGATCAATACAAGACAACTAGAAACATGAGGATATATAGGAAAAACATTTCCTATTGTTTGCCAAATATGGACACAACATTCCCATATTGTCTTTCCTGAATTTTCTAAGATCCAACGATTTTGGAATACATCTTGGAGACCACTGTGGAGGACCTTATCCATAGTACTGGGATCGCTAAAAAAGAAAGTAGATACATCATAATTACAATTTTCACATCCTTGGACAATCAACATGGGCATCCATAATAAAAAACTACCTATAATACAACATATACAAGAAATACATAATGGAATGATTCTGTCACGATGATATAAAAATAAAAAAATTCCGCTGACAGAACAAATAATGGCTAAATAATATCCAAAAGAAAGTAATGTATGAATTCCTAAAATGCTACATAGGATAAATCCAATATACCAACGTTTTGTAACTTTTTCACTATGACAGATATGATATAAGAGAATGATCACTAAAAAAAAGAAAGTCATAGATAAAGTATACCCTCTGCCCATTACTAATTTAGAATTTACCATCCAATTTCCTAAGTATATTAATACTGCTCCTAAACTTTCCCATTTCCCAAAAAATTTATAACATAGATAATATAATAAAAAAATATTGACTAAAGAACACACGCAAGGAATGATGCGCATAGAAAATAAAACATTTCCTGTGATTGCATATATTAATGTTGCTAATTCTGAATAGAACATGTGATTGCTAGGATTATAATGAGTATAAACATATACAAAACCATTAGATATAAATTGATTAAATGTCCAATATTCATCATATATAAAAGTACGAAAAAAAAGACACCATATATTATATATTAACAAAACAATACAAATTCCCACAAATTCTTTATGTCTTTTACAATACTCTATCATGGAGTTAAACCTCTATTTTGTAAATAAATGAATAACATCGTATCTTATATTACATATAATGCATCTTACCATAAAAAAAACTATAAGACATATATAAAAAATACATCGTGGTAATATATACTAATGAAACAGTAAATAAAAAAGAAGGTTTTACAAAAAAACTTGACAAATGATAAAAGAATAGTATACTCTACCAATGGAGAGGTGCCAGAGCGGCTTATTGGGGCGGTCTCGAAAATCGTTGTGCTCTTTTAGAGTACCGAGGGTTCGAATCCCTCCCTCTCCGTTTTTTTATGTCTTATCCTATTCTAAGATTCTATTCTATTATTTCCTTTATTTTTTTATATTATACAATTTTTTAGCTTCATGCTTTTTTGTATTTTTTAGAATCTATCTTTTAGATTACATAATTTTTTAGAATCCATCTTTTTTTATTGTACAATCTCTTCAGAACAATCCCTAAAATTTAAAATAAAAAAACGATTGGGATTTTTATTATGACTGTATATAAAAAAAAGTAGCTATAAAACATAGCTACTTTTTTTTATGAAAAATATATTAGAAAAGAAAATTTTCTATGATCTAAATATATTTATTGAGATACTTTTGCATAAAGTTTTTCATAAAGTTCTTCTAATGATTGGTTAATGATTTTTACATCCCCTAAAACAGGCATGAAATTCGTATCTCCTAACCAACGTGGTACAATGTGAATATGTATATGTTCTGCAACACCAGCACCTGCAACTGCACCTATGTTAATTCCTATATTAAATCCTTGTGCATTGACTACATTTTTTAAAATAGTTTGCCATTTTACTGTACTTGCCATCAATTCTTCGTATGTTTCTATAGCATGTTCTTCCATATTTCCACTATGTTTATAAGGCACGATCATGAGATGACCATTGCTATAAGGATATTTATTCATAATGACAAAAGTATATTTGTTTCGTTCTAAAATGAGATTTTCTTTATCATTATCTGGATGAGGAATAAAATCACAGAAAAAACAAGGACTTTTTTTGGGTTTTTTGATGAGCTCCATTCTCCAAGGTGCCCAAAGTTGGTTTATTTTTACTAGATTTACATGTTGTTCTACTTTATCCATATTTTCACTTTCATGTTATGCAGTATGTTGCGAAAATTATTTTCAGAGAAAATACATTACTATTGTATTTTTTCTGAATTATATCTTAAAGTTGTTATTTTGTCAATATTATTATTTTTTTATGTTTTTTTAGATATTCTATATTTATTAGTTTTAATTTATGTTTTGTAGCTTGATTTTTGATTTTTTTTATGATACACTTTTTTTATTCTAATTTTTTCATTGCATTTCCAAAATAAGAATATATATAGGTAATCATTATGAAAAATCGTGTTTCTGGTTTCACTTTAGTAGAATTAATGATGGCCATGGGATTATTAGTATTATTAGGATCCTTATTAATGGTCATTTTTCGTGGAGTGATGGATGTTTGGAAAGTAGCAGATGAACAACGAATGTTTGCTGAAGATGCACGTAATATTATAGAATGTCTCCAAGAAGACATGGAAGCTTTATACCATCATGATTTGCAAAGAGGGCTTGCTAGATTGGAATTAGATTTTGATAGGTATGGACAACAACGTTTGCGTTTTATTCGTAAAATTTCGCAAGAATCACAACATATTCTTTTACGAAATGCAGGAGCAGCTACAGTACAACAAGGATATTCTCATTTCTATTCTTCTAAAAATTTAACTTCTGGTAAATATCGTGCAACTGGTGGTATTGGAGAAGTAGTTTATTTATTTTCTCCTTTACAGAATTCTTTAGAATTTTGGCGTGGTTTTCGATGTCCGCCTGGTAGATCAGAGTCTTGTTGGTTGAATTCTAATTTGTTGAATTCAATATGGATTAAAAAGAATTGTGATTTATTATCTGATTCTGTTCTTCTATGTTGGTTTTCTTGTTGGGATGAAAACACGATTCGTTGGACAAATTCATCTTCTGAATGGATATTTGAATCAGGTAGAAAAGAAAAATTGCCTTTAAAATTACGAGTTATTTTGATTATGCGTGGTGAATTTTCTCCTCAGGCTGTCTTAAATAAAGATATAAATATAGATGAAATAGAATGGTTTGGAATTACAAAACAACAAAATTTTCCAGTTTTGCCATCTTCATGCAATTATTATGTCCGTGTAGGCAATGAATGGATGGAATTTCAAGAATGTACTTCAGACCGTGTCACTGGGTTGAAACGTGGAATGTTTAAAACAAAGCCTGTGGCTCATAAACAAGGCACTAAAGTAGAATGGGGAACTTGTTTTTCTATTGTCATTTCGTTTCCAACTTCAATTATATCAATGGAGTAAGCATATGGCTAAATTGATTTTTAATGGACAAGAATATCTATTTGAAGATTATGCTACGATTGGAAGATCATCCAAGTGCACCATTAAAATTTCTGACATGAAATTATCACGTATTCATTGTGAGATTATTCGAGATGATGAAGATTTTATTTTAATAGATTTACAAAGTCAAAATGGTGTTCAGCTCAATGGTGAATTTATATCTGAAGCATTGTTAGCCGATAATGATCAAATTTTGCTGGGTTTGTCGGAAGTTGTTTTTTTGAGGTGATAGCATGGCCTTGGAGCGTTGGAGTTTTGTTGTTATTGTACGAGTTTGGATAGGAATTTTTATTATTTTATTTCTTGGATTATTGATATCTGGTTTATTAGGTTATTGGATTGCATTTTTATCATGCTTTGTTTTATTTTTTGGATTTTTAGGTGGATCAGTATTCTGCATTTGGCATTTTTCAGGTTCTTATTTATGGGATTATTTAGTTCGCATTTCTTTATTATTGGGCGAAAAATTTGATAAAAACAATTTATTAAATAAAGATTTACCATTAAAATGCGAACGAGCATTGTCTCGTTATCAACGAGAAAAGCACCAATGGAATCAATTGCAAGAAGAAACAAAAATTGTCCAAGAATCGCAAGGAATTTTGCAAGAAAATTTTCAAAAATTGCAAGAAAAAGAACGAAGTTTGCGTGTTTTATGGAATAATGTTCTACAAAAATTAGGCGTAGGTGTTTTTTTTGTAGACAAAGACGGCAAAATTTTACAAGATTATTCGTCTTATTTAGAACAACTTTTAGATGAACGAAATATACAAGGGAAAAAGATAACACAATTATTTTTTCGTAGTCCTTCCCAGCGTACACAACTACAAGCGTTTGAAAATTGGTTAGAAAAAATATTTATAGGAAAAAGTTTAGAATTGCGTCGATTTTTTATTTCCAATGTTACGTATAATAAAGAAGGCAATACAAATAAAATATGGTTACGCGAATACAAAATGCATATGGAACCAATTGTGGATGGTGACTCTGTAACATGTGGCATGATTTGGTTAGAAGATGTATCAAAAATTCGTGACCTTGAAGAAGAAGTTGCAGAAAAAGAAGATCAAAAAAAAGAGAGCGTTGCTTATACTTTAGAAATGTTAAAACTAGAGCCAGAAGTACTGCATGATTTTTTAGATGATCTACGTGTACGCCTAGAAAGTATTGAAGAAAGACTTCATTTATTACAACGAGGCACATTAAACCGTATGATTATTTTGGAATTAGTAGAGAGCCTAAGCGAATTAAAAAATAGTGCAGGATCTTTGCAATTGCATGCCATTGTAGCAGAAACTGAAAAAATAGAGAAATTATTAAATATTTTGAAAAATACTCCTGGAATGTTTCGGTTTGAGCAAATTTTAGAAATTGAAAAAAGTATTAGAAAATTTTTAGAATTATTGTCTCAATTTCAACATATTGGGCAAGTTTTATCAGATGTTCAAAAAGAGGAGGAAAATGAAACTAGCAAAGAGGAAGAAAAAGAAGAATTGCCAGATTATATTCAATTAACAGACATTTATTTCCTCCGTCATATTCAAAATTATATTCAAAGAGCAGTGACTTCTGCAGGCAACTTTCCATTAGAAGTAGTTAGGTTGTTTAGACAGTCAGAAATATTATGGAATAGTATTTTACCTAACACTGAAAATAATGCATATGGCATTTTTGAATTTCGTTCTTTATTAGAACGAGTCTTAGAAAGTTTACAGTCAAATATACATAATAGAAACATTTCTATTTGCATTGAATCTGATACTCCTACTATTTTAATACAATGTGATAGCAATAAAGTTTGCAATTTATTGGCTATGTTTTTAACTGTTTCTATTTGGCGTGCTGAAAAAGGCAGTGAATTAAAAATTACTTTACATATTAGCCAAGATGAAGATCCTACTTTAGACGTTCTCAAAGTACAAACAGAAGCTACTATTCGAAATACAGATGCAAAAACAGTAGAACGAGTAAAAAAATGGCGTGCTGGAATTCAACGATATTTAAAAGAATGTTCCGCTTATTTAACTACATTAACTTGGGGATTTATGCTAGAATTGCCAGAAGTCGTCAATAAAAGATTCTCCTCTGGAATTAAAATGGGACTCTGGGGTACTCAATACTCTGAGTTAGAAGAAACATTATCAAAAATCAAAGAATACTTTCCTATGCCATTAAAACTTGTTTCAGATACACAAAATGAAGAATGTAACATTTTATTTATAGAACTAGATATACTAGAAATGTTACAAGAACAATATGAAAAAAAACGAAAAGAATCACCCAATACAATATTTATTTTAATTTTACCTACTAAACAAAAAAATTTAGAACCACAATTTTTTCAACTAGGTTTTTTTGATTTTATTCAACTTCCTTGGCATGCTGGCGATTTAAAATGGACGTTACTACAATCACTTTCTAAAATAAAATTATGAAAATATCCTATATACTGAAGATAAAAAAAATGCAAAAAATATTTTTTGCATTTTTTTTACCTCTGTTTAAAATAAGCATCTATCTAAGTAGCACTGGTTTTAGTATGAGGTATAAATGTAATAGTACGATCTAATATTAAGTAGCAACGGTTTTCTATATTCAATAGCAATGGTTTTCATATGACTTATAAATGTAATAAGTACAACCTAATATTAAGTAGCAACGGTTTTCTATATTCAATAGCAATGGTTTTCATATGACTTATAAATATAATAAGTACGACCTAATATTAAGTAGCAACGGTTTTCTATATTCAATAGCAATGGTTTTCATATGACTTATAAATGTAACAAGTACGACCTAATATTAAGTAGCAACATAACTTTTAATTTTATATATACTACATACATATATTTAAGATGCAATCGTTTGAGTATAACTTGGAAGTTGAATTTGATGTTCTTGAGCAAGTTCTTGCAAAGCATCTAAAGCGTAAATCAATTGTTCTAGTTTATGTTCACTAGTGATACAGAATCTGAGTCGACTTTTTCCTTTAGGAACTGCAGGATAAACTGCAGGTGGAACAAAAACGCCTTTAGTTTGTAAAAGTTTGCTAAGAATAAATGCAGATTCATCTGAACCAACTAAAATGGGAATAATCGCAGTTTTTTGTGCAAGGCATGTATGAAAATTGCGTTTATGGGCTTCTTCTAAAAATACGTCAATATTTTTATGCAACCTTTGTACCATAGAATTATCTTTTTTTAGAATGCGGAGTGCTTCTAGTGTTGCTGCGGCACTTCCAGGATTAATTCCTACACTAAAAACAAACCCAGGTAAACTATAACGCAGATATTCAATAAAATCTTTCTTTCCAGCTAAATATCCACCACACGTACCTAATCCTTTCGAAAGCGTTCCCATTCGTATATCAATGTCATCTGGTTCTAGATTAAAATATTCATCTACGCCACGCCCATATTCTCCTAAGACACAAGCAGAATGTGCTTCGTCCACCATAAGGAAAGCACCATATTTCTTTTTTAAAGCTACAAATTCTGGAACTGGAGCAATGTCTCCATCCATACTATAAACACCTTCAATGATAATTAAAACTTTTTCATAATAATTTCGATTTTGTGCTAAAATGGAATCTAAAGTGTGAAAGTCATTATGTGGGAATGCTTTAGATTCGCATTTAGCAAGGCGACATCCTTGTTCAATAGAATTGTGACTCAATGCATCATAGATAATTAAGTCATTTTCATTACAAAAATTGCCAACAAAAGTCACATTCGTAGCATGTCCAGAAACAAGAACAATCGCATCTTCTAAACATTTCCATTCTGCCAATTCTTTTTCTAACTCTCTATATAATGTTTTTTCACCTGTTAATAAACGACTCCCACTAGCTGAAGTTCCATATTGAGCAATAGCATCTTGTGCTGCTTTAATTGTACGTGGATCGCCTGATAGTCCTAAATAATTGTAAGAACCAAGATTGATCACCACTTTATTATCAACTAAAGAAGTATCACGAATAACAGAATCATGGTGTACAAAATATGGATTATACTCGCCTGCCATTTCTTTTTGTCTATGAAAGTATTGAAGTTCACGAATTTTATCAAAAGATGAAATTGGTTGACGTTTAACTTTGTTTTTAATGATTCGCCATGAGTCAGGATTTGGTTGTTGCTTGAGTTGTTTTAAAATAACATCTGTAATTTCCGTAACATTATTGCATTCTAATAATGTAGCATCAGAAATAAAAACTTGATATTTTTTTTCTAGTAAAGCTGCCAATTCAATAGCTTGTAGACTATCACCCCCCAATTCTTCCACAAAATGTGCTTCATCACTTACGTCTTGAACAGACATGCCCAATACTTCAGCAAAAATACTGCGAACGCCTTCTTTGACTTCTTGGTTAATATCGTCTTGTTTTTTCGCTTTTACTTTTGGTATTTTATTCACAATAGTATGTAAAGAAATAGGAGTCACTTCCCAAGTTTTAGATTCTAGTGCTTTTTTCAATACTTGCCTTTGTGGTTTCATACTCGATGTTTTGGGTAATCCTTGATGAGATACAAGAATTAAGTCTAAACGTTTATACAAAGGAAGTTTGAGATTACGTTCATAAATACGCATAGAAACTTGGTCAATAAATTCTGTAGTAGGATCAACACCTAAATATATGACTAACACAACAGATTCTTTCCCTTTTTCATCCTGTAATCCTAAAACACACATTTCTTCGATGTTTTCTACAGTACGAAATGCTTCTTCTAGTTCATCTGGATAAATATTTTCACCACTGCTTTTAATAATTGTATCTTTGATGCGACCTTGTAAATATAAAGAACCATGGCGAATAATGGCTAAATCACCTGTTGCATACCAGCCTTCAGAGTCAACGTCTTTTTCACGAGGAATCAATTCACCATGGACTAAACGAGCTGTGTATAAAGAATCACCTCGGAAATATAGTTCACCAACTTCTTTATTCTTGAAATCTTTTACGGGCACAATTTTTGTTTCTAATGATGAAAATATACCGCCTAAAGAATTGTTCCAACGAAGTAAAAAATTAGAACTGGCTTCTGCAGACACAATTCCAGCCTCTGTCATTCCATAACCACATGCCATGGAAATTCCAATACTGATAAAAAAATGAGTTGTTTGAGGTGATAGATATGCACCTCCAGATAAAAAAGAGCGAAGATTTACACCTAAAAATTGATTGTGCAACGAGCGAAAAAAATGTTCTCTGACAAACTTAGAACCCCATTCAGGAGCAAAAAATTGTATACAGATCGACACACCTTGCAAACTACGAAATATCATACGCTTCCACCAAGGTTCTTGACGAATTTTATTTTGCAATTTTGCAAATAAATTATTCCACAACAAAGGAACAGCATAAATTTCCGTAATTTTATGACGCTTACATGTATCTACAAATGTGAGAGGAGAACGATCTTTCATATATACAAGAGTTAAACCATACATCATTGGGAAAATTCCCATAGCAAGCAACCCAAATATATGATACAGTGGTAAAAAAGCTAAAATTTTTGCATCTGGTAACATCAAAAATCGACTATTTTCATACGTAGACCATGAACAAACTATATTGGACATTAAAGCTCGTGCATGATACACAAAAACTTTTGAGGAATCTGTTGTTCCTGAAGTGCATATAGCAAAATAAATACCCCATTGTTCTTTTTGTAATGAGGGTGCAGAATCAAGATCTTCTAATAAGGTACTTTTTAAAATTTGTTGGACATTTGGAGAAATTATCTCAGTTTCATTCGTAAGAATAGCAATGGCACCAGAATGTTTCAATAGATGTAGCAAATTTTCACGAGAAGCACGAAAATCCAATGAAATCGGATGAAAACCAGCACGCAATAATCCCCAAAATATACACATCCATTCAGGACAATTATCTAAATGAATTCCTACATACTTTCCAAGGTTCTCCACTCCTAACAGCTTCTGTAATTTTCCTGCCAATTTTTCTGTGATATTCTGAAAATTATGGTAGGACATTTTTTGAATTTCATTTTCTACCATATATTCTGCAGCAATTTTTTCACCATTGTCACAAATAACATTATATAAATTTTCAAATGTATAATTACTTTGAATTCTTTCCAACTTTGTCATAATATTTCACTCAAATTTTCTATATTTTTATTCATAATTTTTTATATAAAAAGTATTTATTAATACTGCAAAGAATAGTTTATCTTACTAAAAAATAGAGTAAAGAATAAAATTATTTTTTTTGCTGTTTTATTTTTTTTATAACTATTGAAAAATTTATGATTAAAACAATATAAAATAAGATATTTGTATTTTTGTATTGTTTTAATCTAAAGATATTTTCGTGCTGGAAACAGAAACCTTGTATTTCTGTAGTGCTTTAATCTAAAAGATATTTTCGTGTTCTAGCACGACGTTTTTTTCCATCAAAATGCCATCTATGATTTTTTTCTAACTTTCTTAAATCATTATAAATTCGTGACAAAAAATTTTTTAGTTCATGATAAGCTTGTTGGTAAACTTGGTAATCATAAATATTCGTCATGGTAGAACCAATATCATTTCGAATATGATATTTACTTGTTTCAAATAATTCTTGAAAATTTTTATAAATATATGCAATGTCTCTATCATATTCTTCAATTCGTCGTTCTACTCTTTGCACTTTTTCAAACAAATCTTGTTCTTGTGCTAAAATTTCTAGTTTTTGTTTTTCTAAATCTTGTTTTTCATAAAAAATATTTTTTGCAATTGAATTTAATTTATCTATTTCTTCTTGTGCTTCACTTTGTTGTTGTAACACACTTTTTTCAGCACTTTGAATATTTTTTAAACTTTGTTCTACAGATTCTTGATATTGTTGTTCTTTTTTATTTAATGTGTCTTCTTGGTGTAATAAAATTTTTTCTCGCTCCTGCAACTTTGTTTTATTTTTATCTTGTTGGTATGATGTTTGTTGCAATTCTTCCTGAATATTTTGCAATTCTTGGATAGCAGATTGCTTTTTTCTATCAAATCTTTCTTGTTGGTACTTGAGTGCAAGACTTTGTTTTTCAAGATTATGTTCTTTTAATTGTATTATTTTGTTCTGCTCTTCCCATTTTATTTGCCAATCTTTTTGCATTTGCAAGGAAGCAATTCTCATTTGTTCAATGATAGTTTCTTTTTCACGAATCGTTTTATTTTGATGATATATCTTACCATATAATATTGAAATTAAAATAAAAATACAAATAATAATAATTATTATAAAACATTTTTTTATTTTATGCACGATTGGAGCATTCATCATGTTCTCCTTTATATTATTGAATACTTATTGAGTGAGATGAAGTTGAGCATAAAATCCATTTTTATCTTGAAGTAATGTGGAATGAGTGCCAGATTGTATAACTCTTCCTTGTTCTAAAACGTAAATTTGGTCAGCGTGAGAAATCGTAGCTAAGCGATGTGCAATGATGATCAATGTTTTTGTGTGAGTCAATTGTTGCAATGTTCTTTGAATCCAAGTTTCTGTCACAGAATCAATATTAGAAGTGGCTTCATCTAAAAGAATGATCGGTGTATCTAAAATAAAAGCACGAGCAAAACTAATCAATTGACGTTGACCAGCTGATAAATTTTTTCCATTTTCAAGAATTCTCTGGTTCAAATTGCCTTTTTGCAACAAAGTATGAGCTTGTAATTTTTCTAAAGTTTGCACAATTTTTTCATCAGAAATCATAGGATCAAATAAAGTAATATTTTCTCGAAGAGTTCCAGGAAAAATTGTAATGTCTTGGGGAATCAGAGCAATCGATTTTCTTAAATTATCTTTGTTGATATTTTTTAATTCCTTATTTTGAATGGTGATATTGCCTTGATAATTGTCATAATAGCGTAATAAAATTTTGGCAATGGTAGATTTCCCACTTCCTGTTGTTCCTACAAACGCAGTGGTTGTATATGGTTGAATCTCTAAACTAATATTATCTAAAACATTTGACGTACTTTCATTATAACGGAAATATACATTTTTCATATAAATAGGGACAGATTGCAATGTATCAATATATTCATGTTCTATTAGTGGCTCAGTTATTTCTAAATGTGTAAAAATACGTTTCAAAGCAGCTAGAGCCGTTTGAATCGTTGCAAATTTCATGCTAAAATCACGAATAGGAAGATAAATTTTATTTACTAAATGAATATATACAATGACAGTACTTAATGGAACATACTCATCTAGTACAATACAGCCTACATAAATAATTAATCCTTGTGTTATAAAAGAAATTGCCTCAATGCTAGAAAATAATAGTGCATCATAAAAATTACTCTGGGACCATAAATTACGATGTTGTTCATTCCATTTTTGAAATTCTTTTCGACTTTGTTGTTCTGCATGAAATAGACGTAAAATTTCTACGCCTTGAATAGACTCATTCATAAACGTTGTCATTTGTGCTACGCATTGGCGAATTTTTTGAGTTTGACTATATAATTGTTTGCCAATCCAATGAACAAAAATAGTCACAAACGGCAGGGTAAATAGCATAATCATAGATAGTTGCAATTCTAAGGCAAACATTAAATACAAATAGCCAAGAATAGTCAAAAAATCAAGTAAAATAGTGACTGTACCACCATGTAAAACAGAACTTAATGCTACTGTATCACCAACTATTTTGCTTAATAAATTTCCAGAAGGATTTTTATCTATATATGCCATATTTTGTTTCAAAATATTATGAAACAAAGCAGAACGAATGCTAGATGTAGTTCGAATAAATGCACTTTGTATCATATAATAGGAAGATACTCGGCAAATATAATCTCCTAAAATAGTAGATAAAAAAAATAAAGCATAAATTTTTAATTCCCTAGGTAAACATTTTTCAATACTTTGTAGTGATTTTTGTAAAAAAATTGGCTGGATTAACTCTATCACTAAATTTACTAGCATTACGATAAATGAAAAAATATATAACTTTTTAAAAGGTTTGGCATAATATAGAAATTTACGAAAAATAGAAAAAAAATTATATTTTGTCATGAGAAGACTTTTTACATAAATCAGAATCTTGCAAAAGTTGTTTCAAATATTTTTGCAACAAAGGACGAGGAATATTCGGAATATCTACTATTGTGAAACCATCTTGTTGCAATTTTTTTTGAAAATTTAAATAAATATTATACGAAGTTAGATAATAAGGATCTTCTTGGGGCATTTTCCCATACCAAGCCCATGGGACAAGTTGAAAAATACTTTCATATTGAACATTTAAACGTTGCATTAATTGTGCTAAATAAAAATAAGGATATTGGGAATTAGCAAGCCCAAACAATTCTGCAATCGTTTCAAAACGAGTATGAATTTTTGTCACAGAAAAATTATATTTATAAATCGTTCGAAATAAATTAGGAATATTCTTATGAAATGGAATAAAACAAGGAAAATCTATCACATGTCCTAATTCATGAAAATGAACCATATTCATAGAACGTTCTAGAAACTCTATATATAACTCCTCTGAATGGAGAGATTTCCCTATATCATATGATTTTTTTAAAAACCAATAATGCAAATCTTGATGATATTCAATATTATCAAAACAAAAAGTTTCATTGATTGTGTTAGTTTGTAAAATTTTTTGCAATTCTTCTAACATTTTCTTATTAGGTCGAATAGTATCTAATGCAATATAAAACCCCTTTTGATTCATAAACGTACGACCGGCTACTCGAGGAGTTGCAGATTGATATCCTACATAATGATCAATGATAGTTTCATCGCCTACAATCACTTGGTATTGTTTTGATTGATAACTATGACTTGTATGAGAAATTTTATTCATAAGACGTGCTTCTACATATCCATAATTGTTGGATATGTCAAAAATTTTATTATAGCGAGCTAAATATGCCATCAAAGAATCTTTTTTTAGAAAAAATACATCAGGTTCACGCACAACAGAATAATATATTTGTACATTATAAGATGGTGTACAATTTACATCAATATTATTTTTTTTCGCTAATATAGCAATATCATCAAAGATTTGGATTGTATTTTTTTTCAAAGTTTTGTAATGTTTTTGAAAAAGAATTTTCATATCTTTTAAAAAACAAAGATGACTTTCCAATTCTTTAATTTTTTTTTCTTGGTGCGGAATCTTTTGATATACAAGTAAAGATTCTTTTTCCCACCCAATTTTTTCTAAAATTTGTGCTAATTCCAAAAGATTTTCATTCGTTGGATTGTCAACCTTTTCTATGCATGCTTTCAACGTTTTATACAAAGAACAAAGATAATTTTGAGAATCTAATGTAATTTTTTCTGGTGTAATTTTCTTCCATATTTCATACGCTTTCCTATATTCCTGCCTTTGAAATAAATGCTTTCTATATATTTGTACAGTCTCTAAACTATAAGGATCTCTATCATAAGCCTGTACAATCGCTTGGTATGATTCATTTATGCACTGTAATTCTTCTAAACATTTTGCTTTCAACAGCCAAAAAATAGGAGTTTCAGAATACATTTGAATAGCTTCTTGGCATAACTTTAAAGCTTGTTGAGGACAATCTTCTCTTAATAATTGAACAATCTCACGCCAAAATGCAGTTTTATGTCCTGCTATCTCTTCTTTAGTCCACATATGATTGGGAAATAAAATCTTCACTTTTTGAAACCAACTCAATGCATGCATATATTTTGCTTGTATTAAAGCATTGGCAGCTTCAAAAAAATACGGTTCTACAAGTCGAAAATTCTCCTTATTTGCCTTCCTTGCATACAACAAAGCATCACTCCATTCTGCTTGTTTTAAATATTTCCAAGCAGTTTCTAAATGTTGCGATGCTTGTTCTTTTTTTTGCACAATATTCCCATATTGAAAAGAATTTGTTGTGCAACTTGTCAAGCATGCAACTAGCAAACAATAAACAATACAATATAAAACACTAACCATACATAATTCTCAACAATGATTCCGTATCTGCAAATCTATTTTTTATCATGAAAATTATTATACAACATTTACAAAAGAAATCATACTTTTTTCTTGTACTTTCTATTCATTGCATTTCAAAAGTGCTGTCACAGAGACAAATATAATAAAGATATAAAAAAGCGTTGTCCAAAACGTGAATATAATAGAAATAAAAAAGCGTTGTCCAAAACGTGAATATAATAGAAATAGAAAAGCGTTGTCCAAAGCACGAATATAATAAAGAAATAAAAAAGCGTTGTCCAAAACGCAATTATAATAAAGATAGAAAAAGCGTTGTCCAAAGCGTGAATATAATAGAAATAGAAAAGCGTTGTCCAAAGCACGAATATAATAAAGAAATAGAAAAGCGTTGTCCAAAACGCAATTATAATAAAGATAGAAAAAGCGTTGTCCAAAACGTGAATGTAATAGAAATAGAAATACAATTTTAATTTTTATAAATCAGTTAAATAAAAAATGGTTGCAAATACCTACAAAATGAAAGGATTTTATTATGAAAAAACAAAATGGTTTTACATTATGCGAACTAATTGTAGTTATGGCAGTCAGTAGTATCTTAGCATCTATGACATTAACAGCGCTTAGTGGCTTGAAACAACAAGCTTGCATCATAGAATGTCGTAGTAATTTAAGACAATTGGGAATTGCATTTCATATGTACATCCTTGATCATAAAGGTGCATTGCCACATCCAGACAAAAATAGTGATGAAACAAAAAATACATGTTGGTTTGATAGAATCGATGTATATCTAGGCGAATCTAACTTACATACTATCAAGCAATGTCCAGCTTGGGAACATTATTCTAAATATAAAGACACGCCAGACCAACATAGTATAAAAATGAACGGTGCTCTTGGCTCGCCAGAACGTCCCTACACTAATAAAAAATATCTAACTTTCTATGATAGAACTCCTTCGTGCATCGTTTTACTAGTTGATGGACGAACAGATTATCCATTCTACAAATATACAGATACAAGCATAAAACGCCCTTATAAAGACATTGCCAATCGACACAATGGCGGTGCCAATCTACTATTCTTAGATGGTTCTACTCAATACGTTCCAGCTATACAACAAGGAATTGCTACAGAATCTATTGGCTGGCACCAACCTAGTGATTTTATTTGGCATACTAAAAAATAACATAACACTACAAAAAGGAAAAAAACTATGAAAATACAATACATCTACTTATTTTTCATCATCATAACTTGTTTAGTAGGATTTTCTATTTCTATTTTTTCTTCTGCAAATGATATAAACATAGAATCCTATATTGCTCAAATTCAAAGATTAGAACAAAGAAACAATATTCTACAAGAAAAAATCCAATGCTTAGAAACAAATCATCAAACATTACAAACAGAAATAAAAAAATTACAAGATCAAATTCTTATTTTAGAAACTCACTCCCAAGAACTTTGGATACAAGAATTTATAGAACTTACTGACAAACAAAAACTTGCAATCTGTAAAATATATCAAATAAATCGTGCAGAATATAAACATCTATCTGATATGCAATACAACCTTTACATACGGACACAAATTGAAAAATGCTTAACAATAGAACAATGCATTCTCTATCAACAAGAATTAAACAAAAGAGACAAAATTTTCTAAAACAACATACCTTTATATTGAAAATGAATATTGAAATAATGCATGCTATACAAACAAAATCGTAGCAGATAAAAAATCATACTAAAAAAAACAAGCATTTTTTTATAAACTATGATATATTAAAATAAAAACACAAAGTCCATCATAAAGGGAAATCATATGCAAATTTTTCAAGGTTCACCTCAAGAATTAAAAGAAAAATACAATCTTGCTCCGATGGTAATTGTTTGGATTGGCATTCTTCGTTCTAAAAACTATCTTACTACTGAGCCATTTCTTGAATTATGTACTCCTAATGGACCCCTCGAACCACTCATCAAAGATCGAACTTTACAAAGTGTGCTGGATAAGCCCTCTGAATTTGAAAAACTACAAGCTCAATATGATCCAGAACGTCACTATCCTATCGTGATCTTAGATAAAGGCACACATAAAGTTCTTGCATTAGAAGCAGAAGTGCTTTCAGAAGCAGGATGGAAAAAAGACGTCCAAGAACTTGGTTTGCAAACTACCTCGAACAAGCAAATAGAACTACAAATTCCAGGCATTGACAACCTTTTTCCATCCCAAGAAATGGCACGTCTAAAAATGGTTCTAGCAACTGCAGTTCGTTCGGAAGAAAAAATCGAAGCCATTCGTAAAATCAGCCTTTCCCCCATTTCACAACAAGAAAAAAGCTTACTTTTTCTACATGCACTCATGGATGCAGACCGTCTTGTTCGATTAGAAGCCATTTTAGCCTTAGGTAGACTTGGTCTATCTCAAGAAATTGTTCATGGTATGGAAATTTTAAACCAAGTAGACCCATTACAACAAAAATACGCATTAAATACTTTAGGTACACTTTTTTCTAAAGCCAACGACATGGCGCAAGCTTCTATTCTACAAATTTTACTCACTATTCTTACAGATAAAGAATATAAACATTGTGCTGCTAATATGTTTCAAGCATTCACAAAAATTATTCCCATACTATCTAGTGAAAACATTGTGATACTAGAAAAAATCATGAGTGGTACTATTTTACTCTTGCTAGAACAATTAGACGACAGACAAGAAGAAGCAGAAAAACTTTTTCATGCTATTGCTATAAAAAACGAGCAACTCCTACATATATTCCTTTCAAAAGAAATCGAAAAAGCAGACAAAGCACGTCTTCGAGCCTTTTTACTTCTTATTCTCATAGAAAATAACGTTCCTATTACAGAATCCCTTTTGGAAAAAATTGTATTTGAAGTTGGTTTAGGCGATGAACTAGATACAATCTACACTCGACTCAATTATTCATTAATATGCCAAGGAGAAAAAGCCGTTCCTGCACTCTTAAAACGATTTGACCAATCTATTCGCGTGACAGAACGCATTTCTATTATCCACCTACTAGATCAAATCCACGAAAAACATACAACAAGCACTACTTGGTACAACCAAGTTTTAAAAATATTCATCAAAGTATTTCCTAGTGCACCAGAAGAACTTCGCTTTTCTATGATGGACAGTTGGCTTATTCTTGACAAACACGTGAAAAACTCACTAAAAACAGAATTTGCTGAAGAAACACTTTTGGAAGTTCATAAACCAAGACTAGATCAATACGCTTCTGCTGTTAAATCACTACTTTGCAATTTAAAAAAACCAGCCATTGCAGCCTTATTGCGATTTTTAAAAAATCCCTTGCATCCCTCACAAGCTGTCCAATGTGGCGATATCCTAGCAGATGTTATTATCACACTTTCTAAAAAAGAAAAAACAGATTGGAAAAAAATATATGACTTTTGTCAAAAATCTATTAAAAATAAATTTGACTGCGAAGGACGCCTATTTCTTGTTTTAGGAAAAATGACACATTCAGAAGCATGCAATGAAGAAACAACAGAAGACATTGGCGACTACCTATTTCTCCATCTATGCAAAACATCATTTCCTTTTCTTATCCTTGAAGCACTTGGCTGGTCTGCTTCTTCACCCTTTGCAACTTGGGAACATAAAACAGAAGTAGTGCAACTATACCAAACACTCATGGATCGAAAACTTCCTAAACAACTTTCTCAAGAATATCACTTAGAAAAAGGTATAATCTATGCCTTTGATGCAAAAACAACAGCCTATACAGACCTACTCCCTAGCATTTTACAAGGATTCCAACGAATTGGATTGGCACAAGAAACACCTAACTCCTTACGCCAAGTTATTGTACAATATCTACTTAAAAAATGGCAAGCCATTATAACTACAAAAATCATTTGGAGTCCCAAAAACACTACAGACCTTGCAGAAGTACTCACCAACTTATGCTTAGACCAACATCTAAACAACAAAGACAAAGCCACCATCGTCGAAGCACTATACAAGAAAATCGACATATTCTTTGTGGCACAACTTCTCACAAAACTCCTTGCTAATATTCACATTCCAGAAATCATTGACACAGCTCAAAAAACAACAGAAACACTCCTTGACTTTATACAATCTAATGATTATAAAAGTCCAGAAGACAGAGAAGACCTACTGAACTGCATCAGTCAACTTATCCAATCTCCTAAACTTGCACCTACTAAAAAAGCAACAGACAATTTACGAGAAAAATTACTTTACGCACTATACGAAGGATTGCGAGACGAAATCCACGGAGTACAAGATACATTACGACAATTACAAACCTCCCCCTATCTTACCAAAAAACAAAAAACAGAAATCGCCCGACGCCTTGCATAAAAAAAACAAAAAATAAAAATCGCCCGACTCCTTGCATAAAAAAACAAAGTATTTGCATTTTTCAAATTGCCCTAGGCAGGCAACTGCTCTAGGGCAATTTATTTTTTGGAGGCAAATATTGCTCTGGGGATTTACTCTGGGGATTTACTCTGGGGAGGTTGCTCTGGGGATTTACTCTGGGGAGGTAAATGTTGCTCTGGGGATTTGCTCTGAGTTACTCTGGGGGGGTAACTTGCTCTGAGGAGGCAATGTTGCTCTGGGGAGTTATTTTGCTCTGGGGAGGTTGCTCTGGGGAGGAAAGTTGCTCTGGGGAGGTTGCTCTGGGGAATGCGTGAGGATTTGCTCTGGGGAGGTTGCTCTGGGGAATTGCTCTGGGGAGGTTGCTCTGGGGAATGCGTGAGGATTTGCTCTGGGGAGGTTGCTCTGGGGAATTGCTCTGGGGATTTGCTCTGGGGATTTGCTCTGAGTTGCTCTGGGGAGTTATGTTGCTCTGGGGAGTTATGTTACTCTGGGGAGGCAATGTTGCTCTGGGGAGTTATTTTGCTCTGGGGAGGTAAATGTTGCTCTGGGGAGGAATTTGCTCTGGGGAGGTAACTTGCTCTGAGGAGGCAATGTTGCTCTGGGGAGGGAAAGTTGCTCTGGAAAAGAATTATGAACAAAAACAAAACACGATATATCTTTGAAAAAAAATATATCGTGTTGAATGAATCATTCAGAAATTATTTAAAATATCATCAATTACTTTTTATTTTTTATTTAAAATATCATCAACTACTTTTATTTTTTACGAATTTTAAGACAAAGTAGAGCGAGGATTACAAATTCAATTCCTACACAACCACAACCGCTCTTACCTGTTTCTCTATTTCCATCATCATCATCATCATCATCATCATCTTCTTCTTCCTCTTCTTCCTCTTTTGCAGTGTATGTGTACTCATGGGAGGTTGCTCTGGGGAATTGCTCTGGGGATTTGCTCTGAGTTGCTCTGGGGAGGGAAAGTTGCTCAGTGCTCTGGGAAGTTAACTTGCTCTGGGGAGGTGTCAGTTGCTCTGGGGAATTGCTCTTGGGAGGCAATATTGCTCTGGGGAATTGCTCTTGGGAGGCAATATTGCTCTGGGGAATTGCTCTTGGGAGGCAATATTGCTCTGGGGAATTGCTCTTGGGAGGCAATATTGCTCTGGGGAGGTGTCAGTTGCTCTGGGGAGGTAACTTGCTCTGGAAAAGAATTATGAACAAAAACAAAACACGATATATCTTTGAAAAAAAAATATATCGTGTTGAATGAATCATTCAGAAATTATTTAAAATATCATCAATTACTTTTTATTTTTTATTTAAAATATCATCAACTACTTTTATTTTTTACGAATTTTAAGACAAAGTAGAGCGAGGATTACAAATTCAATTCCTACACAACCACAACCGCTCTTACCTGTTTCTCTAATTCCATCTTCTTCCTCTTCTTCTTCCTCTTCTTCTTCCTCTTCTTCTTCCTCTTCTTCTTCCTCTTTTGCAGTGTATGTGTACTCATAAATTTTATTTGGTTCGAGAAGTTCTCCCCCGTCTATTTCGCCGCCCCATACATATATTTTCATATCTTTCCCTTCTTGCAATACACTACTATGCTTAGAAAAAGATATGTCAGCATCTTTTTTTCTTGTCCATTTATTTTCTTCAATGTTAAATTGCCATATATCATTCAAAGAATTGTTTGTATTATGACCACCTAAAATCCAAAATTCTTTATTTCCATTTGCATGCATAGTGTGATAAGAGCGTGCTTCTGGAATTTCTTCTTCTGGTTGTCCTGTTTCTATTTTTTGCCAATTGTTTCTGTCTTGAGTCACATTACATTTCCAAAGTGTATTGGTTACTCCCTCTTCACCACGTCCACCAAATAGATATAATGTGCTACCTATAGCAATCATAGAATGCCTAGCACGTGGTCCTGGAATATCTTGACTTAATTCTATCTTTTGAAAAGTCCACTCTTGTGTAGTAGAAGAATAAGAAAAATAACCAAATATATTATCTGTAATTAAATAAGGACGGACAGGTTGTTCTCCACCAAATACATACAATTTATCTGAAATGGTAGCAATAGCAAAGTTTATGCGTGGTTCAAATTGATCTGATGTTGGTCCATTTTCTTTAGTCCATCCTTTTCTAGCAGCTTCAAAATCATAGCTGTATATTGTGTCAGTATCACCAAGCATACGACCAAAAAATACATACAATTTATTATTCCATACTAGAGAAGCATGACCATACGTACCATTAAACTCATCGGGATTATTATACTCTTGTGTGAAAGTTTGAGTAGAATTTGCTATATCCATACACCAAATGTCTGCTGAACCATACATACCACTTTTAGTACCACATGCAATGTAGTATTTACTATTGTATGATACCATGGAATGACTGTAACGTGCTAAAGGCATTTCTGTACCTTGTGCGTCGATTGTATTCCATGTTCCTAATTCTGTGTCTTGTCTATGGTATCCTTCCCATGTATCTGCTATACAGGAAATGCAGCAGATAAAGCATAAGATAAAAGTTATTTTATTCATATTTTTCTCCTTGGTAAGATTAAAAATTTTTAAAATTTAAAAATTACATCGATTTATTGTATCTTTTTAGCTATTGCTTTTGATGTTTTTGTTTTAGTAGCTTTTAGTGTTGTTTTAGTAGTAATAATAGTAATTGCTTTAGATTTTTCTACTTTTTTAGCTACTTTTTTATTGGTTGTTTTTTTTATAGCTACTTTTGGAGCTGTTACTTTTTTATGGTGCGTTTTGAGGTAATGGGAATGGATGCGTAGATTTTTGTTTTTGTTTCGTTATTGTCTGTTTCCCTTTATTTTTTTTGTCTTTGTACTTTCTTTCTTGTCCGTAGTTTCCGTATTGTCTGTATATTTTAGTAAATTTCACCTAGAGTAAATTTTTCTCCCCCTAGCAACAATCTAATACAACTAAATCAAGGAATAAAAACAACTTCCAAATAATAATCTAGTCCATAAAAAATAAGTGGATGTCATTGTATCAAAAATATAATGCAAAAAAAAGAGAAAAAAGAATATATTTTTTATGGAAATTTACTCTGGGAAGATAATATTGCTCTGGGGAGGCAAATATTGCTCCGGGGAGGAAGTTACTCTGGGAAATAATTGTTATATTGCTCTGGGGAGGCAAATATTGCTCTGGGGAGTGGAAGTTACTCTGGGGAGGAAGTTACTCTGGGGAGGAAGTTACTCTGGAAAATAATTGTTAAATTATTATGGATTTGTTAAAATTATTATGGAAATAATCTGGGAAAAAATTAAGTAGAAATGTAGTATTTTTAAAGAGAGAAAGTTATGTTATATTGTCAGGTTGCAGTTCCTCTTCCTTTATGTCGTCTTTTTGATTATAAAGTTCCATCTTGTTTATTGGATAAGGTAAAAGTTGGAATTCGCGTTCGTGTGCCTTTTCGAAAAAAAACAATGACTGGATTTATAGTTAGTTTGAGTGAAACGAGTGATGTGCCTGACAATAAGTGTAGAACTGTTCTTGATGTAGTAGATGAATTTCCTGTTGTTTCACAAAATATGCTTGAGTTTTGTCAATGGTGGTCAAGTTATTACCAATGTTCTTTAGGTGAAGCATTAGATGTTGCAGTCCCAACACAAGTAAAAAGTTCCTTGCATCGTCCACAAGCTTTTGTACAAATTATAGATAAGGAAAGTGTAGATGACTATATTCAAAATGTGCAGGATAAATACCCTCAGCAAGCAAAAATTTTGCGTATTTTAAAATCATCTGAGGAACCATTATTAAGAGAACAGATTCGAAATAAATTAGGAATTTCTTTGTCGCCTTTTCAAACATTGGCTAAACACGGTATCATTGAAATATTTTATCAAGAGGTGGAGTTTGATTTATTTAATCAATTGCCACCTTCTTCTGCTCCTATTCCTGAACTTACATATGATCAAAAATCTGTTTTAATTCCTATTTATAATTGTATTCGAGCCGAGAAATATAGAACTTTTTTACTTTTAGGTGTAACAGGAAGTGGAAAGACAGAAATCTATTTACGGGCGATCCACGAGGTAGTAGAAAAAGGGAAAGAGGCCATTGTACTGGTGCCTGAAATTGCTTTAACACCACAAACAGTAAGTCGTTTTAAACAGAGATTTGATCACATTGCTGTGTTGCATAGTGAATTAACGTCTTCTCAACGTGCACATCAATGGCAGCTGATCAATGAAGGAAAAATACAAGTAGTGATTGGTCCTAGGTCTGCATTGTTTGCTCCTACTCATAAATTAGGGATTATTATTGTAGATGAAGAGCATGAAAATACATTTAAACAGCAAAATTCGCCTCGATACCATGCACGTGATTTAGCTGTGAAACGTGGACACCAAGAAAATGCAGTTGTTATTTTAGGTTCTGCTACGCCTTCTTTAGAAAGTTACTACAATGCATTAAAATATAAATATACTTTATTACAACTTAGTCAACGCATTCAAGATAAACAAATGCCTACTATTCGTCTTGTGGATATGCGAGAAGAAGCATATCATCAAAAACGTCTTCCTATTTTTTCTCGTGCTTTGATAGAAAACATTCGAAAAACTTTACATGCTGGAAATCAAGTAATTTTATTTTTAAATCGAAGAGGCTTTGCACCTACGGTACGATGTCCGTTATGTCATTTTGAATTGCGTTGTTCTCATTGTGAAATCAATATGACATACCATGAGAATAGTCAACGTGCTATGTGTCATTATTGTGGAGAAGAAATAACACCACCATCTATTTGTCCTATATGTCAACATCCTAAAATTCGTTATTTAGGGATTGGAACAGAACGATTAGAACACGCATTGAAAAAAATTTTCCCAGAAGCTATTATTTGTCGTATGGACAGTGACACTATGACAACACGTCAACAATATGAAAAAAATTTTATAGATTTTAGCCAAGGCAAAATTGATATTCTTTTAGGTACACAAATGATTGCAAAAGGGCTAGATTTTCCAAAAGTTACACTGGTTGGAATTTTAGCAGCAGATTCTTCTTTACAACTTCCAGATTTTCGAGCTGCTGAACGAACATTTCAACTTACTGTTCAAGTAGCTGGACGGGCAGGACGAGGTGAAAGCCCTGGATTAGTGATTTTACAAACAAATTCTCCTAGCCACTATGCTATTCAAACAGCATTAACTCAAAATTATATTTCCTTTGCAGAACAAGAATTAGCATTTCGAAAGCAACTAAACTATCCACCATATGGAAAATTATTGCGCGTCCTTTTAGAAGGTGCAAATGAAGAAGAAGTCCAAGCAAAAGCAGAACAAATTTGTGAACTCTGTCAATTTCCTAATGTTGAAATATTAGGTCCAGTACCAACACCTATTCCAAAAATCAAAGATCGTTTTCGATATCATATTTTGATTAAAGCAATGAATTCACAAGATATACATCAAATTGCAAAAAAATTGCAAGCACAAATCCAAATATCAGATAAAATTCGCATCCATTTAGACGTCGATCCTATCCACTTATTATAACCTTAACCTTACTGGTGAGGGAAAGTTGCTCTGGGGAGGCAATGTTGCTCTGGGGTGTCAATCTTGCTCTGGGGAGGGAAAGTTGCTCTGGGGAATTGCTCTGGGGAGATGCTCTGGGGAGATGCTCTGGGGAGGGAAGTTACTCTGGGGAGAGGCAATATTGCTCTGGGCGGGAATTGTTCTGTTGCTTAAATTGTTCTGTTGCTTAAAACGAAACAAAACGAAACACAAAATGAAATGTGTAAATGCGTTAGATTACGTTGAAATGCGTGAATGAATGTGAATGTGCAGGAATGCGTGAGGTTACTTAAAATGCATGGGGTTACTTTGCACTGGGGAGAATAAATGCGTAGGGTTACTTTGCTCTGAAGAGGATAGACCGGGGAGAATAAATAGAGAAAATATGCTCTGGGGAGAAGAAGAAAATTGGTAAAAAAGGAGAGATGTTTGCAAATTTTTCGAACAATGGGGAAAATTTCGGAAAAATTGGAGGGGTTTAGGGTGATTTTTCAGTGGGGGAAAAGCGATTTTAATGGTAATAGGAAAAATTTTTTGGTGCAAGAAAAAATTTGTGATTTTTTGAAAAAATTTTGATGAAAAATTGGTAGAAAATAGTTATAATTTTTATTATAACTTATTATAAAAAAATGAGTTATATTGATTATCTTGAATGTTTTCAAGTTTTTATGTATAGACGTACTATCTCTGAGGGTAAATTTTTTTGCAAAATTTTACCTTTAAACTATATTGAGTTTTTAAATATTTTAAGTTTATATTTGTCAATATAATTTATATTTTTCTACGTAGATATTTTCGCGTTAATGTTCGCGTTCGCGTTAATGTTCGCGTTTCTATTTTTTCGTTTATATTTTTCTACGTAGATATGTTCGCGTTGGATTGTATGTTTACGATCTGCGACTATGGAACGATACCAATCCTGACGTTTGTCTTCAGGAATTTCTAAATAAAATGGAAGTAAGTCAGTAACTTCATCTTGTATGCCATATGCATACACATTATAACTACCGTATTTCCAATCTTTAGGATCTTCCACACCGCCTGCTCGCCACATATTTAAATCTATGTAAACCATTGTGTTGAATAGATGTTCATCAGTTTCTATGATTTCTGAGAAAAATCTTCCTCCCCAGAAATATCCAGAGCGACCAATTATTTTATTGTATCGTCTACCAGACTGACTGTTTACATATTGCATAAAACGAGAAATATTGTCCAGATTAGTCGTTACTACTAAATGAACATGATTTGTCATAAGTGTATAATTATTCACTTCGACATCATATTTCTCTTTTGCACGTTCAAGAACCATTAGATACATAGGTTCAAACGTTTCTGGAACAATTAGATGTTCTTGGTTATTACAACGCACAGTAATATGGTACGTTGCCCCTTCTCGGGTTATTCGAATACGGCTTGTCATATTATATTCCTTTCTTATTCGATACACGCATTGGACAGGTGTTTTCAATGCGTGTATCGTTTGTATAATTTTTAGTTGTATAATTTAATTGTACACGTGCATTGGACAGGTGTTTTTTAGTGCGTGTATAGTTTGTATAATTTAATTGTACACGTACATTGGACAGGTGTTTTTTAGTGCGTGTATAGTTTGTATAATTTAATTGTACACGTGCATTGGACAGGTGTTTTTAGTGCGTGTATAGTTTGTATAATTTAATTGTACACGTGCATTG